>Ga0268256_1000592_pt1 | contig 28838 bp, 20 predicted proteins | sample AgamicAtAmrz_FD_200247 | JGI IMG/M metagenome (GOLD analysis project Ga0268256, IMG submission 200247) | Agave microbial communities from Guanajuato, Mexico - At.Am.rz (v2) (version 3) | ecosystem: Host-associated > Plants > Roots > Rhizosphere | place: Guanajato, Mexico | collected 2012-06-07 | reverse complement strand
TCCGCGTGGGACGGCTACGCGGCGGCGGTCGCGGCCGACGCGTGCGTGCGGGCCCAGCAGAGCGGCGCGGTCGAGGCGATCGCGATGGCCGAGCGTCCCGCGTTCTATCGCGGCTGACCGGTCGCTGACCTGCCGGAGAGACCGACATGACGATGAAGATTGGCTGCGCGCCGTGTTGTTGGGGCGTCGACGACGTGAAGAACCCGCACCTGCCGCCGTGGCGGCACGTGCTTGCCGAGGCTGCGCAGGCCGGCTACTCGGGCATCGAGCTCGGGCCGTACGGCTACATCCCGCTCGAACTCGACGTGGTGAGCGCCGAACTCGAACGCCAGCGCCTGAGCATCACGGCCGGTACGATCTTCGACGATCTCGTGTCGCCGGAGAACCTGCCGAACCTGCTGCGCCAGACGCGCGACATCTGCGCGCTGATCACGCGGTTGCCGAAGCTGCCGACGCAGGACGGCCAGCGCTACGCGGCGCCGTACCTGGTCGTGATGGACTGGGGCCACGAGGAACGCGACTACGCGGCCGGCCACGGCGATCGCGCGCCGCGGCTGTCCGACGCGCGCTGGGCGCGGATGGTCGACCATATCCGGCAGATCGCCACCATCGCGCGCGACGAGTTCGGCGTGCGCGCGGTGATCCATCCGCATGCGGGCGGCTATATCGAGTTCGCGGACGAGATCGACCGGATCGTCGCCGACATTCCGGCCGAGACGGCGGGCCTGTGTCTCGACACCGGCCACCTGCATTACTCGGGCATGGACCCGGAAACGTGGTTGCGCCGCCATGCGGCGCGGCTCGACTACGTGCATTTCAAGGATATCGACGCAGCCGTGTACGACGCGGTGATGGGCGAGCACATCGCGTTCTTCGCGGCGTGTGCGCGCGGCGTGATGTGCCCGATCGGCACCGGCGTGCTCGACTACCCGGCGATCCGCCAGGCGCTCGTCGACATCGGCTACGCCGGCTACATCACGATCGAGCAGGAGCGCGACCCGCGCAACGCCGGCACGAGCCTGCGCGACGTCGCCGCGAGCCGCGCGTTTCTCGCGTCGGCCGGTTTTGCATGATCCCCTGAACCCGCACCAGGAACACCACCATCATGATTGACGGACAGATTCTGCTTGGCCATTCGATTCGCTGGGGCATGGTCGGCGGCGGGCTCGGCAGCCAGATCGGCTACAGCCACCGGTCGGCCGCGCTGCGCGACGGCAGCTTCCAGCTGGTTGCCGGCGCATTCGATATCGATCCCGAGCGCGGCCGCCAGTTCGGCGTGAAGCTCGGCGTCGCGGCCGAGCGCTGCTATCCCGACTACGCGACGATGTTCGACGCCGAGGCGCGTCGCCCGGACGGCATCCGCGCGGTGTCGATCGCGACGCCGAACAATACGCACTTCGAGATCTGCCGTGCCGCGCTGAACGCCGGGCTGCACGTGGTCTGCGAGAAGCCGCTGTGCTTCACGACCGAGGAGGCCGAGGCGCTGCAGCGCCTGTCGGTCGAGAAAAACCGGATCGTCGGCGTCGCGTACGGCTATTCCGGACACCAGATGATCGAGCAGGCGCGCGAAATGATCGCGCGCGGCGACCTCGGCGAGATCCGCATCGTGCAGATGCAGTTCGCGCACGGCTTCCACAGTGAAGGCGTCGAGGCCGCGAGCGCGGCCGCGCGCTGGCGCGTCGATCCGAAGTTCGCGGGCCCGAGCTACGTGCTCGGCGACATCGGCACGCATCCGCTGTACATCTCCGAGGTGATGGCGCCGGAACTGAAGATCCGGCGGCTGATGTGTTCGCGGCAGAGCTTCGTGAAGAGCCGCGCGCCGCTCGAGGACAATGCGTTCACGATCATGGAGTACGACACCGGCGCGATCGGCTACGTGTGGTCGAGCGCGGTGAACGCCGGTTCGATGCACGGGCAGAAGGTGCGCGTGATCGGCTCGAAGGCGAGCGTCGAATGGTGGGACGAGCATCCGAACCAGTTGCGCTACGAAATCCAGGGGCAGCCCGCGCAGGTGCTCGATCGCGGGATGCCGTACCTGCATCCGAACGCCACGCGCGAAGACCGCATCGGCGCCGGGCATCCGGAAGGGCTGTTCGAGGCATGGTCGAACCTGTACGCGCGTTTCGCACTCGCGATGGATGCGGCCGATCGCGGCGACGCCGCGGCGGTGAAGGCCATCCGCATTCCGGACGTCCACGCGGGCGTCGAGGGCGTGCGCTGGGTCGAGAATTGCGTGCGTTCGGCCGATGCGGGCAGCGTGTGGGTCGACTATCGTTGAACGGAGGCAGGTCGGCTGCACCACGCTTCGCCGTGGTAGCCGGCCTTGGTACACACCCTGATCTTTACGCCGCCGCGAGCGCGTTGGACAATCGTTTCCAGTCTTGCCGTGGAGCGTGTGCAAGTGATGATCGAGCGCGTGGGAGCGAGCCGGCGGCGCGGGTCGTGCCGCAAACGTGATTAAATTCGCCCTTCATGCATGTATCCAGTCGAGCCCCGGGCCGCGCCGGCCAGCCGCGCGCGCGCATCGGGGCCGTCAACTTCGCGCTATCCGATGAGCTCATCCGAGAAACCTCCCGCCACCGTCGAGGCGTTCCTGCAGCACCTGACGCAGGAGTACGACGGCCTCAGCAATCGCCTGAAGGTGATCGCGCGCCACGTGGAAACGCATCGGGACCAGCTTGGGCTGGAAGGCATCCAGTCGCTCGCGGAAGCCTGCGGCGTCCAGCCGTCGGCCGTCGTGCGCTTCGCGAAGCACTTCGGCTTCTCCGGTTTCTCCGAGATGCAGCGGCTGTTCCGCGAAGGGCTCGCGCAGCAGATCGCGCCGGGGCGCGCATACAACCTGCGGCTGCGCGACGTGATCGAGGCCGGCTCCTCGAGCCTGCAGCCCGAACAGATCGCCGACGAATTCATCAAGGGCAGCATTGCCGGGATGCAGCAGTTGCGGCAGACACTCGATTCGCAGGCACTCGCGCAGGCCGTCGACCTGCTCGCCGATACGCAGGCGATCTGGATCGCCGGGTCGCGGCGTGCGTTTCCGATCGCCGTGTATCTCGACTATGCGCTGCAGCACACCGACAAGCGCATCGGGCTGTTCGACGCGCTCGGCAGCATGCATCTCGGCCAGATCCGCTCGGTGCGCAAGGGCGACGTGATGATCGCGATCTCGTTCATGCCGTATGCGGACGAGACCGTGCAGGTCGCGCAGCAGGCCGCGCAGCGCGGCGCACGCTTGATCGCGATCACCGACAGCCGGATGAGCCCGCTCGCGCGGGAAGCGGAAGTGACGCTGATGGTGCAGGACAGCGCGACGTTCGGCTTTCGCGCGCTGACGGCCACGATGGGCCTTGCGCAGAGCCTGTTCGTCGCGCTCGCGTACCGGCTGGAGCTGTCGTACCTGCCGACCGCCGACGGCGCGCACGGCACGAAGGCCGGTTGATCCCGACTGCCGGTGCGCCGCCCGCGGAATGGATCGGCGGAGGGCGCACCGGCCGGCTTACTTCGCGGTCGGCATCGCGAATTCGGCGCCCTTGCCGATGCTCGACGACCAGCGCTGCATCACCGACTTCTGGCGCGTGTAGAAGCGCACGCCTTCCTCGCCGTACGCGTGCATGTCGCCGAACAGGCTCTTCTTCCAGCCGCCGAAGCCGTGCCACGCCATCGGCACCGGAATCGGCACGTTGATGCCGACCATGCCGACCTGGATGCGCCGCGCGAATTCGCGCGCGATCCCGCCGTCGCTCGTGAAGCACGACACGCCGTTGCCGAACTCGTGCGCGTTGATCAGGTCGACCGCCTCGCCGAAATCCTTCACGCGCACGCAGCCGAGCACCGGCCCGAAGATCTCTTCCTTGTAGATCCGCATGTCGGGGCTCACGTGGTCGAACAGTGTGCCACCGGTGAAGAAGCCGGCCTCGCGGCCCGGCACGCGCAGCCCGCGGCCGTCGACCACCAGTTGCGCGCCTTCGTTCACGCCTTGCTCGATATAGCCTTCGATGCGCTTGAGCGCTTCGCCGGTGACGATCGGCCCCATCTCGACTTCCGGCGACATCCCGTCGCCGATCACCAGCTTGCGCGCGCGTTCGGCCACGGCCGGCACGATCCTGTCGGCCACGTCGCCGACCAGCACCGCGATGCTGATCGCCATGCAGCGCTCGCCGGCCGAGCCGTACGCGGCGCCGATCAGCGCGTCGACCGCCTGGTCGATGTTCGCATCGGGCATCACGACGAGATGGTTCTTCGCGCCGCCGAGCGCCTGCACGCGCTTGCCCGACTGCACCGCGCGCTGCTGCACGTAGGCGGCGATCGGCGTCGAGCCGACGAAGCTGACGGCCTGCACGTCCGGGTGGTCGAGGAGGGCATCGACCGCGCCCTTGTCGCCCTGCACGACGTTGAACACGCCGGCGGGCAGGCCGGCCTGCGTGAGCAGGTCGGCGATGAACAGCGCGGCCGACGGGTCGCGCTCGCTCGGCTTCAGCACGAACGTGTTGCCCGTCGCGAGCGCGACCGGGAACATCCAGCACGGCACCATGCACGGGAAGTTGAACGGCGTGATGCCCGCGACGACGCCGAGCGGCTGGCGCATCGTCCAGTTGTCGATGCCGGTGCTGACCTGGTCGGTGAAGTCGCCCTTCAGCAGTTGCGGCACGCCGCACGCGAATTCGATGATGTCGATGCCGCGCGCGACTTCGCCCTGTGCATCCGAGAACACCTTGCCGTGCTCGGCCGTGATGATCGCCGCCAGCGTGTCGCGGTGCTCGTTCATCAGCTGCAGGAAGCGGTGCAGCACGCGCGCGCGGCGGATCGGCGGCGTGTCGGCCCAGGCCGGGAACGCCGCGTGGGCCGACGCGACGGCCCGTTCGACTTCGTCGTTGCCGGCCAGCGCGACGCGCCGCACCGCGCGACCGAGCGCCGGATTGAAGACGTCCTGGAAGCGGCCGCTGCGGCCGGCGACGGGCGCGCCGTCGAGGTAGTGGCCGACGTTGGCGTCGGACGTATAGGCGGGAACCGTGGTCATGCGTGTCTCCTGGGGATGAGGGGCAACAACGCCTAGTCTAGGGAAACCGGCAGGGCGGGAGAAGGCCGCGAAACTTGATTCACTGTTCAGAATTCTGAATAATCAGTGGATGAATCAGCAAAATGTCCAGGCGCTCTGGCCGCATATCCATTCGCTGACGGTGCTGGCCGCCGCGGGCAGTTTCACGGCTGCCGCGCAGCGGCTCGGCATCAGCAAGGCCGCGATGAGCCAGCGCATCGCCGATCTCGAAAAGGCGGCCGGCGTGCCGCTCGTGCGCCGCACCACGCGCAGCGTGCGGCTCACCGATGCGGGCCAGACGCTCGTCGACAGCACGCGCGACGCGTTCGAGTCGATCGGCCAGCATTTCGCGCGGGTGAAGGATCTCGCCGGCGAGCCGCGCGGGCTGCTGCGCGTCACGGTGCCGGTCGCGCTCGGGCGCCAGCAGGTCGTGCCGCACCTGCCCGATTTCCTGCGCCAGCATCCGGGCGTGCAGATCGAGCTCGATCTGTCGGACCGGCTGCATTCGCTGACGCAGGAGGGCTTCGACCTCGCGATCCGCCATACGACCACCGCGCCGCAGACCCACGTCGCGTGGAAGCTGTGCGACACGCGTTCGCTGCTGGTCGCGAGCCGCGACTATCTCGACGTGCGCGGCGCGCCGCGCCACCCGAGCGAACTCGTCGATCACAGCTGCCTGTGCTACCTACGCGAGCACGAGCCGGCCGCGTGGAGCTTCGAGCCGGACGGCCGCCGGCGCCAGCGCGTGAGCGTGCCGGTGCGCGGCAGTTTCGCGGCGAACAACAGCGAGGCGATGCGCGAGGCCGCGCTCGGCGGGCTCGGCATCGCGCTGCTGCCCGATTTCAGCGCGCGGCGCGATCTCGACGCCGGCCGGCTCGTCGCGCTGCTCGACGGCTGGCGGCCGTCGGGCGCGTTCGGCGATCACATTTTCGCGATTCGTCCGTACAGCCCGGTCGTGCCGAGCGCGGTGCGCGCGCTGGTGCGCCACTTGCGCGAGCGGCTCGCGGGCGGCTTCTCCGGCGCGTGAACCGGCTGCCGGCGGGCGCGGGGCCGTGGGTGGCCGGGCAGGCGCGGCGGCGCTGCGGTAAAATCGCGGCTTCCTCCCGCGCCGTGTGTGGCGCGTCATTCGAAGGTCGACAGCCGATGCAGATTCACAAGGAAGTGGACGCGCGCGGGCTCAATTGCCCGTTGCCGATCCTGCGTGCCAAGAAAGCGCTTGCCGATATGGAAAGCGGGCAGATCCTCAAGGTGCTCGCGACCGATCCGGGCTCGCAGCGCGATTTCGCCGCGTTCGCGAAGCAGACGGGCAACGAGATCGTCGAATCGACGACGCAGGACAAGACCTTCGTGTTCCTGATGCGCCGCCGCTGAAGGCACGCATCGTACGTCCCGCGGTGCCGGGCTGCCGGCCGGCCGCGCCTCGGCAGTCGCGCCTGGCCGACCGCCCCAAGACGGTTGCCCCCTTGGCCGGGCGTCCCTAACCGGGCCTCCCTACCCGGGCGTCCCTAACCGGGCGTCCCTAACCGGGCGTCCCTAACCGGGCCTCCCTCTCTGACAATTCTTAAACCTCATTGCGTGACCGGCTGCGTATACTGACCCGGCCGGTCGTCCGCTCCCAGCGGAGGCGCCGGCCACGGTACGTCGCACGGCGGGCTCGGGGGCCATGCCTGACGCTACCGTCGTACAACGGGGAGAGGACATGTCCTTCAGACCAGGGACCCTTCGAAGTCCGTCCGGAGCGGAAAGCATCGCGCCCGTGCGCACCTCGGAATTGAGCCGGATCGAGCTCGATCCGCAGCAGGACCGCCACGCGCGTGCCGCGCTGGAGGCATATGCGGATTCGGCCGCGGCCGAGATGCCGTGGCTGGCCGAGTGGCTCGACGAACGGCTGCGCGACGCCGCGCGGGACGACGGCTCGGGCCCGACCTACTGTGGCGCAACGATCGAACGCGTGTTCGATCTGGCGCAGGCATGGGCGGCGGGCCAGCCCGACTACGCGGCCAATGCGTGGGAGCGCGTGCGCGACCAGCTGCAGCGGATGCTGGCGCAACCGCCGCTGTCGGAGCCGCCGTCGCCACGCATGCCGACCGACGATTTTGCCGAGCCGGTGGCCGGCATCGCGGGCGCCGATTAGGCGTCCGGTTGCGCAACAGAAAGGATTATTCGAAGAAAGGGCGATAGTCCGCGCAATTTCTTGGCGAATTTCATACTACTATGATGAAATCGCCGGTTCGTCCGTGCCCCGTTTTTGAGATATTTAGCCGGGGTCGCCGGTTTGCGCAGGTGGCGCGAGCGGCGAACGACGGCTTGCCGGCCGGTATCCGGCGCCGCGCGCACGCTGCGCGGCCCGGGGCAGGCGCGGGAGCCGAATGGACGAATCGACTTCGATTTGCGGGGTGCTATGAGAATTGCTGTACTGGATGACGATCCGGCCCAGACGGATTTCGTCAGTCAAACGCTGACGGCCGTTGGCCATACGTGCTATGCGTTCAAGGAAGGCAAGGCCCTGAAGAAGCGCCTGCAGCGCGAGACGTTCGATCTGCTGGTGCTCGACTGGAACGTGCCCGACATGTCCGGCGAGGAAGTGCTCAAGTGGGTGCGCGCCAACCAGACCGAGCACAGCCTGCCGATCATCTTCATGACGAGCCGCGACGACGAGGCGGGGATCACGCAGATCCTCAACGCCGGCGCCGACGATTACGTGGTCAAGCCGGTGTCGGGCCCGATCCTGCGCGCGCGCATCGGTTCGCTGCTGCGCCGCGCGTATCCGGTCAACGCCGAGGCGACCGTCCGCGAATTCGATCAGTTCCGTTTCGACGTGAACCTGAAGCAGGCGTACGTCGGCGACAAGGCCGTGAGCCTCACGCAAAAGGAATTCGAGCTCGCGCTGCTGCTGTTCCAGCATCTGGACCGGCCGCTGTCGCGCGCGCACATTCTCGACCTCGTGTGGAAGCAGGCGACCGACATTCCGTCGCGCACGATGGATACGCACATTTCGATGCTGCGCACCAAGCTCGGCCTGCGGCCCGAGAACGGCTACCGTCTCGCGCCGATCTACGGGTACGGCTACCGGCTCGAACGGGTCGGCCAGGGGGAACCGGAGTGACGACGCGAATCACGCAGCGCACGGCGAACCTGCGCACGGCGGCGCTGCGCGCGGCCTGCGCGGTTGCGTTGGCGTTCGCCGCGCAGCAGGCCGCGGCGCAGCCGCCCGCCGCCGCGGGCAAGACGGTCGTCTATCGCACGCAGGCCGGCGACACGCTGTACGACGTCGCCGCGCGCTACCTGCAGGGCGCGGACGACTGGCAACTGCTCCAGCAGATCAACGGCGTGCCGGCGCCGAAGCACCTGCAGCCCGGCATCGCGCTGAAGCTGCCGGTCGCGCGCCTGCGCAAGGAAAAGCTCACCGCGCGCGTGATCGCGGTGCAGGGCACGGCCGAGCGTGCGTCCGGCGCGGCTTTCGCGCCGCTCGCGAACGATGCGACGCTCGCCGAAGGCGATCGCGTGCGTACCGGCCCGAACGGCTTCGTGACGATCGAGCTGGCCGACGGCACGCACATGAGCCTGCCGCCCGACAGCCAGCTCGACCTGAAGTCGCTGCGCCGCACGGTGCTGACCGGCACGCTCGATCGCGAGTTCGAACTCACGCGCGGCTCGGTCGACAGCGAAGTCACCCACCTGAAGAAACGCGACGACCGCTTCCAGATCCGCTCGCCGTCGGTCGTGGCCGGCGTGCGCGGCACGCGCTTTCGCGTGAACTACGACGCGGCCGGCACTGCGACGACGCGTGTCGAAGTGCTCGATGGCACCGTCGGCGTCGCGGGCGGCCGGCAGCCGGCCGACGCGACGCTCGTGCATGCGAACTTCGGCAGCGTCGCGACGTCGTCCGGCGCGGTCGGCGCGCCCGTCCAGCTGCTGGGCGCTCCCGCGCTGGCGCATCCCGACAAGGTGCAGGACGAGCCCGACGTCGCATTCGACGTCACGCCGCTCGCGCAGGCGCATGCGTATCGCGTGCAGCTCGCGCACGATGCGGGGCTGCTCGACCTGTTCCGCGAAACGCGTACCGATTCGCCGCGCGCGGTGTTCCGCGACGTGCCGAACGGCAACTACTTCGTGCGGATCGCCGCGATCGATGAGAACGGCCTCGAGGGGCTGCCGCGCACCTATGCGTTCGAACGCCGCGTGATGGGGCTCGACGCGAGCGCGTCGCAGGGCGCGGGCGGTTACGAGTTCCGCTGGTCGCCGAACGGCTCGGGCAAGAATGCGCGTTACCGGTTCGTGCTGTCGCGCTCGAAGGACCTGAGCGCGCCGGTCGTCGACCAGGTCGGCCTGCACGCACGCCAGATCACCGTCGCGCATCTGCCGCCGGGCGACTATTTCTGGGCCGTGACCGTCGAGGAATTCGAAGGCGGCAAGTTCTACGAGAAGACCAGTCCGGTCAGCGCGTTCACGTTGTCGCGCTGATCCGCGGCGCATGAAACCCGACTCCGTTTCTCCGCGGCGGCACCTCGGCCGCCGCTTCCTGATCGAATGGATCGCGATCGGCTGCCTCGGGATCGCGGTGATTCTCGTGTGCGCGCTCGGCCGCCTGTCGTCGAGCGTCGACGGGCTGATCTACGACCGGCTGCTGATGCTGCGCAGCCTGCCGCTGTCGCCCGACGTGGTCGTCGTCGACATCGACAACCAGAGCGTATCCGCGCTCGGCCGCTGGCCGTGGCCGCGCGACGTGCATGCGCGGCTGCTCGACACGCTCGCGCGCGCGCAGCCGGCCGCGGTCGTCTACGACGTGCTGTTTACCGAACCCTCGTCGGAGGATCGCGCGTTCGCGGACGCGATGAGCCGCGTGCCGACCTTCCTGCCCGTGCTGTTGAGCCCCGAGCAGGCGGACGGCACGCGCTCCGTCGATCCGCCGGTCGCCGCGCTCGCCGCGCGCGCGACGGGGCTGGGCCATATCAATCTCGAGGTCGATCGCGACGGCATCGTGCGCAGCGTCGCGCTGTTCGAAAGCGACGGCCGCGTGCGCTGGCCGCAACTGATGGTGCCTGTCTATCGCGCGATCCAGGCCGGCCGGCTGCATCCGGTCGGCGGCGTGCCCGGCGCGGACGCGCACGACCTGTCGCGTGATGCGGCGGGCGAGGGCCGCTACCTGATTCCGTTCAGCCGCAATACGCCCGCGTATCCGACGCTGTCGTTCGACGACGTGCTCGAAGGGCGCGTGAAACCCGACGCGCTGCGCGGCAAGATCGTCGTCGTCGGCGTGACGGCGTCCGGGCTGTACGATCGCTTCGCGACGCCGGTGTCCGGCGAGTTCGGCCCGCTCGCCGGCGTGTATATCCATGCCAACGTGCTCGACATGCTGGCGACCGGCAGTGCGATCTCGCCCGCGTCGCGTGCGGGGTTGTTCGTCGCGTCGCTGCTGCCGCTCGCCGTGTTGCTGGGCGGCTTCCTGATGCTGTCGCCGTGGCGTGCGTTGCTGCTGACGCTGAGCCTCGCCGCGCTCGCCGTCGTCGCGAGCCTGGCGCTGCTGTTCGAGGCGCGCATCTGGCTGACGCCGGCGCCGGCGATCTTCGGGCTGATCGCCGTCTATCCGATCTGGAACTGGCGGCGGCTGGAAATGACGATGTCGTACCTGCGCCGCGAGCTGCAGAAGCTCGCCGACGAGCCGCACCTGCTGCCCGAGGCGCCGCGCACGCGTAGCGTCGGCGGCGACGTGCTGGAGCGGCAGATGGCGCTGATGGCGCAGGCCGCGCAGCGTGTGCAGGACATGAAGCGCTTCGTGTGGGACAGCCTCGACAGCATGCCCGAGCCGATCTTCGTGACCGACCTCGCCGGCACCGTGCTGATCGCCAATCATGCGGCGAAACGCTACGGGTCGCGGCTCGCGCTGCCGCTGCCGGAAGGGCGGCCGCTGCGCACTGCGCTCGGCGAGCTGACGTTCATGAAGACCGTCGACGGCAACGCCGAGCACGATGCGGCGATCCGCGAGCACTGGCCGGCCGTGCTCGATCCGACGCTCGAGGCCGAGCACGACGCGATGGCGCGCGGCATCGAGGTGCGCGATCGCGACGGGCTCGACCATCTGCTACGCTACGCGGCATGTACGAACGCGCAAGGGCGCGTGACCGGCTGGATTGCCGGCCTCGTCGACGTGACCGAGCTGCACGCGGCCGAGCGGCAGCGCGAGGAAGCGCTGCACCTGCTGTCGCACGACATGCGTTCGCCGCAGTCGTCGATCCTCGCGCTGGTCGAGATCGAGCGCGACCGCGTCGAAAGCGACGCGATGCGCGGGCTGCTCGCGCGAATCGAGCGCTATGCGCACCGCGCGCTGTCGCTCGCCGACGAGTTCGTGCAACTGGCGCGCGCCGAGTCGCAGGCGTACCAGCTCGAGGTGACGAGCCTCGTCGACGTGCTGATCGACGCGAGCGACGAGGTATGGCCGCAGGCGCAGGCGAAGCACATCCGCGTCGAGACCGGCGTGGGCACCGACATGTGTTGGGTGCGCGCGGACCGCTCGCTGATCACGCGCGCCTTCGTGAACCTGCTGAACAATGCGGTCAAATACAGTCCGTCCAACACGGTGATCACGTGTACGCTGACGGTCGAGCACGCATCGAAGCGGATGTTCTGTACGATTCGCGATCAGGGGTACGGCATTGCGCCGGAAGATCAGCGGCATCTGTTCGAGCGTTTCAAGCGATTCCATGCCGGCGAGCGGCCCGAAATCTCGGGTTCCGGGCTCGGCATGGCGTTCGTGAAGACGGTCGTCACGCGCCATGGGGGCAGCGTGTCGGTCGACAGCGAAGTGGGTGTCGGCACCGCGGTGACGGTGTCGCTGCCCGCGATCGACGAGCCGTCCGCCTGACAGGGCCGGGCGCGACGGCAGGCATTTGGGGAAAGTCATGAGAAAGCAATGGGCAGCGACCGCGCTGGCGGCGTCGCTGTTGACGGGTTGCGCCGGCGTGACGAGCGGCGTGAGTGCGGTCGGGCAGCCGAATGCGTTTGCATCCGGTGCGCACGGCTACGACTTCGCGCGGACGGCCGCACAGGCGGACGACGCCGAATACCGGCAGATCGAGACGCTCGTGCGCGACGAGCTCGCGCGCCGCGGCTTCGATGCGCAGCCGCTCAAGGACGCGCGTTACCGGCTGTCGATCGCGTACGCGACGCAGCCGGCGGCGGTCGCGGCGAGCGCCGAGCGGTGCGGCGCGGCGAGCAGCGCGTGCGTGACGGTCGACGGGCCCGCGCCGTTCGCGCTGCCGTTCATGGGCCGCGTGTACCGTCACGTGCTGACGCTGCGCTTCGTCGATGCGAAATCGGGCGCCGACGTCTATCGCGTGTCGGCGTCGCTGCGCGATCGCGATCCCGGTACGCAGCAGGCCGCGCCGGCGCTCGTGAAGAGTGCGCTGGCGAAGGTGCCGTTCGGCGACGGCAGCGGCTGGCTGGTCAAGACGAAAAAAGACGACGCGGGCGGCATGCCGGGCGTCGTCTCGGTGAAGCCGGCCGACGCGCGCTGAAGCGGCGGCCGCGAGGTGAGGGCGGGCGCGGCGGAGCGCGCCCTTGCCGCGTTCAGACGGTCGGTTGGGCGCCGTCGCGGGTGCGCAGGTACGTCTCGAATTCCGCACCGACTTCCGGGTGGCGCAGCGCGAATTCGACCGTCGCTTTCAGGTAGCCGAGCTTGCTGCCGCAGTCGTAGCGCGTGCCCTGGTACTTGTAGGCCAGCACCTGTTCGTCGGCGAGCAGCGCCTGGATCGCATCGGTGAGCTGCAGTTCGCCGCCCGCGCCCGGCTTCAGCGCACGCAGGTGATCGAAGATCCGCGGCTTCAGAACGTAGCGGCCGACCACGCCGAGGTTCGACGGCGCGACTTCCGGCGCCGGCTTCTCGACGATCGCCGACATTTTGACGATCGACTCTTCCCATTCCTTGCCGTCGACGATCCCGTACGACTTCGTCTCCGACGGCGGGATCTCTTCGACGCCGATCACCGAGCTGTGATAGTGGTCGAACACGTCGACCATCTGCTTCATCACCGGCGGGTTGCCGTCGAGCAGGTCGTCCGCGAGGATCACCGCGAACGGGTTGTCGGCGACGAGCTTTTCCGCGCACAGCACCGCGTGGCCGAGGCCGAGCGCTTCCGGCTGGCGCACGTAGAAGCAGTCGACATGGCTCGGCTTGATGCTGCGCACGAGTTCGAGCAGCTTTTCCTTGCCGCGCGCCTCGAGTTCGGCCTCGACCTCGTACGACTTGTCGAAGTGGTCCTCGATCGCGCGCTTGCTGCGCCCGGTGACGAAGATCATCTCGGTAATGCCGGCCGCGATCGCTTCCTCGACCGCGTACTGGATCAGCGGCTTGTCGACGACCGGCAGCATTTCCTTCGGGCTCGCCTTCGTTGCCGGGAGGAACCGCGTGCCGAGACCGGCAACGGGGAATACCGCCTTGGTGACTTTCAACATGATCGAACCTTTATTCCTGTAATCGACTTGTCAGACGGTCTATGTTCACGTTCGCATTATAGTGAACGCAAATGACCTTACCGTTTGTTACGCAGGCAACCGATCGAGCTGCGCACGCAGTTTTTCGAGCGTGCTCTGGAATTCCGCGACGCGTTTCTGCTCCTGTTCGACCACGGCCGGCGGCGCTTTCGCAACGAAAGCCTCGTTGCCGAGCTTCGCGTTGCACTTCGCGATCTCGCCCGTCAGGCGCGTGATTTCCTTCGACAGGCGCTCGCGCTCGGCCGCGACGTCGATTTCCACCTTCAGCACCAGCTTGTTCGGGCCGACGATCGCGATCGGTGCGCCGTGCGCTTGCTGGTCGAGCGCCGCTTCGTCCGCGAGGATCTGCACTTCCGACAGGCGCGCGAGCGCCTGGATGTACGGCGCGAACGAGCGCAGGCGCTCGGCGTCGCCGGCCGCCAGCAGCGGCACCTTGGTCGCGGGCGACAGGTTCATCTCGCCGCGCAGGTTGCGGCACGCGTCGACGATCGCCTTCAGGTCGGCCGCCCACTGCTCGGATGCCTCGTCGAGCTTCTGCAGGTTCGCGACCGGGTACGCCTGCGTCATCAGCGATGCTTCGCCGTCGGCCTTGCCTTGCGGATAGCGGCCGGCGAGCGGCGCGACCTTCTGCCAGAGCGCTTCGGTGATGAACGGGATGACCGGGTGGGCGAGGCGCAGCACCGTTTCCAGCACGCGCAGCAGCGTGCGGCGGGTGGCGCGCTGCTGTTCCGGCGTGCCGTTCTGGATCTGCACCTTCGCGAGTTCGAGATACCAGTCGCAGTACTCGTCCCACACGAACTTGTAGATGCTGGTCGCGATGTTGTCGAAGCGGTAATCGGCGAAGCCCTTCGCGATGTCGGCTTCGGTGCGCTGCAAGAGCGACACGATCCAGCGGTCGGCCGCCGAGAAGTCGAGGTAGCCGCCGGGGCCGCAGTCGCCCGCGCCGCACACCTCCGGCTTGTCGTTGCCGCAGTCGTGGCCTTCGCAGTTCATCAGCACGAAGCGCGTCGCGTTCCACAGCTTGTTGCAGAAGTTGCGATAGCCTTCGCAGCGCGCGAGGTCGAAGTTCACGTTGCGGCCGAGCGTCGCCATCGACGCCATCGTGAAGCGCAGCGCGTCGGTGCCGAACGCGGGGATGCCGTCCGGGAATTCCTTGCGCGTCTTCTTCTCGATGGTCGCGGCCTGCTTCGGGTTCATCAGCCCCGTCGTGCGCTTCGCGACCAGCGTGTCGAGGTCGATGCCGTCGACGATGTCGATCGGGTCGAGCGTGTTGCCCTTGCTCTTCGACATCTTCTGGCCTTCCGCGTCGCGCACCAGGCCGTGCACGTAGACGGTATGGAACGGCACCTTGCCGGTGAAGTGCGTCGTCATCATCACCATCCGGGCGACCCAGAAGAAGATGATGTCGAAGCCGGTGACGAGCACCGACGACGGCAGGAAGTGCTGCAGCTCAGGCGTTTCGTTGGGCCAGCCGAGCGACGAGAACGGCACGAGCGCCGACGAGAACCACGTGTCGAGCACGTCTTCGTCGCGCTTGAGCGCCCCTGCGTAACCCTTCGCGGCGGCCTGCGCACGCGCTTCTTCCTCGTCGCGCGCGACGAACACCTCGCCGTTCTCGCCGTACCATGCGGGAATCTGGTGACCCCACCACAGCTGGCGCGAGATGCACCAGTCCTGGATGTTCTCGAGCCACTGGTAGTAGGTGGTCGTCCAGTTTTCCGGCACGAACTTGATCTGGCCGCTGCGCACGACGTCGAGCGACGTTTCGGTGATCGACTTGCCCGGGTTGAACGTGCCTTCCGGCGCCGGCTTCGTCATCGCGACGAACCACTGGTCGGTCAGCATCGGTTCGATCACGACGCCCGTGCGGTCGCCGCGCGGCACCATCAGCTTGTGCGGCTTCACCGAGTCGAGGAAGCCCTGCGCGTCGAGGTCGGCCACGATCGCCTTGCGCGCGTCGAACCGGTCGAGGCCGCGATACTGCTCGGGGCCGTTGTCGTTGATCTTCGCGTCGAGCGTCAGGATCTCGATCGGCGCGAGCTTGTGGCGCAGGCCGACCTGATAGTCGTTGAAGTCGTGCGCGGGCGTGACCTTCACGACGCCGGTGCCGAACTCGCGGTCGACGTAGTCGTCGGCGATCACCGGGATCTCGCGGCCCGTCAGCGGCAGCGTGACGAGCTTGCCGATCAGGTGCACGTAGCGCTCGTCTTCCGGGTGAACCATCAGCGCGACGTCGCCGAGCATCGTCTCGGGACGCGTGGTGGCGACCGTCAGCGAGCCCGAGCCGTCGACGAGCGGATAGCGGATGTGCCACAGGTGGCCGTTTTCCTCTTCGCTGACGACTTCGAGATCCGACACGGCGGTCATCAGCACCGGATCCCAGTTGACGAGGCGCTTGCCGCGATAGATCAGGCCCTGTTCATACAGCGTGACGAACACATCGCGCACGGCGGCCGACATCTTGTCGTCCATCGTGAAGTATTCGCGCGACCAGTCGGTCGACGCGCCGAGGCGGCGCACTTGGCCGGTGATCGTCGAGCCGGACTGCTGCTTCCACTCCCACACGCGCTCGACGAACTTCTCGCGGCCGAGGTCGTGGCGCGACACGCCCTGCGCGTCGAGCTGGCGCTCGACCACGATCTGCGTGGCGATCCCCGCGTGGTCGGTGCCGGGCACCCACAGCGTGTTCTCGCCGAGCATCCGGTGGTAGCGGGCGAGGCCGTCCATGATCGTCTGGTTGAACGCGTGGCCCATGTGCAGCGTGCCCGTCACGTTCGGCGGCGGCAACTGGATCGCGAAATCAGGGCGGGCCGGATCGAATGCCGGGGCGGCATAGCCGCGTTTTTCCCACTCCGGCCCCCATTGGGACTCGATGGTATGGGGCTCGAAGCTCTTCGCAAGCGTGTTGTCGCTCATGTTGGAAATCTGCCGAAAAATGCGTGAATTGGATGCCGAATCTGACAATTATAAATGGATGCCCATCGGCCAGCCATCGCCTTGCCGGCGCGGGCCCGTCGGGACGCGGCCGCAACGTGTCCGCAACCCGCCCGCAACATGCAGGCAGCGTGCGACCGAACGGATCGGAAACGGCATCGCGCGGCCGACTTATAATGTCGGGTCCGCATTTTTCTCGCCCGTCAGCTGCCGCTCCATGCCCGATCTGCTCGCCAATCTGAACCCCGAACAACTCGCCGCCGTCACGTTGCCGAACGAACCGGCGCTGATCCTCGCAGGGGCGGGCAGCGGCAAGACCCGCGTGCTGATCACGCGCATCGCGTGGCTGATCCAGCAGGGCTATGCATCGCCGCCCACCGTGCTCGCCGTCACCTTCACGAACAAGGCCGCGCGCGAGATGATGGCGCGCCTGTCGGCGATGATGCCGATCGATACGCGCGGGATGTGGATCGGCACGTTCCACGGCCTGTGCAACCGGATGCTGCGCACGCACTGGCGCGACGCCGGCCTGCCGCAGACCTTCCAGATCCTCGACACGGCCGACCAGCTGTCCGCGATCAAGCGGCTGATGAAGGCGGCGAACGTCGATGACGAAAAGTATCCGCCGAAGAACGTCCAGTACTTCATCAACAACGCGAAGGAGCAGGGGCTGCGCCCGGACAAGGTCGACGCGACCGACAACTTCAACCGCAAGTTCGTCGAGCTGTACCAGGCGTACGACCAGCAGTGCCAGCGCGAAGGCGTCGTCGATTTCCCCGAGCTGCTGCTGCGCTGCTACGAGCTGCTCGCGTACAACGCGCCGCTGCGCGCGCACTATCAGGCGCGCTTCCGGCACATCCTCGTCGACGAGTTCCAGGACACCAACAAGCTGCAGTACGCGTGGCTCAAGATGCTCGCGGGCGGCGAGAACGCGATCTTCGCGGTCGGCGACGACGACCAGTCGATCTACGCGTTCCGCGGCGCGAACGTCGGCAACATGCGCGATTTCGAAGACGAATTCCGCGTGCGCAACCTGATCAAGCTCGAGCAGAACTACCGTTCGCACGGCAACATCCTCGACGCGGCGAACCAGCTGATCTCGAACAACGCGCACCGCCTCGGCAAGAACCTGCGTACCGATGCCGGCCACGGCGAGCCGGTGCGCGTGTACGAAGCCAGCACCGATTCGCAGGAAGCCGGCTGGATCGTCGAGGAGATCCGCTCGCTGATCAATACCGGGATGGCGCGCAGCGAAGTGGCCGTCCTGTACCGCAGCAACGCGCAGTCGCGCTCGATCGAGCACACGCTGATGTCGTCCGGCATTCCGTACCGCGTGTACGGCGGCCTGCGCTTTTTCGAGCGGCAGGAAGTGAAGCACGCGCTCGCGTACCTGCGCCTGATCGACAACCCGAACGACGACACGGCATTCGCGCGCGTCGTGAACTTCCCGACCCGCGGGATCGGCGCGCGCTCGGTCGAGCAACTGGCCGACGCCGCGCGCCTGTACGGCTGCTCGATGGCCGCCGCGATTCCGTACGTGACCGGCAAGGCCGGCACGAGCCTCGGCGGGTTCGCGAACCTGATCGCGAAGATGCGTGCCGACACGCAGCACATGAACCTGCCCGACACCGTCGAGCACATCGTGCGCGCGAGCGGCCTCGCCGATTTCTACCAGGGCGAGCGCGAAGGTCAGGATCGCCTCGAAAACCTGCAGGAACTCGTGAACGCGGCCACCGCGTTCATCGCCGAGGAAGGCTACGGGCTCGACACGCCGGCCCGCTCGATCCCGCTGCGCGCGGGTGCGATCGCGGCGCCCGAGCTCGGCACCGCAACCGACGATCCGGCGGTCGACGTGCTCGACCCGGCGTCGCCCGCCGACCCCGCACAGAACCCCGACACGATGACGCCGCTCGCCGGCTTCCTGTCGCACGCGTCGCTGGAGGCCGGCGACAACCAGGCGCAGGCCGGCCAGGACGCGGTGCAACTGATGACGGTGCACGCGGCGAAGGGGCTCGAGTTCTCGGCCGTGTTCATCACGGGGCTCGAGGAGGGGCTGTTCCCGCACGAGAACAGCGTGCTCGAATCGGATGGCCTGGAGGAAGAGCGCCGGCTGATGTACGTCGCGATCACGCGTGCGAAGGAGCGGCTCTACCTGTCGTTCGCGCAGAGCCGGATGCTGCACGGCCAGACCCGCTACAACGTGCGCTCACGCTTCTTCGACGAACTGCCGGAGCACGTGCTGAAGTGGCTCACGCCGAAGGTCGAGGCCGGGTCGCGCTGGGGCGGGCGTTCGGACAATGCCGGCTACGGGCGTGACTGGTTCGCGCGGCCGGGCGGCGGCAGCCGCGAGCAGATCGTCGATGCGGCCGTGTCCGCGCCGCTGCCCGCGTTCGCGAACAAGCAGCGCGCGGCCGACACCGGCTTCCGGGTCGGCCAGCAGGTGTTCCATACGAAGTTCGGCGAAGGCACGGTCACCGCGCTCGAAGGCAACGGCACCGATGCGAAGGCGCAGGTGAAGTTCAAGCGCCACGGCGAGAAATGGCTCGCGCTCGCGGTCGCGAAACTGCAGGCGGTGGAATGATGGACGTCGACCTGGCCGTGACGCCTGCCGCCCGTCCGCTCGGCATTCTGGCCGCGCTGCCCGAGGAACTCGGCGACCTGATCGCCGCGATGCGCGCCGACGGCGCGATGAAGACGGTCACGCTCGGCCGCCGCGATTACCACGTCGGCACCGTGCACGGCGCGGCCTGCGTCGTCACGCTCGCGCGGATCGGCAAGGTCGCGGCGGCCGCGACGGTCAGCGCGCTGATCCACGTGTTCGGCGTGTCGGGCGTGGTGTTCACCGGTGTCGCGGGCGGTGTGTCGCGCACGGTGCGGGTCGGCGACGTCGTCGTGGCCGATACGCTGCTGCAGCACGATCTCGACGCGTCGCCGCTCTTTCCGCGCTACGAGGTGCCGTTGCTCGGCATCACGCGTTTCGCGACCGACGCGGCACTGACGGCCCGCTTGCGGGCCGCGTGCACGCTGTTCGTCGAGGAGGAGGGCGCGCGGTTCGCCGAGCGCTTCGGGCTCGCCGGCGCGGCGCTGCACGCGGGGCTCGTCATCAGCGGCGACCGTTTCGTGTCGAGCGAGCAGGAGGTCGTCGCGCTGCGCGACGCGCTGCCGGATGCGCTCGCGGTCGAGATGGAAGGCGCGGCGATCGCGCAGGTGTGCGCGGAGCACGACGTGCCGTTCGCGCTCGTGCGCACGATCTCCGATACGGCCGACGATCACGCGACGCAGTCGTTCTCGCACTTCCTGTCGGCGATCGCGAGCAGCTATTCGTCCGGCATCCTCAAGCGTTTCCTGACGCTGCATGCGACGACGGCGGCCTGAAGCCACCGTCTCGCACTTTCCCGTCCAAACCATTCGACCGGCCGCAGCGCGCACGCGGCGGCCGGTCATTCGTCACGCCTTTTTGCGCCGGCTGCTTTCGAGGTTCGGCAGGAACACCGTCAGCACGCCGATCAGCGGCAGGAACGAGCACACCTTGTAGACGAACGGGATGCTCGTCGCATCGGCGAGCTGGCCGAGCACGGCCGCGCCGACGCCGCCCAGGCCGAACGCGAAGCCGAAGAACAGGCCCGCGACCATCCCGACCTTGCCGGGCATCAGCTCCGTCGCATAGACGAGGATCGCGGCGAACGCCGACGCCAGCACGACGCCGATGATCACGGTCAGCACGCTCGTCCAGAACAGGTTCGCGTACGGCAGCAGCATCGTGAACGGCGCGACGCCCAGGATCGACACCCAGATCACGTACTTGCGGCCGATCCGGTCGCCGACGGGCCCGCCGATCAGCGTGCCGGCCGCCACCGCCGCGAGGAACACGAACAGGTGGATCTGCGCGGCCTGCACCGACAGGTGGAACTTGTCGATCAGGTAGAACGTGAAATAGCTGTTGATGCTCGCGAGGTAGAAGTACTTCGAGAACACGAGCAGCACCAGCACGCCGATCGCGGCCATCACGCGGCCGCGCGACAGCGTCGGGTGGCCGGCCGAGGCGGCCTTCTTCTTCATCGACGGATGCTTCTTGTACCAGTGGCCGATCTGCGTGAGCACGATCATCGCGACGAGCGCGGCCGCCGAGAACCACGCGATGCTGTGCTGGCCGTGCGGAATGATCACGAGCGCGGCGAGCAGCGGCCCGAGCGCGGAGCCTGCATTGCCGCCCACCTGGAACACCGACTGCGCGAGCCCGTGCCGGCCGCCCGACGCCATCCGCGCGACCCGCGACGATTCAGGATGGAACACCGACGAGCCGCAGCCGACGAGCGCGGCGGCCACCAGCAGCATCGGGAAATTCGGCGCGACCGACATCAGCAGCAGCCCCGCGAGCGTGAAGCCCATGCCGACCGGCAGCGAATACGGCTTCGGATGCTTGTCGGTATAGAGGCCCACGAGCGGCTGCAGCAGCGACGCGGTGATCTGGTAAGTGAGCGTGATCAGGCCGATCTGCGCGAACGACAGCGCGAACTGGCTCTTGAGCATCGGATAGATCGCGAGGATCAGCGACTGGATCATGTCGTTGAGCATGTGCGAGAAGCTGATCGCGCCGAGCACCGGGTAGACGGTGCGGGCGACGGGCGGTGCGGACGGCTGGGCGGCGGCTGCGCCGGCGGCTCCGGAGTCGAGGCTGGTTTCCATGTGAGCTGAACGAGTTGAGGTGGCTGGCGCGCTCTGTTGGGGATCGGCGCGTTGTCGATTCGTTGATGCGTCAAAGAAGTGTAATGTGGCGTATCGAGAATGTCAGGCCAAGTTTTATCGCGAATCGGACATTCGTGTGACGGATCGGTCGGTGCGTCCTTTTTTGGACGGGTATAACGCTGGCGGCGCGTCCGTCCTTCAGCCGGGCGCGCCAGGGCCCGGTGCGTGTTTTTCCGGACTCAAGAAACGGCGGTGGCGGCCGTAGAACGACCCAATGACAACAGGCGCGCCGCGCCCCGCACCGGCTACCCGCCGGGCGGGCGCAGGACGCGCGGCATGGCCTGCCATCGCGGGACCGCCGGGACCGACCTTTCCGGCAGCGTGATCCATACGGGGATAGTTCGATGAAAGCAGCATCTTTGCATCCACAGCCCGGTGCGGCCGCCGCCGCACCCGCCGTTGCCGCCGGCCGCGCCGCTCGGCGCACGCGCGCGGCGCGTCGTACGCGCCGGCCGTGGACCGTCAAGGCGACGTTGCGCGCCGCGTTCGCGATCCTGCTGGTCGGCACGCTCGTGATCGGCGTGTTCTCGCTGTGGCAGATCAGCCGGCTGAACGCGTCGATCGCGTCGGTCTACGAGCAGGGCCACGTCGCGAGCCGCGCGGCGGCGGAAGTGCGGGCCGAGGTGTTGCGCGCGAGCCGCGCGCAGAAAATGCTGCTGACCGCGACCACCGCGAAGGAGCGCGACGAACTCGGCGCCGAGGTGAGCGCGGGGCTCGCGTCGATCGGCCAGGCGCTCGGCACGCTGCAGCGCTATGCCGATCCGGCCGATGCCGGCGATTCGGCGCGGCTGCGCGCCTTCTCGACGGCGGTCGGCACGTGGAGCACGCATCTGCGCGATTTCGTCACGCTGGTGCGCGCCCAGCCGCTCGACCTGTCGCAGATGAACTGGCAGGTCGGCACGCAGGACGTGTCGCTGCTGGTCGAAACCGGCAAGCTCGAAAAACTCGTCGCCGAACTCGTGAAGACGCGCGGCGAGAAGTCCAAGGCGACGCTCGATGCGTCCGCCACCATTTTTTCGTCGTCGTTCGCGATGATTGCGGCGATGACGGCCGCGTTGATCGTGCTGGCCGTCGTGATTGCCGAGCGCGTCGTGCGGCGCCTCGCGTCGCAGCTCGGCGGCGAGCCCGCGCTCGCGAAGGAGATTGCCGCGGATATCGCGCGCGGCGACCTGACGCGGCCGATCACGCTCGCCCGCCACGACCGCGACAGCATGGTGCGCGCGCTGGCCGAGATGCAGACGGGGCTCGCGGCCACCGTGGGCGAGATCGCGGTGAGCGCCGAGGCCATCGCGGCCGCGTCCGGCGAAATCTCGACCGGCAACCTCGACCTGTCGCGGCGCACCGAGCAGCAGGCCGTCGCCCTCGAGCGCACCGCGGCCAGCATGGAGCAACTCACGTCGACCGTGCGGCAGAACGCCGAGAACGCGCGACAGGCGAGCACGCTCGCGGCCAATGCATCGGCGGTCGCGGAGACGGGCGGGGAAGTCGTCGGCCGCGTGGTCGCGACGATGAGCGAGATCGACGACAGCGCGAAGAACATTCGCGACATCATCGGCACGATCGAGGGGATCGCGTTCCAGACCAACATTCTCGCGTTGAACGCGGCGGTCGAGGCCGCGCGCGCCGGCGAGCAGGGGCGCGGCTTCTCGGTGGTCGCCGGCGAGGTGCGGCTACTCGCGCAGCGCTCGGCGACCGCGGCCAAGGAGATTCGGGAACTGATCGGCGCGTCGGTCGAGCGCGTGGCCAACGGCGCGGCGCTCGCGCACGACGCGGGCCGCACGATGGGCGACGTGGTGCGCGCGGTCAAGCGCGTGACCGACATCATCGGCGAGATTTCGGCGGCGTCGGACGAGCAGAGCGCGGGGATCGACGAGATCGGCCGCGCGGTCACGCAGATGGATGCCGGCACCCAGCAGAACGCGGCGCTCGTCGAGCAGGCGGCGGCTGCCGCGAACGCGCTCGACGAGCAGGCTCAGGCATTGAAGGCGCTGGTCGGGCGTTTCCGCATCGCGCACTGAGCGTGCGGCACGCCCCGGCGATTACGACTTCTTCTGCTTGTCGGGATCGATGATGACCGTGCAGGTCGTGCCCGCCGACAGCACCACGTCGGCCGGCACTTCGTCGATCTTGATGCGCACCGGCACGCGCTGCGCGAGGCGCACCCAGTTGAAGGTCGGGTTCACGTCGGCGACGAGGTCGCGGCTTTGCGGGTTGTCGCGATCGTAGATACCGCGCGAGATGCTTTCCACGTGGCCCTTCATCACGCCGCCGCTCATCAGCCGCATTTCGGCCGGTGCGCCGATCTTCACGCGCGGCAGCTTGGTTTCCTCGAAGTAGCCGTAGACCCAGAACGAGTGGCTGTCGACGATCGCGAGCTTCGCCTGGCCGGCCACCGCATAGTTGCCCTTGAAGGTCTGCAGGTTCGTGATGTAGCCGTCGACCGGCGCGACGACGCGCGTGCGCTCGAGGTTGAGCTTCGCGGCGTCGAGCGCGGCGAGCGCCTGCTGATACTGCGCGTCGGCGCTCGATGCGCTGTGCGCGGCGTTCTCGCGGTTTTCCTTCGACACGACGAGCGCATCGAGGTCCGCGCGGCGGGCCGCGTCGTCGCGGCGCATCTGCAGTTCCGCGCGGCGGGCGGCCACCGCCGCCTGCGCCTGCTCGACCGCGATCTGGTAGTGCGACGGGTCGATCTGCATGATCAGGTCGCCTTTCTTCACGAGCTGGTTGTCATGCACGGGAAGCTCGACGATCGCGCCCGACACGTCCGGCGCGACGTTGACGATCTCGGCGCGCACGCGCCCGTCGCGCGTCCACGGATCGTCCATGTAGTGCACCCACAGCGAGCGCCCGATCAGGATCGCGACGAGAAGGATGACGGCGGTCGCGACGAAGCCGAAGAGTTTTCTGAGAATCATGATGGTTCGGAATCAACGGTAAACGGCAAGACTCAGTCCGCCGCAAATGCAGACGAGAAGGCAGGCCCGGAACAGCGACGGGTGCCAGACGAGACGGTAGAGGCCCGTATAGGCGAGCAGGCGGTCGACAGCCCAGGTCGCGATCGCGCCGAGGACGAACATCAGCACCACCGTCGGCATGTAGGCATCGAGAATGGCGATTTCACGCGGCATCATGACGAGGCTCCTGGTTGGGGATGCACGGGGCGGTTGCGGTTGAGCGGCTCGAGCGGCGATTCCGGGTCGAGCAGCGCGGTCCGCACGAAATGCAGGTGGCTCAGGATGCGCTGCAGCCGGTGGCGCTCGTCGCGCGACGGCTCGACCGCATCGAGCGTTTGCCGGGTCGCGTCGATCGCCGCATTGGTCGCGGCGAGCGTCGCGTCGAAACGCGCGGCGCTCGGCCGGGTGAACAATGCCGACAGCGCGGTGCGCATCGTGTCGATCGCGCGCCGCCACGGCATCGCCGGCGCATAGCGCGGGTCGGCCGGCAGCGTCGCGAGCTCGTGACGCAGGTCGATCGTCGCGTTGCCGGTTTCGAGCACCGCGAACATCCAGCGCAGCGCGTCGCGCTGCACGTCGGGCTGGTCGGCCGACAGCGTGTGCGCCTGGTACATCAGGTCGCGCGCGCCGCTTTCGAAGCGCGTGCGCAAACCCGCGAGCCGCGCGTGGCCGGCCGCGACGGCCTGGTGGCGCAGATCCGCGAACAGCCGCTTCTTGTGCCATGGCGCGGTCGGCGGGAACAGCACCGCGAACGCGATCGCCGACGCCAGCATCGCCAGCACGAGCGCGAGCGAATCGTTCATGAAGCTGGTCGGATCGTAGTGCGTGATGTTGTCCGGGCCGGCGAGGAAGCTGAAGAAGATCAGGTAGCCCATCCCGTAGCCGGCGAGCTTCGGCTTCAGCGTCATGAAGATGCCGATCGCGAGCAGCGGCGCCAGTGCGACGCACAGCAGCGGGAAGCCGTCGATGTGCGGATAGATGCCGAACGTCAGCAGGAAGCCCGTGCAGACGGCGAGCGCCGTGCCCATGCCCATCTGCGCGGACATCGCGGTGGGGCGCGGCGTCGACGACGCGAGCGCGCAGGTGGCTGCCGCCGTCAGCGTCATCGTCACGCCGCTCGGCCACGCGGTCTCGATCCAGAACCAGCCGAGCACGAGGATCACGGTCGCGGTGCGAATCGCCGCGATCACCATCGCCGTTGCATTGGTGCGCGGCTCGTAGCGCTCGATCCAGCGTTCGCGTTCGTGCGTTGCGCTCGACAGCGACGCGTAGGTGGCCGCGTATTCGTGCAGGTCGGTGATGAAGCGGTACAGCAGTTCGGCGGCCGTATCGAAGTCGAGCAGCGGAAAGTCCGGCTGCGTTTCGAGCGCCGCGCGCGTCGCGCGGATGCGGCGCGGCAGTGCGTCGCGCCACGCGAGCAGTTGCGTGGCCGCGTGGCCGGCATCGGCCGATGTGCGTACCGGTTCGCCGGCCGGCGTCAGCAGCAGCGGGGCGATCTCGCGAAAGTACGGCTCGATCGCGTCGATCGCGGCCTGCGCGCCGGCCGCATGCAGCCGGTTCATCAACTGGTGCAGCGCATGGAAGCGGCTCGACGCGCTCATGAACTCGCTGTTCAGCCGCGCAAGGCGGCCGCTGCGCATCCGCGTGTCCGGGTCCTCGAACACGGCCATGCTGCGCGCGGCTTCGAACCCGACCACGTCGGCGACGAAGCGCGTGTGGATGGTTTCGATATGTGCGCGGTCGAGCTGGCCCGACAGCGCCGCCGCGACGTAGTCGACGAAGCTGCCGAAGCGCTTGCGCACCGTCGTGCGCATCTGCTCGCCGGTGGTCCGCGGAAACACGAGGGCGCTGACCACGCCGGCCGACACGATCCCGACCATGATTTCGGCCACCCGCGTCATCGCGCTCATGAACGCACCGTCCGGGTGTTGCGACGCGGGCAGCCCGATCAGCGCGGTCGTGTAGCCGGCCAGCAGGAAGCCGTAGCTGCGGAAGTTGCGGTTGCGCGCTGCACCGGCCGTGCACAGGGCGACCCACAGCGCGACCGCCAGCAGGAACAGCTGCGGCTGCTGCGGGAACAGCCCGACGAAGGTGAGCGTCGCGATCAATCCGAAGATGGTGCCGGCGACGCGATAGAAGCTTTTCGCGAGCACCGCGCCGCTTTGCGGCTGCATCACGATGAACACCGTCGTCATCGCCGTTTTCGGCGCGGGCAGGTCAAGCCGCATCGACACGCCGGTCGCGATGAACGCGGCGAGCAGCGCCTTGAACAGATAGAGCCACGCGGCGCCGTCGGTGCGGGCCCAGTCGCCGAATGCGGCATACCAGGCCGCGAACGGACCGCCGGCGGGCGTTGAAGCGGAGGAGGAGGCTGACATGGCGACGCTCCGCGTTACCGTGCGGCCGGCACGCCGGACGCGCCGGTGGTGGCGACTTCCGCGGGCCGGGCGACGGCTGCCGCGGGCTTCGTGCCCGACGCGGCGGCGGGCGCGGCAACCGCGGCGGCTTCGTCCTTCGGCACGTCGCTGCCCGTCTCGACCCCACCCCCGAGCGCGGCCATCAACTGCGCGTGCGCGGCGAGGCGTTCCGCGTCGATGCGGGCGGCCGTCTCCTGCGCGCGCAGCAGTTGCTGTTGCGCGACCAGCACGTTCACGTAATCGGTCAGCCCGCGGCGGAAGCCTTCACGCGACAGTTGATAGCTGCGATTGTTGGCCGCCACCGAGCGCGCGGCGTCCTTCTTCTGCGTATCGAGCGAGCGGATTCGCACGACCTGGTCGGCGATGTCCTTGAGCGCGCCGACGATCGTCTGGTTGTAGTGCTCGACCGCCTGGTCGTAGCCGGCGTTCGCGGCGCCGAGCTGCGCCCGCAGCCGGCCGCCTTCGAAGATCGGCAGCGACAGCGCGGGGCCGGCCGTCCAGCCGCCGTTCATCGCGCGCAGGAAGTCGGTGAACGGCGCGGTCACGCCGAAGCCGCCGACCGTCGCGAGCAGGTCGATGTTCGGGTAGAACGACGCCTTCGCGACGTCGATGCCGCGCGCCTGCGCGTCGACCGTCCAGCGCGCCGCGACGACGTCGGGGCGGCGGCCGAGCAGGTCGGCCGGCATCGCCGACGGCAGGCCGGCCGGCGCATCGAGCGCAAGCTGCGGCCGCTTGATGGTGTCGCCGGCACCCGGGCCCTTGCCGGCCAGTGCGGCGAGCTGGTGGCGCGCGAGCTGGATCGCCTCTTCGTAACTGTCGATCTGGCGCTCGTAGTCGGGCAGTGTCGATTCCGCCTGGCTCACGTCGAGCTGCGTGCCGAGGCCGGCCTGCAGCCGCTTGCGCGCGAGATCGGCGAGCGAGCGCTGGCGTTCGAACGTCTCGTGCGCGAGGTCCAGCAGCGCGTAGTTCATCGACATGCCGACATACGCGCGCACCACGTTGACTTCGAGTTCGAGCTTCGCTGCCCTTGCATCGGCGGCGCTCGCATGCGCGGTGTCGAGCGCGCGCTCGGTCGCGTTCTTGTCCTTGCCCCACAGATCGAGGTGGTACGACAGGCCGAGCGTGCCGGTATTGTTCCAGGTGTCGGTATCGGCGAGCGGCCCCGGGCCGTAGTACACGTTGTCGGGCCAGTGCTGGCGCATCAGCGACAGGTTGCCGTTGATCTGCGGCAACTCGGCCGAGCGGGCGACGCGCGCCATCGCCTGCGCTTCGCGCACGCGGGCCTCGGCGGCCGCGAGGGTCGGGTTGCCGGCCTGGGCGGTGGCGATCCATGCATCGAGCTGGGGATCGCGGTACGCGCGCCACCAGTCGGCGGCGGGCCAGCCCGCGTCTCGGTCGGCCGCGCGGATGGCCGCGCCGGCGTCGAGTGCGTTCGCTTCGATGCGAGTGGACTGGGTTTTGTTGTCGCCCATGCTCGCGCAACCGGCCATTATTAATGAGACTGCAAGAACCGCCAGTGCGAGCGTCCCTTTTGTCGCCGGAGACTGCACGATTTTCTCCCTTTCGGATATAGATGAGTCGGAGGCGATTATATTTTTCAGTGATTCCTGAATAAACGGACAACGGTGCAAGTCATTTTTACGAATCCTGAGATAATATTTGTTGGGCCCTGTGCAACAATCCCTCCGGATTCAAACGGGTAATGGGATGGATACGCTACAAAACATGCGGGTATTCGTCCGCGTGGTGGACGCGGGAAGCTTTACCGCGGCCGCCCAGCAGATGAATTCGACCACCGCCTACGCGTCGCGCGCGGTCTCGGATCTCGAGGCCCACCTGCGCACGCGTCTCCTGAACCGCACGACGCGCCGGATCGCGCTGACCGAAGCGGGCGAGCGCTATCTGCAGCGCTGCGAACAGATCCTCGCTTACGTCGACCAGGCCGAAGCCGAGGCGGGCGACGCGCACGCGCGTCCGTCCGGCAAGCTGAAGGTCCATTGCTTCACGAGCCTCGGCCAGCACTATCTGGTGCCGGCCATCGCGCGCTATCGCGAGCGCTATCCGGACGTGCACGTCGAGCTGACGCTCGCGCAGCGGATGCCCGACCTGCTCGACGAGGGCTACGACGTCGCGATCGTCGTCGGCCGCGATCTGCCCGATTCGGGGCTCGTGTCGCAGCGGCTCGGCGAGAGCTACAGCGTCGTGTGCGCATCGCCGGGCTATGTCGAGTCGCACGGCGTGCCGCAGCGGCCGGCCGATCTCGCG
>Ga0268256_1000586_pt1 | contig 29205 bp, 20 predicted proteins | sample AgamicAtAmrz_FD_200247 | JGI IMG/M metagenome (GOLD analysis project Ga0268256, IMG submission 200247) | Agave microbial communities from Guanajuato, Mexico - At.Am.rz (v2) (version 3) | ecosystem: Host-associated > Plants > Roots > Rhizosphere | place: Guanajato, Mexico | collected 2012-06-07 | reverse complement strand
TGTCCATGCGAGGTGAAGAACCCTCCACCGTCCACATACTGATAAAGCAACGGATCGCAACCACGAAGTACCACTAACAGCGCACGTAACGATGAGAAGTAGCGCGCCATATTCACTATGCAAACCACGCATAACGCCCAAAACAATGCGACGGTGCTAATCATACATCCTCCCCGGCGTCCGCCCACGAAGCAAGGCTCCTGAGCTACCGCACCCCAATGCCCTGACAGACAGTTCAGTGAAAGAATGACCAAAATCGATCCGGTTCGCGTTTTAATATCCGAACGGCTCATTTAACAGTGTAGGAGATCCGTTAATTTTTTTGCCACAAGGTTAATCGTTATCAACACCAAAGCTTGAAAAATATGTTTAACTGGGCCGTAATGAAAGTATCAGACGACGGCATTCTCACTTAGTCATCGATAACTTAAGGAAGGAGTAACACTATGGCTTACAAACACATTCTCATCGCGGTTGACCTCTCTCCGGAGAGCAAAGTGCTGGTTGATAAAGCGGTATCCATGGCACGTCCCTACAACGCGAAAGTTTCGCTGATTCACGTTGACGTGAATTACTCCGACCTCTACACCGGTCTGATCGACGTGAATCTTGGCGATATGCAGAAACGCATCTCCGAAGAGACTCACCATGCCCTGAGCGAACTCTCCACCAACGCGGGCTATCCGATTACCGAAACCCTGAGCGGCAGCGGCGACCTGGGCCAGGTGCTGGTTGATGCGATCAAGAAATACGATATGGACCTGGTGGTTTGCGGTCACCATCAGGACTTCTGGAGCAAGCTGATGTCTTCAGCGCGCCAGCTGATTAACACCGTTCACGTGGATATGCTGATTGTTCCACTGCGTGACGAAGAAGACGAGTAAGTGCGTTAAACTCCCCTCACCCTAACCCTCTCCCAAAGGGAGAGGGAATAGATCGAGGACACAGGCCGGGTAAGGCGAAGCCGCCACCCGGCTTTTTTATTCCGGCGTACCCGGATAAATATCAAACCGGTGCCCTTTGGTGGTCACCGCGTTAGCGGTCGCAACGTCCGCCAGCGGCGGCGCATAGTCCGGGCGCTTTACCACCACCCGCTTCGTGGCAAGCTGACGAGCCGGCTCCAGCAGGCCATCGGCATCCAAATCCGGTCCCACCAGCGACTGAAACACCCGCATCTCTTTCTTAACCAGCGCGCTTTTCTGCTTATGCGGGAACATAGGGTCGAGATAGACCACCTGCGGGCGCGGGGTGATGTCCGTCAATGCCGTCAGGCTGGAGGCATGGATCAGCTGCAAACGATCCTGCAGCCAGGGGCCGATTTCCGGGTCCGCGTAGCCTCGCGCCAGCCCGTCGTCGAGCAGCGCAGCGACCACCGGATTACGCTCCAGCATCCGCACGCGACAGCCGACGGACGCCAGCACAAACGCATCGCGCCCCAGCCCCGCCGTGGCATCGACCACGTCCGGGAGGTAGCTCCCTTTGATGCCGACCGCTTTGGCCACCGCTTCGCCGCGACCGCCTCCGAACTTGCGCCGGTGCGCCATCGCGCCGCCGACAAAATCGACGAAAATCCCGCCGAGCTTCGGTTCGTCGCGCTTGCGTAATTCGAGATGTTCCGGCGTCATCACCAGCGCCATCAGGTTTTCTTCATCGTGCTCCAGCCCCCAGCGGGCCGCCAGAACAGATAAGGCGCCGTCTCCGGCGCCTGTTTCATCTACTAAGCAGATCTTCACGTAACAATCAGCCTTTGATCCCGTAATGCTCAAGCATCGCGTCCAGCTGCGGCTCGCGGCCGCGGAAGCGTTTGAACAGCACCATTGGCTCTTCAGACCCGCCGCGGGTCAGGATGTTATCGAGGAAAGACTGGCCGGTTTCGCGGTTGAAGATCCCCTCTTCTTCGAAGCGGGAGAAGGCATCCGCGGCCAGCACGTCGGCCCACAGGTAGCTGTAGTAGCCCGCCGCGTAGCCACCGGCGAAGATGTGGCTGAACGCGTGCGGGAAGCGGCCCCAGGTTGGCCCTGGAATAACGGCAACCTGCTTTTTAATCTCGGCCAGGGTCTCAAGGATTTTCGCGCCCTGCTCCGGGCTAAACTCGGCGTGCAGGCGGAAATCGAACAGGCCGAACTCCAGCTGGCGCAGAATGAACATCGCCGCCTGGTAGTTTTTCGCCGCCAGCATTTTATCCAGCAGCGCTTTCGGCAGCGGTTCGCCGGTCTCATAGTGACCGGAGATAAACGCCAGCGCGTCCGGCTCCCAGCACCAGTTTTCCATAAACTGGCTTGGCAGCTCGACCGCATCCCACGGCACGCCACTGATACCGGCTACGCCTGCGGTTTCGATGCGGGTCAGCATGTGGTGCAGACCGTGACCGAACTCGTGGAACAGGGTAATCACTTCGTCATGGGTGAACAGCGCCGGTTTGCCGCTTACCGGACGGTTGAAGTTACAGGTCAGGTAGGCGACCGGTTTTTGCAGGGAACCGTCGGCTTTACGCATCTGGCCTACGCAGTCGTCCATCCATGCCCCGCCGCGCTTGTTCTCACGCGCGTAGAGATCGAGGTAGAAGCTGCCGCGCAGCTCGTTTTTCTCGTCATACAGCTCGAAGAAGCGCACGTCCGGGTGCCAGACGTCGATATCGGTACGCTCTTTGGCGGTGATGCCATAGATGCGCTTTACCACTTCGAACAGGCCGTTAACGGCTTTGTTTTCCGGGAAGTACGGGCGCAGCTGTTCGTCGCTGATGCTGTAGAGGTGCTGCTTCTGTTTTTCGCTGTAGTACGCGATATCCCACGGCTGCAGCTCGTCCACGCCGAACTCGGCTTTCGCGAAGGCGCGCAGCTGGGCCAGCTCTTTCTCACCCTGCGGACGGGCGCGTTTCGCCAGATCGGTCAGGAAGTCGAGCACCTGCTGCGGGTTCTCCGCCATTTTGGTGGCGAGGGATTTATCGGCGTAGTTTTCGAAGCCCAGCAGCTGCGCCAGCTCGTGACGCAGGGCGAGGATTTCCGCCATTACCGGGCTGTTGTCCCACTTACCGGCATTCGGCCCCTGATCGGAGGCGCGGGTGCTGTACGCGCGGTACATCTCTTCGCGCAGGGCCTGGTTGTCGCAGTAGGTCATCACCGGCAGATAGCTCGGGATATCCAGCGTCAACAGGAAGCCTTCCTGCTCTTTCGCTTCAGCCTGGGCTTTTGCCGCCGCCAGCGCGCTTTCCGGCATACCGGCCAGCTCAGCTTCGTCGGTAATCAGCTTCGTCCAGCCCATGGTGGCGTCGAGCACGTTGTTGCTGTACTGGTTGCCCAGCTCGGACAGACGCGCGGCAATTTCGCCGTAGCGGGTCTGCTTCTCTTTTGGCAGGCCAATCCCGGACAGCTCAAAATCACGCAGGGCGTTATCGACCGATTTTTTCTGCGCCGTGTTCAGTTCGGCATAGTGGTCGCCGTCGCGCAGGTCGCGGTAGGCTTTGTACAGCCCTTCGTGCTGCCCGACCCAGGTGCTGTACTCAGAGAGCAGCGGCAGGGTCTGCTCGTAGGCTTCGCGCAGTTCCGGGCTGTTTTTTACCGAGTTCAGGTGGCTCACCGGGGAGAAGATACGCCCCAGCACGTCGTCCACTTCGGCCAGCGGCTGACACAGATTTTCCCAGGTGTACGGCGCGCCCTGCGCTACCACGCTTTCTACCGCCGCGCGGCAGTTGTCCAGCGATTGCGTAACGGCTGGAACAACATGCTCAGGGAGGATTTTAGAAAACGGCGGCAACGAAAAAGGCGTCAGTAATGGATTGGTCATAAACGCTGTCCTGTTGAAATAGGTGAATGAAGCGCGCATCCGGCGCTGTGCATATGAGATCTAGAATGGGGTTAAGTGTAGAGGATTTCAATGCCGGACGTTGCGCTTTCGCGGCGGTGGAAACTTTTCTGTATACTGTGGCGATACGCTCTATTTTTGCCCGATGGCGTTACGCTTATCGGGCCTACGTTTACTACCTGGAACACATTCATCCATGCTCAGTTATCGCCACAGCTTCCACGCAGGCAACCACGCCGACGTCCTTAAACACACCGTTCAGAGCCTGATCATCGAATCGCTCAAAGAGAAAGAGAAGCCGTTTCTCTATCTGGACACGCACGCGGGCGCGGGCCGTTATCAGCTGAGCGGCGAGCATGCCGAGCGTACCGGTGAATATCTGGAAGGGATTGCCCGCATCTGGCAGCAGGACGACCTGCCTGCCGAGCTGGAGCCTTACATCGGCGTGGTGAATCACTTCAACCGCAACGGCCAGCTGCGCTACTACCCTGGCTCACCGCTGATTGCACGCCAGCTGCTGCGCGAGCAGGACAGCCTCCAGCTGACCGAACTGCATCCGAGCGACTTCCCGCTGCTGCGTTCCGAATTCCAGAAAGACAGCCGCGCCCGCGTGGAAAAAGCCGACGGTTACCAGCAGCTGAAGGCCAAACTGCCGCCGGTTTCCCGTCGTGGCCTGGTGCTGATCGACCCGCCGTACGAAATCAAAACCGACTATCAGGCGGTGGTAACCGGCATCCACGAAGGCTACAAACGCTTTGCTACCGGCACCTATGCCCTGTGGTACCCGGTGGTGCTGCGCGCGCAAATCAAACGCATGATCAAAGACCTGGAAGCGACCGGCATCCGCAAGATCCTGCAGATCGAGCTGGCGGTACGCCCTGACAGCGATCAGCGCGGCATGACCGCCTCCGGCATGATTGTGATCAACCCGCCGTGGAAGCTCGAAGCGCAGATGAACAACGTGCTGCCGTGGCTGCATAAAACGCTGGTGCCCGCCGGTACAGGCCACGCTACCGTCAGTTGGATCGTGCCGGAGTAATCGCAGTCATCGGTGGAAACTATTGATTTCAGGTATACAATCGCGGCAATTCACGATTAAGGACAAAAGCAATGACTAAGCATTATGACTACATCGCAATCGGCGGCGGCAGCGGCGGCATCGCCTCCATCAACCGTGCGGCCATGTACGGCCAGAAGTGCGCGCTGATTGAAGCCAAAGCGCTGGGCGGCACCTGCGTGAACGTGGGTTGTGTACCGAAGAAAGTGATGTGGCATGCGGCGCAGATCCGTGAAGCTATCCATATGTATGGCCCGGACTACGGCTTTGACACCACCATCAACCGCTTCGACTGGGACAAACTGATCGCCAGCCGTACCGCCTACATCGACCGCATTCACACCTCGTACGACAACGTGCTGGGTAAAAATAACGTCGATGTTATCCACGGTTTCGCCCGCTTTGTGGACGCGAAAACGATCGAAGTGAACGGCGAGACGATCACCGCCGATCACATCCTGATCGCCACCGGCGGTCGTCCGAGCCACCCGAACATCCCGGGCGTGGAATACGGCATCGACTCCGACGGTTTCTTCGAGCTGCCTGCCCTGCCAAAACGCGTTGCCGTTGTTGGCGCGGGCTATATCGCGGTGGAACTGGCTGGCGTGATTAACGGCCTGGGCGCGGAAGCGCACCTGTTCGTACGTAAACACGCGCCGCTGCGCAGCTTTGACCCGCTGATTGTCGATACGCTGGTTGAAGTGATGAACACCGAAGGCCCGACCCTGCACACCAACGCCGTGCCAAAAGCGGTGGTGAAAAACGCGGATGGTAGCCTGACGCTTGAGCTGGAAGATGGCCGCAGCCAGACCGTCGATTGCCTGATCTGGGCGATTGGCCGTGAACCTGCGAACGATAACTTCAACCTGGGCGTGACGGGCGTGAAAACCGACGAAAAAGGCTATATCGTCGTCGATAAATTCCAGAACACCAGCGTACCGGGCATTTATGCGGTCGGCGATAACACCGGCGCGGTTGAGCTGACGCCGGTCGCCGTTGCGGCGGGCCGTCGTCTCTCCGAGCGCCTGTTCAACAACAAGCCGGACGAGCATCTGGACTACAGCAACATCCCAACCGTGGTCTTCAGCCACCCGCCAATCGGCACCGTCGGCTTAACCGAGCCGCAGGCGCGCGAACAGTACGGCGACGACCAGGTGAAAGTGTATAAATCGGCGTTTACCGCCATGTACACCGCCGTCACCTCACACCGTCAGCCGTGCCGCATGAAGCTGGTCTGCGTGGGCCCGGAAGAGAAGATTGTCGGCATCCACGGCATCGGCTTCGGTATGGACGAGATCCTGCAGGGCTTCGCCGTGGCGCTGAAGATGGGCGCAACCAAGAAAGACTTCGACAACACGGTGGCAATCCATCCGACGGCCGCGGAAGAGTTTGTGACCATGCGTTAATCCTGGAAACGTATCTACACAACACGTTTTTTGCTCTGGAAATCTGGCTGAAAGGCCAGATTTCTCTTTCGAACAATCGTCATTAAAGTCTGTTTGTAGGGTAGAGATACACCCTGCTTACTGTAAATAGATCCGTTTTAGTTCCAGGCATTTTTTAAGATCCCGGCCAAATAATGGTGTTGTCGATATTCCTCCGGCGTCATATTGTTCAGTGATTAATGCGGGCGTTCACAGTTATATTCTGATAACCATTTTTTCGTGCTTTCCCACACTTCATTCAGCGTTCTGAACAGATAAAAATCGATTATTTCTGTACGGTATGTCCGGTTAAAGTGCTCAATGAAAGCGTTCTGCGTCGGCTTACCCGGCTGGATAAACTCCAGTTTTATTGCATGTTTCTCAGCCCATTCAGCCAGTGCCAGGGAGATAAATTCCGGGCCGTTATCCATACGAAGCATGGCCGGATAGTCGCGGTTTGCCGCGATCCTGTCGAGTATACGGATGACTCGCTGGGCTGGCAGATTCAGATCGATTTCAATCGACAATGCCTCTCGGTTAAAGCGATCAACGACATTGAACATGCGAAAACGACGGCTACGGACCAGAGCATAACGCATAAAATCGACAGACCAGCTCTGGTTCAGCGCTTCCGGCGTGGCCAGTGGCGAGGGATTATGCACCGGCAACCGTTGTTTGCCCTTCCGGCGAAAATTCAGGTTCAGCAGACAGTCAATACAGTGGATCCTTTTGTGATTCCTCGGGTGTCCCCACCGCTTCAGAACCTGAAAAAGTTTCGAAAACCCTATCGTGGGTATCGCTTAGCCACTGCCTGCAACGCGACAATAACCGGTTCGTCACATGTGGTCCGGCCGGTAATGGTAAACCGTTCTGCTCAGGTTCAGACTCCAGCAGGCCTGACGGATAATGAGTCCGAACATCGTTATCAGATGATTGACCAACTCACGCTCACAGGCTGGTTTTAAAGCTTTTTTCGATAATGTCTTTCAGCGTCCGGTTCTCAAGGCTCTGGTCGGCAAACATCTGTTTGAGACGTCGGTTCTCGTCCTCAAAATGCTTGATCTTTTTAAGATCAGAAGCCTCAATGCCACAGTATCTGGACTTCCAGGTGTAGTAGTTGGCTTCAGAAATACTGGCCTGCCGACAGATATCTTTAACCGTTCATCCGACTTAATCACAGCGATGATCTGATGCTCAGTAAACGGGCTTTACACATACCGTTCTTCTTCGTTGGCAGATTGATTAAGCCGGATAATCTCTAAATATGAATGGCACGATTATGCGGGATACTTATATGAACGCCTGAAATACTGAAAGCGGCGATGATCGTCGTACCCTTCTTCGTGAAATAATCCAAGAAGTCAGGCAATTAGTCCGACGGCCGCTGGCAAGTGCATCCATGACAAATACCATCGATGACATCTGGTTCGACGCATCCGGGTGAAGAAGCGGATTCTTCATGCGCTGTCAACATTACTTATCACTGAACTCAATATTCCTATGAGCCCACCCTACATCTACATACTCAAAAATCCATTTGTGCTGCGTTAATTACGGCGCACTAAATCGAGTCATACACAGACCCAACAGGCTAATTAAATTACCAAATTTGATGGATTTTTCTTCATTTTTTTGTTAACTTTCCCGTAAATAAATCAATGTTAATTTATTGCTCATGAATCAAAAAATTGGCTATTTGAGAGCCTGTTCGGTAAACAACAAAACGGACAGTCAGCGTGAAAGCCTGAAATTCGCAGGCTGTGATTTGATTATAGAAGATGAAGAAAAAGAACCTCAGCCATTCAGTTTATGTCTGGAGACTCTCAAACCCGGAGATGTGCTGGTGGTAACCAGCCTTGAAATGTTGGGACGTAACCTTGCCGGTGTACTTAAGGCCATAACGTCCATCACTGAGCGGGGTGCATCCCTGATTAGTCTCAGTGAAGGCCTTGACTCCTCCAGTGAATCAGGAGAACCGCTGGTCAGAATGTGCCATTTACTTATGAGGTGTCAGCAAGCCCTCGTCCTTAAGAAAAACCAGAAAGGACTTATGGCCTGCAGGGCGAGAGGCCGTCTTGGTGGTCGAAAAAAGAAATTGAGTCAGAAAGATATTACTCAAATCAAAGAATTGTTAAGCCGCCCCGAAAGTAGTGTGAGTGATGTTGCAAAAAAGTACGGCGTTTCCAGAACGACTATCTACAAATATGTCGGAGTTATCGTTCCAGAACATGCGCTTTAGGCCACATTTCATCGTGCATTTAAGAACTAATATTTATACCATCAACGCACTAAAGGAGAGTTGATAATGGCAACCGCAGAACAGTTTAAAGCGCTTTTAAAGAGCCACGCTGAAGGTGATGAAGCGCGTTTTTACTCCATTGCTCTCCAGGTAGCAGCTAAAGAAGCACGTCAGGGGCACAGTAAACTCGCAAATGACATCAAGCTAATCGTTGAAAAATCACAAAAAAACGATGAAAAAACGAGTCATTTGACGACAGCAAAAACTCTTCAATTTGTTCATCAGCCAAAAAGTGAACTCCAGGGCTTGCTCGAACTGACACCCAGTGATGTGCATGTTGAGGAGCTGGTGTTATCTGCTGATGTCAAAGAGCGACTGGAGAAAGTCGTTACTGAGCAACGACAGTCAGATAAGTTAAAATGTTTCGGATTAGTGCCAAGGCGCAAACTCCTCTTTACCGGACCACCCGGAACAGGTAAAACAATGTCAGCCCTCATGCTGGCTACTGAGCTTCGTTTGCCGCTTTATACCATTGTCCTGGATAGCCTTATTACCCGTTATATGGGTGAAACTGCGGCAAAATTACGTCTTATCTTTGATCACATAAGACAGACCCGAGCGGTCTATCTATTTGATGAGTTTGACGCAATTGGCACACAACGTGGTGCATCAAACGATGTGGGCGAAATCAGAAGAGTATTGAATTCTTTTCTGATATTTGTAGAGCAGGATTATTCGGAAAGCGTAATTGTTGCAGCGACAAACCACCCGGAACTCCTTGATCAGGCTCTTTATCGCCGTTTCGACGATATTATTCAGTTCGAGAGGCCACAAGAAGCACAGATTGTCATGTTGATGAAAAATCGACTTTCCTTGTTCGATACTAACCATCTTAACTGGGAAGCAATCACAACAGAGGCTCTGGGCCTGAGTTCTGCCGAAATTACGCGCTCCTGTGATGATGCAGCAAAAGATGCCGTTATATATTTTGACGGAAAACTTGAAACGTCGGTGATCGTCAAAGCCCTCGCCAGAAGACATAAACGGGGTGGCGCAAACCGGGAATAACATAGCAGAGGACATAATGGCAAATGACAGGATGCATTTGAATGTCAGGCAGTTTGTTACGAGTGAAAGATTCAGGTCGAGAAACACAGCAAGAAGTACTCAAATCGCTCCTCGGGATAGACAGGCTCATGGCGAAGGACTGAGGCTGCAATATCAGGGAATATTGGACCAGTATGATGGTATAGTTGCCAATCGGGAAACACCTTTAACAGATGACATTGGTATTTATATTGAGGTCATTGGTCAGGAAAGCATCAAACTCCCCCTAGAAAAGCTGGATAATACTGATTTCAAACTTTGCCTTCTTAAGACAGAGGGACACCGTGAAGTCGCAACCCTGTTTATCCCCGAAGCTAGACGTGGAGCCTTTCTCAGAAAAGTAAACCAGTATTTGAATCCTGACAAAGACCGCTATAAAGAAAGTGAAGATACGTATTACCCTGCAAATCATACTTTGATTGCCAGTATTGCTGAAGTAAGGTTTGCACGGATTCGTTCTTTCTGGACAGATGAACCAAGCCTTTTCCCTGATGATCCCGAGAGACAGGTTTGGTGGGAGCTTTGGCTCAAGAAGGAGCAAAACAGCGATCCTCTCCTGATTGGCAGACAGTTAGCAGAAAGGCTTAATGCTGAGCTGGGAAGCTCTTCTCTAAATTTCTTTAAGTCTGTTGTTCTGTTAATCAAATGCTCCCTTAACCAGCTTGAACGCGCTCCAGAACTGATAGCGAACCTCGAAGAACTCAGGAGAGCAAAAGATACTCCGTTCCCTATTGTTTACTCTTCCCCTTTCGATCAAGCTCAGTGGGTCGATGATATTTCCCAACGTTTCGAGCCTAATAGCGATGCTAATTGCGCGGTTACAATACTTGATACTGGGATAAATTATCATCATCGACTTCTGGAGCATGTCACTTCAGGCAGCTACTCAGAATGCTGGCACCCTGATTGGCCGCACTACTCTATTCCAGGCGGTATTGATGTCCAGCATGGTTCCATGCAGGCAGGTCTGGTTGCCTTTGGCAATCTGCTTGATATCAGTCAGAGTAGTTCACCTGTACATACGCCATTCGTTATCGAATCAGGGAGAATCATCCCTCCTACAGGAGTAAATCCTCCTGAGCTCTACGGCGATATTACTGTGAGCACAGCATACAAACATGAAACTGAACGGCCAGAGTATAACCGGGTCTTTAGCCTGGCGATTACTTCACCTGAAAGTTCAGTTAGCGGGATGCCATCTTCCTGGTCTGCAGAAATTGACCGTTTTACATGTGGTGTTGACGAAGATATCAGTAGGTTATTCGTTATATCCGCAGGCAACAACCGTGATGTCAGACATGACTCTGATTACTGGGATCAGGTTGCCCTTTCGCCGATCGAAGATCCTGCACAATCTTGGAATGCGCTTACCGTTGGTGCTTATACAGAGTTGTCTACAATTGATGACCCGGCTTTTGATGGCTGGACAGCATTTGCAATGCCTGGAGACGTTTCTCCTTCAAGCCGATCTTCTGTGAACTGGACATGGCGAAAACAAGCTCCTCATAAACCTGATGTCGTTGCTGAGGGTGGAAACCATGTTATATCCCCCGGCAGGACTGCGGTTGATACCTGCTCTGATGTTTCTTTGCTTACCACATCGGGGAAAACGGCAGGTCCTGCTTTTGAAAGTCATGGGGACACAAGTTCTGCATGCGCTCTGATAACCAGAGATGCAGCTCTTCTGCGTACGCAATATCCGGAGCTATGGCCTGAAACTGTTCGTGGCCTGATCGTTCATTCAGCAGAATGGACACCACGGATGATGATGCGTTTTAGGCAGTTATGCAGTCAACATTCTCCAAGTGTGGCGAAAGATTGCCTGCTGCGCACTGTAGGCCACGGTGTTCCTGATATTAATCGGGCAAGGTACAGTGCTGATAATGCTCTTACATTGATAGCTGAAAGCGAGCTACAGCCGTTCATCAAAGAGGACGGAGCGGCTGCATCAGCTGATCCCAAAAACAACGTGATGAATCTACACCAACTGCCATGGCCTGTAGCTGCTTTACAATTACTTCCCCCGGAAACACCGGTTAAAATGCGCGTTACACTTTCATACTTCATTGAACCAAATCCGGGCCGTCGTGGGTATCGATCAAGATACAGTTACCAGTCTCATGGGCTGCGATTTACGACCATACGTCCAGGGCAGACTCTAGCAAACTTTCGATCAATGGTTAATGGATTGGCGTTAACAGACGATTATACCGGTCCGGAAGGCGATAATGAGGGATGGTTCCTCGGCACACAATTAAGAACCAGAGGCTCTGTACACTCCGACCGATGGAATGGTTCAGTGGCTGAACTTCTCGACATGCATACTATTGCTGTCTTCCCGGTCAGTGGATGGTGGAAGTACCGCTCAGGAGAAGAACGCTGGAGAAATACAGTTAAGTATTCTTTACTGATTAGCATTGAAGTACCTGACGAGACAGTAAATATCTACACTGAAATTGAAAATATAGTCGATATCTCGGTCTCTGTTTAAGATAAGTCAAGACTGCGGATTTATTCGCAGTCTTGACTTACAGATCCAACATCACGTGTGATCTAGCCAGCCACTCTTCCAATGTCAGCATGCCGTTTTCCGACATAAAACGCCGGTCGGCGAGGCAGATAAATTGTCCCGGAAAAAGTGTTTCTATCTGAATGTCACCTGCCGTGCCGGGAAAATTCCCAGCGCCAGATCCACTTCTCCGACATCAGTCAGGCCAACATCATCTCTCTGCTGGCCTGACTGATGTCGGAAATATAAGATAGCGTCCGGGATCTTCTCGCCGTTCTCGCTATCATGTCTGCATACATAGACATCAGACAAGGTACTGAAATGAAAGTTAATACTAAAGCTACAGAGTTCGCTCCGAATGCGCTGTTCTTTGGGCAAAAGCCGCTTTTGAACGATGACGCAATTCTGGATAAAGCTAACGAATTGTTAGAGGAGTTTAAACCTCAATTTCCTAGGTGTGAAGCCAATACAAAGGTCACTGATACGAAAAATGCTCGTAAGACCGTGAAGGAAATTGTGAGCTTTGGGATAGGCGAACAACAATACCCTGCGTTTGTTAAAACTGAGACCTATAAGCAATTAGTGGCATTGGTTGGCGCATTAAACCTGCTCGCTCCAAAATGGAAAATGCAAATTAAGCCCTACCAGAATGAGCGCGATCTGACTCTGGGATTCTATGATTACCTTGATGACAAGTATCACCCCAGTCGGCTCGCTGGCGAGACTTTAAAAAGCTATTTTTATTACCTTGGCCAATTTAACGCATCGGCCGCTGTTCGTCTTAGTGCAACTGAAAATCATATCATTGAAATCATGCGTATGAGACCCCGTGTTAAAGAGGACCTTTTTAGCAAGGATTTTGATTACACTACCGGAACAGCAGAATGCCGTGGGTGGCTGAACAATATCATTGACCCCCTGATCCTGCGTTATCCAGAAATACAGCACGATACGGAGGCAGAAAATTTAACGCTCGCGTTTCACAGGCACATCAGCAAGAACATGGTGCTAAATGATTTCATTAATAGTGGTCATTATCACCAATCGGAAAGTGAGCAGCTCATCCACGCCATCCATGCTTTCAATCATTGGACTGAAGCGGGAGAGCTGTCCGCAGTGCCGCCAGCGGATGAGGCAGATTTGCAAATTGCTGTGACTTTTGCGGTCATCCACGCGGTGGATCGCTCCAGTGGTTTCGACTGGCAGTCTCAAATCCAGAATAATCTTCAGGATAAATACATCAGCCGCTTGCTGAAATTTGTGCGTTATGTTCGGTACGCCAAAAAAGAGCAAAACAAAAAGATGTCCTTGCGACTGATACGTCGCGGCAGCACCAACCGTGACCTGATGCTCTACCCGGCTCTGCTCGAAGTTAGTGATAGTATCCACGACCCGAATTACCAGGTGATGTGCAGGAATGCCAGTAAATTACTTACTGACATGAAAATCAATGCCGAGCTGACAAAGTTCATGGGCAATATTTTTGGCGCACTGTGCTGCTATGAGGGGAATGAAACTGACATCAATATCCAGATGTTTTCCTACTGCGAAAACCGCAAAGAGTTATGGGATTACAGGACAAAGTTTATGCGTAAGCTCCTACGACTAGATTACGACCAGATGGAATCCTTCCTGGATGAACTGGACGCAATCCTAGTACCCGAACGCGACATTCTTCAGTCGAAGCTTAACCACAAAATTGACATTTACCACAGGGGGTATGTATGAAGCTTTCAGGAAGCGTGACGATTAGAGTGTGTGAAAAAAATAGCGAAGAGATTGAGGTCTTTGACATCAGTGCCTCTGAGTTCAGCCTTGAGGAGTCAGGAACCCGTAACTATGACGGAGAGCGTGCCTACCGGGGGCTATACATCTACTTCAACAGCGAGTATGACTTCGATGTGCTGGCGGAAGCCGAGGAAATGAACCACTCCATTACTGATTTTGATATCAACCTGCGCCAGCACAGCAGTAAGTATGAGATTAATATCGATACGGATAACCTTTACGCAAACCCAACGGACGGTGACGTTGAATACGACGAAGACGACTGGCGATGATCCTGATAGTAAATACCCGACCAGCGTCATGGCTGGGTATCTGAAAACCATAAAATTGGTTCTTAATGTATTGTTTTTTTTAATTTACAGAATTATGCATTTTAAAATTGTTTGGGTATTGTGTGACCATGCGTCAATCCTGATGCCCCTCCCCGGAGGGGCATTTTTTTTAACATTCATAAATCGTTGCAAAACGAATGCTCCGAAAATAGTGATCTACCGCACATATCCCTCCCCATCTACCGAAGCGAATGTCTACGCTTATAAGACGCCCGGATAAACCTGTCTTTTGAACACACAACCGGAGGTCCCTATCACCATGTTCAACCAGAAACTACAGGCTACCGAGAACATCGAGTTCGAGATTGCAGAAGAGCTGCGCTACGAGACCGATCCCTGCGAGTTGAAACTGGATGAAATGATTGAGGCGGAGCCGGAACCCGAAATGATCGAGGGGCTACCCGCCTCCGATGCGTTGACGCCCGCAGACCGCTATCTTGAACTGTTCGAGCATGTGCAGTCGACGCGGCTGTTTGCGGACAGTAAAACCTTTCCCGACTGCGCGCCGAAGATGGATCCGCTGGATATCCTGATCCGCTACCGCAAGGTCAGACGCCACCGGGATTTCGACCTGCGCCAGTTTGTGGAGAACCACTTCTGGATGCCAGAAACGTACGGCACAGAATATGTCTCCGACCCGGGACTCTCCCTGAAAGAGCACATTGATAACCTGTGGCCGGTGCTGACGCGCGAGCCGCAGGATCATATTCCCTGGTCTTCCCTGCTGGCCCTGCCGCAGGCCTATATCGTCCCCGGCGGGCGATTCAGCGAGACCTACTACTGGGATTCCTATTTCTCCATGCTGGGGCTGGCGGAGAGCGGCCGTAACGATCTGCTGAAGTGTATGGCGGACAACTTCGCCTGGCTGATTGAACGCTACGGGCATATCCCCAACGGCAATCGCACCTATTATCTCAGCCGCTCGCAGCCGCCGGTCTTTGCCCTGATGGTGGAGCTGTTCGAGGAGGACGGCGTGCGCGGTGCGAAACGCTATCTGGATCACCTCAAAATGGAATACGCCTTCTGGATGGACGGCGCGGAGTCGCTGCTGCTTAACCAGGCTTACCGCAGCGCCGTGCGTATGCCGGACGGTTCACTGCTCAACCGCTACTGGGACGACCGTGATACCCCGCGCGACGAATCGTGGATCGAGGACGTGGAAACTGCCCGCCACTCGGGTCGTCCGCCCAATGAGGTTTACCGCGATCTGCGCGCGGGGGCGGCGTCCGGCTGGGATTATTCGTCCCGCTGGCTGCGCGATCCGTCGCGGCTCGCCAGCATCCGCACGACGCAGTTTATCCCCATCGATCTGAACGCCTTCCTGTTCAAGCTGGAAAGCGCTATCGCCAACATCTCGGCGTCGAAAGGGGATAAAGAGACGGCAGAGGCGTTCCGCCAGAAAGCCAACGATCGCCGCGCGGCGGTGAACCGCTATCTGTGGGATGAGGAGAGCGGCTGCTACCGCGATTACGACTGGCGACGCGAAGAGCTGGCGCTGTTTTCTGCCGCCAGCATTGTGCCGCTGTATGTTGGAATGGCGACGCACGAGCAGGCAGAACGTTTGTCGGATGCGGTCAAGGCGCGTCTGCTGACGCCGGGCGGAATTCTGGCGACCGAGTACGAAACCGGCGAGCAGTGGGATAAACCCAACGGCTGGGCGCCGCTGCAGTGGATGGCGATTCAGGGGTTCAAGCAGTACGGCAACGACTCGCTGGGCGATGAGATCGCCTGGAGCTGGCTGCATACGGTGAACCATTTTTATAAGACGCATCACAAGCTGATTGAGAAGTACCACATCGCCAGCAGCACGCCGCGCGAAGGCGGCGGGGGTGAGTATCCGCTGCAGGACGGTTTCGGCTGGACGAACGGCGTGGTGCGGCGGCTGATAGGGTTGTATGGGGAGCCTTAAGCGGGGTGCGGTCTGGTGCCCTCACCCCTCACCCTAACCCTCTCCCCAGAGGGGAGAGGGGACTGCACGGTGCGCTCTTCATCTCCCTCGCCCCTATGGGGAGAGGGCTGGGGTGAGGGGAAAAATTTTAGCGAATCACCTCATAAATGGCAGTCTGAATGGACTGCCATTTTTTCGTGGTGGCATCCGGCTGCGACTGCGCGCGGCGAGTGGCCATGTCGAGATCGTGCTGCTGGCGTTTCACCACGGCAGGCACGGTGCAGAACGCTTTGAGATACTCTTTACGAACCGAGGTCAGAGACTCACCGTTCGACATGGCGTGGCTGAGCGTGTTGATGAAGCGACGGCACGGCTTTTCTTCCACCATGTTCTGGCGGTAGCGTAGCATCAGCTCCAGCACATCGTCATAGCCTGCCGACATCGCCTCTTCGGTCCAGGACAGCTTCCAGTCCATACCGCCCTGCAAAAATAGCAGGGTCACGCGGGTATCGTTGCGGTTAATGGCCGAGCGGAAATTATTCTCGTCCCAGGTGACCCCCATGCGCGTGAGCGTTTCGCGCGAGGAAGGCGTCTCGCGCATTTCCTGCGGAGGAGCCGCTTCAGCCGCGCTGGCGGTTGCAGGCTGCGGTTTGCTGCTGGTCACTAGCCAGAAGCCCCCCGCCACGATAGCAATCACCATGACGCCAACCGCCCCCCATAGCGCACCGGAAATGAGCTGCTCGCGTTGTTCGGGGGTACGCGGCGCGCGCTGGGTCGGCTTTTCAATGGTGTCACGGACTTCAAACAGATCTCCACCAGTGACCCGATCCATTTTCTGCGCCTTTTCCCAGAAGGTATGCAATTCGCTGGCATCTACCGCCATGAATCCGGCCGGATTGACGCGCGTTCTCCCCTCTTCAAACGCGCGCTGAACGGGCCGCGCGATCTGCGCGTAGTAGTTATCCAGCAGCTGGATTTGCGCCGAGCTTAGCGTTTTCTGAACGGTGATGCTGTTGCGGATTTGCCGAATGTCATCGAGGAAGGTTTGCAGCGTTTTGCGCGGTTCAACCAGCAGCGTCAGCATGGACGGGTCGCTGAACAGCGAAGCGTAATAGCGGCTGAACTCTTTTTTATCCACCAGCATCTGCGCCAGTTCACTGAACATCATGCCGCTGAGGACATCATTGATCTCGCCAAGCTTCAGCCAGCGCCGCACGCGGTCAGCGTTAAACAGGGTCTTAAGATGGTTGTTTAGCCGCACCTGATCGGGCCAGGCCTGCTGGATGAGTCCTTTAATCATCAGCTCAATCGCGCGTACCTGCTTGTGCGCCTGCTGCTGCTGGAGTTCGCTTCCCGGTGCCAGGTCGGTGCTGTAGGTCAACAGCGGCTGCTGCAGGCGAAGATGTTCCAGCGCGGTCACAAACCGCATCGCCGCAATAAGCTGGTTTTCACTCACATCCTGTCCGCTTTCATACTGCGGAACGCGCTGCTGCAGCAGGCGCAGCTGGAGCGTAAATTCCGACATCTCGGCATCATTGAGGTTGAGTTTTTTCGCAACGGCTCCCCAGCCGCCCAGAGCTAATCGCGCGCTGTCGAGTTGTTCCAGAAACCAGCGTGGATCTTTTCCCTCAGAAGCATGTACATTCAGAAGGAGTAAAATTTCCACCGACGCATGGCGAATGACCGCCAGACAGTGTTCAAACTGTTCGCGAATATGATGTGATGTGCTGAGAGTCATTGTTTTCCTTAAGCGACAACGAAGACATCCGGAATGGGCACGAAACGCCCTTTATTCTTTTTATTTATACGCGGTTAACCATACCTGACTTTCTGTTGAAATAAAGTGACAACCCTAAAATGATTTAAAATGTTTCAGGAGAATCTGAATGCCGGTTTTAATTACCTCTCGCCTGACCTGTTCGCCCCTGCAGGAGCAAGACTGGCCCTTTTTTCTGGCGCTACAGCAGCACCAGGACGTGATGCGCTTTGTGGCGGAAGGCCGCCCCGTCGCGGCGATCCGCGAGGCGTTTGATTCGCGCCTGGCCCCATGGGCACCGGGCAGCGCGCACTGGCTTTGTCTCGTCGTGCGTGACATCGCCTCACAGGCCCCGCTGGGCGTTACCGGGTATATTCATCGGGAGGAGGACTGCGCCGAAGTGGGCTTCCTTTTCGCACCCGAGGCGCAGGGGAAAGGTTACGGCTTTGAATCCCTGAAAGCGCTTTGCGATTACGCTTTTCATCAGGGCGGTATACGGCGACTCACCGCCACCGTCACCGCGGGAAATGTCGCGTCAAGACGCCTGCTGGAAAAAGCCCGCTTTCGTCTGGAAGGTGAATTACGCGAGAGCTATTACCTTGCGGGGCGCTGGCAAAATGACTGGCTATTTGGTTTATTACAGCAGGAATACCTGAATAATAATTCCTGACCAACCGCTTTTTAGCAGATATTTCCCGGACGTCGTTTCCTCTTCAGTGTCGCTATTAAGAGGAAACGAATATCAAACGTCATTCGCTGAAAATATTTTCTGCCGCCATTGCGTTAATAAATAAACATCAGGATCTTTCTCTTGAGAAATATCGTGATGAAAAGGGGTTATCGGCTATGGCTGCCTGCGTTCTTTATCACTGTCAGTATGCAGACACATCCATACTAAGGGTTTCATTAAGGGGCTCCTTCCCCTTAAGCCCGTGCATCACAGGAACATACCGCCTGATACTTCAATACGTTGCGCATTCATCCAGCCCAATTTATCGCTGAGCAGTGCCGCAATGGCATCGCCAATATCGTCCGGCAGCCCCACCCGGCCCAGCGCCGTCTGCGAGGCCAGAAGCTGATTCAGCTCCGCGTTGTCGCGCACGCGTCCGCCGCCAAAGTCGGTTTCAATCGCGCCCGGCGCAATGATATTGACGGAAATTCCGCGCGCGCCCAGCTCTTTCGCCTGATAACGCGTCAGCACTTCCATCGCTCCCTTCATGGCCGCGTAGGTCCCAGAGCCCGGCTGGGTAAAACGGGCCAGCCCGCTGGAGACGTTGAGGATACGCCCCCCGTCGTTAAGCAGCGGCAGCAGGCGCTGGGTCAGGAAGAAAGGTCCTTTGAAATGAATGTTCAGCGCTTCATCAAACTGGGCTTCCGTCGTGTCGGCATAGGGCGCATATAAACCCGTTCCGGCATTGTTCAATAAATAGTCAAAGGTTTCGCGCTGCCAGACGGTCTTAAGGGTTTCCTGAAGCTGTCGGGCAAAATGATCAAAACTCGTGATATCCCCGACGTTGAGCTGTAATGCCGCTGCGTTGACGCCTTTTTCCTGAATTTCATGCACAACATCCAGCGCTTCCTGCTGGCTACGATTGTATGTCAGGACAATTCCCGTTCCGTCTGCCGCCAGCTTTAACGCAGCGTTTTTACCCAGACCACGGCTACCACCCGTCACTAATGCGATACGTTCACTCATCATAAACCTCGTTTTGGCTGTTAAGGAGATTGAGAAAGAGCTTATTAGGTGATAGAAAATCAATAAAGATGGGTTAAAACGCTTCACTGTTTCAACAGAAACAACAATGAGCTTCCTCTATGGATAAAATTCACGCAATGCAGTTGTTCGTCCGCGTCGCGGAACTGGAGAGTTTTTCCCGCGCGGCCGAAACATTAACCCTGCCGAAAGGCAGCGTCTCGCGGCAAATTCAGGCCCTGGAAAACCGGCTTGGCACCCAGCTATTGCACCGCACCACGCGACGCGTCAGCCTGACGCAGGACGGCATGGTCTATTACGAACGGGCAAAAGATCTGCTGGCAAACCTTGATGAACTCGACGGTATGTTTCAGCACGATCCCTCCAGCATCAGCGGTCGGCTCCGCGTGGATATGCCCGTCGGCGTTGCTCGAAATTTAGTCATCCCCAAACTGCCTGCTTTTCTGCAGCACTATCCGGGCATTGAACTCGAGCTCAGCAGCAGCGATCGTCTGGTGGATGTGATCCGCGAAGGGTTTGATTGCGTGGTGCGCGTCGGCACATTGAAGGATTCAGGGCTGATTGCCCGTCCGCTGGGCAAGCTGTCGGTGATTAACTGCGCCAGCCCGGATTATCTGGCGCGATTTGGCTACCCGGAAACCCTGGACGATTTAGGCTCGCACGCCGTGATCCACTACGCCGCAATGCTGGGAACCCGCCCGCAGGGCTTTGAGTTTTATAATGGCAGTACGACGCAGTGGATAAAAACGGGCGGGGTGTTAACCGTCAACAGCACGGAAACTTACCAGGCTGCCTGTCTCGCCGGGCTGGGCATTATTCAGGTTCCGCGGGTTGGGGTGCGCGATTTACTGCGCGCGAAGAAACTGATTGAGATCCTCCCGCAATACCGGGCCGAAGCGATGCCTGTCTCCCTGATTTACCCTCACCGCCGCAACCTCTCCCGCCGGGTCCATCTGTTCATGGAGTGGCTTACCGAACTCACAAAAGCTTACGTGGACTAGCCGCAAGCTATAATTCAAAAACACATCCAGCTCAACGAAAAGGAAAATGCGCGTGACGCCGGAAAACAATCCGCAACGACCCACCCAACATTTAGAATATGAGCCCATCAAAAAGATGGAAACCGAGCCTGAAGCGCCCGCAACGCCGGGAACAGCCAGCAAAGCGCTGGGTACGGTTACCAGCATGGCAGAAAAGATCCAGCAGCTTCCCATGATTGCGCACCTGATACGCGCCACAGAACGGTTTAATGACCGTATGGGAAACCAGTTTGGTGCCGCCATCACCTATTTTTCCTTCCTGTCGATGATACCCATCCTGATGGTGTCGTTTGCGGCAGCCGGTTTTGTGCTCGCGTCGCACCCGACGCTGCTGCAGGATATCTTCACTAAGATCCTGAATAACGTCAGTGACCCGACCCTTGCCAGCACGCTCAAAAGCACCATCAATACCGCCGTTCAGCAGCGTACCACCGTCGGCATCGTCGGTTTGCTGATTGCCCTTTACTCCGGCGTTAACTGGATGGGCAACCTGCGCGAGGCCATCCGCGCCCAGTCGCGCGACGTCTGGGAGCGTAAGCCGCAGGACCAGGAGAAAATCTGGGTGAAGTATCTCCGCGATTTTGTTTCGCTGATTGGCCTGCTCGTCGCGCTGATCGTGACGCTTTCCATTACCTCCGTGGCGGGCTCGGCGCAGCAGATGATCATCTCCGCGCTCTATCTTGATTACATCGAATGGCTGAAGCCCGCCTGGCGCGGCATTGGGCTGGCCATTTCCATCTTCGCCAACTACCTGCTGTTCTTCTGGATCTTCTGGCGCTTGCCCCGCCATCGTCCGCGCAAGAAGGCGCTGATTCGCGGCACGTTGATTGCGGCAATCGGCTTTGAGGTGATCAAAATCGTGATGACCTACACGCTGCCGTCGCTGGTGAAATCCCCCTCCGGCGCGGCGTTTGGCTCGGTGCTGGGACTGATGGCCTTCTTCTACTTCTTCGCCCGCCTGACCCTGTTCTGCGCGGCATGGATTGCCACCGCCGAGTACAAAGGCGACACGCGAATGCCCGGTAAAACGCACCGCTAGCCTCGCTCTCGGGCTGAAATTTCAGCCCGATTCATCATTTCAGCATATAAATCCAGTCCGTAACTTTTATTTAACTGAAAACCAGTTTAATTGACTGATATTTAAAATCTGTGAAGCATTTCATAGACGTGTTTTCGCTGGCCTGAAAATTATCCGCTTTTTGTTGCTTTTATCACCAGCACGCGGCTTTGTTACAGATTGAAATGTCGCTTTTGCTGTGCGTAATATGGCCTTTCGTTCGACAAAAATAAGAAAATATTATGCAAGCAACAGCCACCACACTCGACTCAGGGACGGAAAACGTTCCGGTAAACTCGCGCAATAAAGTTGTCGTCGCCTCGCTGATTGGCACCGCCATTGAGTTCTTCGACTTTTATATTTATGCCACCGCCGCGGTCATCGTCTTCCCGCATATTTTCTTCCCGCAGGGCGATCCGACGGCGGCCACGCTGCAGTCTCTGGCGACCTTTGCCATCGCGTTTGTTGCGCGTCCGATTGGCTCTGCGCTGTTTGGACACTTTGGCGATCGCATTGGCCGAAAAGTCACCCTGGTGGCCTCGCTGCTGACGATGGGCATCTCCACCGTAGCCATCGGTCTGCTGCCGACCTATGAAACCATCGGCATTCTGGCGCCGGTCCTGCTGGCGCTGGCGCGTTTCGGTCAGGGTCTGGGGCTGGGCGGTGAATGGGGCGGCGCGGCGCTGCTGGCCACCGAGAACGCCCCGGCGCGCAAGCGCGCGCTGTACGGTTCATTTCCGCAGCTGGGCGCGCCGATTGGCTTCTTCTTTGCCAACGGGACGTTCCTGCTGCTCTCCTGGCTGCTGACGGATGAACAGTTCATGAGCTGGGGCTGGCGTCTCCCGTTTATCTTCTCAGCCGTGCTGGTGCTGATTGGCCTGTATGTGCGTGTTTCGCTGCATGAGACTCCTGTTTTTGCGAAAGTGGCCGCGGAGAACAAGCAGGTGAAAGTGCCGCTGGGTACGCTGCTGACCAAACACGTCCGCGTGACCGTGCTGGGCACGTTCATCATGCTGGCAACCTATACGCTGTTCTACATCATGACCGTCTACTCCATGACGTTCAGTACCGCCGCCGCGCCGGTTGGCCTGGGCCTGCCGCGTAACGAAGTGCTGTGGATGCTGATGATGGCGGTGATCGGGTTTGGCGTGATGGTACCGATTGCGGGCCTGCTGGCGGACAAATTTGGTCGTCGTGCGAGCATGATTACGATCACCACGCTGATTATTCTGTTCGCGCTGTTCGTCTTCCCACCGCTGCTGGGTTCAGGTAGCCCGGCGCTGGTGATGGCCTATCTGCTGATTGGCCTGAGCCTGATGGGGCTGACCTTCGGCCCGATGGGCGCGCTGCTGCCTGAGCTGTTCCCGACGGAAGTGCGTTATACCGGCGCGTCGTTCTCCTACAACGTTGCCTCTATTCTAGGCGCGTCCGTTGCGCCGTATATCGCCACCTGGCTGCAGGCGAACTATGGTCTGTTCTATGTGGGCGTCTATCTGGCGGCCATGGCAGCGCTGACGCTGATTGCGCTGCTGCTGACGCACGAGACGAAGCATCAGGCTCTGTAATTCACTGCGGCCTGATGCCCTCACCCCGGCCCTCTCCCACAGGGAGAGGGAGAAAGGGAGCTACTTCTTCATCTGCAACAAAATAGTCCGGCACTGATTGGCCTCGCCTTCTGACGGCGAAATCAACGCCAGCAGCGCTGCGGCCGGGGTGACCAGCGTCGCCAGGGCCGCAGCCACCGCACCGCGCGCAATCAGCGGTCCGGGCTTCACGCCCGCCTGAGGGTTTTTGAAGGTTCCGCGCACGTAAAGCGGCGAGCGCAGGGTGATGATGCGGATCCCCTTACTTTCCGGGTCAATCGTCAAATCAAGCTGCTCCGAGGCCATGCTGGCGGTCCCGGTCACGTTAATCACCGCGTTTTCCGTGTCGAAGGCAAATATCTGCGGACGCGCCACGCCGTTAACCAGATCCAGATTGGCCGCCGCGCAGTTCACCCGCACCTCGTCATCACCAAAAATTTGCCCGATGACGTAGTTACCGACGTTCAGCCCCAGGATCTCCATCAGGTTGCGGCTGACCAGCCCGTCGTTCATCAGCAGCTTCAGGTTACCATTGCCGCTGCCCAGCAGCGCCGCCACCGAGTTCCCCACGCCGCGAATGTCGGCATCACCGTTCATTTCACCGAGGGTTTTCTGCATCAGCTCTACGTTCGGCATCAGCTCTTTCAGCTTCAATCGACGCGCCTGGATCTCCGCCCGTCCCTGCATCGGCTTCTTATCGCCTTCCAGATGAATGTTCGAGGAAATTGTCCCGCCCGCCATGCCGAACTTCAGCGGCTGCAGGCGCAGGTCGGCATTTTTGAGGAGGATATGGGTCGAAAGATTGCTGATCGGCAGCGTACTGCCATGTTCAATTTTTCCGCCTTTGAAGCGCACATCCGCATCCATCACGTTCCATTTGTCGGTTTCGAAGCGATCGTATGGCAGCACTTTGCCCGCAGGCTGAACATCCTTTTTGACCTCTTTCGACCTGGTACCTTTACCCGAATCCACGCCAATCAGCGGACCAAGATCGGCCAGACGCAACTGACGGGACTCGACATCCCCTTCCAGTTTCGGGCGCGGTTTTCCGGTGGTGTAGGTCAGCGCGCCGTGGATGTCGCTGTCGCCGATACGGCCGTTGAAGTCCCGGTAGTCAAAAACGGACGCTTTTTCGGTATCGATTTTGGCGACCAGATGCCCGTCCGTTTCGAACGGCGGGGTATCCGGCAGCAGCACGCCGGTCAGTTCATACAGCTCGCCCAGCGAATCGCCGGCAAATTTAAGCTGAAGATCGACGCCCCCCATATTCATCGGGTCGTTGACCGTGCCCACGAACGCCACGCGGGTATTACCGGAACGGAAGTCCGCCTGCACCGGGAACGGCGTGCCTTCGCTCCGCAGCGCCAGCATGCCGCCTATTTTCCCTTTACCGCTGAGAGGCCGATCGTTGTAGCGTCCTTTTGCCGTCAGGCCGAAGACATAGTCGCCTACGCTTGCCGCGTCGCCTTTTGCTTTCGTGCCCGTGACCTCGCTAAACGGCAGCGGTTTGCCCAGCGGATCGACGAGGATCTCCACATCCGCCTTGCTGACCTTATCGTCGATGGCGATCCGTCCGCGATCGAAAAGAATATTGTCGAGACGGAATGACCAGGAAGAAGGCTGGGCATTCGGATCTTTTTCGCTGTCGCTGGCAAGGTTAAACGTCCAGTTGTTGTTTTTTTCTGAGAGTCGGATCAGGCGCGCATCGGGCTGCTGAAGTTTGATCCACGGCAGATAGACCGTTTTGGTGAGGAGCGCCAGCGGAGCCAGCGTGGCCTCAACGCGCGGCAGGTGGATCATGGTGACGTCCGGGATATCCGGCGGGTTGCCGAGAATGATGTCGTCGGCATGGACGTGAGGCCAGGGGATCCAGCTGCGCCAGCCGGGCTCCTCTTTCTGACGCTCCCATACCACCCCTAAATCGCCGCGTATGGCGAAGGGGCGGTTCAGTTCGGTTGAGACTTTCTGGTTGATGGTCGGCTTGAGACGGTTCCAGTCAAACGTCGCAATAATGATGGCGACGACCACGATCAACAACAAGAAAATCCCTGCTGTCCAGGAGATTACCCTGGTTGTTCTCGTCATTTTTATCCCCTTTCCTGATGACCTGTCCTGTAAAACTATAGTCCAGACAAAGGGAAGCGGGCTTATCAGAGGGTCGTTATAACGCTATCGAGGCGATCCATGGGTACCGGGCGGGAGAGATAATAGCCTTGCGCCGCCGCTGCGGGAGAGTTTTGCACATCACGCCACTCTTCCAGTGTTTCCACACCTTCAACAATCACGCCCTGGCAATAGCGGTTCATCAGCTGTAATAACAGCGTAAACAGATTCCGCCCTTCCGGGGTCTGACGCAGCATAATGAACAGGTCGCGGGCCACTTTGATGTAGTCGTAGCGTACTTCACTCAGGGCGGAGAAGTTCGCCATGCCGGTGCCAAAGTCATCCAGCCACAGCGGGCCGTATTCGCATATCGACGCAAACGAGGAGTCCTGCGGCAGGCGGACATGCTCCACCAGCTCAAAGCGCATCCACGGCAGGGTGGCGATCAGCTCCTGCAATTTTGCGTTCTGACGCAGCGCCAGCAGGGTTGGACCATCGACGTTCACCGAGGCGAGGATATCGTGCTGTTCGAAAAAGGGCTGCTTCGTCGCCAGCATACGAAGCTGCTCTTCCAGCACGTCCAGGCGCTGGCGAACGGCAACTTCGGCAAAATAGCGATCCGGCGCGATGCGCTGAGTAGGGGTTGAGGGGTGCGTAACGACGGTCAAAATTTCAATTGCCATCAGTCGACCATCTGTTCGGTAGATCGGCTGATAGGTGTACGCACGCTCACATTGCAGCCAGTAGCGATGCTCCTGCAAGTTCTCAATACTTGCCTCAGGCGTAGTGCTCAGCCGCTGGATAACCTGCTCTGACTTCATTTCAGATGTCCTGTTGTTGGGATAGCCTTTCTGGACTCGTCACAGGATTATCGGCGCGACAATTGAGAACTTTATGTTCAATTCACCGGGAAAATGAAATTAAGATGACAGAAATGCGCGGGAACACGCGCTGGCTCAAATAAAATAATGGAACGTTGTTTTAATATAGTTGACCGGTTAATTCACTCAGCGCACACTGCTGATAATTCTTCTGTTCAGGTTCACGACTATGTCCAAAAAAATTGCCGTGATTGGCGAATGCATGATTGAGCTGTCACAAAAAGGCGCGGAAGTCAGCCGCGGATTTGGTGGCGATACGTTAAACACGTCCGTTTATATTGCCCGTCAGGTCGCGCCTGAGGCGCTCACCGTGAACTACGTGACCGCCCTGGGTACGGACAGCTTCAGCCAGCAAATGCTGGAGGCCTGGCAGAGTGAACATGTCGAAACGTCGCTGATTCAACGTATGGAGAACCGCCTCCCGGGGCTTTATTACATCGAAACCGACAGCACCGGCGAACGCACGTTTTATTACTGGCGTAACGAAGCCGCGGCCAAATTCTGGCTGGAGAGCGACGCGGCCGCGGCCATCTGCGAAGAGCTGGCGACCTTTGACTACCTCTATCTGAGCGGGATTAGCCTGGCGATCCTGAGCCCTACCAGCCGTGAAAAGCTGCTCTCGCTGCTGCGCGAATGCCGTGCAAACGGCGGCAAGGTTATTTTCGATAACAACTACCGCCCGCGCCTGTGGGCCAGCCGCGAAGAGACGCAGCAGGTCTATCAGCAGATGCTGCAGTGCACCGACATCGCCTTCCTCACGCTCGACGATGAAGACGCTCTATGGGGTGAGAAACCGGTAGAGGACGTGATTGCACGCACGCAGGCGGCTGGCGTGAGCGAAGTGGTGATTAAGCGCGGGGCGGATTCGAGCCTGGTCGCGGTGGCGGGCGAAGCGCTGGTTGACGTTCCGGCGGTGAAGCTTGCCAGAGAGAAAGTGATTGATACCACGGCGGCCGGTGATTCATTCAGCGCGGGCTATCTGGCGGTACGTCTGACGGGTGGAACGCCGGAAGCGGCGGCACAGCGTGGTCACCTGACGGCCAGCACGGTGATTCAGTATCGCGGGGCGATTATTCCGCGTGAGGTGATGCCTGTTTAAGGAGGGTGCGGGCTGATGCCCTCACCCTAACCCTCTCCCACAGGCCTGAGGGTTCCCCACAAAATAATGCCAGCACGGACGACCCCCTCTCCCTTGAGGGAGAGGGCTGGGGTGAGGGGGAACATACGGCTCTGGTGGTCATTCCGTTCACTTTGTGTTCCTTGCTACTCTGTAACAACATGACTTGTGAACGTGCCAGGGTGGCTCAGGGCATTGCTGTAAGTCATTCATTTTCCAGAAGCAACATTCATCGTTTCAGGTAAAAAATTACTGGGGATTACTCTCCCCACAGGGAGAGTGGACGATGAACACTCCCTCCCTGTGGGAGAGGGAATGTTTAAGCATTACTGCCCCTGCGGAATATCCGTCGCGTCCGGATGTAAATCATCAGCCGTAGCGGCCTGCGCTGGCTGCGGCGCGGTAGCCATAATGGAATCCCAGGTCTTCTGAAGTTCCTTCATGTCATACTCCGGCTCGCCCTTCGGTTGCAGGAGGATCAACGCCATCTCCTGCGACAGCTGCTGACGGAGGTCCTGATTGAGCATCTCGACGGTCAGACCGTTCAGGAAGTCCTGACGCAGTTTCTGGTACTGTTCCGGCGCAATGTCCACCACCTGATTCTGCAGGGAGCGAATACGCTGGCTGATCAGAATGTCGGTATCGGCGCGAGCGTAGGTCGCAAACAGCTTCTGCAGCTCGAGTTTTTTCTGCGCCACGAGAGCGTTGAACTCCTCTTCGGAAAGCCCCTCTTTACGCACTTTTGCCAGCTCTTTTGCGACCACGCCCAGATTGGCATTCAGCTTATCGCCCGGCGATTCAACGTTGATGGCACACTGCGCACGCTGGAACAGCACGCGGCAGTCAAAGCCAAGACCGATATTCTTCACGTTGTTCTTGCTCAGCGTCTGCTGAACGTGCCAGAACAGCGCTTCACGCGCCAGATCGGCACGCCAGTAGCGTAACATCGCCGCGGACTCGCGGATTGGCTGCCAGGCGTTATCCCACATGACGGAGAGGCGATCCTGACGCACGGCGTCCGTCATAATGCTGACAGGCTCTGCACGCAGCGGAGAGAGCGTCGGGACAGGGGCTGGCGTTTCACGCTTGCCTTTCAAATCACCAAACGCTTTGTTGATCTGCTCCACCACCGCGCGGCTGTCCACGTTACCCACCACGATCAGCGTCATCGCGTCCGGGGTATACCACTTCTGGTAGAACGATTTTACCTGTTCGGCGTCCACCGGCTGTTTCAGCGGTTCGGCCGGGTCATGTCCCAGCAGCGTCGAGCCCTTCAGGCGGTAACGCCACCAGCCCTCTTTGGTATCCCCGGGCCAGGTTGCCACCATGTCGCTGTTGCTCAGCGCATAGTTGACGGTGTCCGGCGTTATCGCCAGATTGCCAGAGGCATCGGAGAGATACGTAAGCGCTTCTTTAAGGAGGTCGTTACGGTTATTAGGCAGGCTCAGGTTAAACATGGTGTAGTCATACGAGACCACAGCCGGAGGGAGCGGGCGTTTCGGATCGATGGCCTGCTGCCAAAGCGAACGCACCTGAACCGCTTGCAGGCTGCCGCTCTGCGTGAGCGCCAGCCGGGGAATAAAATGGCTAAAACCGGTTTGCTGAGTGCTTTCCGCGAGGGAACCGGTATTAATGGACAGACGGATTTCTACACGGTCACTGGGACGTTGCGGAGTGGCTAAAACCTGCCACTGAAAACCGTTCGCTAATGTCCCTTGTTGCCAGGCCGGGTCTGGCTGGAGCGCATCTGCCTGCACATAACTGGCTGCTGCCATCATCAGCAAACCGCCGGTTAAGAGTCGAATTTTT
>Ga0268256_1000585_pt1 | contig 29255 bp, 27 predicted proteins | sample AgamicAtAmrz_FD_200247 | JGI IMG/M metagenome (GOLD analysis project Ga0268256, IMG submission 200247) | Agave microbial communities from Guanajuato, Mexico - At.Am.rz (v2) (version 3) | ecosystem: Host-associated > Plants > Roots > Rhizosphere | place: Guanajato, Mexico | collected 2012-06-07 | reverse complement strand
AACTATCTGGCTCGCCGCAAGACAGTCGGCGCGGCGGTCACAACGGGAAAAGTGGCGGCAGGAATAGAACCGGGCCGAACCGGAATTGGCGTTTATGCCGTCGCGCCTGTTTTGGCCGACGGAAAGGTCGTTGGGGTGGTAGACATCGGCACGGAACTATCCAACGCCTATTTTACACCTATCGCAGAGCGCATTGGCGCTGAGATCTCCGTGAATGTCGTCCAGGACGGAAAACTTGTTAATCAGTCCTCGACAGATGGAGGCAAGCCCTTCCTGTCGGACGACATACTTCGGTCAGCATTCGATGGCGCGTCTGTTTTTGAACAAACTGTGCTTGATAACCGCGATATGCTGATCAAAGCGGTTCCGTTCACGTCCTTCGCTGGCGATAAAATAGGCGTCTTCGAGATCGGTACTGATGCGACTACGCTCTTGGCGGAGGCCCGTTCATCGCTTTGGACCATGATCGCTGTCACTCTCCTGACCTCACTATTAGCTCTCACTGCTTTTTTTCTGTTCGCTAAATCCCTTGGCAATGCAATTGCCCGCCTGACGGGCACGATGACCAGGCTCGCATCCGGTGATCTTTCAACGGATATAGACGGTGAGGATCGCTCTGACGAGACCGGTGCGATGGCCCGCGCCGTGCGGGTCTTCAAGGACAACGCCTTGAAGACAAGGGAACTCGAAAATCAGGCGGATGAACAGCGGCAAATGGCCGAGGAGCAACGGCGCCAAATTGCCGAGCAGGAACGTGTCCGTGCAGAGGCGATGGCAGAGGCCACAAATGGGCTTGCTGCAGGGCTTAAGCGTCTCGCCTCAGGCGATTTGACGGTCACTCTTGAGCACAGCTTCGCACCGGATTTCGAAAGCTTGCGAACAGACTTCAATGCAGCTGTCGAACAGTTGCAAGGGACACTCGGATCGGTTTCGCGAGCCGCAGCGTCTATTGACAGCGGCTCGCGTGAGATCAGCCAGAGTGCCGACGACTTGTCGAGGCGGACCGAACAACAAGCGGCTTCTCTCGAAGAGACTGCGGCCGCCCTTGACCAGATTACGGTGAATGTCACCAATTCCTATAAGCGCGCAGAAGAAGCACGAAATACCGCAGTTCAGGCAAACGACAGTGCCCGCCAGTCGGGGACCGTGGTGGCCAAGGCTGTTGAAGCAATGGAGCGGATAGAACAATCTTCAGGCCAGATTTCCAACATCATTGGCGTGATTGATGATATCGCCTTTCAGACCAATCTGCTCGCGCTCAACGCAGGCGTTGAAGCCGCGCGCGCGGGCGAAGCGGGAAAAGGCTTTGCAGTGGTCGCCCAGGAAGTTCGGGAACTTGCCCAGCGTTCTGCCAATGCAGCGAAAGAAATCAAAAGCCTGATCAGCAAGTCCACGCATGAGGTCGACAACGGCGTCAGGCTGGTCAGCGAAACCGGCGAGGTTCTCAAAACGATCGAGGCTTATATTGTCACGATCAACCAGCACATGGACTCCATTGCCACGTCCTCCCGCGAACAATCGGTCGGCCTGTCCGAAGTCAATACCGCTGTCAATCAGATGGACCAGGTCACCCAGCAAAACGCAGCCATGGTGGAGGAGGCCAACGCTGCTGGCGCAACTCTTGCCGCAGAAGCTGTCCGCTTGCGCGAGTTGATCAGTCAGTTCCAGTTGGGGCGAGGTGGCTTGGCTGCGTCGCATGAGACGGCGGGACTTCATCACATGGCCTCTGCCATGGCAGCAGCATCTGGCTCCGGATCGCTGACAAGGCGGTCGCGGAACGCCGCAGTGGTCTCTGCTGGTTACGGCAGTGCTGCACTTGCGAATAACACCTGGGACGAATTCTAGGGAACCCCCATCGCATGATCTCCTCTGCCGTGGTGCACTCTCACCCGGCAGTCAGACGTGACGATGCGCGGAACGATCTGAACTCGCTCAGCGACTGCAACGACCGCCCGTTGTCGATGGACGCCAGATCGAGGATAATCGCATTGGCAATCGTCATAGGCACAACAAGCGACTGCGATTCACCTGGGTTACCTCGTGACACCAGTATTTGATGACAGGGAGCAGGATCGATCCTCGTGCCCCCGACGTCCGTCACAGCCAGCGTTTTTGCCCCTCGCCGCTTTGCAATCTCGCGTACTTCCTGGATAAGCGGAGGTGTCCGACGGAAGGCGAGAAACCAAACGACATCTTCCGCGGTCAGTGCTGCCAGCACTTCCGCAAGCTGGTGCATCCGGCTCGCCAGATCGATCGCTTCGTAGCCGGAGCGATTGAGGCGAAGCGCAACAAGCGATGCGAGCGCCGAAAAATGTCCGCATCCGAAGACAAAAATCCGGCGACTGTCGCGCAGGATTGCGGAAAACGCGCGAATATCTGCGTCGGATACGGCGTGGCGGACCTGTTGAAGAGCCGTTATCTCGCTGTCCAGGACCGACGCGAGCAGACCGTTGTCTTCGGCCCGCACCAGCCGCGCAGCCATGCGCGCTGCAGGGCTTTCGAAGTCTCCCTCCCCCTCCGTTAAACTGGACTGCAGGAAACTCCTGAACTCGGGATAGCCTTTGAACCCCAGGCGACGGGCCAGCCTCACGGCCGATGCTGGATGAACGCCCGCGCGAGAAGAAACATCCTTTCCGTTTTCCATGGCCGCACGGATCGGATCTTGTAACAGAACGTCAAGAAGGCGCGTGTCGGCCTCTGTCAGCTTCGTCGAATAGCGATTGATAAGATCGCTGAGTGCCAATGGCGCATCTTGTTTGTTCATCAACTCGCCGCCCCTCGTGCTTCCGTGTGGCCACTGGCAGGCAAATCGATGCGGTCGCCGTTTTGAGGATCAAAGAACAGAGCACGGTCAAGATCGAAGCCGATCCAAAGCTGCTCAGTCTCCCTTGCCACCGTCTTGCGGGGGGCGGAAACGGTCAGGCGGCCCGCTGGAGTCTCACAATGGAGGAGCATGTCTGATCCTGTCATTTCGGAGAGCAGGAGGCGTCCAGGAAGAGCTTGCTGGTTGGGCTTTTCATGGTGGACGGTGAGCAAGTCAGGCCGCAGTCCCACAGTCACTTTCCCTGCTCCCGTCCAGCCTGGAAGGCTGTTGGATGCGAGGAAGTTCATCGGGGGACTTCCGAGAAAACTGGCTACGAAACGGTTCGAGGGACGGTCGTAGATCACCTCGGGGCGATCGAATTGCAATAGGTGCCCGTCCCTCATGACGGCGATACGATCGGCAAGCGAGAGCGCCTCGGTCTGATCATGGGTGACGTAAATGATCGTTGCGCCCAATTGCCGATGAAGCTCCTTGATCTCCGTGCGCATTGAGATACGAAGGGAATTGTCGAGATTGGAAAGCGGCTCATCCATCAGGAAGATTGCGGCATTACGCGCCATCGCTCGGCCCATGGCGACACGCTGGCGTTGACCTCCCGACAAGGCGGCGGGCTTACGATCCAGATAAGCATGCAGCTGAAGGGTTCTGGCGACCCTTTCTGCTCTCTCATTACGCTCTGTTTTGCTCATCCCGCGCAGCTCCAGGCCGAACGCGATGTTGTCGCGGACCGTCATGTGCGGATAGAGCGCATAGTTCTGGAAAATCATCGCGATGTCGCGATCTTGTGGGGGAAGATCGTTGGCGCGCTTTCCGCCAATCTCGATCGTACCTTCCTCACATTTATCCAGACCTGCGATCAGGCGCAGCAGTGTGGACTTTCCGCAACCGGACGGACCGACAATGACCACGAACTCTCCCGGCTCGATGTCGAGCGACACCCCGTGAAGAACTTGAGGTCCGTTGACGTAGGCTTTTCGGATGTCGCGCAAGGAGATGCTGCTCATGACGCCAGGTCTCCACGACGTTCTGCGCGCAGTGCAATTGCAAGCGTGGGCCGGTCTGTCGTAAAGACCTTCACTCCGAGTTCGAGGGCTTTGCTTATCTGCGCGCGCGTATGAGCCGCCCAGCACCCGAACTGAAGCCCGGCGCTCTGCACATTGGTCATCAGCTCCTGATCGGCGGTGTCGATGTGAACACCAATCTCGGGGATCTCGTGATCGATGGCTGTCTTTATCACGATGGCTGGACCTAACTGTCTCAAGACAGGTGGACTGACGAGCCATAGCCGAGGTCTGGTACTGACATTCTCGAGTTCGTCAAGGCAGGGTATGAGAAAGGAAGAAAAGGTCGTGCGCTGAAGCATCGAGCGGCGATCAAGTGTTGCGACGACCTGTTCAACGAAACCATCATAGGCAATGCCCTGGGCGTCAGGCTTGATTTCGCAGCGGAAGTCCACAGCGCTCTTCGCATATACCGCGCACAGTTCCTCCAGCGTCAACGGGTGGCCACCAGCGCTGTAACGGATCGTTGCGGCCTTCACCTCCTTGAGTGCCATGTCGACCAGCGCACCCGTGGTGTCAGTTGTGGCATCGAGCGTGGCGTCGTGATGAACGACAATAGCGCCGTCCGCAGTCGGATGGACGTCGAACTCGACTTCTTCGAGCGCCATTGTGGCGGTCGCGGTAAAGCCTGCCGGCGTGCTGTCACCGAACTCAAGCGTGCCGCCGCGGTGGGATGCAATACGTGTCATGGTCTATCCTGGATTACTTGACGGCGCCCATGGTGATGCCGCGCACGAGATGGCGCTCCACCAGAAGGAAGCCTAGGAGAACGGGAAGAATGGTTATCGTGGAAGCAGCCATGACGAGTGGCCAGTCGATCAGACCCTCCCCGGGGTTGATACGATAGAGGCGCGCAAGCCCTATTTGGAGCGTATACAGGTCCTGCTTGCCGACGGCGACCAGCGGCCAGATATAATTGTTCCATTCCGTCATGAAGATATAGAGCGACATGGACGCAATCGCGGGGCGCGACAACGGCACGATGATGCGCCATAGCACCTGGAGCGACGTTGCTCCATCCATGTACGCAGCTTCATCAAGCGCTTTCGGGATGCCCCGAATGTATTGCCGCAAGAAGAAGGCCGCGAAGCCATTCGATATGGCAGGAAGGATCAGGCCGGCATAACTGTCCAGCAGACCAGCCTTGGCCAATGTCAGGTAATTCGGAATAAGGCTGATGTGGCTCGGGATCATGAGCGTTGCGACAGTTGCTGCGAACAGAAAGTCACCGCCCCTGAAAGAATATCGCGCGAAAGCGTAGGCCGCCATGGTAGCAAAGGTGATGCCGAGCAACGTCACCAGCCCCGCAACGATGAGACTGTTCAGCAGATAACGCGCGAAGTTGTATTGCCCGACCGCGCGCGCATAGTTGTCGAGGGTGAACGCGACATCACCCGCATAGTAGGCATCTGCCGTCTGGAAAGACATCCAGATGGAATAGAGCACCGGTGAGAGGAACAGCAGGCCAGCGACCAGAGCCAGTCCGGCAACAAGTGGGTTCTCAGGCTTCATAATGCACCTTCCGACCAATGATGCGCGACTTCAAAATCGCGAGCCCAACCAGCAGAATGAACAGCAACACCGCGAGCGCCGACCCACGCCCGATATCAAAAAGCACGAACCCGATCTCATAGAGGAGGTTGACGAGCATGTCGGTTGCGCCAGCGGGACCGCCCTTCGTCATCACGTTGACGATCGTGAAGACCTGGAAGGCCTCGATGATTGAAATCACCAAAAGGAAGTAGGTGGTCGGCATGACCAGGGGCATGGTGATACGGCGGAACACATGCAGACGCTTGCCGCCGTCGACGGCGGCTGCGTCATACAGTTCGTGCGGAATCGCCTGCAGGCCGGCGATGTAAATGACGATGTCATAGCCAATCTGCTTCCATGTATTGACAAAGATCAGTACCCAGAGCGCCAGATGAGGGTTCTGCAGCCACTGAACCTTGCCCAGACCAAAGACGCCGAGCAATGCGTTGACCATGCCGTAGTCGGTCGAGAAGACCCAGGAGAATACGACAGCGATAGAGACAGTGGACGTCACCGAGGGCAGAAACAGAGCTCCCCGCAGCAGACGCACGTGCATGGACTCTCGAACGAGATGGGTAGCGACAATCAGTGCCAGCCCGAGCCTCAGCGGCACGGATAGTACTGCAAACAGCGCCGTCACCCAGAGGGAATTCCAGAGTTCGCGCGAGGCCAGCAACTGCTCGTAGTTGCGAAACCCGACAAAGGGCATGCTCGGAGACAGGAAATTCCATTCGCGGAAACTCAGATTGAGGCTTGCCAGGATGGGAATATAGGTGAACAGCGCGATGAAGATCATCAGCGGCGCGACGAAGAGATAAGGTGTGAGCTTGCGAAGCATGTCATGACCGCACCGACAGACGCTCGGGACGTCCGTCGGTGCCCTTTTTTACGAGAAGATCAGTTGCTGAGGCGCTTTTCTTCGGCGCGCGCCTGCGCAGCAAAGTCCTTCATGGTCGCGTCCACATCGCGCTGACCGAGCGCCATCGCCTCCCACATCTTGTATTCGGTGGTGCGCATCCAGGTGACGACCGTCGTGCGGGCACGGCCGTGGGCGACAGGCAGAGATTCGATTGCAACATCGATGCCAGGCTGCGTTGCGAGAGCTTCCCTGGCGACCGGAAGATCCGCGCTCTTCTTGTTGATCGGCAAATAGCCTGTTCCGGCAAACCAGGTTGCGTTTGCTTCGGGCGACGCAGCATAGCTTATAAATTTGTAAGCAGCGTCCTGCACATCCTTCTGCGACGTCGACATGATGCCGATTCCAGCACCGCCGATCGGAACGGAACACGTCTTGTTGCATGGCATCGGCCGCACAACCAGATCGTCTCCCAGTGCCCTTTTTGATCCGACGTAATTGCCAGTCGAGTTCATCATGATCCCGACCTTCCCGGCGAGAAAGGCGTCTCGGCCGTTGTCTTCCTCGGTCACACCGTCCGGTGATGCGACCTTGCTGTCCTTCACAAGCGATGCCATCCACTGATAGGCTTCAATCGTGTTTGGCTTGTCCAGAAGGATTTCACCGGTCGCTGGATCGACCAGCTCGCTATCATTGGCCATGACCAGACCCCACCGCGCGAACTGGCCCGGCGCTGCGATACCGGAGATGCCCTGGGCGCCAAGCTTCTCGGTGATGGTTCTGGCTGCAGTGGAGATATCTTCGAATGTTTTGAGAGGCGTATCAGCCGGAAGACCCGCCCGGGCGAATATGTCCTTGTTGAAATACAGAACCGGAGTAGACGAGTTGAACGGCACAACGAAATTCCTACCGTTGATCACGCCGACTTCGCGGGCATAGTCGTAGAGGTATTCCTTTAACGGGTCGGCATCGAAATATGACGTAAGATCAGTCAGCAGGTTGTTGTTTGCGAACAGACCATAGCGTGTGACTTCAAGGATAACTGCATCCGGTGCGCGGCGTGCGGGAATGGCTGCCTGCAGCTTGGCGATGATGTCGTTGTAGCTGCCGACATACTCGGCCTCGATATCGATCCCGGGGTTGGCGGCTTCAAAACCTGCGATGATCTTGTCGAGCGTTTCGCCGTTGGATTTGTTGAAGCTGTGCCAGAACTTCACGGTTGTGGCGGCATCAGCCGACGAAACGCCAGCGGCGAGTGAAACGATGCTAGCCGCAAGGGCGGTCTGCAATTTCTGTAACATCCGTATCTCCTGTGCAAAAACAATTGCAATGGCGGCTGTCTAGCAATTGCAGAAGACACTTTCTTGAAGGTCTTGCGACGTTTTGATGACTGGGCTGGAAAGGCTCGTGGCCTTGCAACTGCGATGCCCGGTGTGTTCGCCTGGAAGGGAATCGAACTTAAATCCTGCCCTTACTTTAATCGCCCCAGAGACAAGATAGCGGTATCGCCGCAAGATTATCACCAAATGGCAGGATCTTGTCGCCGTCGTACAGCACCCAGCCTGCCTTAAAGGTGCGTCCGGTGGCCACGGCTACTTTGCGTAAGCCTTTGAAATCTGCTGCGGTCACCGTTGCCGCGGCCTTGACTTCAAGTCCAACCATATTGCCAGCTTCGTCTTCGAGAAGGATATCTACTTCGTCCTGATCCTTATCCCGATAGTGATGGCAGGTTGGTAGGACTTCGCTCCAGGTCGAAAGCCGGAGGATTTCGCCAGCGACAAACGTTTCCAGCAATGAACCAAATAGTCCTCGGTCACTTGAAATTCGATCGATCGTCATTCCGACAAACGAAGCTAAGAGCCCGCTATCGAGAAACAGGAGCTTTGGTGTCTTAACAAGACGCTTCAAAGGGTTTCGAAACCAGGGCTCGATGCGACGAACTAGGAACAGCTGTTCGAAGAGTCCGATATATCGCCGGGCGGTCTTGTCATCGATGCCGACCTGGCCGGCCAATTGGGTGAAATTGAGCAACTGTCCCGAATGATGCGCGAGCGCCCGCAGAAGCTGCGGCATTTGGTCCAGGCGTTCGACGTCGGCAATTTCGCGCACATCTCGTTCAACGATGGCTCGTATGTATTCTCTAGCCCATGCGGATCGACGGCGGGGATCGCCACGACCGACCATCTCAGGATATCCGCCGATGAGCACTCGCTCCATCAGGTCGTTTCCGACCGTTGGATTGCGAGGCGCTATGACCGTTCCGGCAAAAGCGGAATCGAGGAAGTTCGACTGGTTGCGTCGAATTTCGGACTGAGCTAGAGGCAACAAGGTAACGACTTCCATCCGCCCGGCCAAACTATCGGAAATCGTCGGGAGTGCGAGAATGTTTGCTGAGCCGGTTAACAAAAATCGCCCAGGCCGCCGATCGTTGTCTACAGCCTGTTTTATGGCACGCAGCAACTCCGGTGCACGCTGCACCTCATCTATGATGGCAGTATCAATCTGACGAACGAAGCCGACTGGATCGGTCTTTGCTGATAGTAAGGTCGTTTCGTCATCTAACGTGAAATACGGACGATCTGTCTGGAGCAGGGTTCGAGCCAACGTCGTCTTGCCGCACTGCCGCGGTCCGTTCACAAGTACGACTGGCGTATCTTTGAGCGCGACCCTAATTCGCTCGGCTGCGCCTCTCGGATAAAGGAGGTCAGAAGGACTTTCCCCTTTCAATCTATTTCTCCTCCTGATCGCTACCAAATTCTAGGATTGCCGATGCGTTCAGGTCGGAGTTTACATGCGTCCAATTCGGATTGCAACTTCGTCCAATCCGGAACTTACTGCCGTCCGTTTCGGAAACTTGATGGGGACGAGCCAGCTATCGAGAAGAGTGAGCGGAGGCGTGTTGGAGTGAGGATTCAAATCGTATTTTGCTCTTGATGGGAATCGAACCGATGTCCGGTCACCATAAACGACTGCTTGCATTGTGTTTTCAGCCGCCTAAAGCATATCCTAAGGACGGGACGCACGTTAAAACCGGACACCGGTCTGGTCCATCAAGCCGAATGCCTTCCCCCGCTGCTCCTCGGGATAGGATGGCCGCTTGGCGCTGGGGCGCTGACTGAAACGATCGAACCAAGTTTGGAGCTTAACGCACTCGGGCGGGATCGGTACGGCGTAAAAATCGCTCGCGTATTGCAGCGTCGCCATGGCCACGCAGTCAGCCAGCGTGACGTATTGACCGGCAATGAACCGCTCTTCGGGCATCAAGCTTTCGACAAGCCGCAACTGCCCGATATACCGGTCGGCGCCGATTTCGGCGACCTCCCGACTCGATCGCACCGCGCCTTGCCCAAGCACACTGCCGTGGCGCGCCCAAAGACCGAAAAATGTCAGGGGCTCATCGAACATGTAAACGCATTGGCGCACCTTCGCCCGCACAGCCGGCGTTTTCCCCCGCATATCGGGATCCGGAATTGTGTCCTCGATATAGTCGAGGATCGCCAGCGATTGGCCGATGACGGTGCCATCGGCATGCCTCAGGATGGGAAGAGATCCCATGGGAGTAAGAGCCCCGATCTCGGGCGGAGGCATGTTTGCAAGCGTATCCGGCTGCGCATACACTGTCATGGCGACGCCCCCAGGCTGCTTTTCTGCCAGGTAGATATTCAACCTTTGCGGATAAGGCCCAAAGGCGAAATTGAAGATTTCGATCAAGCTGATCCCTCCTTATCGACAGGGCGTTGTTCGCAGCATCAGGCGATCATGACCCAGCCGCGGAACGAAAGAGCGGCGTAGAACAGGCTTGGATGCTTGAAGCCCGCTTCGCGAAAGCACGCTTCTTCCCGGTCCTGCGAAAGCAGCGGCAGCCGCTCGGCCATCGCCTTGGCCGAGGCTGCTGCCTGTCCGGGCGCCGAAGTCGGGCCCACGGCAAATTCCGCAGATCTCTCCAGCCAGAGGTACGCTTGTCCATCGATCTCAGTGTGATGGGCAGCAACCAAAACGCCGCCCGGCTTCAGACGCCCGCGGATCTCCCGGAGAGTCTCCAGCCGCTCACGCCTATCGAGGAAATGGAGTGTCAGGAGACACACTGCCCCATCGAAGGGACCGGCGGGTGCATCAACCGCCGTTCCGTGAATAAGATGCGTTCGCTCGGCGCAAATCGATGTCGTTTGTCGAGCGATGTCGAGCATGGCAGGCGAGGGATCGACGCCGGTAAATCGCCAGTCCGGTCGCATCTCCGCCATTGCCCGGATCTCCAGGCCGCCGCCGGCACCCACGACGAGAATATCGGCAGGACCCCGCGCCTGTTCGGCAAGAAGCAGCGCTGCCATTTTGTGAAGGTCTGCAAGCCCTGGCACCTTGCGCGGCGTCTCAAGAACGTAGTCGCTCACGGCCGCCGGATTGGGGAATGGATTGGGATTGCTGCGCATGACAAACCGGTTTCTGTATCAGTTGAGGATACGTAACATGCTTTCGCTTCTTGTATCAAGTGGTGCTACATGATGTGCAGGATGATGATCGCATGGACCGAGGCCGGGCAATGAACAGGGATACGAGACTTTCTGACGTGCTGCATGTGCTATTGCACATGGCGCAGGTGAAGGAACCGCTGACATCGGAGGTTCTGGCCCGAAGTATGGGTACCAACCCTGCGGTATTCCGCAGGACGATGGCGGGTTTGCGTCGCGCCGGTCACGTCATGTCGGGCAAGGGGCACGGCGGCGGCTGGCAACTTGCGCGGCCCCTTAAGGAGATCACGCTCTTAGCCGTCTATGAAGCCCTGGAGCGGCCAACGCTCTTTGCCATCGGCTCGCGTGGCAGGCATCCGGAATGCAAGATCGAAGAGGCCGTCAATTCGGCGCTGGCGGAGACGATGCGGCGGGCGGAAAGCCTGCTGCTGGAGCGATTTGGCCAGGTGACGCTCGATCAACTGATGCCGTCTCAGGCAAAGGCTATATCCTCACCTTGCGGCAGTACCGTGTCCGCCACGCCGCACGGGGACTGAGTAGACCCGCATCGGCGTGCGTCACAACGCGAGCGATGCTGCAGGACCACAGCAGAGCCGGATGAGGTGCCGGGTTTCAGGCACTGGCCGTCGGTCGAACGACGATGTCGCTCGTGTCCACCTCGTCAGGCTGGTCTATGACATGCATGATGGCCGCTGCTATCGCCTCGGGCTTCAAAGCGATCTGGCGATAACTCTCCATGGCCTGCGCCGCCACCGGATCGGTGATCGTGTTGGCCAGTTCAGATTCCACCACACCTGGATAGATGCAGGTGACGCGGAGCTTGTCGTTCTCCTGGCGCAGCCCGTCCGAGATCGCGCGAACTGCATATTTGGTGGCGCAGTAAACGGCGGCCGTCGGCGAGACGGCAAAGCCGCCGATCGACGAGATATTGATGATCTGACCGGATCCCTGCCTGTTCATCAATGGCAGAACCGCTGCAATGCCATGCAGGACGCCCTTAATGTTGACGTCGATCATCCGGTCCCACTCGTCCACCTTCAGAGATGCCATGGGTGACAGCGGCATGATGCCGGCATTATTAATGATCACGTCGATCCGGCCGAACTCCTGCGCTGCCGCATCCGCGAACGACCGGACGCTCTCACGAGAAGTCACATCAAGGCTTCTGTAGATTGCCCTACCCCGGCAGCGGTAATGTCCTCGGCAAGCTTTTCGAGACGATCCGTTCGTCTTGCCCCCCGCACAACGGCAGCGCCTGAAGTGGCGAGAGTGCGCGCGGTCGCTTCGCCTATCCCGCTGCTCGCTCCGGTGATAAGGACGATCTTGTTGGCGATGTTCGTCATCGGATATTCCTTCCATGGTGGTTTCAAATGAGGCAACGGCCTGGCGCACGGTGCTCACGGCAGGTGACGCCACTTGACCATACGGTGGTTCAGGTCGAGCGTGCCGTTGTCGACGGCGAAGGTCCCATCCCCGCGATGGTGCAGGGTTCGCCGTTCCGTCCGGCTTTCGTTGAGCCAGATTCTCTTCGCCTCAAGGATGAAGAGGTTGTAGGGATCGAGCAGCCTGTCATCGATTACCACGCATTCGATGTTGGCCAGGCAATCTTCGAGAAGCGGAGCTGAGACCTGCTCCGCGGGCTTGGTCTCGAGGCCAAATCTCTCGAACTTCTCGACATCCGCGCCGGAACAGTTTCCGATATCGACGACGGTTTCGGCCAGATCCAGTCCGGGCACGGCGATCACGCATTCACCGGTGTTACGAAGCGCCTGATAGCTGTGATCCCACGGGCCGATCACACATCCGATGAGCGGCGGATCGTGCTGAATCATCATGTGGAAACCCATGGTCATGACATTGGGCCTGCCGTTGTCGAGCGTCGATACCATCACGATCGGGCCAGGTTCAAGCAGGCGATAAACCTGCGATGCGGGTAGTTCCTTCATCTCGATCTCCTTCGGGCATCTGGATTTCCTTCGGGACCCCTGCGCAATGGCAGGGGCCAAAAGGGTGGTGCATCACCAACCCTGTTCCACGGGCAGGACGAATAGCTCGGCAACATCGACATGCGCCGGGGCCTGCGCAGCAAAGACGATGGTGTCGCCGATGTCCTCACCATTGAGGAAGGTCATCTGGCCGGCGAGGTCATCCATCTGCTGGCGGTAGCCGGGATCGGTGATGTGATCGTAGAGCTCGGTTGCGACAGCACCCGGCTGAATGCAGGTAACCCGGATATTGTGCTTCGGCCCCACCTCCATGCGCAGACCATCCGAAAAGGCGGCTACTGCATGCTTGGTGGCGCAGTAGACAGACAATCCCTTGAACACCTTGCGACCCGCAATCGAGGACATGTTGAAGACGTGCCCGGACCGCTGCTTGATCATCTGAGGCAGGACGGCGGCCGTCGTGTTGAACAGGCCCTTCACATTCACATCCACCATCCGGTGCCACTCATTGACCTTGAACTGATCGATATCGGAGAGCGGCATCAGGCCTGCATTGTTGACGAGGATGTCGATTGCACCGTGGGTATCGATCAGCGTCTTGACGCCTGCTTCGACCGAGGCCGGATCGACCACGTCCATCTGCAGAACCAGAGCTTGACCACCGTTGGCTCCGATCTGCTGCTTGATATCCTCGAGCTTTTCGGTGCGGCGGGCGGCAATGCCGACCTTGACTCCGGCCTTCGCGAGCTTGATGGCGGTGGCAGCGCCGATGCCGCTCGAGGCGCCAGTTACGAGTGCAATCTTTCCATTGAGGTTAGTCATCGTCTTCACTCCTTGTCTTGGCCACCGATCAGGCGGCGGTTGCGTGTTGACAAGGAAGAAGATGGGGCGGATGGCAGGCCCCTTCTCTCGTGCTTTTGCTCCGCCTATTGCGATCTTGCGCGAAAGTTCGCGATCGCCAGGAGATGGTGTTATGCGTAGCTCCGGGAGGCAAAGAGGCGGGCCGCTCTGCACCTGCAAGCGGGCGGAATGAACTGCGAGGATAAGGAACTGAAGGCATGCAAAATCTACTTTGCCTGACCTCCGATGACAGCGCTGCCGGATATCTCAAGGCACATCATTCACGCTCTACATCCCAGCCGCAGATCGTCTCTTTGCCGCTCCGGCTGATCCGTACGCCCCTGGCATCCGAGGGCGCGAAGCTGGATGAGACCTGCGTCCTGTCCCGCCTGGATGCCGCCGATCGCGTAGAGATCTACGTCGACCCCGATCCTAACAGTCAGCTTCTCATGGCCCTACTACTGACCAGGGCCTGTGCCGCCGGGCTGGATGGCGGCAAGATCCATCTCCGGCATGGACCGTTGCGATGGGCCCATGTGGATAGCGGTACGCCGCCCGATACCGTGGCACTACCGGTCGAAGTGGATGACGCGCATATGACCGCCGCAAGGGCAATCTGGTCCGCCTATGCCGCTCCGTCGCCCGAGGCGTGGTTGAGTCTTTCGCCTGAGGATCTGGCCCATTTTCCCGCCATGCATCAGGCGTGGGACGCGCTGCTGGACGATCTTCCGCGCGCCGATACCGGCCTCGGCGCGTGCGAGCACCTGGTTCTGGAGACTATCGTCGCCAGGCCACGCCGAGTCGGTGATATCGCGGGCGTCTTCGCCCAATCTCCGTCACCGCTGATCGCGCTCCCGCAGACCGTTGCGCTGCTCGGTTCCCTGGCCTCCGGCGCGGCTCCGCTCATCGAGGGCCTCAACGGGCGACTTGGCAAAGACGACTTCGCCGATGATGTCGATGCCTTGGACGCCTTTCGCGACAGCCAGCTGGCATTGACGGCTCTGGGCCGCAGCGTACTCGCCGGCGAAACGGATATCGTGAAGGTCCGCGGCATCAATCGATGGTGGGGCGGAACACAACTGAAGGGTCACACCTGCTGGCGATGGGATAACAGGTCGCGCATGCTCATTCCACCGGCCCGGCCCGAGATGTGATACCGGGGCAGCGACGCGGTCAGCGCTTGCGATACTGGCTCGGAAGCAAGCCGGTCTCGCGCTTGAATACCTGGGCGAAATGGCTCGGGCTCGAATAACCGACCGCGATACCGACCCTGATAATGCTGAGATCCGTTTCCTGCAGGAGCTGCTGTGCCCTGGCGATCCGCTGGCGAATGAGATGGCGCGAGGGTGAGACGCCGGTTGCTTTCTTGAACAGGCGGCTGAAATGGAACTCGCTCATTCCGGTCGTGGCCGCAAGTTGCGCCAGGTTAAACGGTTCGGCCAGATGTTCCTCGAGATGCGCCATGGCACGCCGCAGCTTGTAGCCGGGCAGCGCGGCCTGCCGCCCCTCCTCACTCGCGCCGGCGGCGTAGTTGCGGATCAGATGCACGGCAAGGCTTTGCGCCATCCCCTCGACATAGAGTTGGCTACCCTTGCCTTCCGACACAAGCTCATGATGGATGAGCTGCAGAAAGTGGGTCAGCTGCTGGTCTCGCCCACCGGAGATATCGCGCAGGGCTGGCGCTGCTACGCAGCCGAGAACATCGCAGGCTACGCGCTCGAACAGGGGGACTGACATATAGAGATGCATGACCTTAAACGGATCAGATCCCATGGCGCGCCATCGCATCTCGTAGGGCCGGTCCGTGCGGGTCAGGAAGAAATCGCCAACCTTCACATGAGCGCTCGACCAGTCTCCATCCAGATCGCGTTCCTCGACCACCGCCTCGCCCGACATGATCCAGACGATCAGCGGCTCGGCAACTGCCGGCACCAGAAAAGCGTCCTGATTTTGCTGCCGCGTGTAGATCTGGACGAAGAGATCGTTCCACGCCAGACTGTCTCCGGTGAGGAGCGTTCGGCCGGTGATGAACTGCTCCAGACCGCGTGGCGACGTCCGCTCCGGCACAGTCTTTTCCGGCAAAGGCGCACGTTCGCAGACGGGTCTGACGGCGCCAAACGCCTCCGAAAGGGCAGGAGCTGATATTTCGGTCATGGCCTCTTCTCTTGGTGCGATCGGTCTGTTTTCCACCAGCGTGCTGCCGGTTAATGCGCAAGTCCGAGACTTGTTGCGGCCAGGTCGGCGGACGTCCGAGATTGGTAGGGTCGGCAAGAGCCGGCCCTGGCGTGGCACAATTACCAGGCGACGGGGCCCTCCGGTGCGACGAACTGGCCGGAGACGGCGCCATCGCCCAACAGCGCATATTGCACCGGCAGCCGCGCACCTTCTTCCGGAGTCAGGTAGCCATTGCCGCCGGTGAGATCGGTCTGGACATAGCCCGGCGCAATCGAATTCACGGCAATAGACGTGCCCTTGAGTTCCGCTGCAAGCTGCACTGTCAGCATGTTCAGCGCCGCCTTGGAGGCATTATAGCCGATCAGCCGCGCCTCGTAATAGGGCGATGTCGGATCGCCGTTGACCTGAAGTGAGCCGAGCGTCGTGGACACATTGACGATGCGACCGGCCGCGGATTTGCGCAGCAGCGGCAGCATGCCCTGCGTGACGGCTAGGCTGCCGAGGAAATTCGTCTCCATCAACCTTCGGGCCGCAGCGACAGTTCCAAGCGTCGGCGGACCGTCCGCGCCGTCGACGATGCCGGCATTGTTCACGAGAATGTCGAGCCGGCCATGCCGCGCTGCGATCTCCTCGGAAGCGGCGGAGATGGTCTTTTCGTCATTCACATTAATGACAATCGGCTCCACCGCGAGGCCGCCTCGCTCCAGTTCATCCGCCGCGGCCCATCCCCGCGCCCTGTCGCGGGCGCTCATCAACACTATGACACCGGCTTGCGCAAGTTGCCGTGCGATCTCAAAGCCGATGCCTTTATTGGCGCCCGTCACGAGCGCGATTTTCGTTCTATCCATCATAAATCACCTTTGCATATTGGGAGCATGCACGGCTAAATATATGAAGAATCATTCGCCTTTTGGATTCGCATATGGACGTCTCCCCACCACGTCATCTCAAAGCCCGCAAAACGCCGCGTCAAGCCCGTTCCAGCTCGACAATCGATGCGATTTTCGAAGCCACCATTCAGGTTTTGATCAAGGAGGGAACACATCGTCTGACGACCACGCGGGTCGCCGAGCGCGCCGGGGTCTCGGTCGGCACCATGTACCAATACTTCCCGCACAAGCAGTCCTTGCTCTACGCGCTCAACGAACGCTACCTGGACAGTTTGGCAGAGCGAGTGGAAATGACCTGCCGCAAGCTTCATGGCCGGTTGACCGCTGAAATGGTCGAGGCGCTCATTACCGCGTACTGGGAAGCAAAAATGGAGCGCAGTGATGTTACGCGCGCGCTCTACAGCTCTTCGGTCGAGTTGGACAATGAGGCGTTGATTGATGCGTTCGCAAGACGCATGGATGCCGCGACCAAGGCGATGCTGTTAAGCGCCCCAAATGCTCGCTACAGCGATATCAGTCTCGTCAACTTGACACTTCTATCCGTCATCTTCGGAACGGTCAGGAATGTCTTCGAACGCAACCTGCCACCTTCGGACCAGGACGCCATTCGTGATGAGATGAAACGCATGTGTCTCGCTTACCTCGCTGTGGCAGGCGGTGAGATGCAGGCGCCGATCCAAGTGGTTTGATGATCGCGGTTGGCTACCACCGTCTTCACACCCTGGCTATTTTTGGACGTGATCACATAGAAGTTTAGGAGCCTGCTCTTGGTACACCGCGTCGGACAATTGGAGATCGCCCTCCTCCTTGCACTGGATGCGTTGTTGCAAGAAGAGAATGTGACACGCGCTGCAGCAAAATTGAACATCACGCAGTCTGCACTGTCGGGTCGTCTCAACAAGCTCCGGCATCTATTGAACGACCCGCTGTTTACTCCAGCTTCGACCGGGAGGGGCATTGTCGCAACGCCCCATGCGCTGGCGCTCAAACCCGAGCTTGATCAACTCATTGAACGTCTCAAGCAGTTCGGGCGAAAGGCATATATTTTCGATCCAGCCTCAAGCGATCGGATGTTCACGATCGCGGCATCCGACAATCCCGCGGCCATCGTCGCTCCCGAGCTTCTTTCGCTCGTTCACAAGCAGGCTCCCGGTATCAACATCAGATTTGTTTTTCCGGATCGGGGCCACATAGGACGGCAGTTAGAGAGCGGCGATGTTGACCTTTATATCGGCGCTGCAAACGATGCACCTCTGGACCTGATCGGCCGTAGGCTATTCACCGACGAGCTCGTGACCGCCCAGCGAATAGGTCATCCGCGTGGCCGAGGACCATTGTCTCTCGACGAGTTTTGCGCCCATGAGCATCTATTAATCTCGTCCAACGGGGGAATGTTTTCAGGCGTGATCGATGAGGTTCTGGCTGAGCACGGTAAAAGTCGAAGAGTTTCTGTTTCGGTGCAAAGCTACGCGCTCGCGCCCCTGATTGTCGCCGGAACGGACTGCCTTTGCACGCTGCCAAAGCGCCTGCTGGAGCGCTTTTCGCATAGCCTTGATCTGTTCAAGCCGCCAATCGAACTCGGCGAGTTTGCTCTTAAGTATTTCTGGCATCCTCGCATGACGTCGGATCCGGCGCACCAATGGCTGCGAACCATCGTGGCTGACTCATCTGCAGGTACATCCTGAGTCCGGTGATCCTCTATGATCATTTACAGCGATAGGTCGCATCGCCGGTTCTGATTGGCGTCCTGCCCGGATCTGTCAAATATTCCGAACGGCCCCACCAAATGACCCGGTGTTGACGCCGCGGACGACTCCCGGTCTCGGCGCAATAAGTCAACACATGCACATGGTGTCGGTCGTCCAATTCGACGTCATCAATTCGACAGCCACGTTGAGAGAAATAAACCGATGCGCATAAAAATGCCCGTGATTTTCGCCGCTGCAGCATTCGCCGCAGCATTATCTGCTCCTGTGTTTGCCGGAGAGAACGTAACTGCTATTGCAAACTATCAGCAGGTTACAGACAGTTATAGTTTTCCCCTGGGAGATATCCGTATCACTGCTCTTTCAGATGGAACTGTGCCCCAGGACCTGTACAAGCTGCTGACCGGCACGTCGCAGTCCCATACCACGGAGCTGCTTGATAAGGCATTCCTGGCGAACCCTGTTGAAGCATCCATCAACGCATTTCTGATCCAGAGCCCAGGCAAAAACATTCTTGTGGATACCGGCTCCGGTGATTTGTTTGGTCCGGGGAATGGCGGAAAACTACTGGACAGCCTTGCAAGTGTAGGCGTCAAAGCTGATGACATCTCTGACATACTCATTACACACATCCACACCGATCACACCGGCGGTCTGGTGCGAAATGGTCAACCCGCGTTTCGCAATGCCACCGTGCACGTCGGCGCGCCGGATCTGAGCTTCTTCCTCGACTCGTCGAACGCAAAGAAGGCAGTATATCCTGAGAGTTATTTTGACGAAGCAGCAAAAACGATCGGTGCCTATGAGCGGCTCGGCAAGGTGAAAACCTTTGGAGACGGCGAAACGATCCTGCCGGGCGTGCGGGCGTCTCTTCACCCCGGGCATACACCGGGCAGCGCCTTTTTTATCGTCTCAAGCAGAGAAAAATCCATCACTTTCATTGGCGACGTGATCCATGTTGCGGCCGTGCAGTTTCCAGACCCGAACGTAACAATTCTTTATGATGTCAAACCTCAAGAGGCCGCTTTAGCTCGAAAGGAAGCTTTCGAAGATTTCGCTCAACATCGCAAACTTGTGGCGGCCCCGCATATCCCCTTCCCCGGCGTTGGCTATATTCGTTCAGAAGGGCCGGATACGTTCTCCTGGCATCCCCTCGAATACCGAAACCGCGCCGGCAACTAAAAAGCGGTTCTGATGAATAAGTAGTAACGAGGGTGCCGGTCTGTTCTTACCGGCCCTCTTAGCTACGTTTCGCTAGAGTGGGAAAGTTCACCTTGCCATATGTGAAACGATCCTCCAATTAACCCCGCCGAGGGCCGCGCCTGAGATAGGAATTGCGAACCATGAAAACATCTCGCGGAGATCAACTCGCAAGCGCCAATCCGCCCTGTCGAGTTGTATCCCTCTTGATCTCGGCCACGAGGCTGTCCAAGGCGGCATTCCTCAATTTACGCGATCGACGCACTATGTAGGCTAATGCGGGCGGCTGCGGAAGCCGTTCTGTCATGATTTTCATCTCGCCGCGGATATGCCGATCGCTCAACAAGGCGACGCCCATGGCCGCGTTGACGCCGGAGACGATCCCCGCGGCACTCGAACATTCGAAGACTGTCTCAAGCACCGCGTCGTCCTGGCCGATGTCGAGCGCCCACTGTCGGTAAAAGCATTCGTCATCGAACGACAAGAATGGGATCGGGCGGTGGACCGCCAGCACCAACTCTGGATGCTTGACCCAGTGCAGTTGCTCCCTAAACAGCACGATGTCCGTTGGGCGGACCTCATGGCTGAAGACCTGGATGATCGCGGCGTCGAGCTCACCCCGTTCGAGCATGGCGCGCAGGACCAAGCTCATGCGGACTTTCGTGCGAACGGTGACGTTGGGGTGTAGCCGCCGAAACCGGCCCAGGATGCGGGCGAGATCGGTGCAGGCCGTATCCTCGGTCAGGCCAAGCGCCAACCGTCCAGCCAGTGGCGTCTTCGAGAGGCTGAGCAAGGCTTCGTCATGCAACTCCAGAATACGGCGGGCGTAATCGAGAAGGTCTTCTCCGGCGGCGGTGAATATTGGCCCCCGGGCTTGCGGCCGAGCAGTTCGCAATCGAGGCTGATCTCCAGCCGCTTGATCTTGTGGCTCACCGCAGACTGTGAAAGCCCCAACACGACAGCCGCCTTGGTGATGCCGCCATGTTTTCGGATCGCCGAAAGCGCCCGCAATGAGTCGATCTCCAGTCTGCGTCCGTTGACTTCCTTCAACGCCCTCTCCGCTCGATTTGTTCGCAAACTACCCTACCACAATTGGCTTTTGAGATGACACAAATTTCAGACATGTCATCGCGTCATCGATATTTGTCATGTGCGCTTTGCGAGAGATGGCCCTACGATTCCCGCGTAAAGATACCCAGAGGGCGCCATGGCCACTTCCGCAGCGCCGAAACGGCACCCTCTGCTCTGGCCCTTTTTGGCGACACTGCTGATCCTCGGCTGGAGTTCGGGTTTCGTCGGCATCCGTTACGCGAATGAGCAAGCCAGCGTCATGCTTCTCCTGTTTTGGCGGACGCTCCTGTCGGGTCTGATCCTGCTTCCCTTTGCACTTTCGATCGGACCAAGTCTGTCTTTGAGGGTGATCCGGGATCAGGCCCTCTTCGGCATCATGTCTGTTTTCCTTTACCTCGGTGGCTTTGCGCTCGCGATCGAGCAGAGGGTTCCCACGGGTCTCGTTGCATTGATCTCCGACCTCCTGCCGCTCGCGATCGCCGCCCTATCCCAACCCGTTCTCGGGGAGCGTCTGTCACCAAGGCAGTGGATAGGCACAGCCATCGCCGTCGTCGGCGTTCTCATCGTGTCCATCGACAGCCTCAGTATCGGTTCGGCTCCGCTTTGGGCATACGGCGTGACTGTGGGGTCGATGCTCATCTTTGCGGTCGCCTCGGTGCTGCATAGGAGACGTCGACATCAGACAATTGCTATCCATCAGATCCTTTGCATTCAAACCTTGACCGGATCGGTCCTGTTCGGGGCATGTGCGGCGACGCAGGGGGGCCTTACGCCGCCGATGACCGTCGAGTTTGCGCTCGGGATAATCTGGCTCGTGTTGATCGCGACCTTCCTTGCTTACGCCGTCTATTACACCAGCCTGCGGCTGTTCCCGGTGGCCAAGGTCAGCGCTGCTATCTATCTCAGCCCACCGGTGACGATGCTATGGGCCTGGGCACTATTTTCAGAACCTCTAACGATCGCGATGTTCATGGGACTTGCGGTGACGCTGGTCGGCGTTTGGATGACATCGCGATCGTAGGTATCAGCCCAATTCGAACAAAAGGGGTTGAGGGAGCAACCAATGCCACCTCTTCGAAGGGTAGCCCGGGGAGGCTCAACAGGTTGTCCATGTAGAATGACAATTTTGAGTCAAGAAGGGGAAGTTACGCCTTGAGCGGATGCGAACCGGCGTCCCGCGAAACTGGGCGGCGCGTATCGATCCGGGCGTCGTGCAATCCACGCAAGCCGCAAAGGGACGCCGGCCGCGACGACGTGTATACACTCGAACACGAAGGTCTGGACGTTATTGAGGTCATCGACAAAGGGCTCTTCCCGGTAGATGACCGGCACGTCATGTCATAGCAAATCATTGCACACAGGATCCTGAACGAAGCGGGACGACCTGGCGCGCTGCGGAATAGATTGGTCTGGACTTTCTGGCTTCGTTTTGACTTATCATTGACACACCTTCCGGCCGGACCATTTCCATTAACTCCGTCTGGAGGGCAGGCTTGCTGGTGTGCTGATTTGTTCATATTCGAAAAACTCTTCTATCGGGTCAGGGTCGCCTTGTGGCGGGTGTCTTTCTTCCGGCGCAATGCGTCCCCATGGCCATTCAAGGTGGAGGTCTCCCGTCACATTGACGCTTCTGAGCCGGACGAAGGTGGGTTCTATGCCTACCATTACGAGTACGACGTATATCTATTTTCAGATGGGGTGATGATGTTGACGGCGCGTGCCTACATCGATGAGCCGACCAAGGCAGAGTTGATCGGTTGGGCAAGGGGTGAGCGTAGCTGCCGGCTGAAGAAAAGTGATTTGGATCACCCACTTGTCTTGAGGGCCGCCGAGCATCTCCGTCAGGCCGGTAAATCCGACCTTTCTTGGCTGAGTGCCAAGGATCGGGGATATGTCCGGGTCAATGTCGCTGCGGCTTAGAGATTCCCAGGAAGGCAGCGACCGGAATTGTCTTTAGGCCTTGGCCTGAAGTTTAACGGCTGGCGTAGGTGGATGAAGGACGCCTTTCATCGCCACGCAGCTGGCCGCAGTAGCAATTTAAGTGCTTTCATCGCAACAGGAGAGTTGCTGCGCCTTCGATAACAGACGAAAGACAAGGATCAACAGGCTCCGTCCGCAGAGTCTTGGAGCCCGTACGGAGGCCGCCATCGCTTTGCGCCAGGATCGTTTACAGGTGTCCATGGGCGGCGTTGGCATCGCAGGCGTCGAGCTTACAAGCAGGTTTTCAGGCACAAACGCCGCAGCCGATAGCCGGGTTTGTTCGCAGGAAATTTTCGCGCGGCAATAATTCATTGAAAATTCCGGCTCTTCACCTTGAGCGTTTCGATATGGAGATCAGGCACGAACATATCCCTTGGGACGACCGGCTTCGGCCGATCGCGTGAATCCGGCCCGCTGCCTCCGTGGGCAAACTCATCGCCGCGACCAGCCGGCAGCCTGAACTCCGTATCTCGATCGGCAAGGCCAACCAGATCGCCTGAGAGATCGAAGAGTTGCTGGGCGACGAGATGGACGACCTCCCCTTCCCGCTGAATCCGTCCGTTGATCGCCATCATCGAAGATCCCAGCACGATGCGCCTGCGTTTCTCGAACAGGGTGGGCCAGACAACGACGTTGGCCGGTCCGGTCTCGTCCTCGATGGTGATGAACATCACACCCTTGGCCGATCCCGGCTTCTGCCGCACCAGCACGAGTCCAGCGGTATAAACCCACCGCCCATCACGGGCATTCATCGCCTCGGCACAGGAAATGATATTGCGTGCCGACAGGTCCTTGCGCAGAAAGGCGACAGGATGCTGGCGCAAAGTGAGCCCGATGTGGCTGTAGTCCTCGATGACGTTATGGCCGTCCGTCATTTGCCGAAGCGCCACCTCTGGCTCCTGCTGCTCGGCAATCGCCGTCGCCTCGCGTTCGGCTGCGGCTGCAAACAACGGCAAGGGCTCGTCGCGCAGCGCCTTGATCGCCCAGAGCGCATCGCGTCGTTCGAGTTTCAGCGATGGCAGAAAGGCGTCGGCCTCTGCCAGTTGAACAAGCGCTTCGGTCGGCACGCTGGACCGGCGCCACATGTCATCGACTGAGGCGAACGGGTTGTTCATGCGCGCTGCAACGATCCGTGCGGCGTCCGCGACAGCCAGCCCTTTCACCTGCCGAAACCCGAGGCGCACAGCATGACGATCGCCGCCTCCAATCCTTTCCAGCGTGCAGTCCCATCGCGAGCGGTTGACGCAGACCGGCCGCACCTCGACGCCATGCTTGATCGCGTCTCCGACGATCTGGGCCGGAGCATAAAATCCCATGGGCTGGCTGTTGAGAAGGGCTGCACAAAAGACGTCGGGGTAATGGCACTTGATGTAGTTCGAAGCGTAGGCAATCAACGCAAAGGAGGCCGCGTGACTTTCCGGAAAGCCGTATGAGCCAAAGCCTTCCAACTGCGAAAAGGTCTTTTCGGCGAACTCGGACGAATATCCGTTCTTGACCATGCCTGACACCAGCTTGTCCTTGAAGCGCGAGACGCCGCCGGTGAACTTGAAGGTCGCCATGGATTTGCGCAGCTGGTCGGCCTCACCACCGGTAAAGCCGGCACAGACCATGGCGACGCGCATCGCTGACTCTTGAAACAGCGGCACGCCCAGCGTCTTGCCGAGCACCGCCTCCAACTCGGGTGTCGGATACTCGACGGGCTCCTTGCCTTCGCGACGACGGAGATAGGGATGCACCATGTCACCCTGGATTGGGCCCGGCCGCACGATGGCCACCTGCACGACGAGATCGTAGAACGTGCGCGGTTTTAACCGCGGCAGCATCGCCATCTGCGCACGGCTTTCGATCTGGAAGGTGCCGAGCGTGTCAGCCTTGCGGATCATTGCATAGGTCGCCGCATCCTCTTGGCTGATTTTCGAGAGATCAAGATCCTGCCCTTTGTGCTCGCGGATGAGATCAAAAGCCTTGGCCATGCAGGTGAGCATCCCGAGCGCCAAGACATCCACCTTCATGAACTTCAGTGCCTCAACGTCGTCCTTGTCCCATTCGATGATCTGCCGGTCTTTCATCGTCGCCGGTTCGATCGGCACGAGATCGTCTAGCCGGTCATGGGTGAGGACAAAGCCGCCGGGGTGCTGACCCAGATGCCGAGGCGCGCCCATCAACTGCTGCGCGAGTTTCAGGGTGAGCGCCAGACGCCGGTCATTGGGGTTGAGATTGAGTTCCCTGATGTTTCGGTCGGGAACTTCTTCCGACCAGGACCACATGCCCGATGACAGCGCCTTGATGACATCTTCAGGCAGGCCAAGCGCCTTACCGACATCGCGGATTGCGCCCTTGGCCCGGTAGCGGGTGACGGTTGCGCAGAGTGCCGCCTTATCCTTGGTATAGGTCTTGTAGATCCACTGGATGACCTCCTCGCGCCGTTCATGCTCGAAGTCGACATCGATATCCGGCGGCTCGTCGCGTTCCTGACTGACGAAGCGCTCGAAGAGGAGATCATTGGTCGAGGGATCGATCGAGGTGATGCCAAGGATATAGCAGACAGCGCTGTTGGCCGCAGATCCCCTGCCCTGGCAGAGAATGCCCTGACTTCGGGCAAAACGGACGATCGAAAACACCGTCAGGAAGTAAGGCGCGTATTTCATGGTGCGGATGAGATCGAGCTCGTGCCGAACGGTCTTTAAAACATCCGGTGGCAGGCCTTCCGGATAACGATCGGGCGCACATTCCCAGACATAATGCTCGAGCGATCCTTGAGCATCCTTGCCCGGCACGATGGCTTCCTCCGGGTACTGGTAGGTCAGTTCCTCGAGCGAGAATTTGCAGCGACGCACGATTTCCAGGGTTCGCGCGAGTGCTTGCGCGTAGCGCGGAAACAGGCGTGCCATTTCCTCCGGTGGCTTGAGGTAGCGGTCGGCGTGGCGTTCGCGCTCAAAGCCGACATCGTCGATCGTGGTGTTGTGCCTGATACAGGTGACGATGTCCTGCAATTGCCGCCGGCCCGGCTCATGAAACAGCACATCATTGGTGACGACGGTTCTGACCTTGAACCGCGTCGCCATGTTGGAAATCTCATGCAGCCGCAACTGGTCGTTCGGTCGCCGACGCAAACAGAGAGAGACGTAAGCGCGATCACCAAACAGCTCAGCCATCTTGCGAAGCTGCGAGGCGCAGGTGGCATCCGGCAGATCAGGTACCAGAATGCCGATCATGCCCTCGGCGTAAGCGACGATATCGTCCCAATGCAGGATACAGTTGTTCTTGCCGCCACGCGATTTTCCCAGCGTGATGAGGCGCGTCAGGCGCGAATAGGCAGCGCGATCCATCGGATAGACCAGCACAGACATGCCATCCGCCAGATCGAGACGACAGCCAACGACCAGGCGCAACCCGGTGGCGCGCGACGCCTCAAGCGCCCGAACAATTCCGGCAAGCGAATTGCGATCGACGACGCCGATTGCGTCGATACCGAGCTGTTTCGCGGTCTCAAACAACTCCTGTGCAGAGGAGGCGCCGCGCAGAAAGGAAAAGTGGGTCGTGACCTGGAGCTCGGCGTAGCTCATGCGAAGATCCCGTGGCAGAACCAGCGATGGGACCCGGTCTCGGGATCCACTCCGTCGCCGGAGCGGAACACCCACAGGCGCTCGCCTGCCTCGTCCTCGATGACAAAGTAGTCCCGCACCGCGTCCATTTCGGCGTCGCGCTGCCACCACTCCCCGAAGATGCGTTCCGGGCCGTCGGCGCGTTTGACCTTACGGCGCTTGCCGCGCCAGACGATCGAGACCGGCGGGCGGTCCGGCATCAGCGCAATCGCCTCGATCAGTTCGGGCCGTGGCAAAAGCCGGACTGGACGGCGCCAATGGCTCACCCAGGCAACAGGGATCGGTTCAGCAACGGGACTGATCCGCCGGACGGAACGTTCCGGCACATCGGATGCAACCGGTGCGACGCGATAGACCCGCTGGCCGCGGTTTCCATAGATGTCGATCAGTGGCGTCACATCGGTGACGTCATCCTCGACCAGAGCAGAGACTTTCTGCGCCTCTTCCAATGGCTCGGCCAGAACCGCAACAAGGGTGAGCCTCTCGATCCCGAAACCCGGCTCGATCTTTTCCGTCCGGTCCCGAAACAGTTTCGTCAGCCAGGCTACGTCGCGGGCGGGCTTGGCTGTTCCGGCGCGGATTGCCTGTCTGGTGCCATCGACCTTCTCGACAATCAGGTCAGCCCGACGCACGCCGAGCCCCCGCTTTTGGAGTTCATCGACCAATTGCACGACAAGGCGGCCGACATATTTGTTGATGGTCTCCGCTGCGCCAATCGGTTCAGCGAAGGCTTTCGAAACCTCGACCAGCTCAGGCGTGCGGATCGGCTCGATAGGCTCGGCGATGCGACAGAGCATCTGATCGAGACGGCGCCCAACCTCCGGTCCAAAGCGCAACGTCAGCGGCGCGCGCGGGGTATTGGCAAGCTCCCCGATCGTCTGAAATCCGAGAATGCGGAGATCGCTGACAATCTTTGCCGGCAGACGCAGGAGCGATATCGGCAGCTTTTCAACGGCCCGCACTGTCTCACCCGGCGGAATGACGATCGTCTCGCGGTTGATGGCGCGGGCGCAGGCATGGGCTGCACCCCAGCTGTCGGCGACCGCCACGCGGGCAGTCAGCTTCCTGCCAAGAAACCGGTTGGCGATCTTTGTCACCATTGGCAGCTCACCGCCCTGCAGGTGGTCGGCGCCTTCGGTGTCCATCACGATGCCGTCGATCCCGTCAATCGCGACGATCGGCGAATAGATGGTTAGTGCCCACAGTGTGATGCGTTCGAGAGCTACCCGATCGGCTTCGATATCGGCGTCGACCATCATCAGGCCATGAAACAGCGACTGCGCCTTTGCCGCCGGCATGCCGACATGCACGCCTGCCGCCCTGGCAGCCAGGTCGGCAGCCGAAACCCATCGCTTCGACCCGCTTCTTGCGATCACGGCAATTGGCTGTTCAGGCGAAATGGAGGGATCCGCCCGCCGAATACGATCCGTCGGCAGATCCGGAAGATAGATCGAGACGACCCTTGTCATCACACGCCCTCACGAGAAACTCAGCACACTCACCCGCTTTCACGCGCATCAATTCAAGAAACCATTGAGGCCTGCCCACCCCCGGTACCGGCAGCTCTTCCGATGGCATCACACTGACCCGCCATCTGGTTGTTGACGCCGTCGGCTGGCCAAAATCATTCGCCTCGGTCTGCCGTCGCCATCGCCGGACGGCAAGAGCCATCGTCCCGGTTCGTTCGGCGGCTAGCTGCAATCGGCGGGAACTGACCATCGGCAGGCGGACAAGTTCGCCGACGACCGCCCCGAGACCGCCGAACGACAGTCCCTCCTCCATATTGGCCAGAACATCCTCTTCCCTGTCGGACTCGACAAAAATAACGCGGTCAGGATGGAGGCCTACCTGAGCAAGCGCCGGAAAAAACAGATCCGGTCGCGTCAGACACCAGATGACCGGGCCTCTGGTTCGCGCGGCAATGCCCGCCACAAAAAGCGCTGCTGCTGCGCCATCGACCGTACCGGATCCTCCGCCCGCAAACTCATGCAGGGCTCCATAGGCAAGCCCGCCGCCAGGCAAGGCCGCATCGATCTTGGGGACACCGAAGGCGAGCGTTCCGGGCCGCTTCGCGGCTGCGCCCTCCATCGAGGCGATGCGGTCACGCAAGTCACAGATCAGATCTGTTACCCCCTTGGGGCGGGCAGCAGTCATCGTTCACGGCTCCCTTCAAGGTCGTGTTCATAGGATCGACGTCATGTCGTACGGGCTATCTGTTCATTGTTTGTTCCTATAGTGCAAAAGAGTCAAGCACTACAAAGTTGAGGAATATTATCCCAATATTAGCAAGGTCGAAGATTCGAAAAAGATTCAAGCACGTAGGAAGCAAAGAATTTTTTTGGCATGTGCCTATTGTCGACCCCATGCGGTATTGTGGCGGCGACGGACATGGGTATCGCCAGTGCGAAAAGTGCACGTTGCGGCGATTGCATTGGCGTTGGGTACAGCGCGATGTCCCCGGATTTCTCTTTTTCAACGGGTTCTGCGGGCAACGAAACGCGATCCTGCGGATCTCGAACCGGAAGACCTTGCGGGGCGCGACCCGTCTCACGTCGGTTAGGGGACTGAACGAAGCTGACATTGGCCGTACTCCATCGCTGTCGAAACGTCTCGTTAAAGTGCCTGTTCCGCATCGAGATCAGTTTGAAGCCCGTTTCCCTTTAACGAACTTCAGATTTGCAGCAGTGTTTCCCTGCTTCGATGCAGTAGCAAAGTGGCTGATGACGCCCTATCGACACAGTCCTGGCATTTAGACTTTGCGTCGCCCTCTTGCCACGGCTGTAGCTGGGTGCCACATCGCAAGCCATTGCCATTAGAGAGCGACCTTCATGACAGTTATAGCCTCTTACATCTATCGGCTCGGCGAGCGCACCGAAAAACTCCCCTTGACGGGCGACCCGTTCCAAGAGACCGACGGCGAATTTGCCTGGATCGGCATTGCCGACCCGACACCCGATGAAATGGCATGCCTCAAGTCGATGTTCGATCTCCATCCATTGGCGGTAGAAGATGCCCTCAATGGCAAACAGGTGCCCAAAGTCGAAGTCTATGGCGACCAGCTGTTCGTCATCATCAAGACCGCCCATCTCGAAGGAGACAAGA
>Ga0268256_1000583_pt1 | contig 29305 bp, 21 predicted proteins | sample AgamicAtAmrz_FD_200247 | JGI IMG/M metagenome (GOLD analysis project Ga0268256, IMG submission 200247) | Agave microbial communities from Guanajuato, Mexico - At.Am.rz (v2) (version 3) | ecosystem: Host-associated > Plants > Roots > Rhizosphere | place: Guanajato, Mexico | collected 2012-06-07 | reverse complement strand
GGCTCGATTTCGGCGTTTCGCCGCCGCTATCCTGGGGTAGAGCTTTACATCTCTGAGTTCGGCGGCCTGACGGTGCAGCAGGCGGTACTGGCGGGCAGCCTGGATATTGCCCTGACCGCGCTGCCGGTCGATCCCGGCCTGCCGCTCAATACCCTGCCGCTGATGCAGCATCCGCTCTGCGTGCTGGTGCCGCGCCAGGCGGAGTGGCTCAACCGCAGCCACGTGTCGCTGGCAGAGCTGGCGGCGCATCCGCTGCTGATTTTTAACGAAGAGTTTTCCCTTAACCGCCAGCTGATGAAGGCGTTCCAGCGTCTGGGCGTCACGCCCAATATCGCGGTGCGCAGCGGGCAGTGGGATTTTCTCGCGGCAATGGTGCAGGCGGAGATGGGACTGGCGATCCTGCCAGAACCGATCTGCCAGCGGCTGGATAAGCAGTCGCTGCTGTGGCTGCCGCTGGAGTCGGAGCTGAAGTGGAGTCTGGGATTGATCTGGCGGGAAGGAAGCTATCTGTCGCGCAGCGCGCAGGCCTGGATTGCCTGCTGCCGCGAGCACTGGCCGGATGAAGCGCCGCGCCTGTCGGTTTAGGCGCGGCGCACGGCTTACTCTTCTTTCTCGATCAGCAGGGCTTCCAGCAGGTCGAGATCGCGCAGCAGGCTCTGCATACTTTTATCGGAAATCTGCTGCGTCGCACGCAGGTGATAGACCTCGGCACGCTCGGCGCGCAGCGCGGTCAGGCGGAAGCGACGCTCCAGGTTTTCGGCAAACAGCGCCTGCTCAAGGTCACTCTTGCCGTCGGCGCGGCGGCGCAGGTTACCGATGACACGCAGGCTCACCTCTTTCAGCAGCTCAGGATCGATGTTCTCTTCGGTGTCGTTCTCCAGCCGCTCTTCCATTTTATGCAGGCTGTCAATCGCCACGCTCGCCATCACTGCGCGGGCATTTTGCAGCTCACGACGGTGTCCGGCCTTGTCGATGCCGTCTACGCCACGCAGCAGCAGCGGCAGGATCACCACGCCAACCAGCAGCGAAAACAGGATCACGCCGGTGGCGATAAACACCAGTTCGTAGCGCGCCGGGAAAGGCTCGCCATTGGTCAGGAACAGCGGAATAGAGAGCACACCTGCGAGGGTAATGGCGCCGCGTACGCCAGCAAAGGTCGCCACCAGCAGCTCGCGCAGCGAGTAGTTAGCAAACTCCATCGGCTTCTTCTTCAGCACGCGCTTGCTGAGGCGCTGCATGATCCACAGCCAGCCGAAACGCACCACCATCAGGGCGGCGTAAACCAGAATGATGTCGGTAAACAGCATCCAGAGCTCGACGTTGGGATCGGCATTCGCGGCATCGATAGAGTTGTTGATGATGTCCGGCAGTTGCAGGCCGAGCATCAGGAACACCATGCCGTTGAACACGAATTCCAGCATCTGCCAGACGCTGTTGGCGCGCAGGCGCATCGCCAGCGGTGCCTGACGGATAATGCCGGAACGGGTAATGGTCATACCCGCTGCGACGGCCGCGAGGATACCGGAGACGCCAAGGTGTTCCGCAATCAGGTAAGAGGCGAACGGCAGCAGCAGCAGCAGTACGGTCTGCGTCGCCGGATCGTCGCCGCTCCAGCGGCTCAGAAGGCGCAGCGATTTACCGTAGAGCCAGCACACCGCCACGCCCGCGACTAGGCCGCCGACCGCGACTTTTAGAAACTCGATGCTGGCACCGCCCCAGGTGAACACCATGGTGCCCATTGCCACCGCCACGGCAAACTTCAGCGAGACCAGGCCTGATGCGTCGTTCATCAGGGCTTCGCCCTGCACAATCGACATGATTTTTTTCGGGATGCGCCCCTCACCGACAATGCCGGAGAGCGCCACGGCGTCGGTCGGCGACAGCACGGCGGCCAGCGCGAAGGCGGGGATGAGCGGAATGCCCGGCACCATCCAGTAAATCAGATAGCCGATACCGACCACGGTGATCAGCACCAGCACCAGCGCCAGGCCAATAATCTCGCGGCCGTGGTGCAGGAACTCGCTGATCGGCGTTTTCCAGCCGTCGGCAAACAGCAGCGGCGGGATAAACAGCACGAGGAACAGTTCGGGGTCAAAATCAACGTGCAGACCAAACGTCGGCCAGGCGAGCAGTGCCCCGGCGAGGATCTGCACCAGCGGCAGCGGGATCTGAAACGGGAGAATGCGCGCGGCCACCCCGGACAGCGATACCACCAGCGTCATAATGAGAATGGTAAAAAAGATTTCCATGCTTTCCTTAGGCGAATCGTAAAGTCAAAAGATGTGGTGAGCGCTAAAGTGTAAAGCAAAGTGCGCAGAGAGTGACACGTCACGCGTGCGGCGGGGCAAAAATTAGGAGAATGTAACGGGCAAGGCTCGCCTCGCCCGCTTTTACAGCTAGATTGCCCAGCCTCCGGCATAAAAAACAACCAGCGCCACGGCGATCACCACGGTGCCGACGTTGAGCTTGCGCCATTCACCTGCAAACAGCCGGCCTACCACCAGCGTAGCGAAACCGAGCATGATGCCGGTGACGATATTGCAGGTCAGCACGATAAAGACTGCCGTCACCAGGCCAGACATGGCGTCAACAAAATCGCCAAAGTCGATTTTTGCCACGTTGCTGAGCATCAGCAGGCCGACATACATCAGCGCAGGTGCGGTCGCATAGGCGGGCACCAGATACGCCAGCGGCGACATAAACAGGATCAGCAGGAACAGCAGGCCAACAACAATCGCCGTCAGGCCGGTTTTGCCGCCCGCCGCGGTGCCCGCCGCAGACTCGATATAGACCGCCGCTGGCGACGCACCCACCAGACCGGCAAACAGGCTGCTGATCGAGTCGGTGGTCAGCGCGCGCCCACCGTTAAGAATCTGGCCGTCCTTATCGAGCAGGTTCGCCTGCCCCGCTACCGCGCGGATGGTGCCGGTGGCGTCAAACACCGCCGTCATCACCAGCGCCAGTACGCTTGGCAGCACCACCGGCTGTAGCGCGCCCATAATATCGAGGCTAAACAGCAGCGACTCGCCCTGGCTGTCGCGCAGGCTGGGCCAGGCGAATAATCCCTGGTATTTCACCGCCGGATCGAAAATCAGCCCGAGCACCGAGATAGCAATAATGGTCAGCAAAATACCGCCAGGGACGCGGCGCTTCTCCAGGCCGAAAATAGCGGCCAGCCCCAGCAGCGACATAATGACCGGGAACGAGGCGAACTGGCCCAGCGCCACCGGCATACCGGGCGCAGGGTTTTTCACCACCAGCCCAATGCCGTTAGCCGCGATCAGCAGCAGAAACAGGCCAATCCCGACGCCGGTGCCGTGCGCCACGCCCATTGGCAGATTACGCAAAATCCAGGCGCGGATGCCGGTGACGGAGATCAGCGTAAACAGCAGCCCCATCAGAAACACGGCGCCAAGCGCGACCGGTACGCTGATGTGCTGGCCCAGCACCAGGCTGAACGCGGTAAAGGCGGTCAGCGAAATCGCACAGCCAATTGCCATCGGCAGGTTGGCCCACAAGCCCATGATGATGGAGCCGAAGCTGGCGACTAAACAGGTGGCGACAAACACGGCGGTAGGCGAAAAGCCCGCCTTGCCCAGCATGCCGGGCACCACGATTACCGAGTAGACCATCGCCAGGAAGGTGGTCAGTCCCGCCAGAATTTCCTGCCGGACGCTGCTGCCGCGTGCAGAAACAGAGAACCAGGCGTCCAGCTTGCCAGCGGACGAGCGTGATTCGTATGACATAGTTGAGCCTCAAGAATTTTTGTTGTGTGAAATGCCCTGCGTCGCTGCCTGCCAGTTCCCTGGTAATAGCCCAACACAAACGTGCATCAGGCGGCAGGCAAACGTTTACTTCGCGGCGGATAACTGTCCGCAATGCGGCCAGTTAAAAGGCAAGGGATTATCCGGCGTTTAGCAGCCGATTTTCAACTGCTTCCTTGCCTTAATTCAGGATAAAGGGGAGCGCACAGGGAGGTTTCTGAAGGCTTGTGCGGCGGCCATCTCAGCGCCACCGCTGCGTTACTGGTTGATGCCGCAAGACTTTTGCACCGCTTAGCTGCCCGGCAGCACCTCGCCGCCCTGCTCGATAGCGCGCTGCCAGGCGGCGCGCTGCTGGATGGTATTAAGCCATTGAGCAGTAGCGGGCATATCCGCCAGACCGCCGCGCGACTGCATGGCCAGCAGCGGGAAACTCATCTGGATATCGGCGATGCTGAAGCGTTTGCCCGCGAACCAGGGCTGCGTCGCCAGATGTTGCTCGATCATCTGGCGATGCGGCACCAGCTGCTTGTCCAGCCAGGCTTTCTGGATGCCTTTGCCCAGCGCCGCGCCTGCCGGGCGCAACAGCCAGGGCACCGGTGCCTGGCCCAGGCGACCGAATACCAGCTTCATCAGCAATAGCGGCATCAGCGACCCTTCAGCGTAGTGCAGCCAGTAGTTGGCCTGTAGCCGCGCGGGCTCATCTGCCGGTTTCAGGCGATGTTCGCTGTCGTACTTGCTTTCCAGCCAGGAAAGAATGGCGCCGGACTCAGCGATAACCTGATTCTCATCAGTGATCACCGGTGATTTACCGAGTGGATGTACCTTCTTTAACGCTTCTGGCGCCAGCATTGACGCTTCACGCTGGTAGCGTTTGATTTGATAGGGCACCTCCAGCTCTTCCAGCAGCCACAGCACGCGATGCGAGCGCGACTGCTCAAGATGGTGGACAGTAATCATGTTGAATCCCTGTTGTAAGCCTCAGGCAAGTATAGCGCCCATCCTCTTTAGCGCGGCGGTTCGCCTTTATCACCTTGTTCAGGATCGAGCAGCACCGCGCCGGAACCTTGCTGCCCCAGCCGATCGCCAGGGTTGCGCAATGGGCAGTCGCGCATCGACAAACAGCCGCAGCCGATGCAGCCATCGAGATCGTTGCGCAGGCGTGTCAGGGTTTCGATGCGTTTATCCAGCTCCTCGCGCCAGTGCTGCGTCAGCGCGTCCCACTCCTGCGTCGACATGCGCTTATTGGCGGGAATATGCATCAGGCTGTCGCTCACGGTGGCGAGCGGAATGCCGATGCGCTGGGCGATTTTGATGATGGCGACGCGGCGCAGCACGTCACGGCTGTAGCGGCGCTGGTTGCCGCCGTTGCGCGTGCTGAAGATGAGCCCTTTGCTCTCGTAAAAATGCAGCGCGGAGACCGCCACACCGCTACGCTGCGCGACTTCTCCCGGCGTTAATACCGGCTTCGGGTAGTTGCGATCTTTTTTCATTTGGCTCTTTACCTCAATTTAACTTGAGGAATTATACTCGCCTCCGTCAAATAACGAATCCCTCAGGACTAAAGGACGAGAATATGATGCAAGAAGAGATCATTCACTCCCTGACGCACTGGATCGATCAGAACCTGGATAAAACGCTGTCGATTGATGAAGTGGCGGCCAAATCAGGCTATTCGAAATGGCACCTGCAGCGTATGTTCCGTACCGTGACGAAACAAACGCTGGGTGGCTATATCCGTGAACGTCGCCTGACGCTGGCGGCAGAAGCGCTGCGCCAGACGCAGCGTCCGGTTTTTGATATTGCGATGCAGTATGGCTATGACTCGCAGCAGACTTTTTCACGCGTGTTCCGCCGTCAGTTTTCACAAACGCCGACCGCCTATCGCCACTTTATGCGCCGTCAGGCGATGCAGCGTCCACGTCTGGTGAGCTTCGACTGTAGCGAACCCATGGCGAGCTTCACCCAGCGTACCACCGGCGAATGCTGCCCGGTGCGCTAAGCCTCAGCGCCCTTAACGGGCGCCTCTTTCCCCTAAGCCCTTGATTTCTGCCCACCTGATATCGATAAGAAATTTTGTACCATACCAGGTACAAATTTTGTTCATAATTTCAAATCCAGTGATATAATGTGACACAGGTCACACATTACACCCCCTTTTTGACGACGAAAAGCCCTTCCCTGACACGACTTTTCGTCGCCGGTGATGTCCAGTAACCGTCAGGGATAATCACTCAGATTCAGAGGCTTAAGTCGATGGCGACGATTACCACCAGCTTGATTGTCATGCGTTGGGAACTGCTCAGCGCAATTATGATGTTTTTTGCCAGCACCCTTAAAATTCGTTTCCGCCAGAACAGCCATCATGTGATGGCGTTTATGTGCGGCGGCATCGGTCTGGGTATGACCTGCTGGTTTGTGACGGGTCTGATGGGCATCTCGCTGAGCATGGAAAACCTGCATAACTTTATGCTGATCACCAAAGATACCTTTATCCAGGTGATGAGCCAGACGCCGCCCGACTGGCCGATGCCCTGATCTCCACGCAGTAAAAAACCCCGCAGAGCGGGGTTTTTTATTGCAGACGGCTAACGCAGCTGAAAAGTGGCAGGCATGGCCCGAAAAGCAAAGCGTCCCGCACCACGGACGGTGCGGGCCGAGTGAGCATGGATGCGTTAAGCGACTTTGCGATCGGGCCATGCCTGCCGCGCTGGCACCTTGCTAACAGCCAATAAAAAACCCCGCAGAGCGGGGTTTTTTATTTTGCTGTGTGACTCAAACTTTCTTCAACAGCGCAGGGATATTTACATCCTGCACCGAAACGCCCGGTCTCTGCGTGCCGCGGCGGTCCTGAATCCACATATCTCCCATCATCTGGTTAAGCCCGCGATCCAGCCCTGTCACCAGGCCCGCGCCCGGCGTAAAGGTCAGCTCGCCGAAGTAAATACGGCCTTCATGGATATACCAGTCAACGCGTACGTAATCGAACTCGCTCGCCAGCTTCTTGCTGAGATCCAGCGCATGCTGCAACGACTCGGCAATCTTAGTCACGTCCAGCCCGGTATCGCGAATCTTATGGAAAGCTTCGGTCAGATTATTGACGTAAAAATTCATCGACAGCTGTGGCTGGCAGCGGTTGTAGATCACCTGCAGCACATACTCGAAGCGACCGTCGCGCTTATTGAACATGTGGAACTTATAGTCGATCGGTGCCGTTTTACCGTCGCCAATATACTGCTCAACCAGGATACGCGGTTTGATATAGCGGTAATGGATCTCGCGCGCCTCGTTAGCAAAATCGGTTTTCAGCCACTGGTAGCAGCTTTTAATAATCTGCTGTTTGCGCAGCGTATCTGGCTCTTCCAGCAGAATCTCCACCATGTTGGAGGCGTGATTCGGCTTGATCACCGTACCTTTCCAGCACGGCAAGCTATTCAGCGACGCCGGATCGGTGGACTCATGCACGAGCGGAATCAGGTACTCGTTGCCAATCTTCTCGGCAATATAGTCACGCACCGAATACTTGTCTGACAGACGACCGTAAATCTGGTAGTCACCATAGACAAACTTGCGATACAGCACCTTTTCATTGAACACCTTGGGCTGGCGCAGGTTGGGCAGTTTTCTGAACTTATGGAAGTAGTAAATGCGGTCCTGGTAAGCCCAGGGCATCTTCTTAATGAAGTACTGCACACTTCTTCTGAGTTCATCTTTCAACTTAAACATATCGGACCTCATTTGTAGGTTTTGTAGTTGAGTGAGGAAACTTGAATTCTTTGAATGACGCCGTTTTTGAAGAAGTAATTCATTACGGTGAGGGATAAGAGTTCCGACACGAAGACGCTCCATGCGGCGCCCATAATGCCGTAGCCCTGGATCAGCCACCACGAAAGCGGCAGGCTGATCACCATCAGGCAGATGATTTTCTTCAACAGATAGTTGAAACCACCCTCTTTCACCATGTAGCGATAGGCTACGGTGCCCATGGCGGAAAAGCAGGTCGCCATTGACAACAACGTAATGAGACTTCCTGACTGTGTGTATTCTGACCCGTACAAAGCGATGATGATTTTCTCGCCAAACAGCGCGATGACCAGCAGCATCATCAGTGAAACTCCCATGACATAGCCATTCAGCCGCGCTGCCAGCTTAATGGCCACTTCGCCGCGTTCCCTGAAAATTTCAGTGAAGCAAGAAGTTATGAGTGCCACGGGGATGAAAATCCACGAAGCCGCAATGGTGTTGGCCGCCGCAAACAGCCCGAGATCGCTTGCCGATGCAATACCGGCTAAAAACATCTGTGCGGCTTTAACCTGCACCGAAATAAAGATGCTGGAGATCGCCAGCGGCAAACCGGCATACATCAGGTAGCGCAGATAGGCGCTGCGTTTCTCTTGCGGCGGAGCAATATCCTGGGTTTCGCGGTAAAAGTTGTAGCGTTTGATAACGTAAGGCACGAGCGTCACGGCCACGATAGAGAGCGTGAGCCATGCGGGATTCAGGCGCAGCCAGGCGATAGCGAAGCTGATGGCAAAGCTGAGCAGCATACCGAGCGAGTTCGCGACCGTGTTCAGCCGGGAAGCAAGGCGCGCGTTGTTATAGACGCTGAAGGTATCCTGCGTGACAAACACTGAGGCGACAAATGACGCCAGTGTGAACGCCAGAAAATTTTCCGGCATGGTGAACCACACCCAGGCCAGTACTGGCGCGGCGGTCAGCAGCAGCAAAACCATGCGCAACGTACGCGCCACGTTCATCAGACGTAGCCCTTTCGGTGCGCTTTTGCTGATCCGCTTAAACAAGATAGTTTCGGTGCCGAAGATGGCAACGGTCTGGACCATAGAAAATAAAGAGGTCGAAAACGCCATTTGGCCGAATACCGTTGGCCCAAATGACTTTGCCACGTAGGAGGTCACAAATATGACGCCAAAAACCGAGACGATCTTTTCGGACATCATCCAGGCGGCATTAGACATTACGCTTAATTTCATTGACTCATCCTTTGCATTACTTACTTCAACCGCTTCGGTACAACGTCCCTGTAACGAATTAACAAGCGCTCAGTGGGCCTGGCGTTATTTAAAGATTTCAAACCAGGCTGGTCCGAAAAATGAGAATCAGAACACGATTCGGTGAATATTTTCAGGATAATTCTGATTAAATTTGGCTCAGAATGGCAAATCTGGAATCGATTTCATGGTGAAAACAGAACCCATTCGCAAGCCATTTCCCTGCGAATTTAGCAAGCACGTTATGCTAAATATCAAATGTACGTAGAAATTTTTCGTATTTGGGATGGGAAGAATCTATAACAAAAATCCCTGGCCAGGAAGGTGCGCCCATCCGATAAGAATAAAATAAGATTTATCCCATGATGATATTTATTCTAAATATCTTAATTTAACCCACGCAATTCTAATCGCGCACTTTAATACTGCATTAATAGTTTATTTACAGTGCCAGATATTAATACAGTACATCTCATCCATTAATCGATAAGAAAGGTAAGAGCATTTATGAGAAAGTCACGATATAGCGAAGAGCAAATCACAAATGCCATTAAAGCTTCTGAATCAGGGGTTAAAGTCAGGGAGATTTGTGACGAGCTAGGGATCTCTGAGGCAACGTTCTATAGCTGGAAAAAGAAGTTTTCCGGCCTGTCATCAGAGGAAGGAAGGAAAATCAAGGAGTTAGAAGACAAACTGCAAACACTTACCCGTGAACTGCAAACCCTCAACTCAGACAAGGAGATGCTACAAAGCGTACTGAAGAACTTCTTTACCACGAACGAAAAGCGCCAGGCGGTTAACTTTCTTCAGAGCACTTTTGACATCGGCACGCGCCGCAGCTGCCGTTTGCTGGATATTAGCCGTAGTGTTTATCACTATCCGTCAGGCTCAGAAAACCGATAAAACCAATAATACTGCCTTAATTTGACTTAGCGCTGAGATTGTTCTTACCAGAAGAGATGATGACACTTTAAGATACCATTCGTGGCTTTAATTTTCGTTCCATGCATTCCTGATGAGTTTGCCGACGGGGCGACTTTCATTTTTTGCGGTAATATTGATAAGCACCAGCAAAAGTCTCGCAATTCTCGCTACTTCTCTCCTTGCCCAATCTCATTTCGATGAGATTGGTGCTTCTCATTTTACGTTACAAGCGCTAATGCCCGGTGCTAAAACGCGACCTTTCCATTAAGCGACAGTGAACAACCGTGCAAATTAACGCTTCGTTTACAACAGATTAATCTGGCACTAACTTTGCAACCAGCGGAGCTTGTTTAATCAGCCCGATATAAGCGAGCCGGTAAAGGGTGACCAGGATTCTTCCCACCTGAATGGTTTACGCGTGCTTATCGCTTTTCTTATTGAAGGGCGATGGCATATAAGATAAATCAGCATAAAGATAGCGTCTGCTAAAGTTTTACGATGAACCGCGCCAGGTATTTTTCTTATCCGCCTGATGATTTATGGAAAAAACGATGGTTTATCCACCAGCGTTCTCAGGGCCAAACGGCAATAAAAACGCACCGGCAGCTAATAAATATGCATTAAACCGGTGAATTCCTCGCCTTTAAAAGGCGCCTGATGCGCTAAACAGAAGGTAGACAGGTCGCCTGGTGAGCATATTATCGCCAGCCAGGGAGCATTTATGCCGTGCTGAGGGAGAAAAAAATGAGATCTCGATCGCTATTTAAACCATGACGCGATTCGCCTTTGGATGATAAATGGCAAAAGAGCGGCAAAATTTGCCGCTCCGCTCTGCGTATAATTCTTAAAACTGTGTGAAATCAGCGACTCAGCTTTCAACTAAAGCGCTGGCTGACAGCACCATTAATGTGCCACTGAGGTGACAACCGGTTCAGGTTTAATTCTCATTGCCCAGAGTACGCCAGCGATCAGGCAGAAAATCCCCGCTAAGGTGAGCAATGGCGGCCAGCTTTGCCGCCAGAGAAACGTCCAGAACAGGCCTGATAACGTTTCGAACACGATAAGTGGCCCCATGAAAACCGTTGGCAGCCGCTGGCTGGCGGCATTCCAGCACAGCGTGCCCAGCCAGGAACAGAGCAGCCCAATCACCAGCATCAACGGCAGAAACAGCTGCGGCTGCGGACCGAAAGGCAACGCGAACGTTGGGCGCTGCCACGCCAGCTGCGCGCAGACCAGCGCGTACATGATCAGCGCCAGCGGCAGCGTCACGATGCCCTGCGCCGTCGCCCAGGTGCCCGGCTTATGCTGCGGGTGAGTACGCAGCCAGCGCGCATTGCGCAGCGGATACCAGGTCCAGCACGCGACGGCCAGTACCGCCAGCGCAATACCGCTCAGGTAACGCATGAAATCCCACTCGCCGCCCTGCCCGCGCAGTTCGGCAATATTGACACACACCAGCCCAGCGCCAATCGCCAGCAGCGCGGGGATCAGTTTTCGCCAGGCCAGGCGTCCTTCAAGGTGGCCGTAACAGAGGTTGGCGGTAATCGCCATAACCACCGGCAGCGTGCCGATAATCATGGTTGAGACCGGCGCGCCGGTACGCTGAATCGCATTGGCGAGGAAGGTGTAATAAAGGAGATTACCCACCAGCGAAAGCTTTAACGCCTCGCGCCAGTCGGCTGGCAGCAGCTTGCGCAGCCGATGGCGATCGTGCCAGGCCAGCGGCAGTGCGATTAAACCAAAGGCAACGTAGCGGCCAGCGGACTGCAGCGCGCCGGGATAGTCCGGCACCAGCAGCGGCCCAACAAAAATCAGTCCCCACATCAGCCCTGCGGCAAGGGCAAACAACACGCCAGCTAACATCGTCTCTTCCTTTAATAAAGGTGAAGGGGGAAGTGTGGCGGAAAAAGCCGGGAAAAATCTTGTAGCAGATTGCGGTTCACCTTACGCGCCGCGCACCTGCTTCTGATAGCGCACCGGCGTAATACCGTAACGCTGGGCAAAAGCGCGAGTCAGGTGCGCCTGATCGCTCAGGCCCACGCTCGCCGCCACGTTCGCCGCCGATATACCACGCGCCAGCAGCAGCTTGGCTTCATAGAGCCGATACGCCATCAGCATCTGATGCGGTGTGACGTGGAAGTGCGCGCGGAAGGCACGTAGAAAATGCCACGGAGAAAGAGAAGCAACCGCCGCCAGCTCTTCCAGCCTGATCGGTTCGGCGAGGTTATCCCGCAGATAATCACGAACCTGATCGAAGCGGTGGCGCGCCTCTTCTTTGCTTTTCTCCGCCATACGCGCCAGCGGTCGCAGCTGCGATAGCAGGTCGGCCAGCAGGCTTTGCCGCGCCAGTGCGCTATCGGCCTGCCACAGCGCCGAGAGCATTTGCGACAGCGGCTGCGCCAGCCGCGCATCAGTGCGTAATGCGTCAGTAAACCACCAGCCGCGATCCCCGGTAAGCTGCGCCATCTCATCTGGATGGATGTAGATCATCTGATAGCGCCAGCCCTCTTCACAGGCCGATTCGCCAGTGTGCAGTTCATCAGGATTCATCATGATCAATGAATGGGTCGGCGCGGTGTACTGCGCGCCGCGATAGCGGAAACGCTGTGCGCCCGACTCAATGGTACCGATGCCGAAAGCTTCATGGGTATGCGGCTCAAAGGCGTAGCGGGAGATATGCGCCTGATAAAGCTCAACGCCGGGCAGTTCGGCATACTGCCGAAACTGCGCGCGATCTTTTTCGCAAGGGAAAATAGCCGGAACGCCTTCCACCTTTATCTCCTCGTTAGCCTGAAAGGTTTTTTAGCATGCCAGCGATGCCTGGCTGATTGCAAAACAGTTTTGCCATTTTGCTGTGGCAAGGCGAGACTGGGAGGCAACATAGTTAAGGAGAGAGGATGATGCCCCTGAAAACGGTTGTTGTTGTGGATATGCAAAACGGTGTTTTTGCCACACCGCGCTTTGATCGCGCCGGGCGCGCAGCGCGAATTAATCAGCTGATCGACGCCGCTGACCGCACCCTCTTTATTACGCACCGCGAAGGCGAAATGCTGGAAGGTACGCAGGCATTTGCACTGCTGGCGGAGCTGCATCAGCCAGCCGATAGTCTTTATATCACCAAAACCGCCTGCGACAGTTTCTGGCATACCGGGTTAGCCGCGACGCTGGCCCAGATGGAGGTGAATGACTTTGTGATTTGCGGCTGCGCGACAGATTACTGCGTCGATACCACGATCAAAGTTGGTGCAGGATTAGGTTATCGCATCACCGTGGCTGCCGATGCGCATACGACGGCGGATCGCACCTGGGCCAGCGCGGAGCAGTTGATTGGGCAACATAATGAAGTATGGGCGGGCTTGTCGCTGCCGGGCAACGTGCCGCAGGTAAAGAGCACGGCGGAAATAGTAGCAGGCTGGTCGCGCTGCTATTTAAGGTAACGCCAACGCTTTTTCGCCACCGTGATTAATTTTCTGCATCAGGGAACGATCGTGCGCACATTCAACGTCTCTTTTACGCCATCAATTTATTATTTCTATCTGTTTATCTACTACCTGTGCCTGGCTGTTATGCTGTTAAGCAGCCACGCACGGCTTAAATGGATTGGGTTTCTTTTTGTTTCGCTCGTCAGCATAGCGATATTTTTTATTCTGCTGTGCCAAAACGTTACTTTTAAGAAAGCGAAAAAGTTTAAATATCGAAAAATACGCACCCAGTATGCTCACTGTGTAGGGTTAGCGTCCTGTTCAGCTATCCTTTTCGCCTCAAGCATTATCGCTTTCTCTTTTTCCCGGCAGCTGGCATGGTCGGCCACCTTATATATTTCGTCTTTAATCGCGCTTTTCTTTTCGGTAACGATATTCCTCTCTGAAAGCGAATATTTTGAAAAATATTATAAAGGGGGTATTGCCTGGCTAATCAAGCTGGCCTGGCTAGCCGTCACGTTTTACTGCTATGCCCTTGCACGGCACACCTTCATGACGCTGGCGGACCTGACCTACGAGCAGACTTCATCGCGTCTCACGGTGATCGGATATGCGGGGCTGATGACAGCGCTGTTCATTTCTGCTTCGATGGTTGCTATTTTCTGGATAGTGCTTTTCTTTGAAAATGCGCATGTTGCCTACGGCAATAAGCAACTGGTGATGAAAAGAAATGCGACGCCGATTATTATTCCGGTGATAGCGACCACGATAATGACATGGAATATCTTATCAACGAATACCTCACCCGTACTTAACTTCGCCTTTAGCGTCGTCGTGCCGCTCGAAACGCGCGACACCTTTACCTGCCATAACCAGCAGCTCTATATACCGGATGGCGTTACGCGCTATTACCTGGAGGCAGGAAAAAACGATTACCGCGTATTTGAGCATCACGATAAGCAATGGGAAGTGCGTCGGCTTGCGTGCCAGGATACCAAACCCTGGTACCGCCTGAGCGAAATAAAAAACAGGGAAGATCTGGTAACAGAAAAGCTGCAGGCGCTAAGTAAAGCGGCGCAGGCGATGCAGCACACGATTTTACGGCTGCCGTAGCCGCATGCGCGTCCGATAATAATAAAGCCGCGTCAGGCGCGGCTTTATTATTTCGCATTTCGTTATCAGAACGGTTAGGTTTACCTGATGCACCACTACTGAATTTTTTTGTAAAATTAAAAGGCTATATAAAGGGATTTAGGTGCCACGACACCCAATAAATCACATAAATTGTAATGTTTTTTGTATAATTTCTCATAACATTCCCTGTTAAACATTACATTGGTGTCAGCTACTACTGAGTAGATGGGTCAGCCAAAAACCAAGTTGCATGGGGCAATTCTGTTTTCGTTAGATTGCCCGTTGCCTCTCAATCTCGGCCAGTAAGCGTTGGACTAACCCTGCAGCAAAACGCTGACGACCAACAAGCTCATCTTCGTCTTCGTCGTCTTTGCCGTGGAAGCGTGCGTAGGCAACAGACCCCACCTTCTCATAGCCTTCACCATGCTCGTCGTCCCCAAAACGCTTGCCGAGCGCCGCTAGCCCGTCCTGCAAAGCCTCTGGGTGCTGCCCTGAACGAATACGCTGAACGAAGAGAGCTGCGACTTCCTGTACCGAACCTGAGTATCTGATCACGTGGATTAGGTCAGCAGCATCCTTCCTCTCCTGACGTTGATCCAGAGCCAGTGATTTCAAAATGACAAATGCTGGCACGTCTGCAAATCGCACGATATCTACTGATAAGCCATCACCATCCAGGAGTTGGGCAGATATTTCCTTCTCCTGATACCAATCGTGAACAATTCGAGCATGCTTGATTGTGAGTGCTGATACTTTTTCCCCATCGACACTGATGGTCCGACCTGGTTCCTCATCACCAGCATCCCGGAGAAGCTCAACGACTACCTCGATGTTGTCATTGACCCTGCGGCGCCAGCGCCAGGATGCAGGCTGCCCCTCTTCAACCCATCGGGTGAAGCCCCGTGCTTTTAGCTGCTGCGCAAGGCTAGCGTATTCATTACCAGCTGCCAGTATTTCAAGGTTTAACACAATGTCCACGTCAGAAGTTCCCGCATGCATAGGAACATTAGGCGGAGTCGCTGGCGTGAGGTACCGAGGTACCAAGCCACCGACAAGTCTTAGAGTTTCCTTCAGATTCCCAAAGGCGCTTAGCAGTGTGAGCAACGTCCTCTCGCACGCCAATGTAACATTTTGATCGTATCCAGCCGCTGTACGAGGCTTCAATCCCGTTGCCATAAAGACTCCAATCGTTCTCTAATATGTTCCGCCAGTTCTTTGTTGCGGCCTCGACCATCCAATAAGTCTAAGTAAAGAATGTAAGGACTTGCGAAAAAGATAGGGTGGTCCGAGTGCATATCTCGGTAAAGCAAGCTCGCAGGTTCGCGCTCGATGAGAGTAACGTTCGCCCCTTTGCTCACTGGCTTCAGGCCTAACACATCAGCCATCCTCTCTGCGTAGCCCTTGGGGACAATGATTTCTGCCCCCTCAGTACTGGTCAGCAATGGGGCGTAAACATTAGCCGCAGCAGCACCTGTGAACGCCCACGGATAATCCACCTTCTGACGATCTATCCGTTCCGCTAGGTGGGCCAGCATATCTTTGGGATTTTCGACAAAGGTGTACCACTTTGACTTCTTTTCTTTGCGCTCCTGCCACTGCTCAGACCAAGCGTCCAAAAGCTTACCAGGGCGAGTGAGCATTCTGCGCTTGCTCGGTCCTCCACCAGTAGACTCCACCCACTCACGCAGCGTCAGTTCCTGCAATACGAGAGAGCAGGTGTATGGAGAAGTTTCGGCTTGTTCGGCCAGCTCTGTACCAGTTAACCACCCATGACTATTCATCAAAAGCGCGTGTATTACACTTTCACGAGCCTCAGTGAAAAGATCAATGCCCTGAGTGTTCTTTTTGGTACGGTGAGAAGGCTTTTCGATGTTGATGAGCCAGCCGTCATGCTTTAGGTAAAGGCTGCCTCCCAGCTCGAATGAAGCGATGTTCTGTTCCCTAAGCTCCTGCTTAGCCCCGGGGCTCAATACGCCTGCAGCGAGGAGTCCAATAACAGCTTCGTGACGATGACGAGTTTCGTCCATGCCCCTGTGGAGCTGGTACACAGCATTCCTTAAGTCTCTTGGGTAGACCTCCCTTTTGACTTCGACGAATACCTGTAGGGTTTTACCCGGAGCCTTGATCACGATCATGCCATCAAGCTCAACCCCAGCCCCACGAAGCTCGTGTGAAGCATCGAGCACTGAGGCTTCGGAGCCAAATGCTTCAGCAAGAGCCTTGACCAGTGCATCCAGCATCTGCCTTTCGAATTCAAACCCTAAACTATGTGAGTAATGTCCCATAACATTAGCCTACAATCCATCATTAGCTGTACAGCAGAAAAAGCCATTCTAGCTAATTTTAGACCTTATTGCATCATTAGCTGCGCAGCTAACAAGCCAATTTAGGCTAATCTTTGTATTTCCTACCTTATATTGACTAGCACGACTGTATAAATGAGGTGTACGGCTCCTTTCTCCCCCTGACTGTGATCCAGGACCTTCAGGCTCACAAATACTGGGTGTATGGAGATAGTATTCACCTGACACCAGTTAGAACTCCAGCAACTAGACCATTATAATCGCGAAAACTCAATATCGGGCTGATATGCGAAATGAGGTATATAAATCAACGTATAAAAAACTCAATCTCTTGTTCATTAAATTCTCTGAAGTTATCTTCAGCTGTTAGCAGAATGGCTTTGCACAAGTAACAGCTCTTACGCTCTGCTTCACTTGAACGATACCATTCCTCAATTCTATCCTTGCTGACTACGGTATAAGATCCACAAAAAGAACGAATTCCTTTGGGATGAATAGGTTGCCAATCGTTGTACCAGAACGATGAAAAACCAACTTGAGATCCATCGACAGAGTAACTAAACAAACCATCGGAAGATGAACCGACAATCTTTTTACCATCAATGGTACATTTGGGAATGTAGAACCCTCGTGATTCGAGATCGGAGTGCCAGTGTCCATACCTCATAAATGGATACGAAGTGCCAGCCATTGTAGGTAATTCATGCGTCTGACTTTCACCAAACTCATAAGACAGCTCCTTATCCAGAAGATTACCAACGGCCAAACAACCGGAACGCTCTGTTATCTGCGTGTTAGGTGTTAGCTCAATTTCAGTGCTCACCTTTACAACAGTCAAATCAATCCAGTTATTGTCATCAATCTTGATGGGTAATGAGAATGCTAAAAGATCATTACTGTCATCTGTTTGTGAAAAGTTGGCTAATCCTTCTTTAACATAGCTGATTAAATTATCCCTATTAGGGGGATTGTTACCATTCCAAACCGGTAACCATTTAGGTTTTTGAGGGCGAAGCTCTATATACGCAGGTTCGATAGGTAGTGCTGGTATTGATAAATGTTGAGCGTAAGAATCCGGCATACCGTAAAACTCTTTAGCCAGTTCTATTGTTCTAAGATATGCAGAACGGCCTCGATGACTTGCTTGCGTATAGAATTGCCCAGTAGTTCTTTTTCTATCGCCGCTAAAAAAGTAATCAATGTTTGTTGTTGTTGATGGCTGATATTCGAATGTATTGTTCCACTCAGCTAGATAGTAGCCTGTAAATGGCAAACCGGTTATTTGCGTTTCTTTTTTCAGCCAAGAATAGTACACACGAGGAACATGGCTACCCTGATAATACTCGAATCTATTATTACCATGAATCGAAGTAAAATAAGGAAAAAATGGATAAGCATACTCCCCGAATTCTACTGAAGTTGAAAGCAATTCCGATAATATTAGGTCTGACAGTGTGGACCTTGCTTTTATGTAGTGCCCTAGGTCATTTGGGCAAACATAACCCTTAGACTTCGCAATAAAGAATACACATAACACTTCTACGCACTCAGACTCTTGCTTCCTACTTGCTAAGTCTTCCTTTAATAATTCTTCAACTTTGGGGTACTTAGATACTAAAAGTAGTGAAAGCTGTTCTATTACCCATATCTTTATAGAGGGTATAGGTAGCTTTAGCCTTGAAACTAAGGTTTTGAGCATTGCTTCTTCGAGAGAATCATTTTGACGCCAATCCCAAACCGGTTTTGCAAGTTGAAGATTGCGCACACTTTCTTCCAAGCTTGTAACCATCTCTAACGTGAGCTTAAGCGCGTCATCTTTCCTGCCACCGTAAGAAAGCAAAAAAACTAGCTTGTCATTTGGAATAATTAAGTTGCCAAACTTATCTTTCCAATTATCCGGTTGTGAGGTTGTTAATTTAATAAATTCGTCAATTTTTTTAGGGTATTGCTCTGCAACCATCTTAAGCCGATTGAGGCTATTTTCTGAACGCTCATACCAATCAGACCATCCTCCCATTGCCTTGTGAGCCGCAACCAAAAGATCAAAGGCTTTCGTTTTACCGTCTAAGTTTTTAACACTAAAAAAAAGAAGATCTAACAAGTATCGTTTATCATCAAAACGATCAATAAACTTCGACACCTGTGGAATTAGCAGTTGTAATAAATCAGGCTCCTTACCTTGGGTACACCAATATGTGTACCAGGTTTTCCAAAATTCACTGGTGCTATATTTCCCTTTGAGAAATACAGTCAGTTCTTCGAACTTTTCAGGCGGATAATCCGATGGCTGAAGCAAAATTTTTTCATCAGGTTTATCAGTTGATGAATGCTTTTCTTCAGTCATATGTTGAACATTAATACCAAGAAGGCTCTCTATTTCATCGGCAATACAAATGGCATGAGGTTCTCCTTTCTCAATCTTTTCTCTGAGCACTTGGTAGCAACTAGAGTGCAAACCTGTTAGGTATAAATATTTTATAATCGGCGAAGCAAAGTCACACCGTTCTAGCAATCTAAGAATTGTCTCTTCAGCATAATACCATTCGCCATCGCTGAGCTCCTGCTCATAGACTGAAGTAGCCGTTTGCGGATTTAATCTTGCCAATAATGAAGATATGGAATGTTTGAAGTATCTGGTTTCATCCCCATCAGTAAATTCTGATATATTAAAAACTATCGGTGACATTCGTTCTAATATTTCCAATGCAGAATCCGGATCAGATTCAGAAAGGTATTCCACAGCTTTCAATACATCAAAAATGGTGGGATCTTTGTGATATCCATAGCCGAGCACAAAGTCCCATGTTTTTCTCAAGCATTTCTCAAAAAGAGCTAATTTATCATGTTGAAATGCTATTTGAGCTAGCTCAAGGTAAGCATTAGAATTCTCAATTGTTTGCTCTAACTCATTTAATTGTCGATCATCCTCAAGCTCAATAAGTAGCTCTGCGGCATCATCGTCTAACAGCTTAAGTCCAGCGTCCTTATACCATAGCCTTAGCCATTCAACTCTAAATAAACCATCGTCAACTGTTTGCTTTAGTTCATCACACGTAATTTCAGATTTGGTTGTTATCAGATGACAATCGGCTGCAATTTCAATCCAATCACGCTTTAAAACTATGTCGGCTCTCCGTGTCTCCCATTGGATATCATCTGATATTGGCTCCAACGGAAACATCGCACAAACTACGCCAAAGCTTAGTGTATTTCCTGCTATAAGTTCATCTGCGACTAAATCTGCCAACTTATTGAGTAAATCATAATGAGCTGACACATCCGCTCTATCTGAGGTTGCACTTACTGGTAACCAAGAATAGTCACCTTCTGCATTTAACCTGATACAAAGTGAAGAAAAAAACCAGCAATGGTAGCTGCCTGTAGCTTCAATTTTGAAGGTTTCCGCCGACTGACCATAAAAATAATGAATCTCAATATTGGGGAAGATTTTCTTAGAAAAAACATCTATGAATTGAGATAGCTGCTGTGAGGAAAAAGAGCCATATTCTGGCCTACAAGCAATATCAGCCCCCTCTACTATGCTTAATCTAATTGCATCCAGTTCGATTTGACCAATATGATTTGAATCAGGGGGTAAACACTGCCAAGCTCTGAATAGCAGACCAAGTTCTTTTTTTATGCGACATGCACGTCTAAAGCTAGCCACATATCCATCAGGCCAATTAGAAAAGTTTTCTTCCTCAAAAATCGCATCATAGTTAAGACTGTCAGTTAATACTCCTGCTTTTATCAATCCAGTTACTTCAGCTTCGTTATTTTGAGAGTGTCGTGAGGACAAGAGTTTGGTTTTAGCACGATATCGATCAATTGCCTTCTGCGATAATAGCTCTGCTTGGGCAACTGCCCCTCTATACCATAATGCAATTGCTAATATAGATAACTTGGTAGGTGAATACTCGTTTTGCCCTGAGATTATTTCGTTCAGAGACTGCTTATCAGCGATCAGTAGCGAGAGCATCTCCAAGTTAGTGGAATCCCATGTCTGAAATTCTGGGCCATTGATAAGCCTAGTTTTTAGAGCTCTATGTCGATATGCCTCCGCATAATCAAGCTCTTGGAAAGCATAAGTTTCAGCCTCAGATAACAGTCGAATACATGACCTAACAGGCATGCCAATTATAAGTCTATCAAGCACCCAATCTCGAGTGACCCCCTGTCGTAACTTGGAAGAATCACCACCTCGAGCCAAACTAGACCAAAGCCAATTATCTTTAAGATGTGTTGGGGCGCTAAAACTAAGCCATTCACATACAGGTGGTAACAACGCATTTATTCGCTCTTGGTGCTCTTCCTGATTTCGAACAAATACTACTAGGCTTTCGTGGAAAGGTCTTACGCCACAAATCCCCTCCGAGAGCATATGTGCAACCGCATCTACACTCGGTGCATATTCATGATTGTCTTTTACAACGGCACCGATCGCCTGTCTCGGCCACGCAAACTGAAAGCCACTGCATAGGTGAAGAACATCTTTTTGTCTATAATTGAGGTTACGCCAAAGCTCAGAATAGTAAGTAGTAATATTGCCATCGGAGCACGGAGGAAGCTTTTCAATTTGCCAAGAAGAAAGTGCTAATCCATGATGAGACAGATATTCAGATGAGTAAATTACGTGAAGAGGGTAGCCATTTGTTATTTCTAATAAAGCGCTAGCACTGTTCTGAATCTCTTCATCAACTTGATTTTCATGACAACTTAAGAACAATCGATCAGATTCAATATGAAGTTTTAAAAATTCGTATATCGAATTTCCAGACATTTCAGGCAACCAATGCCATTCATTCTTAGGAGAGTGAGTAAGCAGTGTGTAAGGAAGCAATTCATCATCAACTGGTTGCGTTCCGACAAGTACCACTAAGTTGTCTGTTGTAGGAAGCAATTGCCTGAAGGTTTCATCCAATGGTTTTTTATTCTTAGCATTATCTCGCCAAACATGATCCAGCCCATCAATCAATACAACAAATGGTTTTCCCTTACCTTTATAGTAACTTGCGCAGGTTATGAGTGCATCACGTAAATTTTCCGGTTGGGATGTTTTGGCATTTGACTCTTTATGAAAGCTATTGATTTGATGCAACAGGGACTCTGCAACAACTCTTGGGCTTAATCTGTCTTCAGTTGCGTCTCCCAGCGATAAGAAATAGTGGTGACGTATTAACGGGACTCCCTGTTCTTCCAACTTTTGACACAAGTACGATAGATACGTACTTTTTCCTACACCAGGTTTACCTGTTAGAGTAATGACTTCCCCATTTGAAAGGTTAATTTGAGCAAGTAGATGTTCGTGAAAGTCTGAATCGGGGAGGCAGTAGTCTTCGGGCACAGAAAAAATTTCAGGTATAGGCTCTGGTCTTTTGGGTGATAAGACTTCTCTAACATGATGAAGATAAATCCAACCTTGCTCTGGTGGATTGTCCTTAAACATTGCCCATTCACGTGCTCTTGCTACAAGCCGTTCGACGCCTGTATCGTCGGAAAATTTCATAAGCTCAGCTCGAAGACTACGTTTTATAGCAAGATAGTCACCATCACTATGCTGGACAGTCAATTTCGAAAAAAGAAAAATGGCAGCTTCTTTATTTCCTAGTTGGCGAGTAATCTCAAACTGTGAGTCTTCATCAATTTGGCTAAAGTCTACTTTCGAACCGTGTAGGCAGGATTCCATAGATCTGTCCGGCCGTTTGTTGGTTAAAAGAATAACATCCCCGAGTTTTTCAGCAGGCACAGCACTAATAGCATCATAGAGCTTTTTAAGAATGGAACGAGACCTAGCTGTTTTACCTGATATCTTCAACAACCATTCCCACGTAAGGCAGTTTTCATCCTTCTCCGGGGAGGGGGTGAATTTTACTTGCCAATAATCTCTAACACCATCTGGTCGTTCACAGACAACATCGTCTATACCTTCAGGCGTTTCATTACTATCCGTGTCGGCTTCAAATGCCACCCTAACATACTGAGTCGGACTATGAAGCCATTCAGCAAGTAGCTTTACTCCCTGCAGAGTCTGATAATCATAACCTGTATAGATAATCGCAGAATTTTTAACTTTCATAAGACTCGAAAACACTCCTTGAATAGCCGCCAGTGATCTAGACAATTCACAGTCATTCTCGATAGCGGGCGACGCACCTACTAGCCCATACTGAATCGCAAAGCTAGCCGAGATAGATAGAAGTTATGTCGGCCGAATTGAACGAGGTGAGGTCAATATTACGCTTGAAAAAGTCTATCAGCTTGCCGAAGTGCCTGATTGTGATCTTCATGAGCTATTACCTTGAGTGACCCTGTTGTAAATAGAGACTAGGCTAAACAGGTGGTAATTTCGGTTTTGGCTGCAGAACAGTGGAAGGGAACTCTATGGCTTCGCCCTCAAACCCACCATGCCATTGTATGGTCAGCGCTCTACAACCAGATAGCATTCTAAGCAGGGCAATGCTCCCTCGTCACCGCATTCAATAACTATCTTTTTTTTCCGTCAGAACGCCTACGGTCAATCTTTGTCAGCTGCGCATTAAGTTGATGTTCTGTCATTCCATGTTTGTATGCATTGTATTGCCAGATCACAAACTGTTGTTTGTACCTCCGGTTCTCTTCCTTAAGCTCTTCGATTTCGCTTTCAAGATTCACAATCCTAGCGGCTGCAATGTTCAAACTAGCTGGACGCGGATTTTTGGGGCCACGGCCTCTAAGCGCCTCTTTCTTTGTTTGATAGGCAGTCACTATTGCCTCATGTGCATTAAGGGACTGTCTTGACGGCAACTTTCCGACCAATGGTTCTGCCGCCTCACAAATTGCTGACCAGGACAGTTTTGGTTCCTGCCATCCTCGAATTAGATTCACGATGGCGTTAATGTCTCTATTGTCCAGATGCTTAGCCAAGGCCACCTCCTAACAAAGTTGTCAAATCATCTAACATCACAGCTTCTTCACTTTCTTTGCCTTTTTGCTCGATGGCCACAATAGACGTCTTTGCGACAACACGACGAAGCTGGCTGAAATCATTGCCCCGGAGCTTAATCTGGGCACCATTTTCAATGTCTGGATTCTCTAAAATAGCGACTAACTCACGAAGCCGGGTGACAGTTTTCTTGTGGTATTGATACCAGCGATCAGCCCCCATCTCGCCACTTTCCACCGCTGCGTCAGCAAGACAAAACAGTCGTTCCGATTTCATCAGACGTTTCTTAATTCGATCCAACTTTTCTGTATCTTCGCCTTTGATACAAACCTGCTCAGTACAATTGACGCAATCCCGGAGCTTTTCACAGGGACTCATGGTGTAGTCATGCACACAGTAGCCATACTCCGTCACATGAACTGCGGCATGCTCTAATGTATTGAACTCTCGAATAGTCACGGGCAGATGTTTTTCAATCTCACCAATAGGCCCAAGTAGCCCTTTTGAGGGATCGAGGCGTTCAGCCATACCAACCAGCTCGTATTCGGTCATGTGGTTGTAAGTTCGATTCTGTTTCACATCTGCCCGCCCCGACCACTTGGCAATTTCCAAGTTTGACAGGCCACCGCGCTGGGTAATGGTGTTGAGCAGGTGTCGAGCCTGATGTGAGGTTAATTTCACCGGCTCTCCGTTTACAGCATGGTAACCATGGCGATCAAAGATACAGGCATGTTTTCCTTTCAAGGACAGACGAGGCGTCAGATCACTGTTGAAGAAATTATTGGTTGGCTTATGTAATTCAACTGGTATGCATCCTCTGTTCCCGTGGAACTGATTTGCGTTCAGTACAAACAAGGCATTGCTGTACCTAATTCCCTTGTCTTTATCAAACCACGGAAAGCCATCCGGTAAACGCGCCATTGTGTGCTGCCACAGGCTATTTAGCGTATGTACACCATCCTCTTTAGCTAAACCTCGATTACCAAGACACGACCTGCACGTCTTTTTAGAGTGATGTGCAAAACCGAGCGCCATACAAGCCTGCTTCATCGTCAATGGCTCATCATCAGCTACGCTGGGACAGTCAGCATGGCGGTAAAACTTATTCAGGTGTTTCTCGATCCACTTGGCCAGTTGTCGTGCATTTTCAGAGAGCACTCTAGCTCTAGCTACGGCTGTCTTAGCTATACCGACCATCACGGTGGGTATCCATTTGATATCACCCTCATAGCCTTTCCCCGCAAAAAAACGCCAACCATATCGTTCTATCCCTTCACGATCCGTTTCAAATACCTCGCAATCCACAGGCAGTGCTAAAACCTCAGTAATACGTGAAGGTGCCGACATCAACATGGCAAAAACCGATGTTGTAAATATGTCTCGCTCATGAATTGGGTCGTTGGCAAAAATTTCCGCCAACGCATTAAGAGCAATATCACTCGGAAGTTTATCTTCCCTATTTTTCTTCGCCTCTCTGCTCGTTTTGTTCTTATCCTCTGCACGTTTAATTGGATTAACCCAATTTTGTACAGCACTTGATACAAGCTGGTTTTCAGCTACAAACTTAGCCAGCCGCTCAATCTCACGGCCACAATGATATGCGGAGCCATCGGAGTAGTAATGCTTTGCCAATTCAGCTGCTTCATCCAGCACAGAAATCGACAGGCCATCAATATTTGCGTTTCCGTTTACTTGAAGCAAAGCCGCCTCAACCGCACGGAGGGCTTTACTTTCATTCTTTGCCCTAGAGAGGCTATGCCCATGCTGGTAACGGAAATAGGCTTTGGCAAAATCAATAAAAGCAGGGTCTTGCGTCTCTTCCAGTATGGGTTTTCTCGTAATAATGCCCAACTTGGCAAATACAGTTATGTTTGGCCAAACAGGATCTTCCCAATTGAGATCAGAGCCGAATACAGTCAATTGATCTCGGCACTGGGATATGAATGCTTCAAGGTTTTCTGCTGCTGTCAGCGTAGCCTTTGGCTTAAACAGGAAAATTTCAGCCATTGGTTATTGCTCCTTGTTAACTAAGCTCTTCACGACGTTTTGCACAACGCATGATCACATCTGCCAGCGCGATAATACTGCGATCAAGTACGGCAGCAATCTGGATGTCGCCAGTTATCTCTTTCACCCGTTCACGTTCGTTGAGCAGTCCTTGATAGACATCTTCATGTGGGCCGTCCAGCCAAGGCTGGAAATGCATGCAGGTGTAGCAAGGAATAGGAACATTGGCACCACAAAAGCCATGTTCTCCACAAGTACCAACACCCTGACCCATCTCGGTCCGAATACGACTGGTAGGGTCGTTACCTCGATGCGCGTCTCTCTCTGAATCGACAAGTACCCCGACAAAGGCCTGAGCGTATGGTGCTAATTGGAAGCCAACCGCCTCATCAAGCTTTTTCACATGCTCGGGGATATTCTTGATGTAAACGCCTGCGTTTTGGGTGTCCGCGTGGTCAAGCAGTTCCGCAATCACCAGCTCGCCAAAGCCTTCCCGGGCAGCTCGTGTGCCTGTGGTATAACGAAAACGACGAGCATTGATATGTAATAGCTCACCGGTACGTTCCGACCGGATGTCGGACTTTTCTACGATGTATTGGAGTGTGTCGGTTATCTCTGCGGCGGGAATGTGGAGTTTGTCGGTAGCAAGCAGTTGGCGGAATTCATAAGGAGATTGGACGGCATCTAACACATCAAGATCAGGAAAAAGAGGGATTTGCTGCCGGTCATCTTCCTGCAATTCAAACCCCAAACGATTTTCAACCTGCGCAATCGCATTTCTTGCCTGAGCACTCAGGATTGCCCATAGTTCCAGTGATATTGCAAATGGCTTGAAGTTTATTCGGAAAGAGCTGCTGCGCAGCTTGGCTCGCGGCACATTCAACACATAGAAGGGCTCTCCCTTTTCATTTTTACCACAAAGGACATCGACCACACGAAGCAGCGAGATCTGAATGGGACGACGTCCTGTATGACTGGTGCCAAGTGCCATAGCCAACTCAGCTATAGTAATTAAGCTCTTTTCATAAGCCCGAACAGCCCCCTCGTTAAACGCTGTCAGCTCATTATCCGTCAGTGGCCCCTCTTGAGGATCCATGCGCTTAACCGCATCCCCCTTACGATTACCCTTTAGTGTCCAGCCATCTAGCAAGCGGATCACCTCCTTACTGATGCCGGGATAGCCCAGTTCGTGCCAGGATCGAAGAAAGCCACGGATGGTTGCCAGATACCATTCTGTTGCAGGCGACAGCATCGACCGATAATTAATCAATACCGTATCAGTAATTTCTCTCGTGTCAGTCTCACGCAGCATGTGCTGAAACCGTTCAAGAATATTTTTTGTATGAGAAGAAGAACGATTGGATGCATAAAACGCCAGTGTGCGCAGGCAGCCATCTAGCGTCCCATCTGACAAGTAATGGTGAATATCAGCAAGATTAATAGTGATATTTCTATCCAATGTCCACGATGTGTCATACAGCAGAAAAGAGTAGCCATTGGCCCTGGCACGGATTCGTTCTGGTACTAACCCAAGTAAGAGGTTATTCATGATCATCCTTGAAGTCCTCTGGCAAGCTAGTGCCGTTACCTACTTGTAATGCCAAAGCGGCCTCAAAACCTTTTTGCCGAATGAAACGCTTGTTGTAAGTCGCTGCGGTTCCCGAGCCATCTCTCCAGCCCATTAAGTACGAACGAAGTTGCTCTTGGCGTTCCTCGCTGACTTGCTCATTCATGGCATCCATTCTTTCTGAAAACTTGCGATTCCAAGTGTGGCGGAGCGAATGTCCTGTCGCTGCATACAATTGCGGTGATATAGACCTGACTACGGAAAAAATTTTGTGATATCCCCCTTTGGAGATAGGATTTCCCAGAGTTGGTCCACTCTTGTAAGTTACAAACAGATAGTCATTTTTCTTCGCATTTCTGACTTTCCTGCGATCTTGAATGATATAACTATGCAGTTCTTGAACTAAGGATTCAGCCAACGGTAAGAGCCGTTCTCTAGTTTTAGCATTAGGCTCATTGGTTCTAGAGTCAGCTTGTTCATCTGCTCTCCTAACGATACGGATCCTGTTAGCACTAAAATCTATGTCCTGTATTCTTATATTTAATAATTCACCACCTCGGATGCCAAGATAAAACAGAAGCAAGATCATCAGCCGATTGCGGCGCTGCACATCTATTGAGAAAGGGTTTAACTCTGATCTAGGCTGGATGACTTCAAATAGCGCGTCCAATTGAACATCACTCAATGACCTGTCTTGTAAGTCGTGGTTTCTGCTCTTTTTAGATGGTCGGCGCATCTTTATCTGCGCCGCCATAGCATTGATCTTTTCGACAACTTCCAGTTCTGTCGTCTTTAAGATATGCATCGCATACCAGTGTAAATAGTTGGCAAACGTTGTTAGCCGGGAATGCTGTGTCCCGTTATCAACGATATCGGTCATCGCATCTGCCAACCAAGAGGTAGAGGACACAGTTAATGGCCCCTTTCTTTGTTTGCACTGAGCAAAATCTCGCAGATCATCCAGCTCATGTGGCTTGAGGAAGTCTTTACTCAAAAACCGCTGCTCAAGGTTGATGCCACGACTATCCACAAAACGTAACAACATAACTAGGTTACTAGTTGCCGCTAACATCGTTGAAAAAGCATCGCCTCTATTGCGGATTTGAGTTGTTAAAAAAAGATTAGGGTAATACTCAGGAAGGCCAGAAGTACGATCCACCACCATGCAGTAGCGCTCGCCACTATCCATGACAAAATTTGTAACTCCGTAGATCTTCTCCATACGCCCACAATCAATAAACGTTACATAATTGCAAGGTGCGCGATATGCTAAAGGTTGTCAATTGATACTTAACATCTTTTTCAGTTATTAGAAATAAAAAACCCCTGTATTAACAGGGGCCTGCATATATATTTTTTACAGATGACTCACAAGTCAACTCTAGAACGGGATATCGTCGTCGAAATCCATCGGCGGTTCGTTGTTGCTGCTCGCTGGTGCGCTCTGCGGCTGTGGACGCGACTGCGCGCCACCGCTGAACTGGTTTCCGCCCTGCGGCTGCTGCGGCTGGCCCCAACCGTTATTGTTGTTGTTGCTCTGACCGCCACCCATCGGTGCACCGCCTGCATTCGCGCCCTGTTGACGGCCGCCCAGCATCTGCATGGTGCCACCAACGTTCACCACCACTTCTGTGGTGTAGCGCTCCTGGCCGCCCTGATCCTGCCATTTACGGGTACGCAGCTGGCCTTCAATGTAGACCTGTGAACCTTTGCGCAGGTATTCGCCAGCGACTTCAGCCAGCTTGCCAAACAGCACAACGCGGTGCCATTCAGTAATCTCTTTGTTTTCACCGGTCTGCTTGTCACGCCAGCTCTCCGACGTGGCCAGCGTAATGTTGGCAACCGCGCCACCATTCGGCATGTAGCGCACTTCCGGATCCTGACCCAGATTCCCGACAAGAATCACTTTATTTACGCCACGACTGGCCATGTTGCTGTCTCCCGATGGGTTAATGCTGATAAGTCTAAACGATCAATTCTATCACGTCCTGCCCACCGATCCCACTTTCGAGCCGGCTCGCAGATGCGTACATTTTACACCCTAAAAGCAAAAAAGTACTGGATATTTAATCAGTCTATTTTTTGTGCCATAATACCGTGTTTACGCTAATTCGTGTCGCCCAGACACAAGCGTGCTGCTTAATCCGGGAAAGGTGAATGGATAAGATCGAAGTTCGTGGTGCCCGCACCCATAATTTGAAAAACATCAACCTGATCATCCCTCGCGACAAACTCATAGTGGTCACCGGCCTGTCA
>Ga0268256_1000571_pt1 | contig 29712 bp, 37 predicted proteins | sample AgamicAtAmrz_FD_200247 | JGI IMG/M metagenome (GOLD analysis project Ga0268256, IMG submission 200247) | Agave microbial communities from Guanajuato, Mexico - At.Am.rz (v2) (version 3) | ecosystem: Host-associated > Plants > Roots > Rhizosphere | place: Guanajato, Mexico | collected 2012-06-07 | reverse complement strand
GGACGAAATGGAACTTCCTGCCCTTCACCCCAGGCCTGGTCGGCGGCCACTGCATCGGCGTCGACCCCTATTATCTGACTGCCAAGGCGGAAGAGCTCGGCTATCACCCCGAAGTCATCCTCTCCGGCCGCCGCATCAATGACGGCATGGGCGCCTTCATTGCCCAGAAGCTCATCAAGATGCTGGTTGCCGCGAAAAAGCCGATCAATGGCGCGCGCATCGGCATATTCGGTCTGACCTTCAAGGAAAATGTGCCTGACCTGCGCAACAGCCGCGTTCCCGACATTATAAGCGAATTGCATCAGTTCGGCCTGGAACCATTGGTGCACGATCCGATGGCGAGCCATGCGGAAGCCGAGGAGGAATACGGCATTCGCCTGATGGAGCTGAAGGATTTCGGCAAACTCGACGCTCTCGTGCTTGCCGTTCCCCACAAATCCTATCTGGCCGAAGATGCAGCCGGTATCCTCGCTCTCTTGAGCAAGAACGGCGTCGTCGTCGACGTGAAGGCGGTGCTCGATCGAGCCAACCCTGTGCTGGAAGGGCATTCGGTCTGGAGCCTATAAGGCTGAAAGGCCAGCTCAATGCGCCTTTACCCCGCACCGGCGACCGTTGCCGCCAGCCCTTCTTCGACCGAGTAAGGCGGCGACCAGCCAGTGACCGCCCGCGTCTCCCCGATATCGACCTGAAGCGAGCCAAGCAACCGCTGCGCGGCCGCTCGATGGCCCAGCAGCGCGGCAAGTCCTTCGAGCAGCGCAGGCGGCACCGGCAGCATCCAGGCCTTGCGCCCAGCGGCCAGCGATAGTTTTGATATCAGCTGGCCGATCGAAAGATCTTCGCCGTCGCTGACCAGGAAGACGCGATTGCCGACAGCCGGATGGCTGGCGCAGAGCAGCATGAAATCGACGAGATTGCCGACATAAACGAGCGACCTGCGGTTTCGAATTGCCCCGAACGGCCAAGGAAACGGCCGGGAGGCCCATTTCATCAGGCTTGCGAAATTCGCCTTGACGCCAGGGCCATAGACGAGCGGCGGCCGGATGATGACGATCTCCATGCCCGTTTCCGCCGATATCGCGAGCAGAGCCTCCTCCGCCTCCAGCTTCGAGCGGCCATAGGCATCTTCTGGATGCGGCACATCCGAGGCCCTGAAGGGCCTTCCCGCCGACGTCCCTTCGCCGTTGACCTTGATCGAGCTCAGGAAAATGAAGCGTTTCACGCCCGCACCCGCGGCCTGTCGTGCCAGGTTGACGGTCGCATCGACATTGACGGCTCGGAACGCGGACAACGGATCGGCGGCGCTCTCGTGCATGACATGGACGCGGGCCGCCAGATGCATGACGGTATCGACGCCAGCAAGGGTCCCCGCCCAATCGGTATCGCTATTCATCGTCCCGATGGCGGCGAAACCTGGGCGAGAGTTGCGGCTGACCGGCCGATACTCCATCCGCCGGCGGGAAAGCTCAGTGCACAGAGCCTGTCCGACAAAACCCGTCGCACCCGTTACCAGGATCATCCGCGCACTGCCTCCGCTTTTCCGCGTCATGATTGACTTAGACATGCTTTGCACGGGATATCCGCTCGGAACAAGGGCGGGGAATCTCGTGGGGGATGGTTGTGCTTGAAATCGCGATATGACATGGACGGAGCATTGACGACCTTGATCACCCTTAGAATACGGGGCGATGCAACGATAAGAGACGATGTTTTATACGATCGCCAAGCGCCTTTTCGATTTTCTCGCTGCTCTAGCCGCGGCCATCGCTTTTTTCATTCCGATCCTAATCGTCGCACTCGCAGTACGGCTGACCTCGCCGGGCCCGATCCTCTATTGGTCGGATCGGGTGGGCCGGAAAAATAAGATCTTCCGCATGCCGAAATTCCGCAGCATGCGTACTGATACGCCTGCCGTGGCGACCCATCTGCTGAAGGACCCGAATATCTACCTGACGCCGATCGGCTCCTTCCTGCGCAAATCCAGCCTCGACGAGCTGCCACAGCTCTGGTGCATCCTGAAAGGCGAAATGAGCATCGTCGGCCCGCGCCCGGCGCTGTTCAATCAGCACGATCTCGTCGCTCTGCGCACGGAACGCGGTGTCGACGCGTTGCTGCCGGGCTTAACCGGTTGGGCACAGGTCAACGGCCGCGACGAACTGCCGATCCCCGAGAAGGTGGCGCTGGACGAGGACTATCTGCACCGACGCTCCTTTCTTTTCGATCTGAAGATCATTTTCCTCACGGTATTGAAAGTGGTCCGGCGCGACGGAGTTGCTCATTGACAAACAATCGGCGAAATCGGCATCAGTGACACGACGGCGGGGGAAAATTGCCGTATTCCTGCCCCTTTGCGACCATACGGCGCGTCACGGGGGCGAGGAATGCCGGATGATGAACCGATTCTGGACGAAGGCGGATGACGACATTGGACGACTCGCGCATCAATAAACCGTATGCTGATCTTGCAGCCGAACCGATCGGCGTCACGAAGGCAGGAAGCAACATGACGAAACCGCTCGCCATCATCGGCGGCATTCTCTGGCTGCTTGTCGCTTCGCCGACCGTCGTCGAGAGCGACGCCTATCGCTATGCCACCGCGCTCCTCTCTCTGATCGCTCTCTACTACTATATGAAGGCGCCCATACGGCCGCGCACCGACTGGATCGGCTGGCTCTGCATGGGCTGGGCCTTCTATGTCATGGCGCGTTTCTTCATCACCTTCTGGCTGACGCCGCAGCACGATATCGGCGCCTCGGATTGGCTCTATGCCTTCCCCTTCTTCTTCCCCATCATGGGCGTCGCCTTCCTGCTCTATGAGGAGCTGATGGAAAAGATCGTCGCGGCCTATTTCGCGGTGGTCCTCATCATGCTTGTGGCAACACAGCACCTGCGCGAAGTCTTTGCCGGCGCAACCATCCGCCCGTTGATCATGAACAATCAGATCCACGGCGCCGTCGCCTGCGGCATGATCGTGATCTTCACCCTGTTCTGGCTGCTGCACTACCTCACGGACAAATCCAGTGACCGCCGGATCGCCCGCTTCTCATATATCGTTTCGCCCTTCATCTTCGCGCTCTGTTTCATCGCCATTTACGGTGCCAAGTCAAAAGGCGTCTGGCTGGCACTCGGCATCACACTGCCTATCCTTGCGCTCATTACGCTGACCTACCTGCGCCTGAAGAGCGGTGTCATCATCATTATCGCCGTCGCGGCCGTGTTGATCGCCGGGATCTATGGCGTCAGGCACAATCTCGACAAGACGGCTGGCCCGACCGTGTCGGCCGCCCTTTCCATGGTCGAAAATGTGGCCAACGGCCATGAGATGGGCGGCGTGGTTTCAAACGCCATTAGCTCCAGCAATACACCGGTGTCGATGGACGAACGCCTGCAGCTTTGGTCGAACAGCTGGGAGGTCTTTTCCTCCGCACCGATATTCGGCTGGGGCAACCGGTGGCTCGAACGCTGGGCCGAGACGCGCTACTCGCATGTCCAGTATACGCTGCTGCACAACGGCTATCTGGAAATCCTAGTGCGCTACGGGCTGTTCGGTGCGGCAATCATGGGCTTCATGCTCGCCACCTTCATCCGCGCCGTCTGGCGCGCCCGCAAGGCCGGCATTATTCCGCGCGCCGCATGGCACGCATACATCGCCTGCCTGTTCTTTTTCTCATTGACGCTCCTCAGCAACTCCAACAACCGCCTGGCGATCGGCGAAAGCCTGGCCTTCGCAAGCTCCGCCTTCGCCTGCTGGTGCCATATGCGGCTGAAGGGGGAGTATTTGACGACGTCGGAGGTACAAAGGAAGGAAGCGGCCGTGAGAGCGTGAGCATGATAGTTGCACGAAAGCTTCGGGTAGCTGGTTGGCATAGTGCACAGGCCGCCGTGACCGATCCGTGAGCGCCTCCAAGCCGTCTTCCCTGTAGCGATTGAAGATCTTGTAACCGGCCTTACACGAGCTCCCGAACTCCCGACACACATAGCGCATCCCTTCGCCCTACAGCTACCAAGATTCGGCTCGCAAGCACCACGGCAGACGATATTTACGTCAACGTACACATCCGGATATGGTTGATATTTCCGGACCCGCGGCGATCAAAGGCGCGCTTTGAGCGCTTTACGGCGGACCGAGCCGGCGCGGCCAATGGTTCCTCCCTGTCGGCCGTTCCGTTACCCTATGTCGCGCTGATCGACTTAAGCTCGGCGCTTCCTACAACCGCCTTCTGAATCAAAAACAGCGTCGATGGCTGTCCTTCCCCTTTTAGTGGGTAATTTGATGTGCACATGGCGCAACCGCTGAAGACGTCGGTGGCGTATCAGGATACGAGCGGTTTCCGGAGATTATTGCCGATCCAGAGGATCCTTTATATGCCGAAACCATTCGGTGGCGCGGGGGCTACTTCGATCCCGAATGGTTCAACCTTTCGACCGCGGACCAAGATCTCCGCAATGCTCTACGCTTGAACGTCAAACGGCGTCTATACCAACCGAAGCCGAAAGCTAGCTCGAAGAAATGAATATAGACGGCTTGCGGTCGGTAGCTTGAAAGGATTAGAACTCACGGCCTTATTTTGGGCGGCGGCTTCTGCCGACAATTCAGCGACTTAGAAGCGCGATGAAATGCATTCAGCCGAATTATTTATGAGTTCCGCCTAACGGTTCAGCGCATTGTTGAGGTAATGCAATCCGACCATCAGCATCATGGGGTCGGACAGAGAAGACAGGAAGCCGACGGCCTCGTAGAGGGCTCGTGCGTCCTCTGAAATCGCATGAACGAGCGTACCTCGAATACCGAGGACTTCCGCGGCATTGAGCAGGCGCAGGCCTGCGTCGCGCCCCAATGCCCTGCCGATACCACGTCCTTGGTAGGATTGATCAATGGCGAGGCGACCAAGCATAGCGACCGGCATTGGATAAGGAATCTCGATGCAACGGGCAAAGGTCTGACGCAAACGGACCTTGCTGCGAAACTCTCCGGGAATATCGGTCATTTGTCGCCCGCCTCGAAAGCCGTCAGCGACGGGTAAATATGATCGAGTTTCTGGATCTCGCCGAATCTTGGACTTTGATGCGGTTCAAGCGCTAAAGTCGGTCGTGCAGGCAAAGTAGGGCTGCAGCACATGGTGTCATGAGCTGGATTATTGAAATCCGCAAAGAAAGACTTAGCTTCTAAACAAATTGTCTGTCTTCTTCTGAAGGTCATGAAGGGTGGTCAACAGATACCCTCGCACCAGAGACGTATCCCTGGATTCCGAGGCGCTCGGGACCTGTCAACGTGCGTTTGAAGCCATTCTCTTCGAACTGACGCTAAACCGCGGAGACGAAAAGGCTGAGGACATTGCTGCCTTTGTCATCAAGCTTTATCAGCAGGGTGTCCATGAGGAGAAAAAGCTCTTCGAGCTTGGCCTGACCGCAACTGATCATTTGCGGGACTAAATGGAAATGTACGGCTCTTGTTATGTCTCCCGAGATTCTGGAGAAAGAGGGATGACGACGTTGTCATCCGAAGATTCCAGGTTGAGCAGCTTTGCCATATCCTTTGCGATGAGCTCGCTAAGTCCACCGAGACGGACGGCGCTGTAAACGACGACTTTACCTGTGGTGATGTCGATGACAGACCAAGACCAGGCGGCGTCTCGTACGGCGCAAAATCTTGCAGGGATCATATTTGACCTCCTAAAAAGCGTCTCGCTTAAATCTGCTCGGTGGCCAGAAGTTCCGTCGGCGGGACGCGGTTTCCGCAGTCAGTCGTAGTGGTCGCGCAATCATCAACCGTGCCGGCGTCGAACAGGTCAAACTGCTTCGCTCCGCGACGACGAAGATGGCGACGAAATCTTCCTTCCTATCGCGGAGCCGAAGTTTCCAGTTGCCGGTCATGACTTCCTTCTCTTCTTCCTGACGGGCTCGTCGCTCAGTTCGATCCATACGAGAGCATGGTCGCTTGTGTGCTCCCAGCCGCGTACGTGCTTGTCGACTTCAGCCTTCGACAGACGGGCGGCCGGCTCCGAGCTGAGCAGGAAGTGGTCGATCCGCAGTCCGGCGTCGCGAGCGTATGCATTTCGGAATTAGTCTCAGAACGTGTAGATGCGTTCGTCGGATGTAGATGGCGCAGAGCATCGGTCCAGCCCTGATCGACGAGTTTTCTGTACGCGTTCCGGACTTCGACGCGAAACAAGGCGTCATTCGTCCAGCGTTCCGGCTTGTAGACGTCCATCTCGTTGGGCATCACGTCGAAGTCGCCGACGAGAACAACTGGCACCTCTAGCTTCAGCAGCTCGGCGGCGTAATCTTGAAGCCGTTTGAACCAGCGGAGCTTGTAGTCGAACTTAGGTCCCGGATAAGGATTGACGTTCGGGAGGTATAGACCGCGATGACGATCCCGTCGACAACGGCTTCGATATAGCGGCTGTGCTCGTCCTCCGGTTCGCCTGGGAGCCGTCGCCTCGTAAGATGGGGTTCCTGCCCTTTTGCAAGGATCGCAACCCCGTTCCAGGATTTTTGGCCCTGCCACACTGCGCCGTAGCCGGCAGCCTCGATTGCGTTGATCGGAAACTTCTCTTGCGGGGCCTTCAGTTCCTGGAGGCATGCGACGTCTGGCGCAGCCTCCTCCAGCCATCGCAGGAGGACTTCGAGCCGGCCGTTTACGCCGTTGACGTTGTAAGTCGCCAGCTTCACGGCTTAGCGCCGGCCGATTTCCGCTTCGACCTTCTTTCGCGAATTCCCGGCGCCCTTCACGGTCTTCTTGACCCTGTCCTTTGATACGCCTTCCTTCTTCGCCTCGTAACGCACTTCGTGATCCTGGCCGCCTGCGACCTTCGCACGATCCTGGATGCGGCCTCTCGATGTGGTTGCCATGACAGTGCCTTCTGATAGGTTCGACCTACGAAAAACGGGAGTTCCATGAGCTAGGGCGCGAGATATTCCCTGCAGATGCCGCAGCCGTCCCCGGACAATATGGGATCTCCGCAACGGAGACAGCGATACACGCTCTCGGCGGAGCAAGGCGCGGTCCGGCGGCCTTGATCGATACCCTCTAACATCATCTAGGGACTAATTAAAAAACACTAAAGAATGAATTGCGGCGAAGCGAGTGCAATGCAGGACCAGCTGAAGGCAATGCCCGAGTATCGTGATTAAACACTGGAAGGGGAGCTTCCGCATGTGCGGTGGGCTCCGCTTCGAATCTAGATTTCCATATGCGAGAGGTATGGAGACGCGCAGGACACCGATTAGATTACAAAGACAAGCCATCGCCATCACGCGCGCAAGGAGACCAATCAAAGTACAGCGCAGTCGTGCGCCCATGTTGAATAGGTTGAGCGAAGCGGAGGCAGCAGTTTCAATCTAACTTTTTGCCGCTTCTTTTTGACCCCTTGATCGGTTCTACAACGGGCTGAGCCAAACGAAGTGCTCGGAGCCTGTCCGTCTTCTTCTGTCGAGCAGACGCCTCATCGGCCAGGATAACCCTGGCAATTGACGTCGTCTGCTCGGACTTCGCCTGCGCCGACAGCTTTTCAGGCTTGAACAGATTGTCTTTCGTCTTTGTCATGCTTCCTCCATTTCAGCAGGTGCGTTTCAAAAGACGCCGGACGTCAGCGGGCTCGCGCTATCACTTTCTTCTTCGGCGCCGGCAACAGGCCTTCGCGCTGAGCCTGCTTACGGGCAAGCTTGCGGGCACGCCGGACCGCCTCACCCTTTTCGCGGGCACGCTTTTCGGACGGCTTTTCATAGGCGCTGCGTGCCTTCATTTCCCGAAACACGCCTTCACGCTGCAATTTCTTTTTCAGAACGCGTAGCGCTTGATCCACATTGTTGTCTCTTACCAGAACCTGCAAAACGTCTCCTTTCAGCTCGCGCTGCATTTATTTCTTGGTGCGGATTGAATTCGAGTTGATCCAGCTCGATTTCGATGTTTGCGGTACCTCGGCTTGCGTCGGCGAAAGCGACGACGGTGACGCCCCGGCATCGATATCGTCCTGACGGACGCGCCGCTCGAAGCTCTCATTTTGGAAGCGGACCCGATAGTGGGCAACGCCCCGCGACACAGGCAGCACAGACACGATGCTGCCGGCCGGCTGGGCGTATCCGAAAATTCCAGGTTTCAGGACGATGCTGTCACCTGGCCGGTAACGACCATTTGCCATGCCGTTCTCCGTTCGAAATGAAAAAATAAAAGGCCGGGACGTGTCCCGACCTTCCTCGGTCATGGTCTCAGCGCGCCAGTACATCCGTGGTCGCGTGAAGCCTTGACAAATTATGCGGCCCGAAGATTGTCAGCCGAGCTCTTGCCAGATCTACGATCCTGCACGATGTCGTAAGTGATCTTCTGGCCATCGTTGAGCGACCGCATGCCGGCCCGCTCTACCGCCGAGATATGGACGAAAACATCCGTGCTGCCATTATCGGGTTGAATAAAGCCGAAGCCTTTGGTGGAGTTAAACCACTTTACAGTACCAGTGTTCATAACGATTCCTTTCTAAGCAATCGTTGTTGTTCCCGCGATACCCTGCGGGATTAGATCGATTATTTGAGAGGGAATCCGAGGAAGAACGCGAGGCTCTTGAGCGACGTCACAAGCAATGGTCGATAAGAAAAACATACCCTCTAATTCTGATATGGCAAGACATGTCGGGAAAATAAATAATCAAGACGCATGCAAATGGCTGACCGCGGACCGATGTTCAACGACGAGAACCTGCTGGTGGCCGCCGCCATAGAGGGGATCGGCGTCCTCTACATCCTGGAAGATCTGGTCGCAGGGCCGATGGCCGATGGCGATCTCGCTCGTCTGCTGGAGCCGTGGTGCGAGCCATTTGCGGACTATCACCTCTATGACTCAAATCGGGAGGGAACGGCGCTTTCGAAAGGTTCAAACAGGCTCTTCGATAAGCAGGCACTTTTGAGGGCTTGGCCATTCATCGGCGGTGCTTCTCGAGCTCGACCATCGCGGGATCTACGGCGGTATCGCCACCCGGTGCGGGGCGCTTATGGCGGAGTAGCTCCGCTGCTTTGGCTTCATATTCCTCCGCCATGCGATTCAGGCTATCGGCTGCAAAATCGTCCGCCACCGCATTAGCCAGTCGCCCGGGAACGCCGCGCCTGGGCCTGCAAATCGTTGACGCGTACTTCATCTGTCACATCTTCCAGCAGATTGAGGGCCCCCTGCGAACTTGCCATCCCTGTCAAAAATGGGGGTCGGATAAGGTCGAAAGGTCACACGTGTTCCGTCTGGCCTTTCGGCCACCGCCGTCACGCCGCGGATCGGCCGCCGGGTGTTGATTGCCTCCGCCATTGGGCATTCCTCATGCGGCAGGAAGTCGCCAGCGTTGGTATAGAGGCGCCAGGTAACGCACCAGCGGTCCGCCCCGACCTCAGGCCGCCGGCCGGTGAAGTCGATGCACGCCGGGTTGAAGTAGGTGATCACTCCTTCGGTGTCAGTGACGTAAATGGCAGCGGGGAGTTCATCGAGCGTCTTGCGGAGCGCCTGATCTCCGGCCATCGAATCAATCGCATGGAAGAGGCTTCGCTGTAAATCAAAGTCTCGACTTGGTGATTATTTACGACGGCCAAATTCACCTTGAGATGACCTGACAAGTTTCAGGACATGACCTTGCTCCGATCCTGCCCCGGATGCCGGCCATAGGGATTTGCCGGCCAATAGACTCAGCTGGGAACAAAGCCTTCAGACCGCCGTTGGTCCTTATGTTGATCGAGGAGAAAATATCGTGGGCTGTGGCGATAGCTCCAAGCACATGGACAAGCAGGAACGCAACAACGATCACCTTGCCAATCAATATTGCTTTCGGAAGCAAAAGGAGGATTCGCTCATGGATCACAGCAACCACATACGACTGGCCAAAGAAGAACTTACACAGGCTAATTTGGAAGGCGCATCGATCTATGATGCCGATGATCACAAGGTTGGCACGGTTGACCACGTGCATGGGGCCGGCAGCGGCAGCAGCGTCGTGATCGACGTCGGCGGCTTCCTCGGCATCGGTGCAAAGCCGGTGTCGGTTCGAGTGACCGATCTGGATTTCATGCGCGACGAAAGCGGTGAGATCCATGGCGTGACGTCATGGACAAAGGACCAGCTGAAGGCAATGCCGGAACATCGCGATTAAAGACTGGGAAGAGAGCTTCCGCAAGAGCGGGGGCTCCCTTCGATAAGGGTCAGGCTGCCCCGGGCGATATGCTCACGCACTTTCCTGATCCGCGATGCGATGGAAGCCCAAAAGATGATCGGCATATCCTGGCTGATGATCTCACGTCGCGAACGCGCCGTCATGCTCGAGACACGCGGCAAGGGCATCGTTAACTGGACGCTGCGTTACAGGGGTGAGGTCCGTGATCAGATATTTATTTCGAGGGGATCGGCGATGAGAAGGTGGGTTCGGACATGATGCCGCTCATCCGTGAATTCATCAACCGACAGACAAGAGCCTGGTTCCCGAAAATGGTGGTTAACCCGGTCCGAGAGCGGCTGCTCGACGTTATCGCAGCCAAGAGAAACACCCTGAAAAACTCCCCCAGCCCCAAAGGTAAGTGGACGCCATCGCCTCAGTCTGGCAATGTCATCAATATCAGGGATGCCGTGAAGAAATCGGTCGAGGCCGAGAAGCGAGTAAAACGATGAGGAGGCCTGCCAAGCCGTTGCTGCGGGAAGATCAGGTCGTCCGGTCGAAGCCCGCCCGGCGCCGCGACCCTTCCCAGCCCAATCTTCCCTTTGACAAGATGCCGGACCGGATCGAGCCTTGCCTGGCTCTTCTGAAAACGGTTCCGCCACAAGGCCCGGAGTGGGCGTTCGAAGTGAAGTGGGACGGCTATCGCCTGTGCGTCCATAACGAGCCGAAACGTGTGCGCATCATCACACGCGGCGGCCATGACTGGACGCATCGCTTTCTGGCCATCGCCGATGCCGCGCGGAAACTGGATGTCGGGACCGCCATTCTCGATGGCGAGGCCGTGGTACTTAATAACAAGGGTCACTCTGACTTCGGAGCATTGCAGCGATCGCTTGGCGGACGCGGTGGCAAACGAGCCTCGACAGAAGCGGTCTTTTTCGCTTTCGACCTGCTTTATTTTGACGGTCACGATCTCACGGGAATGGAGTTCTCCGTCCGCCGGCATTTGCTTGAGGATTTTCTCGATGGTGCCACGGGCGCAATACAGCTGTCGGAAGAAGTCCAGGGTGACGGCGCGGCACTTCTCGCCAAGGCCTGTGCGGCAGGGCTTGAGGGCATTATTGCCAAGCACCGGGATCGACCTTATCGATCCGGGCGAACCGGCGATTGGATAAAGATCAAATGCGTGCAGAGCGAAAGCTTCATGATCATCGGCTATGAGCAATCCGCCTCCGCCCGCAGCGGCATCGGGAGCCTTCTTGTTGCCGGCAGAAAGGGCCACGATTGGGTCTATGTCGGCGCCGTCGGAACGGGGTTCGATACCAAGGATGCCGCCTATCTCAGGAAGAAGCTCGACACACTTAAAACCAGCCAACCCGTAGTGCCGCTCAAGGGCAAGAAGGTCGTCTTCGTACAGCCGACCTTGATCGCCGAGATCGAGTTTCGGGGATGGACCGATGACGGCAATCTGCGCCACGCCTCCTATAAGGGCTTGCGGGAGGTCCAGGACAATGCTGCAGTATTCGACATAAATGGCGAGCCAACCGCCGAGCATTGATAGGGCGCTCGACCCATGCGCGAGCGCCAGCCCACCCGGACCATCGCGCGCGGCGGACGGGCTGTGCAAACCCGATCATCAATGCCGGATGAGCCGTTTTCAAGGCTGGTCGACGCGTTGAAGTTCGAAGAAATAGATGCGCTCGTCGCACTGAATCGTCATCGCGCCCATCACCGTCTGCTCATCGATCCTCCGAAAATGATCGACGATCGGCTGATGGTCATAGACCATGGCGGCACTTTCGACACCGTCAAACGGCAGGGTTTTGAGACCTGCGACCGGCCCGTTGGCGCGAAGCCGACGCTGAAGATAGGAAAAGAGGTTGCTCGCTATAGGAGTCCGGCCAAGCCGATCGAAACGCATCGCCCAGTGAAGCGGTATCCATTTCGGATCAATTGCCGTGAGTCGATGCTCGCCCGAGCGAAACAGCAAGGCATCGGCGCGCATATCGGGCGTGAAGCGCTTGCCGTACCAGCCGAGATTTTCGAGCACGCCGTCGAACGGATGGTTCGCCGGTATACCGTGCCCCTTCCACAGGCCCACGAGTTCGCGCGGCGCGATCGGCGGCAGGTCCCGGAACTTCTCAAGCACTGTCTGCTGGTCTGTCACTGGATGGCTTGTCCTTTTCCTTGCGCTCCGAGGCCCGCCGCCTGGATCTGGCATCGCGGCGGGCCGTGCGCAACTCTTCAAGAGTTGGTATCCACCAGCCACGATCGCGCTCACCTTGTCCCGGAGGTATGCGCGCCGGCCACGCCCTCACTAATTCTTCCAGCGGGCCGCGCCGCCACGATGCCCAGACATAATCCTCGCCATCTGCTGCGGGAAAGTAAAAAGCGGTGACTGCCGCCGAATCCGCGAGTTCACCCTCAGTCCTGGTAAAGAAAACGATCCCGATATGCGTGCCGATCGCGCGGTCGAAGGGTGGCGGATCATCAGCGGGAACCGGATATCGCTTGCGCCGGCGCTCCCTCATCCTCTCCTTGGATGCCTCCTCTTCCTCCGTTCCCTTGATCGCCTCGCGCCTTGCGTGCCGTGCATCCGGCTCGGAGCGCTTGGCGGCTGCCTCTATGACCGGCCATCGCTGCCGCAGTTCTGCAAACGAGCGGTAAGGCACCGTCCAGAGACGGCGGTCGGCATCCCAGCGGGCATGCGGAATCTCGCGGATTTCGTCAATAGCGGCCCGTGAGTAGGGCGTCCTAATCTGGAAAGCCGCGGGCGCCGCGTCCAGGTACGGGCTTTCAATTGGCTCAAAGGCAAAGGCATCTCTGCCCTTTTCGTCGGCGAACCTGTCCGCCTCCGCCTCCATCTCCGCGAACCAGCGGCCGATACGCCTTTCGGCGGTGCGGCCGGGCACGAACCAGGCATTGAGCCTGTCGCTCCATCGCGCACGCGGGAACGCCTGCCGAAACCGCTCCACCGTTACCCGATCATGCGGCAGGTCGGTGGTTGCCCCCTCGCGCGGGCGTGGTTCGGCCGTGTCCTTTATTACCTCGTCCATATATATATCGCCTGAGGTTGGCCTTGCGAGATCACGCCGCACGCTTTGATTTTCCGAGGCGCTTGATCGCCTGCTCAAGCGGCCGCTCGCCGTCACAATAGTCCTGCCAGGCCGGGCTCTTGGCAAGTAGCGCCGGCACCGTTCGGATCGTAAAGCGTTTCGGGTCGAGATCGGCCTTTACCTGCGTCCAGTTGAGCGGCATCGAGACGGTGGCGCCGGGGCGAGCCCGCGGTGAGAGCGGTGCGACGGCGGTCGCCATGCGGTCGTTGCGCAGGTAATCAAGGAAGATCCGGCCACCCCGAAGGCTCTTGGTCATCTTGATCAGATAGAGATCGGGATTGTCACGCGCCATGTCTTCGCAGAGATCGTGGGCGAAGCCTTTTGCCTCCACCCAGGTCAAAGGTTTGCGCTTGTTAATTGCCAGCGGTGTCACGACGTGCAGACCCTTGCCTCCGGTCGTCTTGCAGAAACTGATGAGACCGAGCTCATCCAGCCGGTCGCGCATCTCGCGCGCCGCTGCAACAACGCTCGAAAACAGCACATCGGGCCCGGGATCAAGATCGAACACCAGACGTCCAGGTACTTCCGGTTTGCCGGGCTGACAATTCCAGGGATGCAGTTCGATACCACCGATCTGGGCGATGGCGGCCAGCCCCTCGATCCGGTCGATCTGCAGGTAAGGCTTCTTGTCGCCGAGCACTTTCACCAGCTCGATAAGGTTCGAGGTACCTGGCATCGCATGCCGCTGGAAGAACTGTTCTCCCTCGATACCATCGGGTGCGCGAATGATCGAACACGGCCGGCCCTTAATATGCTCGATGAGCCAGGCGCCGACAGCTTCATGATAGCGCGCCAGCTCTTCCTTGGTGACGGGCTCTCCGTCATTGGCATCCGGCCACAGCCGCTTGTCGGGATTGGAGATGAGGACTCCCATGACCTCGGCCTTCGCGGTTTTGCGGCGGAGAGGCTTATGTTTGGCGGTTGCGGCAGGCTGGGCGGTCTCCGTCCCGCCCGGCGATGCCGGCTTCTCGGCCTCGACCTCTTTTGCCGGCTTGTCTTCACGCAGACCCTTGAAGGCGGCCTGCCGGACGAGCCCGTCGGCGGTCCAGCCCTCGAATTCGATTTCGGCGACGAGTTCCGGCTTTACCCAGACCACTTCACCCTGCTTCTTCGGAGCACCGCCGGTGAACGGCGATTTCGCCGTCTCCAGTGCCTTCAGCCTTGGAAGCAGCGTCTCCACTTTCTTGGCGCCATAGCCGGTCCCGACGCGCCCGACATGGACAAACTGGTCTCCACGGTGGACGCCAACCAAAAGGGAGCGGAATTTGCCATTGGTTTTGGCATAGCCACCGATGACCACTTCATGGCCCGCCCGGCATTTCGACTTTACCCAGGTTTCGGTCCGGCCGGACCGATAGAGTGCATCCATCTGCTTGGAGACTATGCCTTCGAGCGACAGCTTGCAGGCAGAGCGGAGCACCGCATCGCCGCCGGTTTCGAAATGTTCGACATAGCGGATGCGGGGATCGCTGCTCGCTTCGGCAAGAAGGTTTTGCAGCCGCTCCTTCCGCTCCACCAGAGGTATAGACCGCAAGTCCTCGGCGCCATCGAACAGCAGATCGAACGCGAAATAGACGAGGTCATTCGTTTTGCCTTCCGACAAAGCCGCCTGGAGCGCGGCAAAATCCGGTGCGCCGTTCTCATCGAGTGCGCAGATCTCGCCATCGATAATGCAGTCGGGAAGTGCTGACGCCGACTTGGCGATCTCGGGGTATTTTGCCGTCCAGTCGAGACCTTTGCGCGTCTTCAGCTTCACCGCCCCATCGGCAATGCGCATCTGGATACGGTAGCCATCGAACTTGATCTCATGCAGCCAACTCTTGCCGACGGGCGGTCGAGCAACCCTTTCGCACAGTTGCGGAGCTATGAAGTCGGGCAGATCAACAGCAGTGGAGGTCGCAACATCCTTGCGCGACCGCTTCTTGCGCTCGCCGGCCGCTAGGCCATGCTTGCTGTCCCAGACCGCATCTGCCTCCACATCTGCATTCGCCGTCATGAAGGGCCGCGGTTTGCGGCCCCTGCCCTCGGCGATTTGCTGCATGCTGCGGCCAGAGGCAACCGAGATCGCATTCTCTTCCAGGATGGCGGCGCCGTTCTCCTCCACCGAGTAGTCGTCATGATGCTTGATCAGCAGCCAGTTGGTTCGCGTGCCGCGGTCCCGGTCCCTGCGCATCCGGACCAGGACGAAACTGCCATGAAGCCGCTTGCCGTCCAGCGTGAACTTGAAGTCACCTTTTTTCAGAGCTTCCTCGGGCGACGTCCTGCCTTCGGGTTCCCAGTAGCCGCGATCCCACAGCATCACGGTCCCTCCGCCATATTGCCCCTTGGGGATCGTGCCCTCGAAATCGCCATAGTCGAGCGGATGGTCTTCCACTTCGACGGCCAGACGCTTGTCGTGCGGATCGAGCGATGGCCCCTTCGTCACCGCCCAGGATTTAAAGACGCCGTCGAGTTCCAGGCGAAGATCGTAATGCAGCCGGGTGGCATCATGCTTTTGGATGACGAACCGCCGGCGGTTCGACGGTTTGACATGAGTCTCCCCGCTTGGTTCGCTGGTCTTCTTGAAATCGCGCTTGGCACGATATTTCGAAAGAGTGTCGGCCATGCTCAGCGGCTCCAGACACGCAGCGCGCCGGCATCTGCGAGACTGCGTCTGACGGTGGCAGCCTGGCTTGAGGCGATATCCGCCGAGACCTCGATCTCGCCTGCGAGCGGCGCGTCACCGCGAGCCCCCTGACCGTGCGAGGCATCTCCACCCGAGGGCGCCGAACCTGAGCTGTTGCTGTCGCTTGCCGATTGAACGAAAATGTCCGGCCGCGAAATTCCATGCTGCTGAACCAGATGTTCGATGGCAAGATCTGCTGCCTGGCGTGTTTGGAACGTGGCGCTGATGGTCGTGGTGCTGTCATCCGCCATTGCTGTCTCCTGCTGACAAGGTTCACAGCAACAGAACGTTCTTTAGCTCTTGTAGTTTCCTTGAAGGTTCCTGAATCCCGCGTCTACTGAGCCTTTGACACTTCCGATCAGGTCAGCTCGCAAGCACCGTGGCAGATGATATGTACGCCAGCAGACGCATCCGGAATGTGGTTGATATTTTGAGGCTTGCGGCTATCAAAGACTTGCTTTGAGCGCTTTGCGGCGGACCGAGCCGGAGCGGCCAATGATTCCTCCCTATTGGCCGTTCCGTTATCCTGTGCACGCGCCATCGCGGCGAACCCACTGATGGTCGCTACGAGGTCGAATAGCAGTGGGTATGGCCCGCCCGACCGCACTACACCCTTCTCATGAGGCAAGTGACGTTTTAGATTTGCGCCGATCATTTTCGTGGGATAGGCCATGACGTCTCAGCTGGACATGTTTTCGGAGAATGCGCAGCCCGTCCGCAAAACGTCGGCGCCAAGCCTGCGGACTCGACCGGCCGGATCAGCGCCCGACGAAGCCGAGATGGTGCGGATCCTGCAAGCAACCGGGCGCTACCAGATTCTGAGAAAACTCGAAGCTCGTCCGATTGCCGCCATCCCAAGACCTGGCTATCCGCTGCAGGGCGTCATCCTCGATACCGAAACCACAGGGCTCGATGCGAGGAAAGACGAGATCATCGAAATCGGCCTCATCGGCTTCACCTTCAATGAACAGGGCGAGATCGGAGATGTCACCGGTATCTACGGCGGGCTGCAGCAACCGAGCATTCCGATCCCGGCCGACGTTATCAGGCTGACCGGCATCACCAACGCCATGGTCGTCGGCCAGATGATCGACATGCCGGCCGTGCGTGCGCTCATCGAACCGGCCGATCTCATCATTGCCCACAATGCCGGTTTCGATCGGCCCTTTTGCGAGACCTTCTCCTCGATCTTTGCCGGCAAGGCCTGGGCCTGTTCCAATTCCGAGATCGATTGGAGCGCCAGGGGCTATGAAGGAACCAAGCTCGGCTATCTCATCAACCAGAGTGGCTATTTTCACGTCGGACACCGCGCTGTCGACGACTGCTTCGCCCTGTTGGAGGTACTGGCGCTCTCTCAGGGCGATAATGCGCAAACACATTTTGCCGAACTTTATCAGGCAAGCCAACGCTCCCGCGTGCGCATCTTCGCGGAAAACTCCCCCTTCGACCTGAAGGACCGCTTGAAAGAACGGGGCTACCGCTGGTCTGACGGCAGTGATGGGCGACCGAAATCCTGGTGGATCGAGATCGTCGAAGAGGCCATGGAAGACGAACTTCGCTTCCTGCGAACCGAGATCTACGGCTGGGATGCCGATCCGCCAATCCAGCGCGTCACGGCGTTCGACAGGTTCAAAGGGCGAAGGTAAGTTCAACCGGGCGCCACTGCAACGAGGATTACCCAGCTCGCCAGATGGCCTTTTAAACTATAACTGAAAACAACGACCGTCGGCAGAACGCTTCGATCTCACGCTCAAAGCGCTCGAAAGCGTCACAGACCCACGGTTCGTAAGGCTTGAAACCATCGCCGTTGCCGAGCGGGCGAGATGATCTGAGCATCTTGAAAAGCCGCAAGCCTGTAAATCGCATCGCCTTTACCAAACACGGAGCTTGAGACTCCATAACACCACCTACTGGTCGACTGTCTATCCATTCGAAAATCGAAAACTAAAGGAACCGCCCGGTGTTGCAAATTTAGCAGTCCGCAATTGCAGTGTGCTTGCCCCGTAGAATCGCTAGGTCGGATCCTTGTTTCGGCAACGCGAGTTAGGCTTCGGCTCGAGCGGCCGCGACAGGGTGTGGTGCCCAGAGCTTTCGCCTTGAATCTCACGATTGGAAGCCGGACACGTAGAACGCGCCTATAGCGTATCGGGTCGCATGGAATGAAGGGGCCTCTTTCGGAGGCCCCCCTGGCACTATTCAAGGATGCGAACGACCTTGCGCGTCTTCGGCTGGACGATGACACGTTTATGGTTCACGACAGCATAGGCATAGGTTGGGTTATCCGGAACCGGTGTCACGACAACCGTTTCCGGAAGCGCGCGGCCGACGACAATCTGGTCTTGCACCACTGCCTCGGAGGGAGGCAGAGGCTGCTCCTGAACGTAAGTGACCACTTTCTCCGGCGGCGGGTCGATGGCACCACCGACAATCGCTCCGGTGACACCCCCAATCGCAGCGCCGACCGGGCCACCTACGACCGCTCCGGTCACCGCACCGCCCGCGGCTCCAGTGACGGTAGAAGACTGCGCGAAGGCTGAACCAGCGAGAAGGCCGAAGGCGGCGGCTGAAACAATAAGTTTCGTTTTCATAGCATTCTCCTTTGCATTTTGGCTCTTGCGAGCTGAAAAGAGAATTGCCCAGCCTTCGAAATGTTCCTATTCGGTTACCATCCAGAGCCATCACGGGTTAGCCGCGGCCGACAAACTTCGTGATCGGCAAGCACGGCGCAAAGACCATGAGCCTCGACCTCAGACCGACAGAGACAATTGGTAAACCAGCTACGCCTTATCTCTTATCTCGGACGTGATTTGTCAGCGTCCTCGGCAATAGGGATTGGTGCCCCTAAACAGCTCCAGCTTTTCTGCAAGCTCGATCTCGGACACCGGTTTTCCGATTGTTGCAAGCACCACTTGGGAGTACTCAGCCGCTATCGCCTCCTGACCTGTGACGAAGATGCTTGGGATCCCCTGTTCGGAAAGCCAGATCGCCGCATCAGGGCCAGTGCGTCCATCAGCAAGATCGATATCCACCAGCACTCCGTCGATGCCACGGAGATCCTGTCTTTTAACAAGGTCGGCGAAGCTTATGGCAGATCCTGCAAAGATATGCCCCAAATCCTCAATCATGGCCTCGATTTGGAAGATGATCAGTGGGTTGTCTTCAAGACAGAATATGCGCAACGGAGGCGCCGAAGATGCCATGGCTAATAAGCCTCCTAGAGTTCAAGGTCCTTCGGTGACACGCGCGCAAGCGGACCGATCTGAGTGCAGCTTAGTCCCTGTGGATGGAACAAGATGGTGGGCGGCGTGCCAAAGAGGTTGTATAACGCCGAGCGGATATACCGCGTTCCATATCCGCTTCTTTTAGGTTCCGAGACTGGCGGACCTCCTCGCTCCAGCCATTGAAGATCCAGGTTCCCATCTTGTGAAACGGACCATTTCAGACTTATCCGGCCCTCTGGTTTTAGGAGAGCACCATATTTAAGCGCATTTGTCGCAAGCTCATGGAAGCACAAGGCCAGCGTCGTCGCGGCCTCGGCACTCAGCATAATTTTCGGCCCCGTAAAACTAATGCGATCCGCGCCTTTCGCCCGATATGGGCTGAAGGTTAATTCGGCAATATGGGAGAACTCGGCTGCGTCACCATTCGCCTGGAACACTGCGGAATGTACGTTGGCAAGAGCGGCAAGCCGACCGGCGAAATCGTCGGCGAACTCATCCAGCGAGACGGCGCGCCGGCGGGTCATCTGGAAGATTGAAGAGATACTGGAGAGAATGTTCTTCACGCGATGATTGAGTTCACGCCGAAGTTCGCTCTCACGCTCAATGTGGTCCCGGACATCGCGCTGGCGCAGGCGCGCCAGCAGGCTCGATTGAACGCCGCTCAGCAATTCGAGCATTGTCACTGGACGTTGATAATAGAGTTGCCGTGAGCGGGGCCAGGCAGCGGAGAGCTCAGCTTGCACGCGGGTCGGAGGAACCATCCGGTCCAATAGGATCAGAATAGGCATCTCCGACCATTCTGGCTGCTCGACCAGGTGGCGACCGATCGTCTCCTGCACCTCCGGATCAAGTGCCTCCTGGGTGGCAACAAGGACGCCGGGTGTTTGCGCCAACAGCGCCATCAACTGTTCCAAGCCCTCCGCCCGCCGCGCAGCTACACCATTTTGAGCCAGGAGCGTCTCCAAATGTTCGGCGTCGCGCCGATAAGGCGCGATGACCAATACCCAGTCGAGATGGCTGTCATTTGCGGCCACGAGCGATCAGGTCTCCGGAATCGGGTTATATGAGACCACTGTGACTCCGGAGCTTTGAATGAACAATTCCCGGACGTCGAGATCGTGCGGACCGTGCCGTTTCTTCACGACAGTAATGCTACGCCGCAGCCTACCCTCATGCTCGGTAATTCGCAGCAGCAGCACCGTGTCTCCCAGAAAACTTACATCGACATCAATACCAATCCCCTGTCCAAGCAGACCGTGCTGCGCGACGATAAGCATGGTAAGCACACCTGCGCGCGCGAGAAATTTCAGGAGCGATTGGATGTCGAGGACGGCCTTCTCACGATGCGGCAATGAATTCAGATATCCGGTGAAGCTATCGATGACGACGACCTTCACCCTTTCACTGCTCACCGCTTGCTGGACGATCTGGCCGAACTCACCCGGCGATATCTCATTGGGGTTAAAATCCCGGATGATCAGCTGACCATCCTTGTGAAATTGGCGCAGATCCATGCCCAATCCTTCCGAGCGCCGGAAGAAAGTCTCTATTCGCTCCTCGAACAGGAACAGGCCTACACTCTCACCTCGTTTGAGAGCTGCGGTCGCATAGAGCGAGGCCATGGTTGATTTACCGGTGCCCGCCTGACCTATGACGAGGGTGGTGGTTCCCGATTCCTGCCCGCCGCCGAACATTTCATCGAGCGTATCCACGCCGGACTTGATCAACTGCGGCTCAACGGTTCTCGCCACGTTGCCCGGTATGATCCGTGGGAATACGACCACGCCCTCGCCTTCGCGGATCGCCATGTCGTGATAGCCGTCGGCGACGGGCACACCGCGCATCTTACTGACCTCGATGCGGCGGCGAACCGCACCATATTCCTCAAGCGATTTGTCCAGACGAATGACGCCGTGAGCAATGCCATCGACCTCTTCGCCTGTTCTATCGGTCTCTGGGGTTTGGGTGTCAAGCAACAGAGCCACTATGTCGCGTTTGGCGAGAAACGCCTTGAAGGCGATCAGCTCGCGACGAAAGCGGGGTGAATCGCCAGTGATCAACCGAATTTCAAGTAGTGAGTCATAGACAAGCCGGCTGGGTTTGTGCTCCTCAATTGCGCTTTCGATCATCCTCCGTGTCTCGTCCAGACGGAGTTCAGCCGTCTGAAAAATCGACTGGTCGCTCGCTCCCTGAATCGAATCGGAAGCCGCGAGCTCTTCTACTCGGATGCCCTCAAGCGTCCAGCCATGGGACAACGCGATCGCCTCCAGCTCTGCCTTGGTCTGAGACAGGCTGACATAAATGCAGCGTTCTCCGTTCGCAGCACCCGCACGGAGGAATTGTAACGCGGCAGTCGTCTTGCCCGACCCTGGCGCACCCTGAACGATATAGAGATTTGATGCGGGCAAACCGCCACGGAGAATTTCGTCCAACCCGGGAATCCCGGAACTCACTACGGCCAGCTTCTTGCTCTCAACCACGTCCACCTCTCGCTCACTGCCGAATTGAGGACGTACAACGCCCGATCATGATATCGAGTTCCTAGGTTGCGGATTAGCTACGTGGGCAGACCGCCTGCGTTCCGAAGCGTGGCCAGCGCAAATCACTGCTTTCAAAAAGAAGCCAGACACTCGGCTTTCTTACTTCGGTGCGTAGAGGACGCCACCTTTTCGCGCGCATGAAGGGTAGCCATAATTTGGCCGAGCCGGGAGCGAATAACCGACAACGAAAAGGAGCCGAACCTAAACCTCCCGCCAGTGAGATGCACAACAATTACGATCTCAGGTTCGCCAAGGGAATGCTAAGCAGAACCGACAAGCCTGATGGCTGCCAGTCACGCTGAATCTCCGCACCTAAGGCATTGACGAGCCCTCTTTCGAGCCGACTGCCAAACCCTTCTCTGTCGACGAGCGAGGGTTCTGGGCCGTTCTTCTCGATCCAACTCAGGTGAGCGACATCGTCCTCGCTCCAAACACGGACATCAAGGCAGCCTTCCGGCACTGACAAGGATCCATATTTCGCCGCGTTCGTGGCTAGCTCATGCAAGATTAGGGCGATGTTGGAAATCGCCTTTCCGCCGACTTGCGGATCTTCTCCCGCGATCTTAATGCGTCCGCCAGAGGTGTAAGGGTCCAGAATCGTGCCGATCACCGCAAGGAGCCCCGTCTCCGAGCCCCTACTTTGCTCTTCTGGCTCGACCGTCATTGTCAGCTCATGGGCACGCGCAAGCGACGTCAGTCGAGATTGAATAGTGCGTAGCACATCGTCAACATTTTCCGGCGACCTTGCACTGATCGATACGATTGCGCTCGCCAACGTGAACAAATTCTTCACGCGATGGCGCATTTCCCCCATCAAAAGCTCCTGTCGCTCCTGCGCGAGGCGTCGTTCCGTTATGTCACGCGCAATCTTGGATGCGCCGACGATATCGCCTTTCGCATTGCGGATGGGAGAAATCACCAGCGATATATCGACCAACGTTGCATCCTTGCGGCGACGACGCGTCTCGAAATGGTCGACGCGCTCACCTCGCTGGATTCGCGAGAGAATAACCGGTTCTTCGTCAAGCCTGTCCTCGGGAATGAGGATCGTGATCGGCTTGCCTAGGACTTCGTCCGCCGAATAGCCAAACAGGCGCGACGCACCATCGTTCCAGGTTTGAATAATGCCGTTAAGATCCTTGCTGATGATGGCGTCATCCGATCCCTGAATAATCGCCGCCAGCCAGTCACGTGGTTCTGGACCATTCTCAGCCACGTTTTCTTTCCAGAGAAAGGAGGCATTTCGCGAGTGAGGGCCGCGCAAATGGACTTTTGACGGCTGGCCGGCGGCGTCCGCGCCGCAATCCTTATCTTCTATCGACACGCTTGGCTCCCGTTAATCGGCGAAGTTTCGCCGGAGATGCGGTTTCGTCTTCCGGGAAGCGGAAGAGCTCGAAAGAGCATCGTTTGAATTGCCTCACGCAATCGAGAATGGAGGGATGTTCTCGGACCGCAGCGATTAACTCGCGGTGGGATTGTTCGATGCCTGAAACACGCGAAGGCTGATTGAAGCAACCCGCATCTCGGCAAATATCCCGATGCGGAATGTTTCCTCAGACACTGGATATCAGTCCATAACGAGTAAGACATAGCAATCTCGTTCACAAAGGCAATGCTTAGCGGGCTCTTTTCCCTGAAGGATACGATCGTGGCGGCACCTCACTCAATCGATAAGGCTGTTGCAATTTCGTGGTTCTGCTGGTCCAATCGCGAAAATCGCCGCGGGGAAACGCATGCGAAGGCGCCCGCTGACCACGGACGCCCTCTTGTCTTCGACCTTCTGTGCTTTTCAAAGCCGGTTCATGCGATATCGCTGGCGCTCAGCTTCGATCTGCTCAGGCGTATAGGGTTCGGCCGTCTCGTCGAAACGTGTCCAGCCCTCTTGCGCATAGAGTGCCCGGCGGGATGATATGTCGACGGGCTGCGACCGGGTGAGGATCGCCTGGGCCTGCGGTAGCTTTGCCTCATCAACCCTTGCAGTTACAACCGACCCTCCGCGACGGATGCCTTCGGCGTAGACATGCGCCTCGTCTTCCGGGACGCCTTCGCTGATCATCGCTCCGACGATGCCTCCGACGGCACCGCCAGCGACAGCACCGGCTACTGCTCCCGCGGCAGTGGCAGCGAGCCAGCCGGCGGCAACAACAGGGCCGACCCCGGGAATTGCCATCATGCCGAGACCGGTCAAAAGACCGCCAGCGCCCCCGGCAACAGCGCCGACGCCGGCACCTGTTCCTGCTCCCTCGGCTGCGTAAGTGCCCTGCCCTTCGACGTCGACACCATTTGCCTTGTTTGTCACGATGCTAATGTCGTCAGATGGAATGCCTGCATCCTCGAGAGATTTCACCGCAGCCTTGGCGTCGTCATAACTGTCGTAAAGTCCGGTAATGGTGCGCATATCGCGTCTCCTTCTTCTCAATTTGCTACTTGGCCATCGTGACGTTGCCTTGGAAGTCTAGAGACACTCCTGTGTCCTTGCCGTCCTTCTTGGCAGTCGCTCGCCAAACGCCCTGATCATCCAGTTTGAGAGCCATGACGTCGGTGTAGCCGGCAGCTTCGATCCGGGATTTGGCCTGGTCTTCTGTGAAGCTGTTCTTGCCAGCAACCGGCGCTCCCGGGTTCTGACTGGTGTTGACCGCCGGAGTTGTCTGGGATGTCGATGGCGTCTGGCTCTGGGCCAGGGCTGCCGTTGCCGAAAGCAGAAGTGCAGCGACGAAAATGGATTTCTTCATGGAAGTTTCCTCCTGTTACGCTCATCGAACAAGAGAAAGATCAATTTGTTCCGCAGGTTATGACGACCACGACACTCAGGACGAAAGGTGCGACGAGTTCCAGGGGCGGCACGATCAGGTCCACGACGTCTGCAGTAGGAAGGTTAGGTAACGCGGCCAAGGACAACAAGGCCGGCGCGTTGGAAAGTAGTTTACACGCCTAGGAGCGGTAGAGTGACGCAACTCAACCAACTTCGTCCCCGCGTCGCGATCATTCTTGCGTGCTCCTTTCGCCATATTTCCTCCGCCAAGGAACTTTCAGCTCGCCGATAGAGTTCCTTGGATCGGAGTTAGGAGGATCATCAGATATGGAAATGCAACGGTCTTTCGAGCGGCGCCGGCCGATAAGAGGCGCCGCCTATTGTTTGGCGGATTTCCAGAAGAAATATGGACTTGATGACGCTACGGCCCAGGATCTGTTCGTTCGGTTCGGCCCTTCTTCGATCGAGCTTGATTTGCTCATGGCGGCAAAGCGTAAAATATTCTCCTTCGATGACCTGACGAACGAGATGCCCTCACGATCAACCTGCCCGAGGGAAACCAATTCGTCTTCAGGAACGATGAGAGCTTTAAATGGTCAACAACGCAGAAAGAAGAATGAAACACGCCGCGAGCGACCTGCACACAGACCTTAGTCTGGTAAGGGGCGAGTTCCTCTCCAATAAAATTTCGAGCCGGAATTCGGCGGCCGCGGTTATTCGTTCGCCATTCCGCTGGGCTTCATCGCGTCAACGCCGCGTTTGCGATCTATCCAGCGCATGACCGGTCTCGAGGCGACACCATGGATCGATATCGAAACTAGAATGATGATGAATATCGTCGTCCAGACGGTCTCGACCGCGGCGAAGGATCCTCTAGCAGATGCAAAGGCGAGATAATAGATTGATCCGAGGCCGCGAATACCAAAGATCGAGATGATCCATTTTTCGTTCATAGGCAGCTTGCAACCGAGCAGGCTAATGAAGCCCGCAAGCGGACGGACAACGGCTAGCAGCAAAATAGCGACGGTAACCATGCGCCAATCGACATGGGACATCAGCGATCCCTCCGCAATAACCGATCCAAAGCAGACCAGAAGAAGCATCATCAGAAGCCGTTCGATCTGCTCGCCGAAGTCGTGGAGTTCAGTATGAAAGCGGCTTCCACGCTCGGCACTGCGTAAAGTCTGGGCCGCAATGAACACGGCGACGAACCCATAACCATGCACGAATTTCGTTGCGCCGTAGGAAATGCAGGTGAATCCAAGTACCGCAAGACCTTCCCCCGTCCTGGCAAGACGGCCTAGTTCAGGAGCCTTGAAGGTGAAATAACCCATTGCTCGGCCGAGAAGCCAGCCGACCAAAACACCTGAAGCAAGCCTCCAAACAATGTCGACCGCCAGCCAGCGACCGAGCCAGTCGGTTCCGTGATTGCCGGACGTCGCCATCGCGAGAGCGGCCATGACGAAGGGAAAGCTAAGCCCGTCATTCAATCCGGCTTCCGAGGTCAAAGCGAAACGGATATCGTCTTTTTCACCAGTTTGGGGTGGCCCGACCTGTACGTCAGAAGCAAGAACAGGATCCGTCGGAGCAATGGCAGCGCCGAGGAGAAGCGCGGATGGCGGATCAAGCTTGAGAATGCTGCAGCCGAGAAGCGCTGTGGCGGCTATCGACAGCGGCATGGCGACGCCGAGCAGCCGCCATGTAATGGCCCAGCGTCGCAGATCAAAGGGTCGATCGATCTTCAGCCCTGCCCCCATGAGCGCAACAATAACGACCAGTTCCGTAAGATGCTCGGTCCAAAACAGGTTCTCGATCGGATCCTTCTGCGGAAGCGGAGTAAAGGGGGACCAGGCCAAATCCATTCCGATCAGAATGCAGCACATTGGAAGCGACAGCGGCAATCGCCTGAGAACGAGCGGCAACCATGTCGTGGCGAGCACGATACCGCCGAAAATAAAGAGCGTGACCATGTAAGAGGATGGCATCGGCGCTCCGGGCAAACTCACGAGCTCGGATGAAAGCTCGTGTGATCCAAAGCGATCTTGACGGCCGGCCCCGTGCAATCCGCCTCGAATTGCGGTGATTATCTCGCCCACCCAACCGATTTCCGGACATTTGGTTCCGCGATCACTTGGCCTTCTCTATGACAGGCCATCTAATGTCTACAGGCATATTTGCCGGCCGATAAGTATAAGACAACCTCGGCTAGCTGGATGGACTATGGCTTTTACCGCGCGAACGTCGGTAATGCCGCAGGGCCTTTGCCCGGTTTCCGCAATCTCCCATCGAACACCAACGCCTGTTCATCGCCCTGCTCTCGTCGACGAATAGCCATCCGCAGCCACGGTCATCCTGGCATTGGCGGACACGGTGCGCTTTCGGACCGGTCATGAGGTTGGCTGCGGATGTGATGATGGGTATGAGCAGGTCTGAATCGTTGGCTGCATCGATCCACCAGACCAGTTCGCCGGCAATCGACCCGAGCCTTATTTCATCCGCGTGGCGAAGCAAATGAGCATTGAAATGCTCGAGAGCCTCGATCGGCGGGGCGACACCGGCGATGCGGGCGACAAGGAGTTCATAGACAGCTTCGCGCAGTGCAATCGCCGCCGCGTAGGTTTTAGCGCTGTCTTGTTGATGTGTGCGCCACCGCGCGCCGATTAGTGCCAACGGCTGTTCATTCCCGGGTAGGTTGGCGGCCAGCCATTGCAAGAATGCCTGAGCGTTAGGAAGCCGCTCCTCACGGGACGAGCGCAATCGCCAAGCTGCCGTGTTTACAAACCGGATTGCCAATTCCTCTTTGGGGTCGCTGGCGACGCCTGAACGTCGGTCTTCATTGGAACTCATAGTCTTCATCCTGGTTTGGTTCATAACCCTATAAAAGGTTAGGACCAGCCACGATGCTTTCAAGGATACATATCACGTTCGGTGCGGCCTTTGCCGCGATCTATATCATCTGGGGATCGACCTATCTTGCCTTAGCTTTGGGTCTGCAAACGCTGCCACCCTTTCTTCTGATGGGCATACGCTGTTTGATCGGGGGCACCATTCTCTATGGCTATGCAAGGGTAAAGGGTGCCGAAGCTCCATCCGTCACGATGTGGGGAATCGCGGCAGTTTGTGGCTTGCTCTTCTTCGTCGGATGCCACGGCGTTCTGGCATATGCGCAGCAGCGCGTTTCATCCGGCGTGGCCGCTCTGCTGCTGGCAACGATCCCGTTCTGTATCGTCCTCCTGCAAGTTTTCATTCCCGGAGGTGAGCGGCCGACCGCGATGAGGGCGGCACTCCTCGTTCCCGGCATCACTGGTGTAGCTCTCATCGCATGGCAGGAAATATCTTCCCGCGCGAGCGCGGTGCACCTCGTGGATTTGCTTCTCCTGCTGGGTGCCTCCTTCTCATGGGCCGTCGGAACGGTCATATCGGAGCGCCATTCCGCCAAATTCGCTTCAACTGGGCTCGCTGGAATCGAACTGCTCGCCGGCGGAGTAGCATTGGCCGTCATCAGCGCGCTATCGGGCGAGTTGGAAGCTGTGCAGCCGACCTGGATCTCCGCCGTTTCACTGGGTGGCCTGGCCTACCTGATTCTGTTCGGTACCGTGATAGCCTTCGCCGCATATACGTGGCTGCTGAAACGAGTAGCGCCTTCATTGGTCGCCACTTACACTTTCGTAAACCCGATCATTGCCGTTGTCCTCGGCTATGCGTTTCTGGGAGAAAGCGTAACGACGCCCATCCTCATAGGCGCCGCAATGATCATTGTTTCGGTGGCCGGCATGCTGCTGCTCCAATACAAATCGACTAGGAAGGACGAGATGCCCCATTTTTGCGAGGCTCAAGTATCTCCCCGGCGTCCCTGAAAGCGGTTGCCAGATCTCTCGCCTCTCGCGAGGCGGATTCCGAGTCGAGGCAAGCCGCGTTGAAGTAGGAGATCACTCCATCGCGTCGCTCACATAGATGGCAGCGGAGAGTGCCTGATCTCCGGCCCGTTACGGTGCTCACCGCCCGCTCAAGCATGGTCTCTGGCGCGTCTGAGATAATTTACCTGCTTTCATAATCACCTTATCAGGTGGGGCAATTCTCCGTAAATGATCCACCCGCTTCTAAAGCTGATCATCGAGCACGTCTCGAATTCTAGCTGCCAAATCGGCGGAACTAAAGGGTTTGGTGATCAGCTTCACGCCTTTGTCCAGTCGGCCATGGTGGATGATGGCGTTGCGGGCGTAGCCCGTCGTGAACAAGACCTTCAGACCAGGCTTCAATTCGCGCGCCTGCTCGGCCACCTGGGCGCCGGTCATGCCGCCCGGCAGCACGACGTCGGTAAACAGCAGATCCACGCGTCCCTGCCGCTCCAACAGGCGAAGTGCGGACGGGCCGTCATGTGCCTCGACCACGCGGTAGCCGAGCTCGCGTAGGATTTCGACAGAATAGGTTCTAACGTCGTCGTCGTCCTCGAGGACGAGGATGGTCTCCTCTCCATCGCCATCGAGGATCGCAGCATCGTTCTCGCTCTCGGCCTCGGCGGTGCCGGCGGTCACAAGTCGCGGAAGATAGATCTTCACGGTCGTGCCCTGTCCAACCTCGGAATAGATTTTTACATGACCGGCAGACTGTTTAACGAAGCCATAGACCTGACTGAGACCGAGGCCCGTGCCCTTGCCGACTGGCTTGGTGGTGAAAAAGGGCTCGAACGCTCGCCCCAGTGTCTCTTCGTCCATCCCTATGCCGGTATCCGAAATGGAGATGCATACATATTGCCCAGGAGCCACCTCGGCATAGTTGGCTGCGTATGCCTCGTCGATATGAGCATTGGCGGTCTCGATAGTGAGGCGGCCGCCCTCCGGCATGGCGTCCCGGGCGTTCACCGCGAGATTGAGGATCGTTGCCTCGAGTTCATTGGCGTCCGCTTCGACCTGCCATAGACCCGCACCCAGCACAGTCTCGACCGACATCGTCTCACCAAGCGTCCGGTGCACCATTTCGGAAAGACCAGTCACCAATCCGTTCACGTTCAGTGGCTTCGGATCAAGCGGCTGGCGCCGTGAGAAGGCCAGCAGGCGCTGGGTGAGGGCCGCAGCGCGCCGCGCGCCAGTGAGCGCGTTATTTGCCGCCCGCTTCAGCCGTGGCGAATCGTCCGCAACATTGCGCAGGATGGTGTCGAGATTGCCAATGATCACCTGCAGCAGGTTGTTGAAGTCATGAGCGATACCGCCGGTGAGCTGGCCGATCGCCTCCATCTTTTGCGATTGCCGCAGCGCCTCTTCATTCAATTTGAGCTGGGCTGTCCGTTCCGCAACCTGCTG
>Ga0268256_1000566_pt1 | contig 29863 bp, 23 predicted proteins | sample AgamicAtAmrz_FD_200247 | JGI IMG/M metagenome (GOLD analysis project Ga0268256, IMG submission 200247) | Agave microbial communities from Guanajuato, Mexico - At.Am.rz (v2) (version 3) | ecosystem: Host-associated > Plants > Roots > Rhizosphere | place: Guanajato, Mexico | collected 2012-06-07 | reverse complement strand
GCAACGCATGACCCAGACCATGAAAGCGGCCGTGGTACACGCGTTCGGCGAGCCGTTGCGCATCGAGGAAGTCCCGATCCCCGCACCGGGGCCCGGCCAGATTCTCGTCAACATCAAGGCGTCGGGCGTCTGCCATACCGATCTGCACGCGGCCGACGGCGACTGGCCCGTCAAGCCGTCGCTGCCGTTCATCCCGGGCCACGAAGGCGTGGGGATCGTCGCGGCGGTCGGCGCGGGCGTCACGCACGTGCGCGAGGGCGATCGCGTCGGCGTGCCGTGGCTCTATACGGCCTGCGGCCATTGCGAGTACTGCTTCACGGGCTGGGAAACGCTGTGCCATGGGCAGCAGAACACCGGCTATTCGGTGAACGGCAGCTACGCGGAATACGTGCTGGCCGATCCCGATTACGTTGGCCAGTTGCCCGCGCAGGTCGCGTTCGACGAGATCGCGCCGATCCTGTGCGCAGGCGTCACGGTCTACAAGGGCATTCGCGTCACCGACACGCGCCCGGGGCAGTGGCTCGCGATTTCCGGCATCGGCGGCCTTGGGCACGTGGCCGTGCAGTATGCGCGTGCGATGGGCCTGCACGTCGCGGCCATCGACATTTCTCCCGACAAGCTCGCGCTGGCGCGGCAACTGGGCGCCCACCTGACGATCGATGCGTCGATCGACGACCCCGCGAAAGTGATCCAGAAGGAAATTGGCGGCGCGCATGGCGTGCTCGTCACGGCCGTATCGCGCAGCGCGTTCGCGCAGGCGCTCGGGATGGTCCGGCGCGGCGGCACGGTGGCGCTCAACGGTTTGCCGCCGGGCGATTTCCCGCTGCCGATCTTCTCGACCGTGCTGAACGGCATCACCGTGCGCGGGTCGATCGTCGGCACGCGGCGCGATCTGCAGGAATCGCTCGATTTCGCGGCGGACGGCCTGGTACGCGCGCACATCCACCGCGACCGGCTCGGCAACATCAACGACATCTTCGCGAAGCTGCGGGAAGGGAAGGTCGACGGGCGCATCGTGCTGACCGACATGCATTGATGCGCTGAACCCGCGCCCGCCGCCGCGCGACGCATGGCGTCGGAGCGGCGGCGAGGTGGCCAGGCGCGCGTTACGGCGCGAAGAACACGTCGGTGCGGTTCGTCAGGTTGCCCGCGTTGGTCTGCACGAAGAACGGATGGAACGACGACGACGGGAGAACGTCGAGCCCCTGGTAGTCGCCGATGAAGAACCCTTCGGCGTTGGGCGCGAGCTTCATGTCGAACGGGCCGCCGACGCGTCGCTCGTCGGCGAAGGTGGCGCCGCCGTCATGCGAGATCTTGCGCCAGAAACCGGTCGGCAGCGTCGTCGTGTTGCCGGCCTGCAGGTCGCGGAAGTCGTAGTGCGTGACCATCACCGCGCCCGTGTTGTCGACGCGCACCGACGGATTGAACGCGGGGCGCCCGGTCGGCGTATTCACCTGTTGCGGCGCGCTCCAGGTCGCGCCGCCATCCTTCGACGTCGATAGTGCGATCTCGTCGTACGCGCCGCCGTTGAAGCGGCTGTCCTGCCACACGACGTAGAGCTGCCCGGATGCGGGATCGATCGCGGGTTCCGGAATGATGTCGCCGGTGCGCACGGGCTCGCCGGTGTTCGGGTCCGTGACGCCGACCGTCTGCAGCCCCGCGATGATCTGCGGCTTGGTCCACGTCGCGCCGTCGTCGGTCGACTTGATGAAGGCGACCTTGCCGGCCGCCTTGCTGAACGGCGGCTGGATCAGGTCGAAGAAATCGTAGAGCGTGCCGCTCTTCGGATCGACGACGATCTGGTTGCCGATCGTCTGCTGGCGCGACGGCACGTCGACGATCACCTTCGCTGCGCTCCACGTCTTGCCGCCGTCGGTCGTCTTCGAGAACAGCGTCGGCCCGCGATACGCTTTCGTGTGCAGGTTCGCGTACGGGTTGCCGTTCGGCAGCTCGAGACGGTCCCATACCGCGTAGGCGGTGCCGGCCTTCACCGGGTTGGCGGTCACCGATTCCTTGTCGTTGAAGAACTGCGTCGTCGGTTCGTCGTTCGCGATCAGCACGGCCGGGCTGCTCCACGTTTGCCCACCGTCGGTCGAGACCGACGCGCCGACCGCGTTGGCGTTGTTCGACTGGTTGAACGAGATCGATACCGAGTACGCGGTGCCGTCCGGTCCGAACGAGACCCACGGATCGGACGCGCGCTCGTATTTCAGCCCGCCCGGCGCGCATGCGCTGAACGGCTGCGGCGTGCGCGCCCAGGTTGCGCCCGCATCGAACGTGTAGCCGGCGACGAGCCCGTGGGCGCCGCCGTTCGACCAGCGGTCCTGCTGCCACACGCCGATCATGTTGTTCGGGTTCGCCGGGTTGACCGCGAGCCACGGTTCGACTTCTGCATTCACGTAGTTTGTGCCCGGGCCGCCGATGGTGCACGCGGCGAACGGGCTTGGGCCGGACACGACGACGGGTTCGGCGTGCGCCACGGCAGCGGCGGCCAGCGCCATCGCGGCGGACAGACGGGTGACAAGCGGATGGGACACGATCATGCGTCGCATGGACGACTCCTCGGTGAGGGGCGGATGCGATGGCGGGGCACGACGAGACGACGCGAGCCGGGGCGCGGCGAATCGTGCCGCGCACGTCGTGACGTGCCGTTCAGCATGCCGCTTCAGTCATCGCCATCCGCGTGCGCTGGATGCCGCCAGCACTTCGGTTAAGACTCCTCTTCGTTTTCAATGCTTGTCGGGTGTGTCTGCGATGTCGACCCGACGGGAACGCCAGTCCGGGCATGCGACGAATGTGTCGAAGTGGATTGCAATGTAGGCGATTCGAATGCCGCGCAACAGGCGGTTTTTTGTAACAGGACGTAGCCGGAAAGCGTTGCCGGAAGCCGGCGTCCGGCATGCAAGATTTGCGTTGCGGCGGCATGAAAATCGAATCGAAAACGCGAATCGCAATCGCTTGCGATTGATGTCGGCACGCGCCGACCGTGAGCGCGTGATGCGCTGCTCAGCGCTCCGCCGGAAACCGTTCCTGCAACGCGTGCAGCCAGCGCGCGACGACGTCGAGTTCGGCGTCGGAAAACCCGTCGCACAGCTTGCCGTTGAGTTCGCGCAGCAGCACGCGCGCACGCTTGAGTGCCGCGTGGCCTGCGTCGGTCAGGTACAGCCGCGTCGCGCGGCCGTCGTCCGAATCGGCATGACGCGTGATGAGGCCGGCCTTCGCCATCCGGTCGGCGAGCCCCGTCATCGCGGACGGCGCGAGCTGCAATGCGGCGCCGACTTCGCCGATCAGCGCACCGTCCTGCCTGGCGAGACAGAACAGTGCACCGGCCTGCGCGGCGCTCGCGCGCGTTTCGGTTTCGGCCTTGCGGTCGATCCAGCGCTGCACGCGTCGCTGGCCGATGTTCAACATGAAAAACAGTCGTCGGTCTTCGCTCAAGCTGGGTTCCCGGCTGCAATGGAAAGAGAGGGACGGCCCGCGGTGCGCGGCGTGTCGAGCGCCTGCGCGAGCCAGTCGGCGACGTCGGGCCACAGCACGGTGCCGGGCCGGCTCCGAAAGAAGCCCATGTGCCCGACCGGGCCGCTGCCCGCCGCGCGCGGATCGATCTGGCGGCGTTCGACCTTCGCGCGGGTCAGATAGCTTACCAGCAGGCCGATCGCGGCCGGGTTCGCCCACGGATCGTCGTCGAAGCCGAGCGCGAGGATCGGCAGCTGCTGCTGCTTCGAGAAGCGCTCGGCCGCGCCGAGCGTCGGATCGTCGAAGAAGTAGTGAGGCAGCGTCGTCCAGCGGCTCCATTCGCGGAACACGCCGGCCGGCAGATCCTCGCCGAGCCCGAGTCGTTTGCCGGGCACGTAGCCGAGCAACGCGGACGTCAGCGGGCCGAGCACGCGCAGGATCAGCCACACTTTCAGGCGCTCGGCCGCCTGCGCGATCAGCCGCGTGCTGCCCGCATGCGCGGCGACCAGCACGGCCGCGCGCAGATGCGTCGTCGCGCCGGACAGCCCGATCGCGTGACCGCCGACGCTGTGGCCGACGGCCAGCAACGGCAGCCCTTCGTACGCGTGCCGGGCCCACGCGGTCGCGGCGCCCACGTCGAGTTCCATCCAGTCGCGCATGCGGGCCTGCAGCGCGCCCAAACGCGCCGGCCGCGAGGCGCCGATGCCGCGATAGTTGTAGGTCAACGCCGCGAAACCGCGTTCGGTCAGGAAGCGCGCGAAGCCCGCATACAGCCGCTCGGGCACGGCCGTCGCCGGATGGATCAGGACCAGCGCGCGCGGCGTCGCGTCCGGCGACCACAGCGTGCCGTGCAGCACGTAGCCGTCGGCGGCGGAAAATTCGATGGGTTCGGCGCTCATGGGCGTCCTCGCTCGGGTAGTTATTTCGTATGCGAAATATAGTTCGTAATTTATTTCGTGCACGAAATATATGTCGAGGAATCGTTCGAACTTCAAGAGGCGTCGGCGGGCGACGAGCCGCGCACGCATGCGAGCGAGTCATAAAATATTTGCATCTTTGTATAGAAGAATATTGCGTTTGTGTCATGAAGTGGATCGACGTATCTTCACCGGTTCCATCCGTTGCGCCGGCGGTTTCGAGCGGCGGACAAACCTTCCGGGAGATCATGTTGCTGAGCCGAATCGTCACGGCGCTCTTGCTGGCGCTCGCCGCGCAGCCGGGCATCGCCAAAGACACCGTCACGTTGCGTGTCGGTGAACAGAACTACTTCAACATCCAGGCGTCGATGGAGGCGTCCGGCGCGCTGAAGGACCTGCCTTACACGATCGAGTGGAAGCACTTCCAGGCCGCCGCGCCGGTGGCCGAAAGCCTGAACGGCAACGCGATCGACCTCGGCTTCCTCGGCGATTCCGCGCTGCTCACGCTGGCCGCGCGCGGCGCGCCGGTCAAGGTCGTCGCGGTGTCGCGGCAGAGCCTCGACGGCGTCGCGATCCTCGTGCCGAAGAACTCGCCGGTGCGCACCGTGGCCGATCTGCAGGGCAAGACCATCGCGGTATGGCGCGGCGCGTGGAGCCAGCAGCTCGTGCTGCGTGCGCTCGAACACGCGGGGCTGCGCGCCGATTCGGTGAAGTACGCGTACCTGATGCCGATCGACGCGACCAATGCGCTCGCGAACGGCTCGGTCGACGCGGTGTCGCTGTGGGAGCCGTTCGTCAGCACGCTCGCGTTGCGGCAGGGGGCGCGCCCCGTGACGACCGCGCAGGGGCTGATGCCGGCGCTGAGCTTCGTCGCCGCGAACGAGCAGGCCGCGACAGGCAAGCGCGCCGAAATCTCCGATTTCCTGCGGCGCGTGGTGGTCGCGCGCCAGTGGGTCGACAGCCATCCGCGCGAGTACGCGGACCTGTGGGCGAAGCGCGCGAATCTCGAACCCGACGTCGCGTATCGCTGGCTCAACAATGCCCGGCAGCGCGTCGGCCCGGTCGACGAGACGGCCGCGAAGGATGCACAGAACACGGCCGACTTCCTGCACAAGTCCGGCGTGATTCCGGCTGCGTACGACACGTCGAAGTTGCTCGACCGCTCGTATGCGGGGGCGTTCGCGGCGCCCGCGCAAAAGACCGCCGCCGCGCAGTGATCGTGCGGCTCGCTTCGCAATTTCAGCGATTCCCGCGATTTCCGATCGACATACCCGAGGACATCCCGACATGCCAGTCGACATCATCGGCATGATCACCGCGACGCCCGGCGCGGAGGTCGACGTGCCGGGCGGCGCGGCCGTCCAGCCCGACTACGTGCGCCGCTTCGCGCAGGCGCACGAGGCCGCCGGCTTCGACCAGATCCTGGTCGGCCATTTCAGCAACGCGGCGGACGGCTTCATCGTCGCGTCGTTCGCGGCCGCCGCGACCGAACGCATCCGCCTGCTGCTCGCGCACCGGCCGGGCGTGATCGTGCCGTCGGCCGCCGCGCGGCAGATCGCGACGCTCGACGTGTTCAGCGGCGGCAGGCTCGCGCTGAACGTGGTGTCCGGCGGCGACGACGCCGACTTGCAGCGTGACGGCGATTTCGTGCCGCACGACGCTCGCTACCGCCGCACCGGCGAATATCTCGACGTGCTGAAACGGATCTGGCTGGCCGATGCGCCGGTCGATCACGACGGCGCGTTCTACCGGCTGCGCGGCGCATCGCCGCTCGTGAAGGGCGCGCAGCGGCCGCACGTGCCGATCTATTTCGGCGGCTCGTCGCCGGCCGCGCTTGCCGTTGCGGGCGAGCATGCGGATGTCTACATGACGTGGGGCGAGCCGCTCGACGCGGTGCGCGAGCAGATCGCGCGCGTGCGGGCCGCCGCCGCGCCGTTCGGGCGCGCGCCGCGTATCAGCGTGTCGTTTCGGCCGATCGTCGCCGATACCGAGGCGGCCGCGTGGGAGAAGGCTGAGGCGATCCGCGAGCGCGTGCGGGCGGCGCGGCTCGCGAACGGCCAGCCGATCGCCGGTCACGCGCCGCAGAATGCGGGCTCGCAGCGCCTGATGGCCGCCGCCGCGCAGGGCGATGTGCTCGACGAGCGGCTGTGGATGGGCGTCGCGAACCTGACCGGCGCGCGCTGGAATTCGACCGCGTTGGTCGGCACGCCCGAGCAGGTCGCGCGAGCGCTGGGCGCGTATTACCGGCTCGGCGTATCGACGTTCCTGATTCGCGGTTTCGATCCGCTCGACGATGCCCTGGCCTACGGGCGCGACCTGATCCCGGCGATTCACGCGCACATTGCGGAACTCGACCGCTATCAGGTGGCGGTGCCGGCGTAGGCGAACGACCGGTCAACCGAATCGCGCCGGCGTGTCCGCCACGACATGCCGGCGCGATTGTCTTGAGCGACACGCTCAGAACGACGGCAACCCCGGCGGATTGGTCTCCGCCCGCGCGATCGCCTCGCTCTGCAAACCCCAGCGCGCGAGCGCCTGCCCGTAGCGGCCGTTGCCGATCAGCGCATTGGTCGCGAGGGTCAGCGCCGGCGCGAGCCCGCTGCCGCGGCGCGTCGCGATCGCGACGTCCGCATTCGCCGGCCAGCCCGCATTGACGACGCCGACGCGGCGGATCTTGCCGCTGCGTGCGGCCTCGTACGCGAGCGACGCGTTCGGGTTCAGCTCCGCATCCGCGCGGCCCGACAGCAGCGCGACGCGCGCCGTCGCATCGTCGTCGAAATAGAGCAGTTCGGCCGGCTTCAGCCCCTGCGCGACGTTGCGCTTGCTCCATTCGAGCAGGATGCGCTCCTGGCTCGTGCCGGCGCCGGTGATGATCCGCAGGCCCGCGATGTCCTTCGGCTCCGCGATCTTCGCGATCGGGCTGGCGGTGCGCACGTAGAAGCCGTGCAGGCCGAGCCGGTAGGTCGTGAAATCGTATTTCTCCTTGCGCTTCTCGGTCACGCCGACGTTCGAGATCACCGCGTCGTACTTGCCGGACGTCAGCCCCAGCGGCCAGTCGGCCCACGCGATCGGCAGTAGCACGAGCGTACGGCCGAGCGCGTCCGCGACCAGTTGCGCATAGTCGGGATCGGCGCCGACCACGGTGCGCGCGTCGGTCGCATAGGTCGACACGGGCGGCGCGTGCGGCGAGATCGCGACCGTGAACGCGCCGTCGCGCACCCAGCGGTAGCCGCTGGCCGCGCGGATGGCCGCGTCGTCGGGGCTCGCGCGCAGACGGCCGGCCTGACGCGGGTCGAGGTCGGCGGTGGCGGCCGCCGCGCGTGCCGCGTGCCACGGCAGGCCCGATGCCGCGACCAGCGCGGCTGTGATGAACTGGCGTCGATCGGTCATCGCGCGGCACCTCGCAAGTGGGAAGCGGCGCGCATCACAGCACCCGCGACAGGAACGCGCGGGTGCGCGAATGCGACGGCGCGTCGAGCACGACGGCGGGCGGCCCGGCCTCGACGATGCGCCCGCGCTCCATGAACAGCACGTTGTCCGCCACTTCGCGTGCGAAGCCGATTTCATGCGTGACGATCACGAGCGTCGTACCCGAGCGCGCGAGCTCCTTGATCACGTCGAGCACTTCGTTGACGAGTTCGGGATCGAGCGCCGACGTCGGCTCGTCGAACAGCAGCACCTTCGGACGCAACGCGAGCGCCCGCGCGATCGCGACGCGTTGCTGCTGGCCGCCGGACAACTGGCGCGGGTACGCATCGGCTTTATCCGCGAGGCCGACCCGCGCGAGCAGCGTGCGCGCGGTGTGCTCGGCCGCATCGCGCGTCACGCCGGCGACGGCGATCGGCGCTTCGATCAGGTTCTCGAGCACCGTCAGGTGCGGGAACAGGTTGAAGTTCTGGAACACCATGCCGACGGCCGTGCGCCGCTTCAGCACGTCGCGTTCGTTCAGTTCGTGCAGCACGTCGCCGTCGCGGCGATAGCCGATCAGTTCGCCGTCGATGTCGATGAAACCGTCGTCGACGCGTTCGAGATGGTTGATCGTGCGCAGCAGGGTCGACTTGCCGGAGCCGGACGGGCCGACGATCACGGTCACGCTGCCGCGCGGCGCGACGAACGACACGTTGTCGAGCACGCGCTGCATGCCGAACTGCTTCGACACGCCATGCACGGCCACTTCGCCGCCGGTGCGCGACACGGCGGCTGCGGTATCGGTGCGCGTGTCGTCTGCGGCCTGCGCATTCGACGCCGCACGGCGTGACGCGACACGCCGCCACAGCCCGCCGAGGCGCGCAAGCGCGAACGTGACCACCGACGGCGGCGGATTGCGCAGCGCGCCGCGTGCATAGTGCCGCTCGACCTGCACCTGGATCGCGGACAGCACGGTCAGGATGATCAGGTACCAGACGGTCGCGACCATCAGCAGCGGAATCACTTCGAGGTTGCGGCGATAGATCACCTGCACCGTGTAGAACAGCTCGGGCATCGCGAGCACGTACACCATCGACGTGCCTTTCGCGAGCGAGATCAGGTCGTTGAACGCGGTCGGCAGGATCGCGCGCATCGCCTGCGGCAGCACGATCCGCGACGTCTGGCGGCCGCGCGGCAGCCCGAGCGCGGCGGCGGCTTCGAGCTGCCCCTGGTCGACCGCGAGAATGCCGCCACGGATCACCTCCGCGGAAAACGCCGCGTGGTTCAGCGTGAGGCCGAGCACGGCCGCGAGGAACGGACTAATGAGGTCGGTGGTCGGCGTGTCGAACCACACGATATCGGTGAACGGCACGCCGAGCCGCACGTGCTCGTACAGGTAGCCGAGGTTGTTCAGGATCAGCAGCAGCACGATCAGCGGAATCGAGCGGAACAGCCACACGAAGGTCCATGCGCTGGCGGACAGCAGGCGGGAGCGCGACAACCGGGCCAGCGCGACGAACGCGCCGAGCACGAAGCCGAACACCGCGCCGAGCAGCGTCAGCACCAGCGTGCGCGCGAGCCCCGACAGCACCGGCGGCGACAGGAACCATTCGGCGAACACCGGCCAGCCCCACTGCGGGTTGCCGAGGAGCGAATACAGCGTGAGCGCGATCAGCACGAGCGCGAGCACGGTGCCGGCCGTGCGCGACCGGTGGCGCGCGGGCACGATCCGCAAACGCGTGCCGGCCTCGCGTGCGCTGGGGGAAGAGAGCGGCGGCAGCGCGCCGCCGAGGTGGGTCGTGTCGCTCATGTCGTTGGAATCCTCGAATCGATCGATCGGCGGGCGCGCCGCCGTGCATGGGCCGCGCAGCGGCGTCAGGCGTGCGCTTCGGCGGCCGCTTCCTGAGCGGCGTCGGGCGTCGCGTAGCGGCTCGCCTTGCGCGGCAGACCGAGGTGGTCGCGCAGCGTGGCGCCGGGCAGGTCGCGGCTGTAGCGGCCGCGCGCCTCGAGCACCGGAATCACGAGTTCGATGAAATCGTCGACGCCCTGCGCCTGGACCGGAAAACCGAGGATGAAGCCGTCGCCGGCACCTGCGTCGTGCCAGCGGATCAGCTCGTCGGCGACGTGTTCGGCCGTGCCGATGAAGTTCGGCCGCGGCGTCGCGACCGCGAGCGCGGTTTCGCGCAGCGACAGGCCCTTGCGTTTCGCATCGGCCTTGATGCGGTCGGTGGTCGAGCGGAAGCTGTTGCGGCCGAGCTCGCCGAGTTCCGGGAACGGCGCGTCGAGCGCGTATTGCGTGAAGTCGTGGTGATCGAAATAGCGGCCGAGGTACGCGAGCGCCTCGTCGATCGTCAGCAGGTCGCGGATCGCCTGGTATTTGTCTTCCGCTTCGGCGGCCGTGCGACCGACGATCGGCCCGACGCCCGGGAAGATCTTCACGTCGCCGGCCTGCCGCCCGTGCTCGATCGCGCTCTGTTTCACGCGCTGCGTGAACGCGGCCGTTTCCTCGATCGACGGCGAATGCGTGAACACCGCGTCCGCGTATTTGCCCGCGAGGCCGATGCCGGTGTCGGACGAGCCCGCCTGGAAGATCACCGGCTGCCCCTGCGGCGAGCGCTGGATGTTCAGCGGGCCCGCAACCTGGAAAAAGCGGCCCTGGTGATCGAGCGTATGCAGCTTGTCGCGATCGAAGAAGCGGCCGGTCGCGCGGTCGCGCACGAATGCGTCGTCGTCCCAGCTGTCCCACAGGCCCTGCACGACCTCGAGGTATTCGTCGGCGATCTCGTAGCGCAGTTCGTGATCCGGGTGCGTCTTGCCGAAATTCTTCGCGGTGCCTTCGAGCGGCGTCGTCACGACGTTCCAGCCCGCGCGCCCGCCGCTGATCGCGTCGAGCGACGCGAGCTGGCGCGCGACCGTGAACGGCTCGCTGTACGACGTCGAGATCGTGCCCGCGAGCCCGATCTTCTTCGTCGCGACCGCGAGCGCCGACAGCACGGTCAGCGGCTCGAAGCGGTTCAGGAAGTGCGGGATCGACTTCTCGTTGATGTAGAGGCCGTCCGCGACGAACGCGAACGTGATGCCGGCGGCTTCCGCCTTGCGCGCGACGCCGATCATGAAGTCGAGGTTGATGCTGGCGTCGGGCGGGTTGCTCGGATGCCGCCACGCGTTCATGTGGCTGCCTGCGCCTTGCAGCATCAGGCCGAAGGGAATCGATCGTCGGGTCGTCATGATGGGAATGTCACGCGTTCTGGTCAGGGGAGAGGGAGCGATCGGCCGCGAGGGCCGTCTGCAACGGCGTGGTGGACAGCGCGCCGCCGAGCCATTCGGCAGACGCGAGCCGCGCCGCGTAGTCGGATACCGGCGAATCGATCACGAACGCATCGACGTCGAGCCGCCGGCTCAGCGCGTCGAGCGCGCGGTGCACGCCCTCGGGCGTATCGGCCAGCACCGTCGGGCGCAACTCGTCGATCCGGTAGTCGGACGCGCCGCTTTGCCGCGCGAATTCCGCGGCCGCCTGCGCGCTGCCGAGATTGAAGCTCTGGCCGCCCGCGAACTGCAGCTTGAAGATCTTCAGCGGCCCGATCAGTTGTTCGGCCTCGTCGCGCGTCGGCGCGGCGACCGCGTACAGCGCGACGAGCGGTTTCTCGCCGCCCGCGCCGCGATAGGCGTCGAGCGAGCGTTCGAGATTCGCGTCGTCGCCGTTGAAATGGCCCGCGTAGCAGAAGCGCCAGCCGTGGCGCGCGGCGAGCGCGCCGCTGTCCGGCGAGCCGCCGAGCAGGATGCGTTCGGGCGACTGCGGCGGCACCGGCATCGCGACCGCGCCGGCGAGCGGATGATCTTCGGCCACGCCCCAGCCGAGAAACGCGTCGAGCTCCGCGAGCTGCCCCGCGAAATCGGGCTTGCGCGCCTTGTCGTGGAACCACTGCAGCGCGCGCGTGGTCAGCGGCAGCCCGCCGGGCGCCTTGCCGATGCCGAGATCGACGCGGCCCGGCGCGAGCGCGGCCAGCAGCTTGAAGGTTTCCGCGACCTTGAACGGGCTGTAGTGCTGCAGCATCACGCCGCCCGAGCCGATACGGATGCGCGACGTGTGCGCGAGCAGGTGCGCGACGACGACCTCCGGCGCCGAACTCGCGAAGCCCGGCGTGCCGTGATGCTCGGCGACCCAGAAGCGCGCGTAGCCGAGCTGTTCGGCGCGGCGCGCGAGCGTGGTGGTGAAGCGCAGTGCGTCGGCGGCGTTCGCGCCGTCGGCGATCGGACTCTTGTCCAGCAACGAGAGCGAATAAGACATGGTGAGCGGCGTTCCTGCGTGAGCGTGGATGGACGGTTGCGGGCGCGCGGCGCTCAGCTCTTCGGCAGCCCGGGCGGATTCGTGCGCGACTGGTCGATCGCTTCGGACGCGAGGTTCCAGCGGTCGAGCACCTGCTGGTAGCGGCCGCTCTTGATCAGCCCGTTCAGCGCGACGGTCAGCGGCTCGGCGAGGCCGCTGCCGCGGCGCGTGGCGATCGCGATGTCGGCCGTGCGCGGCCAGCCGCCACTGATCGCACCGACGAGCCGCGTCTTGCCTTGCTGCGCGCTTTGATACGCGAGCACCGAATTCACGCTGAACACCGCGTCCGCCCGGCCCGACTGCACGGCGACGATGCGCATCGCCTGGTCGTCGTAGTACTGGATCTGCACGGGTTTCAGCCCGTGCGCGACGTTCTCGCGGTCCCACGCGAGCAGGATTTTTTCCTGGTTGGTGCCGGCGTCGGTCACGATGCGCAGCCCCGCGACGTCCTTCGGCTCGCGGATCGCCTGGATCTTGCTGTCGTTGCGCACGTAGAAGCCGACCTGGTCCTTGCGGTAGGTCGAGAAATCGAACTTCTGCTTGCGCTCTTCGGTAACGGTCACGTTCGAGATCACCGCGTCGACTTTCCCCGATTCGAGCGCCAGCGGCCAGTCGGCCCACGCGAGCGCGACGATCTTCAGCTTGCGGCCGAGGCTGTCGGACACGAGCTGGCCGACGTCGGCATCGAAGCCGATCACCGTGCGCGCGTCGGTCGCATACGAGCTGATCGGCGGCAGGCTCGGCGCGATGCCGATCGTCAGCGTGCCGGGCTCGGCGAACTTGAACGACGCGGGCACCGCGCGCTCGACCGCCGCATCGGCCGCACCACGCGGGCGGCCGCGCTGCTCGGGGCTCAGGTCGAACGTCGCGGCGGTCGCGGCCATCGCGGCCGCGAAGGCGCTCAGGCCGATCAGTGCGGTGGCCAGCGTGCGCACGGCACGGGAAGAAAGCGGTACGGCTCGATGCATGAAAACGTCCTGTCGTGGCAGCGTGGAATCGTTGAAAGCGGGAAGGGCGAGATGAAAGGCGGGATGTCGCGCGCTCAGCGCGGCAGCACCGGTTCGGGCACGGGCGCCCACAGGTCGGCCAGCGTCGACGTGCGCGACGGATCGACGAGATCCTTGCCGAAACGCAAGTGGAAATACGCTTCCGGGTCGATCGACGAATCGAACAGCCGCGTATAGCCGGTGCGGTCGTATAGCGCCCACGCTTCGGGCTGGCGAAAGCCGGTGGTCAGGTAGAGGCGGCGATAGCCCTGTTGCGCGGCACGCAGTTCGAGCGCTTCGACGATGAGTCGCGCGAGGCCCTGGCGGCGCAGGTCGGTGCGCGTCCAGATGCGTTTCAGTTCGGCGGTCTGCGCGTCGTAGCGCTTGAACGCGCCGCCGCCGATCGTCTCGCCGTCGCGCAGCAGCAGCACGAACGCGCCTTCGGGTGGCGCGAACAGTTCGGCCGGATACCGCGCGAGTTCGTCGCGGGCCGATGCACGGCTGTCGGGGCGGTACGCGTTGTAGCGCGTCGAATACTCGTCGATCAGCGCGTCGATCAGCGGCTGCGCGCGGACGTCGAGCGGCGTCGTGTCGATGATGCGGTCGTTCGTGGCCATGGGCATCGCGAATGGCGCGCGATGCGGACGTTCCTGGCGGAGTGCGGGCACGCGGCCCGTCCGGTCTGTTCCGTTATCGCGACGCAGTTGTCGTGATGGCGGCGGCTGTCGTGCTTCGTGCGATGCATCCGGCGCGCCGCCGCCGTTTTGAACACGTTAGCGGCGCGGCCGGCAAAGGCGAACGAAGCAATTTCGATAAGGATTTCGCGGAAGGTGGAAGAAGGCTTGCAGGGGAAGTGGGGTGCGGCGAACGGGCGTGGAGGGAGCCGTGCCCGTTTGATGGATGTACGGCCTGGACGATCGGCAGGATGGTGTCGTTTCGTGGCCGACGGGTGATGCCGATTCGGCGCTGGCTCGTCACGCTCGTGCGCGTCCGGCCGGGGCCCGCCGCCATGGTGGCGACGGGTTCTCCTCGATTCGTCGCGTCAGCGCGGGGCGCTGATCGACGACGACAGCGTTCAGGCCGCTGCCGCCTGCTGAATCGCGTCCTGCTGATCGCCACCCAGGATATCGACGAGACTGGCCAGCATCCGAGCCAATTCACCCGTCATCAGCGTGAAGTCCGAGTCGAAGCGCTCGTCGTCGTTCTGCGCGGTGGGGTCCGCCGCTTCCTTGATCACGTCGAGCGGCGTGACGCGCTTGATCGTCAGCGATGGTGTCAGCACGAACGAGATCCGGTCATTCCAGGTCATCGCGAGGCGCATGCATTGCTTGCCGGCTTCGATGTGCCGGCGCATGTCGTTCGCTTCCAGTGCGTGGCCGACGTATCGCACCGTGGCGCCGCCTTCGCCGGTCGAACGCAACTCGGCGTCCTGATCGACGGTGAATCCGCCCGGCGCCTCGCCGGACAGCAGCCAGTCCGTCATCACGGCGACCGGCGAGCGCGCGACATGAACGCCCGCGAGCGGCAACGGGTCGATCGATTTGACGAGCAGGCTGCGAACGTCGTCGGCAAGCGCCTGGGCCGCCGCATCGATGACGAGCCAGCCGTTCGCCGTGTCGATCCACACGCGGGTATCGCGGCGAATGCTGAACGCGCGCGGCAGCAGTTCGTCGGTCACCTGCTCCTTGAGTTCGCGCAGTTGTTTTCGGCCGACCTTGAAGCCCTGCTGCTCCTCGACTTCGAGCGCACGCGCCTTGGTGACCTGATTGACGACCGATGCCGGGAGCAGCTTCTTTTCGGCACGAAACAGCAGCAGCATCTGCCGGTTGTTCGAATACACGAGCGCGCCGTCGTCACGCGGCGACGCCCAGCCGACGCGCTGCATCTCGACGCTGCTGCCCGGCTGGAACGCGTGAGGCGCCAGCCATTTTTCCATCTGGTCGGGGGTAACGGCCCAGGGTGTGGGAAGACGGTGAAGCTGGAGATTCTTGAACCACATAGGCGTACGGGCAAAGCGCGTCATTCTATATGACGGGGGCGGTCAGTGGCCGGAAGGGCCCCCGGTTAGCCGCTGACGGCCCCGGGTTCGTACCTGGAAACGGTCATTGGACGGGGGCCAGCTAGCTCAAAGGCCGGTGCGCCCAACCGATTCAGAGGCTATGCGCGTTGCTCTATGGCTTTCAACTTCCGCCAGAATTCGCCGGCCTACCGTGCCGCCAAAGCGCAGAACAGTAGAAGAACCTTGAATACGTAACGTAACCGTGCGTGAAAAGAATAGCTCTTTTTGCGACGCGTTTATCGCGTCCCAGGGTATGCAGATCGCGGGAAGTCGCAAGTTCAGGGGAAAGCTGGGGCGTAGCCACAAGTGTCGAGGGTAGAGTTCAACGGCCACGGAAAACCTGGTCCATTTTGATCGGCACGTAACCCAGCGATAGGAGCCATTGGAGATTTGCTTTCCGTTCGCGGCAGTCCGGCTTGCCGCGTACGGCTCAAGTTCCTTCCAGCCGGACAGCCAGCGCATAGCCTCGATCCCGGAACCATAGAAAACGATCGCGACGATGAGGAATCGGACGATATCGAGCATATTCAGTGGAGTCAGGGGCGCGCTGTATGAATCGCTGTGTCAGGCGCATGTTCTCGACCATTGGTGCTGCGCCGCGCCAATGACCTGCTCGGGTGAGGGGGCATCTTTCTTGCCGGGAATTCCCGATCCCCACGTGGCCGTCCGCTTTGCGGATCAAGGATACCAAAAGCTTGATGGCGCCAAAGGACCCTAACCGATCGGCATCCGACATTGGCGCGGCACCGGGCCGTCACCGGCGAGAAAGAGAGCATCGACGGTTGCATCAAGATTGATGACAATGGAGACCATTCCAACAAGAGGGCAAGAACAATGATGACTTCCGGCGACGGCCTGACCAGCCCGGCGCGGCTCCTGCGGCTCGCTTCATGGGTGATTGCGATCATCTTCGCCGTCTTTCTGAACATGCTCGGCAGTCTCGTGATCCGCGACATGGCGTTCGCCCCCCGGGGCGGTCCGCCGGTCATCGAGCAATTCGCCGACGCTCCGGCAAAAGCGCGGCTGGACGCGGCGCGGCGTCAGCTGCAGGCGCAGCGCGACGCGCTTGCCGAGAAGGTCGACACGATGGAAGTGGCGCGCGGCCGCGCCGCGAAGGAGTACGCGGCCGAGAAGGAAAGTTTCCGCAACTGGCTGGCCACCCGCGCGGTGACGGGAGACGGTGCGCGGGACCCGGACATCGTGGCGAGAACGCGCAAGCTGGATACGCTCCAGGCCGTGGTCGTCAACTGGCAGCACCAGATCGATGCGATCGGCGATCAGCAACGGGCGCTGGCATCGCGGCAGACGCAAGTCGACACGCAAATCGCCGAAGCGGACGCAGCAGCCGAACGGCGCTTCGATGCCGCGACCCGGCACTACGAGATGCAGGTGTTCGGGCTGCGCCTTGCGCTGACGTTGCCGATTCTGCTGGTCGCGACCTGGCTGTTCATCCGCTATCGCAAGGCGCGCTACTGGCCGTTCGTGTACGGTTTCGGCCTGTTTGCACTGAGCGCGTTTTTCATTGAACTGGTGCCGTACCTGCCGAATTTCGGCGGCTACGTCCGCGTCCTGGTCGGCATCGTGCTGACGGTATTCGCCGGCCTCTACATGATGAAGGCATTTCAGCGCTATGCCGAACGCAAACGGCTCGAATTGCAGCAGGATCAGGGCGAACGCGCGCGCACGATCGGATATGAAAAAGCCGTCCGGTCACTCGAGAAAAAGCGCTGCCCGTCATGCGACAAGCAATGGAGTCTCGGCGGCAACGACTCCACGTTTTGCGTCCATTGCGGGTTGAGGCTTTTCAATGTTTGCGAATGCGGTGGCCGGAATTTCTTCTTCTTCCCGCATTGCCATCAATGCGGTGTTGCGCAGGGGAATGAGTCGCCGGTGTCGTCCGACTGACGGTCAGCGTGTCCGCACTGGCGGCGTACGACGGTCGTGAACGCGTCAGTCGGGTGCCTCACTCGATGACACGTGGCGGCGTCGACAACTCCGCCAGCTGAAACAGACAATCCCCGCGCCGCACCTGCGCGGGCACCCGCTTGCACACCACCTCGCCATCGCCGTTGAACCGGTGCAGCACCGGTTCGCGCAATGGCGTATCGGGGAAATGCACCCACGCGGCCGGCTGCCCGGCCTTCACCTGATCGCCGAGTTCGACGAGCGGTTCATACAGCCCGCGCTCGTACGCATAGACGAAATGGCGATCGCCGTCGACGCGCATGAAGCGCGGGACGGTCGGCGGCGCGTCGGGCACGAGCGCGCCGTGCAGCAGCCCGATGTAGCCGAGGTAATGCAGCAGCCCTTGGCGGCCGAGCCGGATCAGCGACGGATCGGCCATGCCGGCGCCGCCGAGCTCGGTGACGATCGAGATCGCGCCTTGCCGGCGCGCGGCCGACGCCGAATGCACGGGATTCGGTGCGTGCAGCAGCGCGTTGTGCAAGCCGAACGCGACCAGCAGCCCGTTGAGCTTCGCGGCTTCTTCGGCGTCGAGCGGATCGATCGCGAGCATGTTGCCGCCCTGGTACAGCAGCGAGCTGCCGCCCGAATGCAGGTCGACCAGGTACTGCGCGCGCGACAGCAGCACATGCTCGATGTAGTGGGCGATCATTTGCGTCGGCGTGCCGGTCGGGTCGCCGGGAAAACTGCGGTTCAGGTTGCCTTCGTCGAGCGGCGACACGCGCTGGCCCGCATCCGCCGCCGGGAAATTCGCCATCGGCAACAGGATCAATTGCCCGCTGACCATGTCGGGTTCGATCTCGCGCGTCAATTGCGACACGATGATCTGGCCTTCGTACTCGTCGCCGTGGTTGCCGGCCATCACGAGCGCGACCGGGCCGTCGCCGTTGCGGATCGACACGATCGGGATCGGCAGCCAGCCGTAGGCGGAGCGGTGCACGGAGTGCGGCAGGCGCAGGTAGCCCGCGTGCTTGCCTTGCGCGTCGAGATCGATTTCGCAGTGAATGGGATTGCGGGGAGAGGAAGAGGCGGTCATGGCGGTATCGTTCGATGAACGGAATCTGCCATCTTATAGGGGAAACCGGCACCGCGCGGCGCGGCGGGCGGGATCAGCGGGGCTGCGCGTGACTGCGGACGGGCGCACTGCCGTGCATTGCCGGGCCGATACGCGAGCGCGCGCGATGTTGCAGCGATGAAGCCATGCCGGCGTGCCGGCCGGCTGCATGCACGCGCCGGGTTTCGCGCCAGCCCGTGTCGGGACAGGGCCGGCGCGCACGACGCGCTTATCGGCCGGATGTTTCAGCTTCGAGACGTCCTTCTTCCCACAGTGCCCAGAAACGGCTGCCGGCGCGATACGGATTCGCACGTCGCGCGGCGTGATCGGCGACGCCCTGGCGAAACGCGCCGTACAGCGTGAGCGGCGGATTGTCGATGCATGCGGCTTCGTACGCGGCCGGCATCCGGCGGTCGGACACGAGCCGGCGGATCAGCGAGGCGCCGTCGATCACGGCCTGTTCGTCGATGATTTCGGTTCGTGCGAGGACGTCGACGGTATTCATGTTGGGCTCCCTGAAACGTTCTTTCCCCATCAAGGAGCAATAAGAGTGCCAACCGCGAAATGCCGTACTCGGCCTCGATCGTGCGGGCTTCTGCAGTCATCTTTCGGCGTGCCGGACGGCGATGTTACGGAACACGTCACGTGACACGCGAACGCACGGCGCCACGTGCGAACCGGCAAAGTGTTTCGGAATTGAATCGTCGGGAGGGGGGCGGCGCGTACGGAACGGATGAATGCGCGGCGGAATGCCGCGTCGCCGGTTCAACTGGCGGCGGCCGGCACCACGCGGCGGCTGCCGCTCGAGTAGAAGCAGTAGATGCCCTTGCCGGCCGACTTCGCGTCGTACAGCGCGCTGTCGGCCTGCCGGATCAGTTCGTCGGGCGAGCCGTGCCCATCGTCGAGCGCGATGCCGATGCTGATGCCGATGCAGACGGTCTCGCCGATCGACAGCGCGTACGGCGCCGAAATCTGCCGGATGATCCGCGCGGCGAGAATCGAGCACGCTTGCATCGTCGTGTCGTCGATCGCGACGATGAATTCGTCGCCGCCGATGCGCGCGGCGAGTTCGCCCGGCGGCAGCGTCTTGCCGAGCCGCTCGGCGACTTGCGTGAGCACTTCGTCGCCGGCCTGGTGGCCGAAGCGGTCGTTGATCGACTTGAAGCCGTCGAGATCGAGATACATGACGGCGAATGCCGGGCTCGGCAGCCGCGGCCGGCGCGCGAGCATTCGCTTGAGTTCGGCGTGCAGTTCGTGGCGATTCGGCAGACCCGTCAGCGCGTCGTGTCGCGCGAGGTGGCGAATGTGCTGTTCGGTCTGGCGGCGGGTGGTGACGTCCTCGACGATGATCACCGCGTTGCCGTCCGGCACGCGGTGGCGCGTCAGTTCGAGCTGACGGCCGTCGGCGAGCGCGATGTCGAGCGGCCCGGGTTCGTGGCGGCTCAGCCAGCTGTCGCACTGCGCGGCGAGGCCGGCGCCGCCGGGATCGATCACGGCATCGGTGCCGAGCGCGGCGACCACGGCGGGCAACGGCGTATCGAGCATGATCTCGCGCGGCGAGCCGAACAGTTGCGCGGTCCGACGGTTCGCGACGATCACGCGGCTGTCGCCGTCGATCATGCACAGGCCGTGCGGCATGTAGGTGAGGGCGGCGTCGAAGCGGGCGACGAGTTCGGCGTTGCGCTGGCGCGCGGCGATCAGCGCGACGAGCACGCGGTAGTGGCGCTGGACGACCGTGCGCATTGCCGCGAGATAGATCGCGAGCGGCGGCACCAGCAGCCAGGCACCCGGCCGTGGGGCCAGCAGCGCACCGACGCCGATCGGCAGCACGCCGAGCACGACCTGCGTCATCGCGAGCCGCGGCAGCGCTGAATTGCGCGACGCGATCCCGCCGAACACGCCGCCCGCGACCATCACGGATAGCGTGCCGAGTTCGACGTCGGTGGCCTGCACGCAGCCCATCACGCCGAGGCCGAGCACGAAGCAGGCGACGAGCGACACCGGCGCATAGCGCCTCGCCCAGTATTCGGCGCGATCGTCGCCGGCGTTGCGCCGTACCGTGTAGGCCCGTGCGATCGACAGGCGCGCAATGAGCAGGCCGACGTCGAAGACGAGCCACGCGAGACACCACAACTGCTGCAGCCGGATCAGCGCGACGGCCGCGACGAAGCCGCTCGCGAGCCCGGACAGCGCCATCGGGCGCACGTCCTCGAACAGCGTCACGAGCATCGACGGACGCAGTGCGGCCGTCACGCGGTGGTTGCCGGAGGTGGGAGTGGCGAGAACGGAGTTCAGGAGAGACGCCCTGACTGCCATGATTGTCGACCTCGACACGATGTCTCGATGGCTGGCGGCGCCCGCACGGCACGTGGCGGAGGCCCGGCCGAGCCGGATGCGCACGACATTACCATGAAAAACCGGCGGCGCGGGCCGGCCGGCAGCGCCGCGCATCGCGTCGAACGCCGGTCGTCAGCCACGTCTGCGACAGGCTTGCGGATTCGGCGGCGCGAAGGCAGCATCGTTGCGAATGGAACGATGTGCGGCGGCCCAACGGAAGCGCGCGAAGCCGGAAGCGGCAAGCGAATTGCAGACCCGCGACCACCCGCCGCAGCCCGGCTGAAACCCGTTATAAGAAATCTAATAAGTATTTCATGCGGGAAATACTATAGGCGATATATCAAAAACAATGCCAGAATGCGCGCCGCTCCGAACGCCGCGACACCCGATCGCCGTCCGAGCCGCATCAGGAGGTTCTCCCCCAATGAAAAACCACGGCCTGTCACGGCGGGGTTTTCTGAAAGCCAGCGTGCTGGCGGGCGTCGCGGTGTATGTCGCGCCCATCGGCAGCCGCGCGTTCGCGGCGCTCTTCGAAGAAAAACTCCTCACCCCGGTCAAATGGGATAGCGTCACCGGCACCCCCCAATTCCGCATCGACGGCATCGCGAAGGTCACCGGCTCTAAAGTGTTCGCCCGCGACGTGCGCGCCGCCGACATGCCGCACTGGCCGCAGCAGCAGTCGCACGCGCTGATCCTGCGCGTCACGCAGGCCGACCGCACGTACGAAGGCTTCGACCTGTCGCTGCTCGGCGACGAGCTGAAGCCGGACCGCGTGGTCACGGCCGACGATCTCGCGCGCGACGGCGTCGCATTCCCGGCGTTCTACGGCGACGACATGCTGTTGCCGGCCGGCAAGACGCCCGCGTATCTCGGTCATGCGGTCGCGATCCTTATCTATCACGACTTCGCGCGTTTCCGCTTCGCGAAGAACGCGCTCAAGTTCCGCGACGACGTGATCCGCTACGGCGCGGTCACGGGCCCGCTCGAACGCGATCCGTGGGGCACCTTCCGCTACGTGCGCGTGGGCGGCAAGACGGCCTATGACGACGACGTCTATTCGAGCCTGAAGGACGCGCCGATCTTCCCGAGCATGATGCGCAAGCACCTGCCGGTCTGGCCGGACGGCAAGGAGCACGGCAAGCTCGACGAGCTGGGCATGTTCCTCGCCGGGCAGATCGCGAGCGAGCTCGACCATCCGTCGGCCGACTGGCTCGTGTTCGACCGCGAATACAACACGCAGTCGGTCGATACGGCCGCGCTCGAACCCGACAACGCGAACTGCTGGTACGACGCCGCGACGCAGTCGCTGCACCTCGTCGTGCCGACCCAGTCGCCGCTCGAAGTGTCGGAGAATGCGGCCGCGATGGTCGCGAAATGCCGCTTCCCGGTGAAGAAGCTGTTCGTGCATCCGTGCTACACGGTCGGCTACGGCTCGAAGGATCACTTCAACGTGCCGTTCTACGGCCTCGTCTGCGCGCTGTACGCGGACGGCCGCCCGGTGCGTTTCGCGAACGACCGCTACGAGCAGTTCCAGACGTCGCTGAAGCGTCACGCGTTCAAGATGCACTACCGGATCGCGGTCGACCGTAACACGGGCCTGCTGCAGTCGTTCAAGGGCGACTTCGAGGCGAACGGCGGCGGTCGCTCGAACTTCTCGCCGTCGGTCGCGATGGTCGGCGCCACCGCCGCGCAATCGATCTACTACTTCCCGAAGAGCGACCTCGCGGCCGTCGCGATCGCATCGCGTGCGATCGACGCCGGTTCCGCGCGCGGCTACGGCACGCTGCAGAGCATGGCCGCGACCGAGATGGCGGTCGACGAGATCGCCGCGCAACTGAACATCGACCCGATCGACTTCCGTCTGCGCAACGCGCTGCGTTCGGGGATGAAGAACACGCAGGGGGCGATTCCCGCCGGCGCGCTGCGCGTCGACGAAGTGCTCGAGCGGGCGAAGCAGCATCCGCTGTGGACGCGCCGTGCCGCGCGCAAGGCCGAGTTCGAGGCCGCGCATCCGGGCAAGCGCTACGGCGTCGGCTTCGCGTGCGTGCAGAAGGATTTCGGCACGGGCGCCGAAGCGTCGTTCGCGAAGGTCGAGTTCGACGCGCACGGCAAGGTGTTGCTGCAGCACACGGCGGCCGAGATCGGCACCGGGATGTCGACGTCGCAGGCTGTGGCGGTCGCGAAGTGGCTCGGCCGTCCGGCGACCGACGTGCGCGTGGCCGTGACCGAATGGCCGGACCTGCCGGTCGAGACGAGCGGCGACCCGTACCTGATGTCGCAGGCCGACCAGGATCGCCTGAGCGCGAACCCGCGCTGGTCGCCGGGCTATGCGTCGCCGTCGAGCGCGACGAACTCGGCGTACTACTTCACGCACAGCACGCGCGAAGCCGCGCGCGCCGTGTTCCGCTACGGGCTGTGGCCGGCTGCGATGTCGATCTGGACGCACGGCTTGGGCGGCGGCCAGGCCGCGCCGTACACGATCCGCATCGAGGATGCACGCTGGGTCGACGGCAAGCTGACCGCCGACGGCCTGGAGCCGCTGACGTTCGAACAGCTCGCGAAGCAGGCGCATGCGCTCGGCCTGCCGACCGGCGCCGTCGTGCACGTGTTCAACCGCTGGCAATGGACCGACGCCGAATTCGAGGTAGGCGGCACGGTCGAACGTCTGCCGATCGATGGGCTGTCGCTGCGTGTCGGCGCGCCGAAGACGGGCGCCGACGACGGCCCGGTGCCGGGCACCGCCGCGCCGGCCGGCGCGACCGCGCTGCGCGGCACGCTGCCGCCGACCGCGAACGGCTACCGCGTGCTGGACCGCAAGCGCGTGTTCATCCCGCCGACGAGCCGCAACAACGCGGCCGTCACGTACTACACGGCGGTCGGCACGCTCGTCGAGCTGGCCGTGCACGAAGCGACCGGCAAGGTCGAACTGCTCACGCACCACTCGATCATGGAATGCGGCAACCAGATTTCGCCGCAGCTCGTGTCGGGCCAGTTGCAGGGCGGTCTCGCGATGGGCATCGGCCATGCGCTGCACGAGTACCTGCCGCTCTACGAGGACGGCCCCGGCAACGGCACGTGGAACTTCAACCGTTACCAGTTGCCGCGCGCGTCCGACGTCGCCGTCTGGACCCAAACGGGCGACGTGCTGCCGCCGCTGTCCGAGACCGATCCGCCGAAGGGTGTCGCCGAAGTGGTGATGATCCCCGTCGTCGGCGCGATCGTGAACGGCATCGCGCACGCGATCGGCCATCGTTTCACCGACCTGCCGGTGACCCCGCAAAAGATTCAGGAGGTGCTCGCATGACGACCGCCCAAACCGCGGCTTCGGCCGCGAGCGCGAGCGCGGCTGCGACCGCCGCTTCCGCACCGACCGCGGCTTCGGCCGCTCCGGCGTCTGCTCCGGCATCGGCTGCCGTCGAGCGTCCGCTCGTCCGGTTCCAGCAGAAGCCGCTGTCGGTCAAGATCAACGGCAAGGCCGTCGGCCCGATGCAGGTGCCGGAAGGGCTGATGATGATCGAGTTCTTGCACGAGTACGTGGGCCTCACCGGTTCGCGGCTCGGCTGCGGGCAGGGCATCTGCCACGCGTGCGTCGTGATCGTCGACCAGCCGGACGGCACGAGCGAGGAAATGCGCACCTGCATCACCGGCGCGCACTTCTTCCACGGTCGTTCGATCCGCACGATCGAAGGCCACGCGACGCGCAACGAAGCCGGCGAGGTGGTCGAGCTGTCGCCGATCCAGCAGAAATTCCTCGAGCATTTCAGCTTCCAGTGCGGCTATTGCACGCCGGGCTTCGTCAACGCGGCGACCGTGCTGATCGAACACCTGAAGCGCGAGCCGGTCGCGAAGGCCGAGGTGGAACGCACGATCACCGACGCGCTCGATGCGCACCTCTGCCGCTGCACGGGCTATGTCCGCTACTACGAAGCCGTCAAGGACGTGGTGCTGACGACGCCGGGACTCGTGAAGGACGCCGCATGAAACGCACACTCGCTCATCGTGTCGCGCGGGCCGCGGGCCTGCCCGCGCTCGCGGCGGCCTGCGCGCTGCTGCTCGCCGCCTGCGGCGGCCACGACACGCCGGCGTCGAATGCGGCGTCCGGCGCGCCCGGCGCCGACCCGATCGCGCGCGGCCGCTATCTCGTCAAGGCCGCCGACTGCGCGGCGTGCCACACCGCGAAGGACGGCGCGCCGTTCGCCGGCGGCGCGGCGCTCGAATCGCCGTTCGGCACGTTCTACGGCTCGAACATCACGCCCGACAAGGATCACGGGATCGGCAACTGGAGCGCGGACGACTTCTACGCCGCGCTGCACGACGGCAAGGCGCCGGGCAAGCGCCTGTATCCGTCGATGCCGTACACGTCGTACCGGCAGCTCACGCGCGCCGACGCCGACGCGATGTACGCGTACCTGATGACGGTCAGGCCGGTCGCGCAGGAAAACCGCGCGCACGACCTGAAGTTCCCGTACAACCTGCGCTTCGGCATGGTGTTCTGGGACATGCTGTTCCTGAAGGACAGCCTGCCGGATGCGTCGACCGGACAATCCGCGGACTGGCAGCGCGGCCGCTATCTCGCCGGCGCGCTCGGCCACTGCGCGGAATGCCACACGCCGCGCGCGTTCACGGGCCAGCTCGACGGCGCGAAGCCGTTCGCGGGGGCCGCGCTCGGCCGCGTGGCCGCGCCCGACATCACGCCGGCCGGCCTGGCCGCGCGCGGCTGGACGGGCACCGATCTGCAGACGTTCTTCGGCGTCGGCATCGCACCGCAAGGCTCGGCGTTCGGCGAGATGTATCCGGTCGTGCACCTGAGCACGCAGTACCTGACGAAGGACGACCTGCGCGGGCTGTCGACGTACCTGCTGGGCGATACGCCGCCCGCGCCGCAACCAGTGAAGCCAGTGTCGGCCGACGCCGCGCAACTGGCCGCCGGCCGCTCGGTGTATCTCGCGGTGTGTGCGGGCTGTCACGGCTTCAACGGCGAAGGCAAGCCGCACGTGGCGGTGCCGATGAACGGCAACTCGACGGTGCGCCAGGCCGACTCGCGCAACCTGCTGGTCGCGATGCTCGACGGTATCGACGAGCAGAAGTTCGCCGGTTTCGAAAACCTGCAGCCGATGCCAGGTTTCGCGAAAACGTTGAGCGATGACGAACTCGCGCAACTCGCGAACTACCTGCGCGCGACGTGGGGCGGCCAGCCCGCGAGCGTTACGCCGGCGGACGTGAAGGCGATGCGTTGAGTCGTGCCGTGGGGTAGAGCGTCGCGCGCGAGCGGCCGGCTTCCGGTGCTCGCGCGCGATTTCGTCGCCTCACTTTCCTCGCGGCGGCGCGTCAGTAGCCGCCGCCTCCACCACCGCCTCCGCTGCCTCCTGCGCCGCCATACCGGCTCATGCCCGGCCCTTGCGACGTACCGCTGCCCGACGACGTACAGCCCGCCGACAGCACGAGCACCAGCGCCGCGATCAGCGCCGCAACCAACGTTGCCGATTTCATTGCGATCTCCTTGCCGCGCGCAGGCGACAGGAAAGGCGGTTCGCGTGAACCGCGCGTCTGCGCGATGAGAAGACGTTTCGGCGGGGCGTTTATTCCATGCTTTTTGCGTATCGCCGCGGCAGTGCCTGGATCAACGATAGACGAGATCGGCGCGGCGGTTCTGCGCCCATGCCTCCTCGTCGTGGCCGAGCGCGACGGGCTTTTCCTTGCCAAGACTGACGGCCTCGAGTTGCGTCGCCGGCACGCCGAGCGTTTCCAGTGCGCTCGCCACGGCCTGCGAGCGGCGCTGGCCGAGCGCGAGGTTGTATTCGGACGTGCCGCGCTCGTCGGTGTTGCCCTGGATCAGCACGCGCCGCGCGGGATGGCTGCGCAGGTAGTCGGCATGCGCCTGCAGCAGCGACTGGAATTCGGGCTTCACCGAGTACTGGTCGAAATCGAAGTAGATGCTGCGCTTGGCGAGCGGACTGTTCGGATTGTTCAGATCGTCGGCCGTCACCGTCGCGACGGTTTCGCTCGAAGGTTCCGGCGCTGCGGCGGCATTCTCGGGCGTTTTCGCCGCGTTGTGGCAACCGGCCAGCAGGACGAAAGTTGCCAGGACCGCAATTCGGTTCATTTTGCTCATCGTTCTTCTCCAGCGGTTGACTGCGTTGAAAGCGGGGCGCGTGCCATTCGCACGCAACCGTCCGGCCGCCATGGCGCGAAAGGTCCGGCTCCGTTGCCGTGATGCAGGCTCGTAAGCCGGTGGTGTGCCAAATGAAAGAATGTTGCGACCGGAACGCCGGATCGAGGCGTCGCTGCAAACAGATTAGGAAAAATGTCACAACGTGCCCAGTTTCTCCGCATTTTTTGCGCAAACGCGACAGTCGGGAGGCATTCTTGCTTGCGCCGGCGGTGCGCGGCAAGCGACGCCTGCCACAGCGAAAAAGGCCGCGCACGGGGCGCGGCCTTGTCGTTGCCGGTCGTGGCGATCGGGTGATGCGGGAAGCATTCGCCGGATACAGTCGGTCGATCGCGTGGCACCGCGGCGCACGCCGTATCGTCAGAACTTGTGCCGCAGCCCCAGTGCGACGACGACCTGGTTGCTGTTCGCGGAAGGCGTCAAGGTCCAGACGGTCGCGTTGAACGCAGGATTGCCGTTGCCGCCGCTCACGCTCTGGTAAGTGCCTTCGAGATACGCGTCCGTGCGCTTCGACAGCACGTAGCCGGCCTGCGCGACGACCTGGTTCCATTTCGGGCGCGTCTGGCCCGTGCGGGTGTCGAAGCGGCCCATCGTGTACGTGTACGCGGCGGCGACGCTCAGCGCGCGCGTGACGAAGTAGCGTCCGTCGATCGAGAAGTTGTCGAACACCAGCGATTCGCCCTTCAGCGGCGCGATGTTGCCGCCCTGGAGCACGCCCGTCACGCCGTCGGTGGCGGAATGCGACCACGCGGCGCCGACCGAGTGCGGGCCGAACGCATAACGGCCGGCCATCGCCCAGATCTGCTGGTTGCCGCCCGTGATCGTCGCCGAGCCGTCGACCGTGCTCAGCGCGCCGTCCGGGTTCGGCGCGTTGCGGTCGCGGCTGATCTTCAGGTAGCCGGCGCCGAGCTTCACCGGCCCGTTCTCGTACGACACCCCCGTGCTCCACACCGCATTGTTGGAGAACTGGCCGGCCGCGTTCGAGAAGCCGACCATCGCGCCGAATCTCAACCCGCGAACCGTCGGGCTCGCGTACTTCACGGCGTTGTTGATGCGCAGGTTGCGGTTCGAATCGTCGTTGTCGTACGGGTGGACCGCGAGATTGCCGCCCCAGCCGGGGCCGGACGCGCCGAGCGGCGTCACGTAATCGAGGATCAGGTCGTACTGGCGTCCGAAGGACAGCGTGCCGGCCGTCTGCGAACTCACGCCGACCCACGCCTGGCGGCCGAACAGGTCGACGCCTTTCTGCGACAGCTTGCCGGTGGTGCCCGAGAAGCCGTTTTCGAGCGCGAAGACCGCAGCCATTCCGCCGCCGAGATCCTCGCGGCCGCGCAGCCCCCAGCGCGATGCGTTCAGTGCGCCGCTCGTCATCGCGACGCTGCCGCCGCCGGGCGAGCCGGCACCGCGCGTGCGCTGGTTGGTCGAGTAGGTGATCGACGTGTCGATCAGGCCGTACAGCGTCACGCTGCTCTGGGCGTGCGCGACATCCGGCACGAAGCTGCTCAGGCAGGCGGCAATGACGGTCCCCGCGACGCGTGCGCCGGCATGCTGGTTCATTTGGCAGGAATGCATAGGAGTTTTGTTGTTGTTGGTCCGGCCTGGCGGCCGATGGATCGAGCGGCCATTATTGGAGATCGTGCGGCGGTCGATTAAGGCGTTGCACAGGAAAGGTCCTCTGCGGAATCGCTCGGAATCGCGGGGGTGTCGACGGCTGGGAGGCGGTCGGGAAGGGGGCGGGGCGCGGCGTACGGTTCGGCGCGCCATCGTGCGACGATGGTGTGCCGAACGTCTAGCGGAGGGCGAGCGGCAGCGCCGCGTTGGCGGCGCGGCTTCGATAGGCGGCGCGCACGGCATTCGCTCTCGCTTCGAGCGCTTCCGGCGAGTGCCACGGTCTCAGCCGGACGACGACGCGCGGCAACGCGGCCAGTTGATGGCGCAACTGCACGATCGACCGGCAGCATCGGCAAGCCGACGATTGCGCATCGGGCGCCGATGCGGCTTTGGCCAGCCCGGCGGTCCATTCGACGCCGCGATGGCGCCTGGCCGCGTCGAGGTGCGGCAGATAACGCGCGTTGCCCGACAACGCGATCAGCAGCGCCGCCCAGTGCGCGCCGCGCCAACCGTGCTCACATGTCAGGTCGGCCAGCAACGGGTCGTCCAGTGCCGACAGGCTTTGCTGGCACAGATAGTGGAAGTCGAGCGGCTGGCAGCGGACATGCGGGTAGTCGCGCAGCACATGCCGGAGCTCGATGCCGGATTCGACGGCCGCGGCGAGAAACCGTTCGGCCGGCGCGGCGCGGTTCAACTGCAGCGTTGGAACACCGAGGAAAAGCCGGCTGACGTCGTCGGGGTGGTAGTGCATCGCGAATAGCGGGGCAATCGAGCGGGAGGCGCCGTCCGGACTGCTTACTGATTGCCGGACATCAGCGCCGTGTAACGCCGCTGCATTTCGTCGGGTTCGACCGTTTCGATCGTATGCCCGATCAGCCAATCGTAACCGAACGGATCGCGGATCCTGCCCGAGCGCTCGCCGTAGAACTGGTCCTGGAGTGCGCGCGTCACGTGCGCGCCGGCCGCGACGGCGGCGGCGATCGTCGCATCGGCGTCGTCGACGTGAAGATGGAGCGCCATCGGCGCGTTGCCGTCCGGGTCGAGTGCGAACAGGTCGTATTCCGGGAACTCGTCCGAAATCATCAGCGTGCACGGCCCGAGTTGCAATTCCGCGTGACCGATGCGCCCCGACGGCTCGACGAGCCGGAATTTCTCCTGCGCGCCGAATGCCTTCGCATAGAACGCGATGGCGTCCTCCGCGCTTTTGGCGCGCAGATACGGAAAGACTTCGTGAATCGCCATGGTGCCCTCCGGTGGGTGGTGTGGGTCGATCCTACCGGCATCCGGCGGGGCGGCCGGTGAGGATCATGTCTTGTACCGTGTCGTGAACGGCGAACCCACGTCGATTCTACAAACGAATCGGGTAGTGGGCGCAAGGCCGGTTTCGATCGACGGGCATCGGCGAGCATCGACGAGCGGCGCGTAAACCGGTCGGCGACTGGCCGCGGCGTCAAACGGCACGCACTGCGATGGGACGAAATCCCGAGACTGGAATCCACTACGATCAGACGCAACTCCACCTGCCGCGATATGGAGCGGGGCAGAATAGGGCGAGCGCGGCGCATGCCGCGGCGTTG
>Ga0268256_1000563_pt1 | contig 30009 bp, 27 predicted proteins | sample AgamicAtAmrz_FD_200247 | JGI IMG/M metagenome (GOLD analysis project Ga0268256, IMG submission 200247) | Agave microbial communities from Guanajuato, Mexico - At.Am.rz (v2) (version 3) | ecosystem: Host-associated > Plants > Roots > Rhizosphere | place: Guanajato, Mexico | collected 2012-06-07 | reverse complement strand
CCACCCTGCTGGGCAACATCACCGGCGGTACGCTGATTTTTGCCCTGATCAGTCACGCGCAGATCCGTAACGACATGAGCGAAGCGGCCAAAGCCAAAGCGCGAGCCGAACAGAAGCGTAAAGAGAGGCAGGAAAAGCAGAAAGATCAGGAAAAAGCGTGATCGCTACCGCCTGATTGCTGACACTTTGAGCAAACAGGCGGCCTACGGTTAAAATCCCCTGCACGGTGCGCTATACTGCGCGCCGCACGTCTCCTTAGTTAAATGGATATAACGAGCCCCTCCTAAGGGCTAGTTGCAGGTTCGATTCCTGCAGGGGACACTTTTTGCAAGTCTCAGCTTATCTCAAAAAGTCAAAAATACCCTCTAAATCAAAAGATTTACCACACACTATGTCCAGCACCGTCCAGTAAAGTTCTATGGAATCTATACACATGCTGCGATCTGTCATTCAAATTAAACGTGCTAAACCGCAGAACAAACCCTACACGCTTAACGATGGCGCGGGTCTGTCGCTGCTTATTGAGGTGAACGGCGAAAAGGGCTGGCGCTTTCGTTATAGCTTTGTTGGCAAACCTAAGATGATCTCCTTTGGTGTTTACGGGGAAGTATCCCTAGCTGAGGCGCGCCGTAAGCGTGATGAGGCACGTGTGATGTTAGCAAAAGGGATCAACCCCAGCGATGCCCGTAAAGCCGAGAAAATCGCGCTGCGATTCTCATATGAGAACTATTTCGAGACCGTGGCTAGAGAGTGGCACAGCGCCAGGCAGAGCAAATGGCCTGAGGGCTACGCTAAAGAGGTTTAAGCTGCCTGGAACGCGATATATTCCATTATGTATGTCATCGCCCTGTCGACCAGATAGAGCCGCTGGAGTTACTAACCGTTCTGCAAAAAATCGAGAAACGCGGGGCATTAGAGCAGGCTAGTAAGATCCGTCGTCGCTGCGTCGAAGTACTGCGCTTTGCAATCGTCACAGGCCGGGCAAAACATAATTTCGCTCCCGATTTGGCCATCGCCTTGAACAAGCCAGAACAGAATCACTTCCCTTCCTGACAGAGAAAGAGATCCCTGATTTTGTGAAAGCACTGAATGGCTACCGGGGCAGTTTACTGACTAAATATGCCACCCAGCTACTCATACTGACAGGCGTTCGTACAATTGAACTCAGAGCCGCAGAATGGAGTGAGTTCGATTTGAAAAACGCATTGTGGGAAATCCCTAAAGAACGGACGAAGAAGCGCCGTTCTCACTTGGTGCCGCTTTCAACACAGGCCGTTGAGATCCTCAATGAGCTGAAGGTAATTTCTGGCAAATACCAGCTGGAGTTTCCGGGCAGGAATGACGTTAGTAAGCCCATGAGCGATGACAGTATCAATAAGGTGATTAAGATGCTGGGATATCATGGTCGGCTGACTGGTCACGGGTTCTCGGGTTCACGGGTTTCGGCATATGATGAGCACGATTTTGCATGAGCATAGTTTTGAGAGCGCCTAGATAGAGATACAGCTTGCGCATGTTGATAAGAACTCAATTCGAGGGACTTACAATCATGCGCAATATTTGGAAGTGCGTATAAAAATGTTACAGTGGCATGGAAACTTTCTTATTTTTAATAAGAGATAGAGAAAACCTACAATTAATTAAAACGACTTTAATTAATAATGATTGGTGCTATTCTTCTTGTTCTTCTTGTTCTTCTTGTTCTTCTTGTTCTTCTTGTTCTTCAGTGGAAGAGCTTAAAAATATATCATTTAAAATTCTTGAGTCCATCAACCCCATTTCATTAATGATATTACTTATAACAGACTGTCTTACTCCAGAAAAAACATCGCCCCCACATAATTGGACAAGTAGATTTTTCGCATCATTTATTAATACTAACGGAGTGGCAAACATTGAATGTTGTTTATCAAAGCAATATATTTTATATTCATGATCAATATAATTACTCACAATACTATCAAATCCAGCACCAGAGGCCGGTAAAACAGGTATTACATCATACCCATAATCTGGTTCAATAAATGAGTTTATTCTATAGTTAACTAATTCTCTGTACTTCATAATCCAATCAAGAACATGGATATCATCTATTGAGTTTGAGTTTAGGATTGCTGAATTTTCAAATAGAATTTTATATGCCCGAATTGTGGCTTTATGATCTCCTCTAGTATTGGAATTTGTTATTTTTTTTGGCTTCTCTCCTTCCATTAATTTCAAATAAAATATTTCACTTGTCCCATTCTTTAAAACTATATGGCCGGATGATATCAAAATCACTCTAATAGAGTAAAAGATTGAATAATAAAGTTTCACTATAGCCCAAGAGGAATGCCCTTTAACAATTCCATATGTTGCCTCAAGAAAACTCAACGAAGCTTTATAGAATAAATCTCTTGCATCAACCTTAGACTTTTCGATAAAAATATTCAATTTATCATTTGTTAAAGTATATGCTAAAAAACTCTCTCTAAAGTCACTCAAACTCTCAGGGTCAGTACAATTCAACTCTGACTCAATAAATTTTTGGCATTGAAATCTGTCAAAATTCATATTCATCCTGCGATGGCAAAGAGGATAAGACGTTTTCCTCAAGTAACTGTTTTACTTTTTTTCTTGCCGTTTTTCCATCATGGCTCTTTAATTCATCCCAAGTAATAAGACTTGTCCCTTTTAATGCAATAATACCCTTTATCGTTTCAGTGGTGAATGATTTTTTTTCCACACACTTAGATATTAAATGCTCAGTCAAAAAGTCAATGGCACCGCCAAATCCCGCAGCTTTTACAAATGGATTCTTTGTTTTACTAGTCCAGAGACCTTGTTCATCATAATAAAACTTAATACTATTAAAATAATTTTCCAATAAACTCCTTTGATTATCATATGTTTTTATTTTAAATTTTGAAAAAGTACCTCCTGGTTTTACATGTTCTTTTAAAGATTGAGTAAATGTTGACAACTCAATGCTACCGACTCCTCTAGGGTTACCAGGAAACTTTATTAACTTATAAAATGGAGAGTTAGGACTTTCATTCAAATCCCTAGCAATATCTGTAATACGGTTTATTGCATGAGTATCATCATCTTCTATCTCACCAAACAAATCATACATTAGACTTTTGGGAACAGGTTTTTGCTCTGTGTTAATATTCAAAAAGATTCTAGCAGCTTCTTTTGTAGTTAGCCGTTGACATAAAGTCACTAATATTTCATTCTCTCCAACAGACTCATCTTCAACAATAGCTGCTTCAAAACCGGCCAAGCGATGTTGTCCGTCAATAACCTGGATTGAGTCAAACACAATTGGTATTATAATCTCATTGCGCTCATGTAATATATCAGAGTTTTTCTCCGTCCAGTTCAAAATAAAAGAACTAAAGAAAGTATTGCCATCTAATATATAATCTTTAATAGACGAAATCCTTCTACTATTCAAAACTCGTTGAACAGCACCTTCCTCCTTATCCTGCCCTCTTATAGCCACATAGTACATTGGCATTAAATCTTTTACTTTCATAGTGAACGTGAAAGCAGGAATTCCACCGAACTCTGTTCGTAAGCAAACATATCTTAAATTACTCATTTATTCTATTCCTGAGTTATAGGTATATAGCGCATCATATTAGGAGTGATGCCTGATTTCCACTTGAATTTTCAGTTATTCTTCAAAACTCCTATCAATACATTCCCCGAATCCTTCACACTCAGCTATATACCAAAAAAGCATTTCTTACGAAAACGGCGCTACACCGCACCTGCCAGCGGTTTCCGTATCATGAAATTATTTCAGTTTCGCTTTTCTAAAAAGCACCATCTCCGCCCGCAGCAACAGAAGGATTACTACTCATACCACTAACTGAAATCATTGAAAGGAATTCCACTCTTTTTCAGTTTCGCAACACCTTCAAGTCATCAAGATTTAATTCAAATAATTGATAATTAATGACTTTATCAGAAAGACCACTGAATTTTTTTCATCCGAAAAGGTAAGCCGGATGCTTACATTCTGCCGGCATAGCCGTTAACTCATAGTCTCTTCCTCTCTGAGCAACTCAAGCACCTGTTTACGCTCATCCCGACCAAGTGCGTTTAGTAGCTCCTTTACCATTCCATCTCCAGTCAACGCGCTGGTACTGGTGGTATGTGAAAACGGGACGTTCATTACAAAGGTGTGCCCACATTCCAGATTGGTGCACTGGCAATAAACATCCGACAGTTGAGGATACTTTCTGTTGGTTCTGCTTATCGTTGCGTCCGCCAGGCAATCCGGGCATGTCATTTTCATTATCCGCATTGTTTTTTCTTTAAAACATGCCCGCTATGTTGAAAGCAACTGGCACGGTTATCTATCTTTAGGGGCGTGTAACACTGATAACGCAAGTAAACACTTTGTTTTATTTTGATAAATATAGAAGTCACTGCGCGGTTCATATGCTTAGCTTATTCACCCGATCGCTCTGCCACTCCAATGCTGTTTTTCATCTGCCACAAGGTGTAAATCTGCGATCGCAGGTGTTGTTCGAGCTGACGGATAAGCTGCTGCCGCTGGGGGGCACTGGCTGGTAGCGAGTGGATTTGCCGCAATTGTTCCTCAATGGGCTCAGCCTGCTGAAAACGGGTCATCATGCCAAATACCGAGGACTTCAGCTCACTCACCGTGATGTATTTGCCTTTTTGCTCATCCAGTCCATTCAGCCGCTCGCTTAACTGTGCCAGCTTCATCATTCCCTGATGCCAGGCCGCAAGGTTTTGCGCTGGCAACGTGCTGGCCTCAAGCTGATGCTGCCACCGAGCTGATAACGAACCCGCCTGTTCCGGCCACAGCACCTGCGCCTGCTCCACCAGCTGCTGGCCATACGCAATATTCCAGTCGGGCGCGAGTTGTTCCAGACGAGATAACTGCTGCTGCGTGTCGGCGATCAAGGCTGATGGTAAGGACGTTTGCTGCCGCAGCACATCCCGCTGCTGTGACGTGAGTGTGGCGGGCACAGGAGCCAGCGATGCCACCAGCTGAGCCTGCAGTGGATCGGGCCGGTGAAGATATTGCCAGCCACCCACCGCGGCCATGCTGATTAGCAGCATGGTAAACATCCCGGCACTGAAAAATTGCCACTTATTACGACGGGCCAGCGCCGCTGTCTGCACCTTTATCTTCGGCTGATGTTGCTGCTGCGCGACATAAACCCATCTGGCGCTATGCGGAGTTTTCGTTTCATGCGGGTGTGCGGATATCGCCCCGTTATCTAGCGTGGTACCGGGCAAGATGTCGCTGGTCGTATCGTCACGGCTTTCCAGCCTGGCGGCACTGTTGTGCATCAGAGCACGCAATGTATCAAGCTGGCTAAGATGTTTAAGCTCCAGCCGCTGTAACACGGTCCCCAGCCGGGTAAGCAATTGTTCAGCACGATAAAGCTGACTCAGATCGTCATAATTCAGGGAAAGGGTGCGCATCTGCTGCTGCACGCGCTGGCTCAGGCTGGTGAGAATGTCCATGCGCGCGTGGATCGGTTGCGGCCACAGCGCCCCCCACTGGTGGCTCACTAGCGCTTCCAGTAGCGCCAGACCTTCATTCAACCCGACCAGGCCGGCCAGCTGCAGGCGGGCAAGCGTGTACCAGGCCGCGGTCTGCAACTCCACTCCATTTTGTTCGAACAGAGAAAGGCAGCGTTGTTCAACATAAAGCCAGTCTATATCTGGCCGTGCCGGATGGGTCAATTTGCTCAGCTCTTCACGCAGAGCCGCATAATCCGGCAGCTTACGCGGGTCGCTACCGGTTTTAATCCGACGGGCAGGCATGTCATTCATGACTTATTGTCCCTGTGAGGTATGTACAGCGTGGGAGGATAATTACTTATGCAGTCTGTTTTTTTGCCTGTTCTGAGCGAGGAACGATGCAAATATTTCTTTACCGCCCCCCTCTTTCCCGCCTTAATTAATATTGATTACCGGTGCAAATAGGTAAATTCGTATAGCCGGGTTGGCTGGCCATATAAAGCGGAGCGCAAGTCGGTTTTCGTGGTTGCAAATCGTTTTGATCCTGAGGCTGAGCCACCGGCTGTGGCTGTTTCTTTGATGTAACGATCTTTTTGGTCTGCGTTTTGCCGCTGCTGAGCGGTGATTTTACCTGCTGCGTGTTATCTGACGAATCATACCTGGAGCAAAATTTCTTTGACTGACTCAGACTTCCGTCATTACAAACAAAACGACCATCTGAGGTACAGTGTGCAATACCACCCTTTGCACCAGAACAGGGTTTTCTGCCTCTGGCCGCCTCTGCCTGCAGAGTCACTAATAAGCTAAAAACCAACAGCGGTATCAATTTTTTCATATTCAAATCCATGTGTTATTTTATTATTCAGCCTCGTTCGTAATAATGCCGCTTAGATTTGCGCTTTACCATCAAGATATTGCTGCTGCCTGAGATGCCGCAACAGAACGCGCCCCTCGGGCATAAATTCAGTGCCGTACCGCACCAGACCGAGTCCCTTCAGTTCCGCATCAATCGCGTAGCGCAATTCGCCGGGCTGCGCCTGCTCCAGCAGCACCACTCTGATGCTTTTCAGGCGCGGCTCATACCTGAGCAGAACAGCAGACAGGGTGCCAATCAGCTCATGGGCAGTACCCGGCATGCCCTGCAGGATTTTGGTCATATCGGGCAGACCATAGTCCGGCAGATGCGCCAGCGTGCCGGCGCGGCAGTTGAGGATGCGCTGCATGTTATCGAGCACGGACAAAATCACCTGATTCTGTTCGCTGACCTGATGCAGGTCGAGGCCGCCGGTGAAGTTGCCGGTGAGCATTTCATACAGCGAAGGTGTGTTATGTCCCTGGGGCATCAGTCGTCCTTGAGCGGTTGTAGCGTCAAATGGTTGTTACCGGCTTCCAGAATGCGCGGCTTATCCGGGTCAAGGTCTTCACGCCCTATCACCAGCTTCCAGGTGTTGTTAACTCTATCCGGATGGCGGAACAGTCCTGCCACGGCGACAAACTGCGCATCTTCTTCCATTGGCATATCGAGGTTCGCCTCACCGCCAGGTTTTACCACCACATCCCGGGTCGCCAGCAGATCGGCTTTCAGGATGGTGTCGCCATCCCTGAGGAGCTGCTGATAGACCGTTTTGTCGAAGGTTTTACGGTCTTTCAGCTGCCAGACCCGAATAACCACCGGCTCAGACAGCGAATTACTTTCACGGGAATCGGTGTTCAGCGCCTCACGGGCGGTGAAATCCAGGTGCAGCACCTTAATCTTTTTGTAAAACACGGCGTTAAATGCCGATTTGGTGCCATCGGTGATACCCTGCGTCACCCCACACCCCGTCAGGCTGAACGCCAGTAGCGCAGGTAGCCAGCATGCGGATTTAATCAAACTTGTACGTAACACGTCGGTTTCCTTGTTGTGATGATGCAGGCTCCAGCCCGGCGTAATAACCCAGTTCCGTGGTAAATGTCTGCGGAATATCCTCCGGGAGATCTTCATCTTGCGCGCCCAGTACGCCATTCATCCCCAGCCAGAATGGGCCTTCGCCGAGCGGCGGCGCAACCAGCAGGCGGGTTCGGGTGGTCAGGGTGATTTTTGCTTTAAAGCGCCAGCCGAGATACACCCGCAGCATCACCAGAAAGTCCTGATACAGCAGGCCGTCCGGTTTCCAGCCCTGTGATTCCTGCTCGTTATCGGTGGACAGAGCAATCAGCAACTGGCTGTTGGCATCCATCGCCTCTTCGCCCAGCGGTGTGTTGCCATCCAGCAGAAAATCGTCATCGCCGTAAAAGCCCAGCGGCTGGCTGACTGCCACTGGTCGCAGGCAATACGGGCTCACCTGCACCGTCGTATCGGGTGCCAGCAGGCTCACCAGGGCCTGCATCCCCTCCTGGGTTTTACCTGGCTGCTGCAGCACACCCAGCAGCGCCAGAAATCGGGACACCGGGGTGGCGATGTGCTCTGCGGTGCCCGGTATCCCAAGTCCCACCAGACCCAGCAGTGACTGCGAGATAGTATCAGTACCGCCGGGCTCAAATGTGGCCGGGTAGGAGTATTTACGCCAGATACGGTAAAACTGCGTCAGGATACGGTGGCTGAAGATATCCAGAAAACCCTGCAACGCTTCGTGACCTTCGCGACGCTGAGTGATGTCGTCGAGATAGGCGGTCGGCAAAGGGGAATCAACCCCGTACATCCCCATAAAGGTCGTGCGGATGAGCGGTGGCTTGCTGTCATCCTCCTCGTCATATTCGACAGCCTTTATTTCGCTGGCCGGAAATCCCATCCCCGGATGTGGCGCAAACCGCACCGGGTCATCCGCCGGGTGGCTGGTCGAGCCCATCAGCGGCCTGCCAGGATTACGCTTCTCCAGCAGCTGGCATAAGCGGTAAAAGTTGATGCGGTGAAGGTCGGCTTCCAGCCGCGGGGTCAGCCGGGAATGCGGCGGTTGTGCTTCTCTTCCCATTCGAGGCGCTCTCCGGTCGGTTGCAGGATGATAATCAGGCGGTTGAACAGATAGATATCGGTATACAGCGCAAAGAAGCGGCTCAGCATCTCGCCGAACAGACAGATGTCGCCGCGCCCGGCAAAGCCGTGACTGTCCAGCGTCACCTCAATCTGCACACCGCGTACCAGATAGCCCTGCTCGAAACGCTCGGTTTCGCGGTGCTTAACGTCAATGATGGCTTCCAGCCGACGGCGGTTCATCTCACTGTCGGTCCATTCGTACAGCGCCAGCGTCCCGCGTAGCACGTCGGCATTGTCCATCATCGACAGGAATCCGCTGCCGAGATGGCTCAGCACGCGCCAGTGGAAACGGTCCTGCGCCGGTGGATAACAGGGTAGTGTCGGCGCACACAGGTTACGCACGGCGATACTGGCTGAGGTGGTTTTCATCACCGTATCAAGCACCGTGCTCTGCAGAGCACGTCGTGGCAGTTGGCCATTGGTGCCAGTGAGCGTCAGCGACAGGCTCTCGTCTTCCGGCACCGTGTGGTTATCAAACGCTTCACCGCCAAGGATAAGCCAGGTGTTATGCAGTCCGGACGGACCGCGACGTACGCGAGTGTGGTAGTAATATTCCGGGGCCTGATGGCGCATCATGCCGCCTTTGTGGCGAAAGCTCGAAAACGGAACGTAGCTATGCTGGCTGGATGACATCACCGAATCCACCGCATAAACCTCGGTATGGCCATCCTGCACGCGCATCGGGCGCAGCATGTATTCGGTCTGCAGAGAGTTGAGCGTCAGCGGGTCAGATTCCAGCGGGAACAGGTTAATCACCGGCACACAGTTCAGGCGCAGATGCTTTTCGGTAAAGCTGAAGTCATGCTCCCAGCGCTCCGCCAGCACCACGTCAATTTCAAACCAGGGGAGCTCAGCCGGAAAGACCACGGTCTCCAGCCCACGCAGGCCCGTGAACATGAATTTCTCGCGGAAGGTGAAATACTCCAGCAACAGCTGATAGCCGCTGAAACTGCTGCTGCCCTTCGGCCACAGGTCGTCGTTATCGCCAAAGCCCAGCGCGGTGAAATACCCGTCGAGCGGTCTTCTGTCCATGTCACCCGGCAGGCGCAGCCACAGGCGGGCGACATTCATGGTGAAGGCTTCATGCATGGCACAGGCCAGCGGCGCGTCGGCGTTGAAATACAGCGGAATACAGCTCAGGTCGATGCGCGTCCAGTCAGCCAGGTCACTGCAGTGAAAACGCAGAGTAATAACCGAACGCCCGTCAGGGTCAGTCGACAGACGGACATGTTCCAGCGACAACGGCTGAAGCGTCATCTCTCTGGTGGTGGTATACCGGCAGCGCGTGCCTTTCTCGCCGATCGGCCGCGAGTTCACCTCAAAACCTTTGACGATGCGCATCGGCTCTTTCATCTCGCGCCAGTCAGGGGTGAATTCCACCACCGACATGGACGGAATGGTACGCAGGTAATGTGGCCACAGCAGGCTGACCAGCCCTTCGGTCAGTTCAGGCAGGTCGTCGTCGAGCTTCTCGCGCAGCCGGCCCATCAGGAAGGCAAAGCCCTCGAACAGTCGCTCCACGTACGGGTCGCGCGCTCCTGCTTTATCGAGATTGAGCATTGCCGCCTGCTCGGGGTGAGCACGGGCAAACTCTTCACCGGCTTCCAGCAGGTAGCGCATTTCAGCGTCGTAATAACGCAGGGTTAAATCATCCATAAAAACCTGAATATGTGTGTTTGAAAGGTATGCCTGGCGTTTTAACCGCACAGCACTGCGCTGCTGGCTGGATCGAGCGCAATCAGACCCGCCAGAAGCTGGTCCATCTCTGGCTGTAACCGTAATTTATCGGTTTCACTGCGTGTGGCTTTCATGCGTAGCAGTCTGAGGCGTCGGGATTTCACTTCAAACAGCAATGCCGGTATCCACTGCGTGAGGGTAATTGACTGTGCGGCACTGTCGAGCTCTCCCAGCAGATGCAGGGCCAGTTCATTTTTGCCCTTCTGCTCGGCCACGCGGGCCATCAGCAAACGCAGCAACCATCTGTCTTTTGTCGAGTCGGTGCCCGGGCGTGTCTGTAGCCAGCGAAGCGTGGCATCCAGACCGTCGGTGTCCGCTTTATCCAGCGCTTCCGGCTCGAGAGCCAGGATATCGTTATCTGTTTCACCGGCGGCACTGACCGGCTCATCCCGCCAGCCGGACATATCGTCCAGTACGTTCTGATTTATCCAGTTCAGCGTCACTTCATCAGCAAACGGCGTACCGTCATTAAAGGCCAGGGTTTCAAGCCCGGTAAGGCGACGCAGTAATCCTTTCAGGTCGGCGGCGATGATCCCGGCAAGCACCTCATGCCCCGATTTCATCAGCGCCTGGTGGATATACCACTGCAAATCCAGCCAGAGGTGATTGGCGCCACGCGAGAAGGTACTGTCCGCCTGCTCCAGTATCTCCAGCCAGCTCTGCTGCAAATACAGGCGTTTGAGCATGGCACGCTGGTCTGCGCGAGGCGGATCTATGCGGGTTTTGCCTTGTGCATCCGGCGCAGGAATGCTGTGCAGCGTGTCATGACGCAGGCTTTTCATCAGCCGGTGTGCGGCAAGCCAGCCATCGGGTTGCTCACGCAGATATCCGGTCAGGGTGCGGGCCTGGGCCAGCAAATCCTGACCAGAGGTGATGCGGCTCAGCACAGGCGCATCTGGCTCCGTCACAGGCGTGGATATCTGTGACAGCGCCTTATTACCTGCATTCTGCGGTACCACGGCATCCACACCACCGGCCTTCATCAGGCGGGATTCCAGCGCGCTGTACAGGGCATTCAGCTCTGGCCGCGACGCTTCCGGCTCTGTGTCCAGACAGTCGCGCAACAGCAGCAGCGCACCGGCAGTGCACAGTGCATCGTCGCGAATCACTTCCGGCCAGAGTGACAGGCTGTCCAGAACGCGGGAGCCTGCGAGCCACTCCAGCGCCGGTTTACGACTCCGCTCGCGCTGAGGATGAAGCTGCGTGCCATAGCGCTGTAGCAATCCCGCCAGCAGCTCAAGTCCTTCGGCAAAACCGGCTTCGCCGTCCTGGTGCAGGCGCGCCCAGCAATAATAAGTCGCAACGCGGATATCTTTGGCCGCAGTGGTCAGCAGTTTTTCGGCAAGCGTACAAATCAATCCGGTATCGATGCCGGAGAGCTTATTGACCTCTTCGCGGATACGCTGAAAATCATCATCATAGCTTGGGTCCTCACCGGTCGGAGGGCTATCACTTAACGGCGCAAGCCAGGACTGCCAGTTTTCCGTGCGTGCCTGGGCCTGCTGCCGCAGCTGAGTTTCGTCAGCCTGATAGGCGGTGACCAGATTCTGCAGTGTGCTCATTCTTCGACCTCCTCCATGTCACTGTTTGCGGTGTTAGCCATCAGCGCCTGCGCGGTGGCCGCGCTGTCGACACTGAATATCTGATCCGGCAGCGTGAAACCGCGCAGATCCAGCAACGCCAGCGGACCTTTCCCGAGTTGTGAGCGCAGCACCCACTGCAAAGTGCGACCGTCCGGGGCAGTAAAGCTCATCATCCACTGGCTGCGGTCAAGCTGCTGGCGTTTGCCCTGGTCCAGCCAGCGAATAAAGCCCCAGGTTCCGCTGTAATCCCCGAACAGACGCGCACCGGCGTTGACTGAGGTCCAGGTCAGCATCGTCCCCGGCTTGTAAGTGTCACCCGGCCAGCGGAAGCTCTGCCAGTCGGCCATCTGGTTGAAGTAGTGCAGCTTTTGTCCATCAATAATCAACTGGGTTTCCACTACCTGCGGTACAGGACGCGCCTGCAGCTCAAAGCTGATGCCCTGGCTGCCATCGGTGAACAGAATGTCTGACAGTTGGCTCAGCTGATTAATCGCCCGCAGCAAGGCCGGGTTAAAGCTCAACCCCTGGCTGTTGACCTTATCCGGCACCCACTGGCTGCCCTCTTTGTGCAATACCCCGTTGAGCTCTGTCGTCAGGAAGCGCTCGATACGCCCGCTGTCCTTGCGCACAAATTCAGCCAGCATGGGTAAAGAGGCATCACTTTTGCTGGCGGCAAACGGGAAACGTCCGTCAAAGGCAGTTTGCCAGTTGGCGACAACCGAGCGGCTCCATTTATCATTCAGGCTCGCCGCCGACGGCTGAAGCACGGTCTCCCAGGCCTGAGTCAGGGGCTGGACAAACATTGTGCTGCCAAAACCACTCCACTCTTCGCCCAGGCTTGCCGAAATCAGACTGCCGTACTGCTGGGTGTCGGTCAGATCCACACTTTTGCCCTGGAACACGGTCTGCGCCAGAGTCTGCATCATTGCCTGCGGATCAGAGGCGCTGGCCACCTGCTGCAGGCGCAGACGCACGCGGGTGATGCGGGTCAGATACGTCTGCAGGCTCAGTGAAGTGTCCGCCGACATAACGTTGCTGCCTTTGTTTTTACCTTAAAGCTGAAGTAGTGGGCCAAAGGTGTCATCCAGCGGTCCCTGCGGCCCTGATGCAGACTGGTCAATCGCTGGCTTGTCCTGTCCACTTACGAGATCTTTAGCCGATTTGATAATGGAATCCGACAGACTTTCGCTGTGCTGGCCGGTCTGCCCCTGCCAGGCAATGGTATTCATCAGGGCAATCAGTGGCGACTGGCGGACATCGCTCATCAGCGTCAGCTGGTCGGTAACGTCTGCGATGTTGTTCGCAGAATTAAGTCGCAGACTGTTAAGGAAGCTCAGCCAGCTACCGGCAAAGTCGGTGAAGTAACGTTGCGTCAGACGTGCTTTCAGGGCCTCCGGCGACAGGTCTGAAGAGACCGCTTTCCGGCTGTCACTCAGCACCCAGTCAATTTCATCCCGGCGAGAGTTGGCGGCCTTTTCGATAGCCTGCTGAATACCGCCCTCCCACGCCTGACGGGTGAACATGCCCGGTACCACTTCATCAGTGGTGAACAGGCGGCGGGCATCAGTACCGCTGGTCATGTCTTCCAGCGACACATCGGCAAAGTTACGGCGCACCGATGTGAGCATGTTTTCATACAGCGTGCTTTCGGCGTTACGCCGGCCAATTTGCTGCAACAGCACCTGGCGGCTCTGGCTCACCAGCTGCGCATCCGGGGTAATTTTCCACTGTGGTTGCCCGGGCAGTTCGTTGATGTAGAAAGCCCACAAATCCGGCGCCAGGCTTTGCCACAGACCGGTTGAAATGCCCTTTCGCGTCGGCTGCACAGCTTTCATGGTCTGGGCATAATACGCGCCATCGGCTTTATCCGGACGCGCCATCATCAGCCAGGCCTTCAGCTGGTCATAGCCCAGCGTCGCCAGCTGAGCGCGCCGATCGCTGTTCGGTTCGGAATTCGCCAGCGCATTGAGTTTTTTAGTCAGCGCAGCACTGGCCGGATCGCGGATCAGGCGATTGTTCGCCACGCCATACCAGGGCAGCAATGCCTCGAGCAGCTGCGGGTTATGGTCAAGGCCAAAACGCTGATACCAGGGGGCGCCTTCCTGAATACTATGCTGCAGGCGACCGGCATGATTACGCAGCGTATGCAGCGCCGTCAGCTGCTCATCCGATACCGCAGGATGCTCCACCAGGGCATGGGCCTGCTCAGCAACAGAAACGATCTGTTGACGGTTGACCGCGAACGACAGCAGCGTTCCCGCGCCCCAGATACCCATGATGGCCATCAGCGTCCAGGCAAGCGTCTGTTCCCACGCCATACCGACTCGGCGGCCACGAACACGGGTACAGTCGTCCACGATACCCTGCCAGGTCACCGGCAAAGTCAGCGCATGGCGTTGTGATTCCGGGATAAATTTCTCAGCGTCGGCTGTTTCCTCTGTCGGATGAATTGAGTGACTGTCCGGCAGGCTGAACATCAGACCACGCAGCGGAACGCGCTGCTGGGAGGCTGTCAGCCATGGCACCAGTTGCTGAGCCCAGCGGGCGATACCGCCGTCTTTGAGGTGCTGACCCAGACGCAGCAGGAAGTCGTGGCCGTTGTTCTCAGCGACCTGGCTCACCCCCTGCGTCCGCAGGTCCGACAGCATCCGTTCAAGCTGACGACAAATATCGTCAGGCTCAGCACGCAGAGGAAAAGTAGCCCCTACCGTCTGTTCAGTGCGTTTTGCCTGCGACCAGGCGCTGTCGCACAGCAGCCACAAATAAACCGGGGCGGAATAGCGCAGCAGTTCGCTGATTTTTTCCAGGCCGCGTAAATCGTTGTCACTGATTTGCGGAGTCAGATTAAACGACTGCGGCATGACGCGGACAATCCCGTCCAGCGGGCGCCCGCGGCGCAGTTTACGCAGCGCGGCGTATTTTTCCTTATCGGGTTCAGCAGTCAGGCTGCCGCCATAAATCAAGACCGTGCGGTTGCCTTCCAGCCACTGGCGGGCTTGCAGGTTGGGCACCAACTGAGCGATGGCGTTTTCATCGCCTGTGACTAACAGCAGGCGGACTTTACTTCGCCAGAAGAGGCTATAACGACGACGGAGATGGTTGCTGATGTCCGCCCTGAGCGGCAGACGGAGCGTTCTTTTCTTTTTGACCGGTCTGGAAGAAGCCTCTCCCATTACTTTTTCCCGAATCATTAAATGAAACGCGATAAACCCCAGCACCAGTACGCAGAGCGACACTCCCCAGACAACAAAACAGGCCGTCATGATTCGACGTATCACGTCCCATTCCGTGGAGAGATCTTCCCCCCAATACCACCACAGTAACCCACCTGCCAGCACAAGTAGCGTGACAGTAGCAACAAACAACACCGCCGTGGCAAACACCGAAAATTCAGCGGGTTTATTTTCCTTCACCATAAGGTTTAATAATTCCAAGAGCGAGAGTATGTAGAGGATCTTTGGCTATCCAGCCGCAGGGTTGTTGATAATTTTTTGCGTAAAGAGCCGCCAGAATCAGCACGATAAGCATTTCCATATCACCGGGGTTCCCCCAGTTGAGGTCCTGAACGTGATGGGTCACATTCCAGCCGCTTTGCGCCAGGGTGGGCAGCGCCGGCTGTGAGAACAGGATGCAGGTGTCATGCGGCGTTTCGAGGTCGCTTTGCTGCTCCGCTCGTTCGCAGACTGCGGTTAAAACCTCTTTCCCGGCGATATCGTAGACTTCCCCCCGGGTGAGGCTGACCAGCCCTTTCTGCGCAACCAGACACAGTGCAGCGGACTCACCGGCAGGCTGCGCAGAATTAAACGAGGCAGCTATCGAATGACACCCGGCGACCAGAATGGCCTCTGTTTCAGGAAGCGTTTGAGCCGTTGCGGCAAGTGCAGACAACGTCTCTTCGCCTTGCCATGTCTCCGGTTTTTCAGGAAGCGCCACGTCAGGAAATGAAACCTGCATTTGGCTACAGAATGCACGCCAGGCATCCAGAGAACCCTGCCAGTAGCAGCGCCATAAGTGTGGCAGAGAGGAATCTGCGCGCTGCGTCCGCCATTGCAGCACCAGCATTTTTGCCAGTAAAGCCTCGCGCTCAGCCACCGTATCGACCAGCGTTCGACCGATACGCAGCGCTTTCCCGCTCGTCTCATTTTTTATCTCAGGAACCCGATGCTCACGCTTTAGCAGCCGCAGCCAGTGTGGCGTATCGGTCCCGCCCGGGCCCAGCAGCACCATTTCACTGAGCGCGAAACGGTTCTGATGCCGCTCCCACCAGGCCTGCTGCTGCTGCTCAACCAGTTGTTGGTAATACCGGGCGTTATGGGCCGACGTCCGGTAATACAGCAAACGTATTAACCAGAGCACGCCCATCAGAATCACCGCGCCAGCCATTCCTTTTATCACCAGTCCGGCACCGCTCCCGGCAGGATGAAGCAGCGCGCCGCCTCCCCCGCACAGCAACACCATCAGCGCCCCCGCTGACAACCATCGCTTGCCGTCAGGGGCGCGCGCCACCCGGTAGGGTGGATACTCCGGTAATGGCCTCACAGCTCAATGCCGCAATCGGGAAAAGAGCTCACCAGCGTGCAGCCACAGGCACAACGATGACCATGCAGCGCCACCGGCTGTCCGTCCACTTCCGATAACGAACTGCCTTCGCTAATGACCGTGATGCCATGTTTATTGCACTTCACTGCATCGCCTTTACAGGCGATCCCTTTACCGAAGCAAAGATAATGCCCGCCCAGCACTTTCCCACCGTACTCCTGCAGGGTATCGCCCTCGCGTATCACTGCTTTCATCCTTCATCCCTCCCTGAATCAGGCCGTTACGGTCGCCTTAAGATTTTCCGCCCAGCTGGACTCAATCATCGTTTTTGCCAGTGCCAGCCGCTGATCGCTGATGAGCTGCGTTTGCTGTGCCACCACTGTGCCTGGCTCCATCGTTGGCGCCTGCAGCTGTGCAGCGTTGGGCAGCATTGGCAGCGGTTTGCCGGAAAGCAGATCGATGGCCTGCGTTTCGAGGTAAACGGCACCCACGGTACCGGCAAGCCCCGCAAGTTTGCCCTTCGCGCTTTTCTGTCTGATGATAACGGCCGCGCCTGCGGCAAGGGTCGCAACGCCCACTACCGCTCCGGCAATCATCAACGGCGTCATTGGCTTACTGCTGCAGCTGCCGAAATAGATCATCCGGTAAAGGAAATAGCTGCCCCAGGGTTCGCGGGAGCCGAAGGCGTTGTGCATAAACCACGCGCGGGAATCGTGGATCTGATCGTCAAACAGTGCCCGCACCAGCCCGCCAGGTTCAGTGGCGTTACTCGCTTCGCCGGCCGCCGGGAAAAGCACTTTTACACGATCGTCTCCGGCGTTTTTCATGCTGAGCCATTCGCCATACTCATTATCGTTATTCAGCAGGAAGATGGCGTTACTCATTGAATCAACGGCTGTAAAAATCCAGTTCCCGGTACCCGAGCGGGAGAGGCCGTGGTAATCCTCTCTGAACTCCTCTGCGGCCTGACGCAGCTGGGTTTGCCCCAGCGCGGCGTCGAAATCCTTTGGCCCCGGCGGGAGCATCAGGAAGCCATCTTCAGGTTTATGTTCGGCAATTTTTTCCTTACGAGCATCGTCAACTTTTTTCTGTGCTTCTTTCCAGTCATCCTCAGCCTGCTTTCTGACCAGCGGATCGCTGTCTTTATCCAGCCCATTTGCCGCCGAATCGACATAGAAGCGCTGGGTCTTGTAGGTTCCCCCGGCATAGCGGTTAATACGCCAGGCGGTGATCCAGCCCATCTGATCTTCAAGGGCTTTCTCCAGGCTGACCGGCGCGCGCGGCGGATCGTATATTGCGGCTTGTTCGGGGAGAATCGGGACCATGGGCGAACTCAGACCGAGGGTAAGCTCGCGCCAGGCGTTGAAACGATTTATTAATATTTCTGATATAAAAAATTCACGCCCTAAATCAAAAGGCATGGTTCGCCAAGGGTCGTTTGCCAAATCCACAGGAAGCACTTCCTTAGGTACTTTTAAAGGAGCTCCAGACTCAAAGGCAGAGGCATACATTTCATGCAGCGCTATTTGTGACAACAAATAACCGTCGTTGTCTGCATTGGCCTTTCCCTGATCCCCCGGTGGATAACCTCCGCCTAAATCCGAGTGCATCCCCGGATAAACAACCTCCACACTATTAGCTGGATATTTACCATCCGGGCGGCGGATCGAATCCAGCGGGAAGCACAGCCGCTGCTCGTGGGAAGAGACCAGATGGACACACTTTTTGATCAATCCCCCATAGATCTTCTCTGCCGGCAACTCCTGGGTCTTGTCTGCCCAGCCCATATGCCCTTCCGCCACCGGGGCGATATGCGCCACGCCCACCGAAGCCACCGTATCCAGCAGGCCCAGGAACTCTACACTGAGCGGAATTTTCAGCTCGCCCACTGCCAGGCACTGCTCGGGTTTGTCTTTTCCCTCCTCAGGCTTTGGCAGCAGTTCGCTAAGCCACCGGACAAAAGCTCGTGCTGCCGCTGCGCCGCGCGAAAAGCCGTACACGTACAGCTTGATTCCCATCAGCTTTGGCTTTCCGGGCTCGGTGGGTACCAGGGCCTTTTGCAGCTCTGGTGCCATATCTTTTAGCAGGCTCTGGAAGGTCTCAAAACGGTTGGCAGCGCCGGTCAGCCCAAAGGACGCCATAGAGGTGGCCATTTTTTCCACCGCCTTCCAGCTTTCGTCGTCCGACAGCGTATCCAGGCCCATTGTCCGCTTCAGGGCATCGATAATCCGCAGCAGGCCCCAGTTGATTCTGTCTTCCCCGTGCGTCGCCGCCGCCAGCCCCATCAAGCTGAAATCCAGATCGTTCACCTCGGGGAAAGGTGTCCCGACGCCGGGAATATAATATTTATAGTATTTATTATCTCCGCTGCCGCTGGCATCCAGCAGCTCCGCTGTTTTATCCGCCAGCCCCCCGGCATAGCCCTGTCCGATGGTTGCGCGAAACAGGCGGGCAACATTAGTGGGGTGCTTCGGGTCAGCAATATATAAGTCGTGATTGAGGTTATTGCCGGTGCCGTCAAAAAACAGGCTGATGTGTAAAGTCTTACAGCAGGGAGGCTCCGCGCGCCGCCTGGCGGCCAGGCACAGCTTCTGCCGCCAGGCCAGCTCATCGCTGTCCTGCAGCGCGCAGTTTGCGCCAACCAGCGCAGCCCTGGTGGGTAAACGCCCCTGAGCCGGAAACGCCGGCGGGAACCATGCCAGATCGGTAATTATTTTGGACATACTTTCGGCTCCGGCATTTGCAATGGCTCGTTGATTGGGTAGCCCGGCCGGCCGGGGCTCACGCAGCTGGTGGTCACCTTCACCTCATCACAGGGCAGAAAGTGCACCGTGATCCCGCAGGTTTTTTGCCCCGTATAATCCGGTACTGGTACCACCGTTCTGTGTTGCTTATTCTGGGCCTTCATTTTTTTTTCCCAGGCAAGATACCTGGCGTCATCACCAAAGCCAGGGAAACCATCCATATCTCCTACTCCAGTTTCCCAGTCGACTTTCACCGTCATACCCGGCCGCCATTTCGCCGGCACTCTATAGCAGCAGCCACCTCCACCGCCCTGATACGGCCCGATAATGTCAATTCCCGACTGACCGTCGACGCTGAAATGGTTGATCGCCCATTTGGTGTGGTTGATGGCGACAATAATCCCACCGCCGCCGCTCCGGGTTTTGGCTTTCGCCACCGGCTGGCTACAGCCCGCCAGCAGCAGGGCGCCCAGTACCACGAGGTAATGTTGTATTTTCATTTTGCATTCCTTTGATGAAGAAACTGATAACGTCCGTCTTGCTCAGCCATGACTTTTCGGGATGGCATGGCTGAGCATTACTGAAGAGGAATAAAAACCAGATCGTGATTAAGGTTATTGCCGGTGCCGTCAAAAAACAGGCTGATGTGTAAAGTTTTACAGCAGGGAGGCTCCACGCGCCGCCTGGCGGCCAGGCACAGCTTCTGCCGCCAGGTCAGTTCATCGCTGTCCTGCAGCGCACAGTTTGCGCCAACCAGCGCAGCCTTAGTGGGCAAACGCCCCTGAGCCGGAAACGCCGGCGGGAACCATGCCAGATCGGTAATTATTTTGGACATACTTTCGGCTCCGGCATCTTAAGGGGCTCGTTGATTGGGTAGCCCGGCCGCCCCGGGTTCACACAGCTGGTGGTCACTTTCACCTCATCACAGGGCAGAAAATGCACCGTGATCCCGCAGATTTCCTGCCCCGTATAGTCCGGAACCGGTACCACCGCGCTGTGCTGCTTATTCTGGGCCTTCATTTTTTTTTCCCAGGCCTTATATTTTTCCCAGTCAGCAAAGCCCGGAAACCCTTTTGAGCCTCCCAACCCAGTTTCCCAGTCGACTTTCACCGTCATACCCGGCCGCCATTTCGCCGGCACGCCATAGCAGCACCCCCCGCCGCCGCCCTGATACGGACCAATAGCATCGATGCCCGACTGACCGTCGACACTGAAATGGTTGATCGCCCATTTGGTGTGGTTGATGGCGACAATAATCCCACCGCCGCCGCTCCGGGTTTTGGCTTTCGCCACGGGCTGACTACAGCCCGCCAGCAGCAGGGCACCCAGTACCACGAGGTAATGTTGTATTTTCATTTTGCATTCCTTTGATGAAGAAACTGATAACGTCCGTCTTGCTCAGCCATGACTTTTCGGGATGGCATGGCTGAGCATTACTGAAGGGGAATAAAAGCCAGATCGTGATTAAGGTTATTGCCGGTGCTGTCGAAAAACAGACTGATATGCCCAGTCCTGCCACCAGGTAAGCTCGTAGCTGTCCTGCTGCGCGCAGTTTGCGCCAACCAGCGCAGCCTGAGTGGGTAAACGCCCCTGAGCCGGAAACGCCGGCGGGAACCAGGCCAGATCGGTGATTATTTTGGACATACTTTTGGCTCCGGCATCTTAAGGGGCTCTTTGATCGGATGTTCCGGATGGCCATAGTTGGCACAACTGGTCGTCACTTTCACCTCATCACAGGGCAGAAAATGCACGGTTATCCCGCAGGTTTCCTGCCCCGTATAGTCCGGCACTGGGACAACCTTGCTATGGTCGCCATTTCGCCGGCACGCCATAGCAGCACCCCCCGCCGCCGCCCTGATACGGACCAATAGCATCGATGCCAGACTGACCGTCGACGCTGAAATGGTTGATTGCCCATCTGGTGTGATTGATTGCCTCTATGGTTCCGCCGCCCCCCCGGCTATCCGCGTTCGCCGCAGGCTGATTACAGCCCGCCAGCAGCAGGGCACCCAGTGCCACGAGGTAATGTCGTATTTTCATTTTGCATTCCTTTGATGAAGAAACGGATGACGTCCGTCTTGCTCAGCCATGACTATTCGGGATGGCATGGCTGAGCATTACTGAAGAGGGATAAAGGCCAGAACGTGATTAAGGTTATTGCCGGTGCCGTCGAAGAACAGGCTGATATGCACAGCCCTGCAGCCAGGTAAGCTCGTGGCTGTCCTGCAGCGCGCAGTTTGCGCCAACCAGCGCAGCTTTGGTGGGTAGACGCCCCTGAGCCGGAAATACTGGCGGGAACCACGCCAGATCGGTGATTATTTTGGACATACTTTTGGCTCCGGCATCTTAAGGGGCTCGTTGATTGGGTAGTCCGACCGGCCGGGGCTCACGCAGCTGGTGGTCACCTTCACCCCATCACAGGGCAGAAAGTGCACCGTTATCCCGCAGGTTTTTTGCCCCGTATAGTCTGGTACTTTCACAGTTTTACTGTGATTTCTATTGCTTTCGTCAATTTTCTTTTCCCAAGCCAGATACTTGGCTCTGTCTTGGTACCCAGGAAAATCATCTGTAGACGCCTCCCCACTTTGCCAGTCCACTCTCACCGTCATACCCGGCCGCCATTTCGCCGGCACGCCATAGCAGCAGCCACCTCCACCGCCCTGATACGGCCCGATAATGTCAATTCCCGACTGACCGTCGACGCTGAAATGGTTGATCGCCCATTTGGTGTGGTTGATGGCGACAATAATCCCACCACCGCCGCTCCGGTTTTCCGCCTTTGCCACCGGCTGGCTACAGCCCGCCAGCAGCAGGGCACCCAGTACCATGAGGTAATGTCGTAATTTCATTTTACATTCCTTGTATGGCAGCCTCTCCGGAAGGCGAACTGCTTCATGAACCCACTTTCAGACTTCTGCTGAGGACCGTCCGATCAGGGTCTTAATCACCCAATCCTCGCGCTCTTTATCCAGTAGCATCCCTTTGGCGGTGGCTGAAAGCATGCCGTTGAAACAGGCCGTAAACCGTTCAGCCTGCGAAGCAAATCCCGTATCGGGAACGTCCCGATAGCGAAGCATCAGCCTGGCATCGCAGATGCACATCAGGGCTTCAAACTGGCTATCGCTCAAAGCGATGTTTTGGCACTTCTCGTTGATGGCGGGCTGTGCTCCCTGCCCCATCAGCAACCCCGGCTTCTCGTCAGGATCCAGCCAGCTCCAGAAGAGCGCCGGGCGCTGCAACTGGGCCTGCTGATCAGGTTCCAGAATATGAGAGAACAAATAAGGAAAAATACGGGCATCAAAGTATCTGAACAGCCCCGCCCGTCCTTCATGTGTCGCATCGGTACAGGTTGTTAACCATTCCGCCAGTGTAGCGAAAGGCCAGGGAGAACAGAGCACCAGTAGTGGAGCAGTTTTTTGTACTTTCTGAGCCAGCTCAATCAACCACTGTTTCTGAAGCGGATCGTTCAAAGAGATCCTGATCAACAGCGGCGACTCTTCTGGCAGGGCATCTTCCGGCAAGCCCTGATAGAGAGACTGCCATACCAAAGGTGGTGAAAAATCGTGCAGTACCGGAATGACGGAAAAATCAATACCGCACTGGTCGAGAATAAAATCAAGGTGGGTCAGGTTTATATCAGCGCAGGTTTGCTGAAGCAGATTCACCCAGTCAGTGATATGGGTCGTGTTCATTTATGCCTCCCTTGGCACAAAGCCCTGTGCCAGCCGCTGCGCCTTTTTCAGACACTCTTTGCATACTGATGAAGGCAATTCAGGCAGCGGATAATCCTCACTCGCCGGGCCCTGTAATTTATGTTGCCCCTTGAGGCTTAACAGGCCTGGACCATGCACGTTGATTTCGCCCTGTGGCGTGAGCTTGATGTAAGCGCCACCGCAGGCGAGCGTGATCCCATTCTTTGCCGTCAGCTGCAGGTGTCCCTGCGTTGACTGGACGGTGACATCCTTCAGGGAAGTCAGCGACAGCACATCACTATGTGATTCAATCTCCAGTGCACCTTTGGCAGATACCAGCCGCATTCCTTCCTGTAGGGCTAGCAGCGAAACCGCCTGACTTGCGTTAACCGAATAGCGCTGTGCTGCGGTGATATTGACTTCTCCCAGGCTCTGCAGATACAACCCTTTCCCGCTGTGCATCAGAGTCGTTTCCGGCGTAACGGCAGCAATACCCTTAGGTGAAGACAGCAGCAGCGCAGGCTCTTTAAGCTCACTGGCAGCGGAAACAAATGCTCTTAATGGCCCAGAATCAGGCGTTATGTTGTGGTGAGTCTGCGTAATCGTTCCCCATCCAGTTACCTGATTCAACGCTCCTTTTAGCAGACTGACCGCCGGCTGCATCTCCAGCACCTGGCCCTGTGCTTTCGTCTGGCCATCAGCGCTGATGAACATCCCTTTCTGTGCCCGGATGGCGCCCCAGCTGTCGGTTCTGAGCTCGAAACCCTCCCCACGCTTCTGCTTTTCGCTGTTGACCAGGTGTCCCAGATTCAACTGGCTCTTGCCGCCGTACTCGGTGCTGACCTTGACATGCTCTTTTCCGCGCTCGTCGTCGAGGCGGATTTTGTTGTTCGCCGGCGTGCGCAGCACGTTGCGTTTGTAGTTGCGGATGGTGACGTGATCGCCGTGCGCCGAGTCGTGCAGCACGCCGGCGATGTACGGCCGGTCCGGGTTACCGTCCTCAAAGCCAATCGCCACTTCGGTGCCCGCCAGCAGCGGCAGGTGCAGACCGTAAGTGTCGCCGGCATACGGGCGGGACTGGCGCACCCACAGGCTCTCAAACCCGGTTTCCCGGTTATCCCGGTCAAACAGCATATTGACGCGATAGCGGCCGTCTTTATCGATGTGGCCGTAGGTGTCATTCTCTGTGGTGCTGGTGACGCGGGCCGGTAATGTGCCGGCCATCACCGGGCGCGAGCCTGGCTCAGGACGGAAACTAAAATCCGTGCTGTCCGGGATCCCGTCAAAATGCACTTCAAAATCCCGGTCACGCCGCGCATGGCTGCGCATCGCCGTGATGACCACGCCCTGAGCAAACACCTCGGCCACTTCATACCCACCGGTGACGTTGAGCACCTGGCCGGGAGAGAGGGTCGGGCAGCTGGTGATGGCATGGGTCCGGGTCTGGCCATTCAGGTAGCGCTCATGACGAATGCGGGCATAGAACGCCCCCGACTCCGCAGCCGGATTGCGGTCGTACGCATTACCCTGGGTAAGGTAGTTGTCCCCCCAGTGGTAGGCATCTCCACAGGTGGTGGCATCCCCGCAGGTCACATCAACCTCGGTATTCATGTCATCCGTGGCCTGGCGGTAGTTGTAGTCGCGGGTGCTGACCTGCTTCTGCACCACGTTATGATGGCTCTCCATCCCCCACACCGCGTCCACTCCGTCTGAATGCTGGCCAGACGGCGGCACCGAGGGCAGCGTCAGGCCTTTTTCATACCCCTGCTGACTGTCGTAAAACTCCACCACGTCGATGTTCAGGCGAGTATCCGTGGTAAAGCGAAACCAGATACCCACCTCACCCAGCAGGCGGGTAATGAAGCGCAGGTCATCCTCACCGTACTGCATCACCTGCTCACGGCGCGGGTACTCTTTTGAGAGCGAGAACAGAAAATCCTGACCGCGCAGGGTGTGACGCTCGCGCAGGATTTTTTCCACAATCTGCGGGACCGACATGTCCTGATAAATCGCGTTCTGGTGTGAACGGTCAAGCAGCGCCAGGCGTGGCTGCAGCGTCAGGGCATAATGGGTCTCATCTTTTGATGTACCGAGGCGTTCAAAGCCGCTCACCACGCCCTGAAGGGTGCGCACCGCCTGCTGCATTTTGATGCCGTAACCCTGGTCAACCGGGGACTGCAGCGTCAGGGAGGCCGCTTTCATCAGCATCATCTCTTTGCTGATGGCATGGTCAGAGCTGGTGAATTCAATACGGTAGCTGAACGGCCGGCTGAGCGCTTCATCGCCTTCAAACGCCAGCACATCAAGCTCTGCTTCACATCCCTTCACCGATAATTGGTGATGGCTGTGGCTGAATCTGATCGGGAGACGGGTGTTCATGCGTTATCTCCTTCAGTCCGCTTAAACTCCAGCCCAATCCCCTCTTCCTCGCTCCAGCTCAGCCATAGCGACTGTGGTTTCTGTCTGGCGGCCATGTGTCTCAGCAGTTGCTGACTCAGCACCGGCAGAATCTGCTGATTGAGCAGGCTATCGACGTTGCGTGCGCCGGTATCCGGCAGCAGACAGGCGGCGGTCAGCGCGTCATACAGGCTCTCATCAATGTGCGTGGTCAAACCGTAGTGACGATGTAAGCGTTTGCTGACCTGTGACAGCTTCATTTCCACGATGGTGCGCATGGCGGCCTCAGCCAGCGGGCGATAAATTACCGTCTGGAAACGGGCCAGCAGCGCCGGCTGGAAGTGGTCGCGCAATATCGGGCGCAGCAGTTCGTGTAAATCGCCTTCGGTGGCATCCGGCCGTTCGTCCAGCAGCTGCATCAGATGGTCGCTGCCGAGGTTGGAGGTCATCAGAATAACGGTGTTACGGAAGTCGATTTCACGCCCTTCGCCGTCGCGCATAAAGCCGCGATCAAACACCTGATAGAACAGGTTCATGACGTCACGGTGCGCCTTTTCCACCTCATCGAGCAGTACCACGCTGTACGGGCGCTTGCGTACCGCTTCGGTGAGAATGCCGCCCTGACCGTAACCCACGTAGCCCGGCGGTGAACCTTTCAACTGGGAAACAGTGTGCGGCTCCTGGTACTCGGACAGGTTGATGGTAATCAGCGATTTTTCACCGCCGTACAGCACATCCGCCAACGCCAGCGCGGTTTCGGTTTTACCGACGCCGCTCGGACCGACCAGCAGGAACACGCCCTGCGGGCCGTTCTCTGACGTGAGTCCGGTCTTCGCCGCGCGCAGGCGCCGGGCGATGGCGGTCAGCGCCACGTCCTGCCCGACCACACGCTGGCCGATCTCGTTTTCCAGCGTCAGCAGTTCGGTTTGCTCGTCTTTCATCAGCGAAGACAGCGGCACGCCGGTCCAGTCGGCAATCACATTCGCGACGGTGCGGGTGTCCACATCCACCTGAACCAGCACATCGCCCTGCTGCGCCTGTTCAAGCTGCTGTTGCAGGTCGGCAACGTCAACCTGCTGGCTGATGTCCTGGCGGCTGGCCATCAGTTGCTGTGCCAGCGCCTTTTCGTGGCTGAAACGTGCTTCCTGCTCTTCGATGCGCGTCTCCAGTTCAGTCCGCTGCTGTTCAATGGCACCCAGGCGGTCATCATGACGGCTGCTGCCGGCGGCGATATCTTCCCGCAGCGCCTGCGCTTCCAGTGCCAGTGCGGTCCGTTGCGCTTTCAGGCGCACAATTTGTTCTGGCACCGTGTCGAGACTCATCCGTACACGTGCGGCCGCGGTATCCAGCAGGTCAACCGCCTTGTCCGGCAGCTGGCGGCCAGTCAGATAGCGGCGGGACAGCGTGACGGCTGCGCGTACTGCATCATCAGTGATATGCACGTTGTGGTGTTCGGCGTAGCGGGCTTTCAGGCCGCGCAGCATCAGGCAGGCGGTGTCGTCGTCCGGCTCGTCCACTTTTACCATCTGAAAGCGGCGCTCCAGCGCGGCATCGCGTTCAAAGTATTGCTTGTATTCAGACCAGGTAGTGGCGGCAATAGTACGCAGTTCGCCACGCGCCAGTGCCGGTTTCAGCAGGTTGGCGGCATCCGCACCGCCGGCCTGGTTGCCGGCGCCAATGATGGTGTGCGCTTCATCGATAAACAGCAGAATCGGTACCGGGGACTGCTGCACCGCATCAATGACGTTTTTCAGGCGCTGTTCGAATTCGCCCTTCACGCCTGCGCCCGCCTGCAACAGACCAAGGTCGAGGGTGCGCAGAATAACCGGCTTGAGAGATTCCGGCACGTTGCCCTCGGCTATACGCAGCGCCAGCCCTTCCACCAGCGCGGTTTTACCGACGCCCGGTTCGCCGACCAGAATCGGGTTGTTCTTGCGGCGACGCGAGAGAATATCCACCATCTGGCGGATCTCCGTATCGCGCCCAAAAACCGGGTCGATTTTGCCTTCTGTGGCTTTGGCAGTAACGTCGAGCGTGAATTTATCGAGTGCGTTCTGCAGCGCCGGATTGAGTTCGCCTTCCTTTATGGCCGCGCCGACCGGGCGCCCGACAAATTCCACCTCACCACCATGACTCTGCGCGAGTTCCGCTGCCTGTTGCCGCTCCGGGCGTTCCTCCGACTGCCCATCAAGCAGCGGGCGCAAACGCTCCAGCTGACTGTGGCCCAGCGTCAGCAGCGGCCACAGCCCGTCACAGCGCACCAGTTTCTGTTTATCAACCAGCGCCATCAGCAAATGAACGCTGCGGATCTGTTCCTCACCGTTAAGAGAAGCAATCAGCCAGGCTTCCTGCATCAGCGTCTGAAGAGTGTCAGACAATTGCGGACGCTGACGGACTGAACGCGGCTGTTTATCCAGCCAGGCAAGCAAATCCTGCCATAGCATATCCATATCCCACTCATAGCGGCGTGCCAGCACCGTCAGGTCACCTTCCCCCTGTTCGAGCAGCTTCAGCAGCCAGTGCTCAGGCAAAATCTCCGCATGGGCGCGGGTCTGACACAGGGAGGCCGCCCCTTCCATCGCGCGGGCGCAGTAAGGGTTGAGACGTCGAAGGAGGATTGCCGGGTTTTCCATGTTTGCTTGCTCACTGTTGAGGGCCGTTCAGGCACGCTACCGCCCCTGGCCGTTACCGAGGCCCATAAGGTCTGTTTCCAGGATGTGATGTTTTTTGCTCAACGCCCGCCACGCAGACGTTCAGCAAAAACAAAAAAGCGGGCAGGGAAACTCTGCCCGTCGGGCTATTGCTCTAAATAGTTCGCGTTGAAGCAAGGCGGCAAGCGAGTGCAGCCCCGGGAGCTTACTGAAGTAAGTGACCGGGGTGCATGAACGTAGCCAACGCCGCTACAGCGCGAAATATGACGAGCAATTACGCGGTGGCGCGTTCGTTCCAGCTATCTGAATGAATGATGTTGCCGTCTTTATAGGTCCAGGTGATTTTTTCGTAGCGCAGTTCGATCTGCTCAAGGTGGTTGTGCTTCTCGAAAGAAGGATTTTTGATGTCATGCATCACCGGATTCACTTTCACGACTTTCACGTTTTCCAGTTTGGTGTTGAAGTACTCCACTTCCTGGCCCGCGTCGTTGATTTTGTACCACTTGAATTCCGCAGACTTGAGGGTCTGCCCGGTGGTCACCGCCTTGTACAGGTAAGGACTGGAGGAGTCGATTTCCTTAGTGAACAGGAACGGGGTGTGGATACGGGTACCGGTCAGCTTGCCAGTGTTGTTGTCGGTCGGGATGTACAGGTTATGCTGCTGTGCCACCACTTCGATGCTGCCTTCACGATCCTGAACGTCCACAGAACCTTTGATGTCCGCACCACCGTCGTCTTTCAGCCAAAGATAAACAGGGATTGCCATGGATTACTCTCCGTTGTGTTGTGATACGTCATCATCCTGCGATGACGTCTGGGTGTTGCCCGGTATCTGGCAGGCATCAGCCTGCGGTACCAGACTGATTTCGACGCGACGGTTAAGCGCACGTCCATCCGTCGTGTCATTGGTTGCGACTGGGCGGCTTTCGCCATAACCCTGCACCGCAAAACAGCTTTCCGGTACATCACCGGTGTCACGCATCCAGTCACGCACCGCTTCGGCACGTTTCAGAGAGAGCGTTTGGTTCAGTTGCGGGTTACCGGTGTTATCGGTGTGGCCGGCGACCACAATCAGCCAGCCCGGCTTCGCTTTGATGCCGACCAGTGAGTTCACCAGCATTTTGGTGGACCCGGCTTTCAGCGTGGATTTGCCGGAATCGAACAGCGACATGCTGTCGAGGCGAACAATTTTCGGCACCGGTTTCGGCTGCGGTTTTGGCGGCGGTGGCGGGGGCACATACGAACGGATCGCATCCAGCACAGGCATTCGCAGACGCTCGCCCTGATACAGACCAAGGCCCATCCGCATCGGTACGCCATTGCGCGCCTGGTCATCCAACCCGGCCGCATCGTCACGCAGAACGGCAACGGCGTCGGCTTTGGGTGCGAAATCCTGCATCGGGATGCGTTCATAACGGGCAATATCGAAGCTGACACGCTGCAGCAACTGGCGATTGTTCCAGCCACTGCTGAGCAGTGCAGCCATGGCCGCCAGCGTGAAAATCGCGAGCGCATAACGGAAGGCTTGCCCACGCGGCGTCAGGCCTCGCCCTTCCGGCAGCAGCGACAGGATAAAATCCGGCAACGCGGCAATAACCGTACTGTCCGTTCCCACCGGCTGCCAGCCCGCAACCTGTTGCATCGCAGTATGACGGGACAGCCATGCCGTCCAGACCGATGTGGCCAGACTTCCGGCCAGGATCGGTCCCAATCCCCATAGCACCGCAACCGGTGCAATGACCGGAACATCCGGGCTCTCATCAATGAAGACCGCTTTAACGTGCAACCGGAACCAGCTCATAAGGCTGTTCATCAGCACCTGTTGCTGCATCGCAGGCGCGCCACCGGTGGTGACCCATGCAGCGACTGAGCCCGGCGCTGAAGACGTACGCCAGACCCTCACCTCTTCCCCAGGGATAGCCGCCTGCCAGAGCAGATCATTGGTCATCGCACTGCCAACCTGACCATTCAGAACCAGTGGCACAGAATGCCCGGTTTCTTTACGCAGCTGGCTGATTTGCCAGCGCAGGGCCAGCAGACGACGGGTAAGCCGCTCGCTGTCGGCGTGTTTTTGCGGACAGACGCTGACCATCACCGACAGCTGGCGGCCCCAGTCAGGACGCAACCCCAGTATCTGACGGGCAACCTGTTGCAGAT
>Ga0268256_1000561_pt1 | contig 30182 bp, 27 predicted proteins | sample AgamicAtAmrz_FD_200247 | JGI IMG/M metagenome (GOLD analysis project Ga0268256, IMG submission 200247) | Agave microbial communities from Guanajuato, Mexico - At.Am.rz (v2) (version 3) | ecosystem: Host-associated > Plants > Roots > Rhizosphere | place: Guanajato, Mexico | collected 2012-06-07 | reverse complement strand
GCAGCCGGGTGTGATGGTGGCACTCACCTGAAAATTCTGCGTGGTGATGCCGAACGCGGCTGTGCTGCTCAGCAGCAGCGTTCCCAGAATCGCGTAGCGGCACATTTCGGGCAAAACGCTCCCCTCGACAGCCCCGAAGGGCTGCCTGTCGATTGACGGTTACCACCTGAAGAGTGATTAGTAGGTTACGCTGACGTTGATGGTGTCGTTGTAGGTGCCCGGCACCACGGTCACGCTGTTACCGCCGCCGGTGATACGGCCATAGATGGTGTAGCTGTCAACGCCACCCGCGGTGGACGCCGCCGGGATCGCGGTGTTGTTGGCAATCACGTTGTTGAACGCGCTGTCGCTATAGAGGCTGTAGGCTACGCCCTGCGCCGCGTTAGTGGTGTTGATCATGTAGCGTGCCGGGGTGCCCGGGGCGCCGACGACCGTGCCCGGCGCGGTGTTGGTGCTGCCGGTGATCTGTACGGTGTAGTCGGTCGTCGTACACTGGATGGTGAAGGTGTTACCGCCGTTGGCACCGGTCAACTGCGTGGTCAGGGTGCTGAAGGTGGCGGCCTGCGTACCAAAGTTCAGGGTACCGAAGTTAATGCCGTTCTGACTGGGCGAGCCGTTGATCAGGCAACCGTTAGTCAATGTCAGCGACGCCGTAATCGTCCCGCTGCTGGTCACCGCATGGCTCACTGAAGTAGCGAGCAACAAGCTGCTGGCGCTAAGCGCAAGTAAAAGGCGTGAGTTCATCATACTTACCTCGTGTTGACGATGCCGCCGGCATCCCTGGTTTCGATTAGCCTTCAGAATGTTTCTGGATGTGCCAGATGTTAAAGGTTGTTAAAAAAAATTTAGATTAGGCAGGTCGAAATCACCATCAAAACAAGCGCAGCTCAGCACAGAGGCGTATAACGGAGAAATGTTATTAATTACAGAGGGTTAATGAGGAAAACTGAGTGAAAATGAGGTTGATACAGAGGATATATTCATTAGTCTGTGATCGAAGTCACAATTAACGAAAGTAGTTGCTGCAACAAAAAAAGCGGAGAGTTTAGCGGTACTTAAAGAAGCGGTGCGATACCTTAATGTATCGCACCGTAAATAGTTACGCGACGTGCGCAGCGGCGGTGTCGATCAGGGCCATCTCTTCGCTGTTGAGCAGCTTCTCGATATGGACCAGGATCAGCATCCGCTCGCCTACCGCACCGAGGCCGGTGAGGTATTCGGTAGAGAGGGTCACCGCGAATTCCGGTGCCGGGCGGATCTGATCGGCATTCAGCGACAGCACGTCAGACACGCCGTCAACCACGATGCCCACTACGCGCTGGCCGAGGTTCAGCACGATCACTACGGTGTTGTCGTTGTACTCGACGTCCTGCTGATTGAACTTCACGCGCAGGTCGACGATAGGCACGATAACACCGCGCAGGTTGGTCACCCCTTTAATAAACTCCGGGGTGTTAGCGATGCGGGTCACCTGGTCGTAACCACGGATCTCCTGCACTTTTAAAATATCGATACCGTACTCTTCATCCCCGAGGGTGAAGACCAGGAATTCCTGGCCTGACGGCTCGCCGGCCAGTTTTGTCACGTTGCTCATACCGGTCATGTGTTTACCTTCTTAATCTCAAAATCAGGCGGCAGCGCCCGCCACACGTTGTTCACGGTTCAAACCCTGCAGGGCAGAAATATCGACGATCAGCGCCACGCTACCGTCACCCAGAATGGTGGCAGCAGAGATGCCAGGCACCTTGCGATAGTTACTCTCCAGGTTTTTCACCACCACCTGGTGCTGACCAATCAGCTGGTCCACCAGCAGCGCGTAACGACGTCCCGCGCTTTGCAGAATCACCACGATGCCCTGGGTCGCTTCGGTTTTCGCACCCTGAACATTAAATACTTTCCACAGCTCGACCAGCGGCAGGTATTCACCGCGGACTTCCAGCACGCGCTCGCCCCCGGCCAGCGGATGCAGATCGTCTTCCAGCGGCTGGAGCGATTCCATTACCGCATTGAGCGGCAGGATGAAGACTTCGTTGTTCACTTTCACTGACATGCCGTCGAGGATGGCGAGGGTCAGCGGCAGCAGAATACGGATGGTGGTGCCCGCGCCCTGCTTAGACTGGATCTCAACGTGGCCGCCCATCTCCTGAATGTTCCGTTTCACCACGTCCATGCCCACGCCACGGCCGGAGACATCGGTCACCTGCTCAGCGGTGGAGAAGCCCGGGGCGAAGATCAGCATGCCCACTTCTTCGTCGGTCATGTTTTCACTCACCGCCATGCCCTGGGACATCGCCTTCGCCAGAATGCGCTCGCGGTTCAGCCCTGCGCCGTCGTCGGTGACTTCAATGCAGATGTTCCCGCCCTGGTGCTCAGCGGCCAGGATGAGGTTACCTACCGGGGATTTACCCGCGGCTTCGCGTTTTTCCGGCGACTCAATGCCGTGGTCGAGGCTGTTACGCACCAGGTGCGTTAACGGGTCGATAATACGTTCGATCAAGCTCTTATCGAGTTCGGTAGAGCTGCCCTGCAGGGTCAGTTCGACCTGTTTGCCGAGTTTACCGGCCAAATCGCGTACCAGACGCGGGAAGCGGCTGAAGACGTATTCCATCGGCATCATACGGATGGACATTACCGATTCCTGCAGATCGCGGGCGTTACGTTGTAACTGACTCATGCTGGTGATCAGGTCGCCGTGGGTGACCGGGTCCAGCTCATTAGAGCGCTGGGCCAGCATCGACTGGGTAATGACCAGTTCGCCGACCAGGTTGATCAGCTGGTCAACCTTCTCTACCGCGACGCGGATGCTGGTGGATTCGCTGGCGCGCGCGGCCGGTTTGTTTTCACGTTCGGCGCGTGGGGCGGCGCCCTCCGTCGGCACCGCTTTCAGCGCCGGGGCCGCTGCCGGAGCAGGAGCCGGTGCTTCCACTGCGGCAGGGGCTGCGGCTTCCGCCAGAGCCGGTTCAAAGGCAATCTGATCCGGTTCGATGACGAAGCACAGCACCGCCGTGATGTCGTCTTCGCTGATACCGCCGATGGTCGCACTCAGGGTGTCGCTGCCCTTCTCGATCTGTGTCAGGGTGCCGAGGTTGCCAAGCTCTTCCAGCAGCACGTCCACTTCCCCCGCCTTGAGCTTGCTCAGGGTGACGCGCAGTTTGCCGTCAGCGCCCGCCGGTGCGGCATCGGCCACCACCGTCAGCTGAGCGGCATGTGCCGCAGCGGCCGGGGCTTCACCTTTCGCTTCCAGCGCAAGTTGACGCAGCGCCTGGCAGATATACTCGAAGCTGGCCTGATCCGGCTGCTCTGAGCTTTTATAGGCGTCGAGCTGTTCTTGCATAATATCTTTGGTTTCCAAAAACAGGTTGATGATATCGGTGTTCAGTTGCATCTCACCGCGGCGCGCTTCATCCAGCAGGTTTTCCATTAAGTGCGTGGTTTCCTGCAAAATGGTGAACCCGAAGGTTCCGGCGCCACCCTTGATGGAGTGTGCGGCGCGAAAAATTGCATTGAGCTGTTCGGAATCAGGTGCTTCCGGCACAAGATCCAGCAGGTGCTGCTCCATATCCGCTAACAGTTCGTCAGCTTCGTCAAAAAATGTCTGATAAAAATCGCTGATATCCATGCTCACGGTATCACCTCGTACCTGGTTGTTGCTGTGTCGGTTCTGTTACCGGGGGCACGGCTCCCGGTTGTTCAATGGCGCTCAGTGACTGGTTTTCGCTTTCTGCGTTTTCGTGCACGATTGCCTCTTCGGACTTCTTGTTCAGTACCAGCAGACTAATACGGCGGTTTAGCGCTGCATCAGCCCCCTGATCCGCCAGGCGCATGGTGGCAGCCATCCCGACAACGCGCAGTACTTTGCCGTCATCAAGGCCGCCGGCCACCAGCTCGCGGCGCGAGGCGTTGGCGCGGTCCGCTGAAAGTTCCCAGTTGCTGTAGCCGCGCTCACCGCCTGCATACGGCAGGTCATCGGTGTGCCCGGACAGGCTGATTTTGTTCTGAATGCCGTTCAGTACCGGGGCGATAGCGCGCAAAATGTCGCGCATGTAGGGCTCTACTTCCGCACTGCCGGTTTTAAACATCGGTCGGTTCTGGCTGTCGATAATCTGAATACGCAGCCCTTCCTGCACCAGATCAATCTTCAGATGCGGGCGCAGCGCACGCAGTTTCGGGTCGGCTTCAATCAGCTGATCCAGGTCGCCGCGCAGCTTGCGCAGGCGGGTGTCATCCATGCGCTTTTTCAGCTCGTCGATGTTGGGCTGCTTTTTCACTTCGCCCTGCTGCTGCGTGACGTCATCCCCACCGCCCGGAATCGGACTTTCGCTGTCGGCAATACGCTGACCACCGGTGATGGCCTGGGCAAGCGGGGTGCGGAAGTAGTCCGCAATCTGCGTCAGCTCCTTCGGACTGGCGATGGAGATAAGCCACATCACCAGAAAGAAGGCCATCATTGCTGTCATAAAGTCAGCGTACGCAATCTTCCAGGAGCCATGTCCGCCGCCGCCGCCGTGACCTTTATGTTTGCGCCGTTTTACGACGACAATGGGTCTGCTTTGATGCTTCATGCGTCCTCTGTCACCTGCTGTTGGTTAGGCGATCTCACGGCGCGCACGTGCTCTTCCAGCTCGATAAAGGAAGGACGTTCGCTGGAGTAGAGCGTTTTACGACCGAACTCAACCGCAATTGGCGGCGCGTAACCATTGAGGCTGGAGAGCAGCGTCACTTTTACGCACTGCATCATCTTGGTGGTTTCGGCGCTTTTCAGGCGCAGCACGCTGGCCAGCGGTGAAATAAACCCATACGCCAGCAGAATACCGAGGAAGGTTCCCACCATCGCGTGAGCGATCAGCGCCCCCAGCTCTGCTGCCGGACGGTCCGCCGAAGCAAGGGCGTGAACTACCCCCATCACCGCCGCCACGATACCGAATGCCGGCAGGGAATCCCCGACCATCGCCAGGCTGTTCGCCGGCACTTCACATTCGCTTTCATGGGTTTCAATTTCTTCATCCATTAATGCTTCAATTTCAAAGGTATTCATATTTCCGCTAATAATCAGACGGAGATAATCAACGATGAATTCGAGCATTACGGTGTCAGCGAGAATACGCGGATAGCTGGCAAATATTTCGCTTTCTTTTGGATTTTCAATATCACGTTCGAGGGAAAACATTCCCTGCTGACGAGATTTAGCCATCAGGCGATACAGCAGCGCCATCAGGTCCATATACATACTTTTGGTATATTTGGAACGGCGAAATAACAGCGGCAGCGCCTTAAGCGTGGCTTTAATAGCCTTACCGTTGTTACCCACAATAAAAGCACCAATACCCGCGCCGCCGATAATGACTAATTCCGCCGGTTGATAAAGTGCCCCAAGGTGTCCGCCGGTCATCATATAACCGCCGAATACTGTTCCGATTACGACCAGATAACCTATTAAAATCAGCACGACATCATCCTTACGCTGTTGAATACATTGAGGAGTTGCAGGTGACGCCCGTTTATGGGGTTCGTTGGGGTAAAAAAAAGCAGCGGTAATTGCTTACCGCTGCTGGAGTGTTCACCACACCGAACTGTTAAACGGCCTTTTCGACCTGTTCATCCAGCAGTTGTGGATTAATATCGGCACCTTCCCGGGAAAGTTTACGTCTTTTTACCGCGCGGGAAGGAGGCTGGCACAAACTGCAGGCGAAGCTGCCGGCAGGCTGATGCGCGTGGGTAATGAAATTGCCGTTACAGGAGTTGCAACGGGACAGCTCAAGCATGCCGCTCTCGACGAAACGCACCAGCGTCCAGGCGCGAGTAAGCGCCAGGAGCGGCCCGTTTTCCTGCTCGGGGCACTGCTCAAGGTACAAACGGTAGGCTTTGATAACCGCATCAACACCGGTACACAGGCCGGTGCGCAGCAGGTACTGCCAGGCGTTACAGAACATGGAAGCGTGGATGTTTTGCTCCCAGGTCATAAACCAGTCGGTGGAGAAAGGGAGCATCCCTTTCGGCGGGGGGCTACCACGTAGTTCTTTGTAAAGCTTAATTAAGCGTCCGCGGCTTAACTGAGTTTCACTTTCGAGCATTTGTAAACGCGCACCCAGCGTGATTAATTCCATTGCTAACTGGATGTCGCGAGCTTCCTGAACAATACTCTTCTCGCCCATGGCTTAAGCCCTTTTTTTCCTGACCACATCTTCTGTGGATGACGATTCATTAAGCAAACGCGTGGATAATAAAATCCCGGTATGAATTTGCTGTAAATCGTCCACGCGAGAGTCCTGCGTTAAACGCGTGATAGTCTGATTGTCGCTGAAACGAAACTGACAAATAAGCTGATTGGTTTCTGCCAATTTAACCATCTGAGGTAACGTTAATTCACCGAGCGTGGCTGCCATATCATCTGTGATCCCCAGACGAAACATAGCTGACGCTTTATCCTGACTAATCAGACGCTGAGCGAGTAATAAATATGACAGGTTGATGTCATAAATATGCTTCAGCAACTCGGAGGTGTGCATTTTTCCCATCCCGAATAACCAACTTTTATTTTATGCGGTGTCAACCGCACCCCGTGATGTCGCCGGGTAATACCCGGTAAAAAAAGAAAAACAATCGTTAAGGCCAAATGCATCGGTGAACTTTGCGTTGCTTACGAGAGAAGTCGTTTTCGACGCGATGTCCGTTCCCTGTCACTTTGTTCACTCGTCGTTCATCATTTTCTTACAAAAATCTAAGACTTTTCCTAATTCGAGCAAACTGTACTCGTGAGCCCTGGCACATACAACGTGATTATGAATGAATTTTAGAAATTATGTGATCTATATCACACTTTTTCACCAAATAACGCAAGCAAACCATCAGCGAGACTGTTCATTTGCTCATTTTTTGTTCAAATTCCACCCTTTACTATTCCTGAACGACGAATAGCCATTCAGTGAAACACTCTTTAACCACTTCGCACAGAGGCAACTGGCCTGCAAGCGGCACCAGCACTGGGTTTGTGACAATTTGATGCGATCTTTGTTACCGTATAACTACTAAAATCAGTAGGTTAAGTTACCTCTTTTTTTGAGCTATCACGCTCCGTTATGATGAGGTCGATGTTAATTGATTACCTGAAGTAGTTAACATTTTCGCGCAAAGTTGTGTAAATCCTTATGAATAAATTTGCGCTTCGATTGTTAAAAGCGGATGGACTATTTCTTTCCATAAGAATAATTAATGATTTTTTATGAATTCACTCACAGTTTGCCCTTCTCTCCCTCTTGCGCGCAGATTTAACAGGGTGTATGACCGGGTAACTCCCCTTAACGACTAAGGGTTTAAAAGGAGGTAATGTGAGCTATCAACATGTGCTGGTGGCGGTTGCCGTCACTCCGGAAAGTCATCGTCTGGTCGCCAAAGCCGTTTCCGTCGTTAAACCCACCGGCGCGCGGATCTCGTTGCTGACGCTGGCAGCCGATCCAGAGCTGTACAACCAGCTGGCAGCACCGATGCTGGATAACCTGCGCGGGTTAATGCAGGAAGAAACGCAGCTGTTTCTGGATGAGCTGACGGCACAGGCGGGGTATCCAGTATGGAAAACCACTATCGCCAGCGGGGAGCTTAGCGAATTTATTCTGGCGGCCTGCGAGGAGCATGGCGTGGATCTGGTGGTGTGCGGGAACCATAACCAGACGTTATTCAATAAAGTGACCTGCTCAGCGCGGCGCGTGGTATCCGCCAGCCGGGTTGATGTGCTGCTGGTCCCCCTCTGAAAGCAAAACAGGCTCACCTTAGTGAGCCTGTTTCCTGTCAGCCGTTATCTCAGGCCAGTTTCGGGAAGGTCGCCACTTTTTTTTGTAGCGTACTCTCTTCGCTACGTGGCGTTACCCCCTTTAGGTCTTTGATAAACGTCCTCTGCCAGTGATCGATATCATTATCACGAATAATATCCAGCATCTCGCTGTGACGAGAGATACGTTCTGCCAGCGGCATGGTCAGCGCGCGGTGCAGCGCGTTCGCCACGTCGTCGCGATCGTAGGGGTTCACCAGCAGCGCGGAGGTGAGCTCATTGGCTGCCCCGGCAAAGCGCGACAGCACCAGCACACCCGGATTTTCAGGGTCCTGGGCGGCGACATACTCTTTGGCGACCAGGTTCATCCCGTCACGCAGCGGCGTCACCAGCCCGACGTCAGCATGACGGAACACTTTCATCAGCAGCTTGCGGTCGAAGTGCTGGTTTAAGTAGTAGAGCGGGGTCCAGCCAAGCTGGCCGTATTTTCCGTTGATGCGCCCTGCTTCGGTCTCCAGCTGGTGACGAATGTCCTGATAGGCCTGCACGTCGCCACGCGAGGTTGGCGCGATCTGGGTATAGCGGATGTGACCGTGGTGCTCCGGATACTTCTCCAGCAGTGCTTCAAACGCCAGGAAGCGTTCCGGCAGGCCTTTGGAGTAGTCCAGGCGCTCCACCGAGAAGATATTCTTCACGCTGCCCAGCTCGTTTTTAAGCTGCGCCAGCTTGGGCGGTAGTGGGCCGGCGGCCTGTTCGGCGATTTCGTTCGGCTCGATACCGATAGGATAGACTTCGGTCTGGAACTCTTTACCCCATGCGGTATGGTTTTTACTGCCGCGGGTAAAGACGCGGGTCTGTAGCGCCAGGCTGTCAAGGAACGCCAGACGGTCGTTCTCGGTCTGGAAGCCCAGCAGATCGTAATCGCACAGCGCCTCAAGCAACTCGGTGTGTGGCGGCAGCGCATTGAAGATTTCCGGGGTCGGGAACGGAATGTGCAGGAAGAAGCCGATACGATTATTGATGCCGCGTTTACGCAGCTCGCTGGCGAAGGGCAGCAGATGATAATCGTGGATCCACAGCACGTCGTCCTCTTCAATCAGCGGTTGCAGCTTATCGGCCAGCAACGCATTCACGCGCTGGTAACCATCCCATGCATCGCGCTGATAGTTCACCAGATCGAGGCGGTAGTGGAATGCCGGCCACAATACCGCGTTGGAGAACTGGTTGTAATACTGCTCATGGTCTTCTTCACTGAGATTGAATGAAGCCCAGGTAATGTTGTCTTTGCTGACTTTTTTAAGCGGGGCATCCTCGTTGCCGATTTCACCGCTCCAGCCAAACCAGAGTCCACCTGTGGCTTTCAGCGCCCCCAGTATTCCTACCGCCAGCCCACCGGCGCTACTCTTTTTATCATCTGGCGGGGCAATACGATTAGATACTACGACTAAGCGACTCATAGCCTTCTCTCCTTTCGGTGATGTGCTTTTTTTCTTGTTCTTGCTGCAAGGTTAATTTTTCAAGCCAGAGATGAACCTCTCTGACGGACTGCAGACGCCACTGTGCAATGGTGTCCCCTTTCCCGACTTTAACCGTGACGCCGCCCCTCTGGTTCACAACCTCAAAACCGGCTTCATCGGTCAGATCGTCGCCCACGAAGACAGGCTGACGTCCGGCAAAAGGCGCTTCATCCATAAATGCCGCAATGGCGGCGCCTTTGCTGATACCTTTTGGTTTGATCTCCACCACGCACTTGCCCGGTTGCAGCGCCAGCAAGGTATTGTGGCGCACGTAGGTGCGCGCAAGCTCAAGGATGCGGGTTTCAAATTCAGGGGCCTGACGGTAGTGAAGCGCAAATGCCATGCCTTTGGATTCCAGTTCGGTGCCGGGCATTAAGGCCATTTCGCGCTCAAGGTCGCGCTGCAGGGTCGCCACCAGCTCTGCCGGAAGCGTTACCAGGTGGGTATTTTCACTGATATCACGGCGCTCGGCCCCGTGTACCCCAGCCAGCGGGAAACGGAACGGTAGCGAGAGATTATCCAGCTCTTTCATCGAGCGCCCTGAGATCAGTGCCAGTGCCCCGTCGTTAAGTTCCGACAGGCGTTTGAGCATAGCGCGAACCTCAGGCGGGATAGAAACTTGATCGGGATGCGGTTTAATTTCCGCCAGGGTGCCATCCAGGTCAAAAAAGAAGGCGAGATTGCCGGTTAATAGAGGCGGTACGGGTAAATCTTCAGCCACCAGGTTCTCCTCCTTTCAGGTTGAGGGATAACCAAACGGTTACCCCGTATTATCATTAGCCATGTAAGTATAGACAGTGTCTGAGAGCTCGCTATGAGAATTATCTGTGCCGCGAGCCATGACAGTAGCGGGAAAAATATAAAAATAGCGTAAAAAAAGAGGCCAGGCGCGGAGGCCTGGCCCATAACCGGAGCGAATAGATAACGCAGAAAAAAATTAAACGGTACGCTTCGCTTTCTGCTTATAGCGGTCAAATATTACCGCTGCGAGCAGAATCAAACCGCGCACTACGTACTGGGAGAACGGAGAGATATTCAGCAGGTTCATGGCATTCTCAACCGTACCCAGAATCAGGATCCCGGCCACGACATAAGAAATCTTACCGATGCCACCTTTCAGAGAAACCCCACCCAGCACGCAGGCCGAGATGACGATCAGCTCATAGCCGATGGAGGTCATCGGCTGTCCGCTGGTCATGCGCGACGCGAGGATAATCCCCGCAGCGGCTGACACCAGGCCTGAGAGCACGAAGATGATGATTTTGGTGCGTACCACCGGCACCCCCGCCAGCCGCGCTGCCTCTTCGTTGCCACCAATCGCCAGCGTGTTGCGTCCGAAGGTGGTTTTATTTAACAGGAAACCAAAGATGATCAGGCAGCCGACGGTGAGCCAGATGGGTGCCGGCAGCCCCAGCCAGTTAGCGTAGCCGAGGGTGAAGAAGCGCTCATCTTCAATGCCCACTGCTTTACCGTCGGAGATGATGTAGGCCAGACCGCGCACGATCTGCATCGTCGCCAGGGTGGTGATCAGGGCATTGATTTTCAGCTTTGCGATGACAAAGCCGTTGACCAGACCGCTCAGTACCCCAAGCATCAGCCCGGCAAACACACCCAGCCACAGGCTTTCCGTCAGGTTGATGGCCACCGCCGCCGTTACCCCGGCACAGGCAATCACCGAGGCCACCGACAGGTCGAAATCACCCGAGGCGAGACAGAACAGCATGCCGCAGGCCACCATCCCGGACATTGAGATAGCAAGCCCGAGGCCTTTCATATTGACGAAGGTGGCGAAGTTAGGGACAAAAATTGCGCAGGCGAGAAACAGCACCGCGAACACCACCAGCATGCCGTACTGATCCCAGATACGGCCAAAGGTAAACGGCGACTTCGACTTCGGTGCGCCGGATGTAGTGAGTGAAGACATAACCTCTCCTGATTAAGCGACAGCCTGGCTGACTTTAGGCATAGCAAGTGAGAGCGCCTGCTGTTCGCTGGCCTCCTCGTGCAGTAACTCCCCGGCGATCTCGCCTTCGCGCATCACCAGAATGCGGTCGGCGACGCCGAGCACTTCCGGCAGATCGCTTGAGGCAAACAGCACGGCCACACCCTGCGCCGCCAGCGCATAGATAACGTTATAAATTTCGTGTTTAGCCCCGACATCAATACCGCGCGTCGGCTCATCGAGCAGGATCACCTTCATCTCTTCAGACAGCCAGCGGCCCAGAATGGCCTTCTGCTGGTTGCCCCCGGAGAGGTTCATGATCAGCTGTTCCGCATTTGGGGTTTTGATGTTGAGCGAGCGGATATGACGATCGGCGTTGCTGGTTTCCCAGGCGCGGTTGATCAGACAGCCGATGCTGATGTGCTTGCGTCGGGCGCTGATATTGATGTTGTCCTGCACGGAATGCACCGGGATGATGCCGTCGGCTTTGCGATCCTCCGGGCAGAGCATCATCCCGGCGCGAATGGCATCACCGGGCTGCCGGATATTGACCGGTTCACCGTCGATGAACACCTGCCCGTCGCTGATGCGCGTGCCGCCGAACAGGCCCTTCATCAGCTCGCTGCGCCCGGCTCCGACCAGGCCAAACAGCCCGACGATCTCACCCTGTCGCACAGACAGGCTCACCGGGCAGCGCACGCCTTTGGCTTTCACGTTCTCCAGCCGCAGCCGTTCCGCACCGTGCTCCCGGGGCTGCCAGCCGTAGACGTCGCCCAGATCGCGCCCTACCATTGCCTGCACCAGCGCATCGTGGTTCACCTGCGCCATGTCATCAAAGGTGCGCACGTAGCGCCCGTCTTTAAACACGGTGATGGCATCGCTGAGGGCAAAGATCTCCTCCATGCGGTGAGAGACATACAGAATGACGCGCCCCTCTTTGCGCAGCTCGCGGATCACGCGGAACAGGTTGTCAATTTCCCGTGCCGACAGTGAACTGGTGGGTTCGTCAAAGGCAATGATTTTGGCATTGCGCGCCAGCGCTTTGGCAATTTCCACCATCTGCCACTGGCCGATGGAGAGATACTTGAGCGGGGTTTCGGGATCGATATCCAGCCCGAGGTGTTTAAGCTGCAAACCGGCTTCATAGTTGAGCAGCGAGCGGTTAACCAGCCCCGCTTTGTGCGGTAGCTGGCCGAGATAGATGTTTTCCGCGACGCTCATTTCAGGCACCAGATGCAGCTCCTGATAGATAATGGCGACGCCAGCATCCAGCGCAGCGGTGGTGTCACTAAAGCTCACCTCCTCGCCGCGAATGGCTATAGTGCCGGTGCTGGGGGCATAGTTGCCGCTGAGGATTTTCAGCAGCGTGGATTTACCGGCACCGTTTTCGCCCATCAGGGCATGTACCTGCCCGGCGTGACAGTCGAAGCTGATATCCGAAAGCGCTTTTACACCGGGGAAAGTTTTCCCGATGCCGCGAAAGGAGAGCCAGGGTGTGGGTTGTTGCATAACGTCTCCCGCATCCAGTAAAGGAGTGGTGTTGTCAGAAAGCAAAGCGGCGCGTGGCGCCGCAACAGCCCCTCCGCAAAGGGGCGGATCACCGGCGCGTTACTTGCCGCCGAGGCCTTTCTTCGCCAGTTCCTCTTTGAAGTTGTCGCGAGTGATGAGCACCACGTCAGTTACTTCGGTGAATTTTGGCGGTTCAACGTCTTTGGTCACCCAGTTAAACAGCATTTCGCTGGACTTGTAGCCGTGCACATCGGGGCTTGGCAGCAGCGAGCCGTAGAAGCCGGTCGCCTGGCCTTTCGACAGTTCGCTGACCGCATCCACGCCGTTAATGCCGATCCCGATGACGTCAGCGGCTTTGAAGCCCTGCCCTTCCGTCGCGCGCACGCCGCCAAGCACGGTGTTGTCGTTCATGCCGACCACCAGCCAGTGCTTCACTTCCGGGTGCTGAACCAGCATGGAGTTAGCGGCATCAAAAGCGCCGGGGATGTCGTTAGATTTGGTGGGGACTTTATAGATCTGTTTTTCCGGGAAGCCGGCGGCCTTCAGCGCGTCCATTGAGCCGGAGGTGCGGCGACGGGCGGTATCGAGTTCATCAGCGGTAATTGCCATCACGGCGGTCTCTTTCACATCCCAGCCGCGCTTCTGCATCTCTTTATACAGCTCCTGCCCCTGACGCTCGCCAATTTTGGTGGCGGCCATCATCACCAGCGGCACGGTTTCCATCGGTTTACCTTTTGCCGTGACAAACTGGTCGTCCACGGCGATCACTTTCATGTCGTATCCGCGGGCTTTCGCCACAATGGCGGAGCCGAGTTTGGGATCGGGCGTACAGATAACAAAGCCTTTCACGCCGCTGGCTGCCAGGCTGTCGATGGCGTTCAGGGTTTTTTCACCGTCAGGCACGGCAATTTTTATCACTTCGAAGCCCAGATCTTTTCCGGCTTTATCGGCGAATTTCCATTCGGTCTGGAACCAGGGTTCTTCTGGCTGCTTCACCAGAAAACCGAGTTTCATGGTTTCCGCGATAGCGGATTGTGACATAACCGCAGCCAGACCTATGGCTGCCAGCGCTTTAGTGAATTTGTGCATGGTATGCTCCAGCTTGTGCTTGCTTTTGTGCAGGGTAAAAACGCACTGCGAATGATTAATCGGACCGAAAACAAGGCATTAGCGCCGCGCAGGATGGCGGCACCGTTGCTGGAGATAGTTGTAGCGGGAAATTAAAAATCCATAGGAGAGCAACATCACACCGCTGAATTACAGTAAATGTGTACATAAATTCAGCGGATTAAGGCATAAATCAGACTGTATATGTATGATGATTAAAACTGGCGTCAGCCATTATCTCCATATTCTCACTCACCGCGTCCAGTAGCTGTTGATACCTCCCTCCTCACCAAACAGCGGATCGGCTTCGGGAAGCGGTACCGCAGCCACGTTACGCTGCGTTTCCATCAGTTTTTCCGGCTGGTCGAGACATTTATCCGGCGAAAATCCCGCCGGGTATGCCCCGACCGCCATGAAATCTTTGCTGGCGGTAATCTGCTTGTGGCCTACGCCTGCCGGGATCAACACGGCATCGCCTTTGCTGACGGCGATCACCGGCCCCGCTTCGCCACCAAACTGGATCTCTGCCGAGCCCTGATAGATCCCCAGCACTTCATGGGTGTTAGAGTGAAAGTGGGTATAGGTGAATACCGGATAACGCCAGCGCGGCGGCCAGGCGTTAGTGTCGAAACGCTGCTCAAACCAGTCAGCGATATCACCGGTTGCCGCGGCGGCAATACCGGGATACAGCATCAGGGGCAGTGCATTATTGGGCACGCCGCCGCAGGGTTCAGATAAAAGGTGCGTTGCGCATGATATCGTCATCAGGCCTCCCGAGTTAAAAAGTAAAGTATAGTTTTAGCCAGAGGCTTTATTAATTAACTGCTGCTAAAATATTAATAAGCGAAGCGCTAAAAGAATATATTTTCTGCTTATTACGCCGTTAATATGAAAATATATCTTCATAAATAATCATTTTCATAGACAGTCATTACTTCGAGTCAATCATTATATAAATCATGATGTTATGAGTTTAACGTTTAAGAATTTACTTACTTTTTATGACAAAGCGTTGCACTCACGCCCTTTTATTAAGATTATTCTTAAGGTAAATTTCCCCATGTATGATTAATTGAGTGCGCAGAAAAATATTTTAATTTTTGCTGCGTGTTTTTAATGAAGAGTATCTACACTTTATTTTATCACCCTTTTATGGCGCGAAATGTGCATCCGACTTATTGCCTGGTCTGATGCACCAGAAATGTGCGCCTGTCTCCTGGCATGCTAAATAAGGAAATTACGATGAGAGTCGCTGGTGTGGCACAAAAGCTTAACGCTCAGATAAATCGCGAGTTTTACTCTTCTAACCTTTACCTTCAGCTGAGCGAGTGGTGCGCAGCGCACCGCTTTAACAGTAGCGCCCTGTTTTTACGCCATCAGGCGCAGGGCAACGTGACGCAGATGATGCGCGTCTTTGATTTCATGAAGCATGCCGGCGCCATGCCGGTGGTACGCATGAGCGAAACGCCAAACAGCGCCTGCACCTCGCTGGAAGAGATCTATATCCAGACGCTGCAGGATTGCCAACTGCGTCTGAAAACCCTGTCCCGCCTGGCGCATGAAGCGGAAAACGCCGACGATCTTGAAACCCTGACCTTCCTGCGCGAGCTGGAAGAGATGCAGCAGGAAGAGGGTTTGCTGGTTAACACGCTGCTTGAAGAAGTGCGCAAAGCGAATGAAGCCGGTCTGGGCATGGAACAGACCGACAAATCGCTGCTGCCAATCTTCACCCCTAATCTGCACTAACGCCCACGCTCGCCGGGATACCAGAGTAACCATTCCCGGCGGGCAGTCTGCGTCGGCGGCAGCGCCGCCAGCGCATCGCAATACCGCTCCGCTCCCGTCCCGTATCCCCGCACTGCCTGCAGCAGCACCCGCAGCAGCGTTTCATCATCACGATCGACACCGTCGCGCCACGGCCACAGTTCCGGTTCAAGCACAAACGGCAGCAGATAATCCAGCCCGGCCCGCAGCCGCCCTGCGTGAGTTACTGACTGCCAGCGGTCGATATCCAGCGGTTCGGCATAGCGATTAAGCCGCAGATGGGCATCGAGATTACGCAGCGCAGCGCGGAAAGGGCGATCGCCGTCCAGCGCGGCGGCCTGACGCCCGTCGCGATCGAACTGACCCGCCAGCCGCAGGGTCAGACCATGCTGGATCACCCGCCGCGCCAGAGGGGAATCGTGACAAAACAGCAAAAAAGCGACGCGCTGCGCATCGTGCGCCGTGCCGCGCCAGTCGTGCCAGGCGTAACCCTCAAAGCCGATATCGGTGTGAAACATCCAGTGGCTGAAGGCCGCGAACCACTGGCGCAGCGCGCTGACATCCGCGTCGTCCAGCACCCCGGAGTTGGCTATCAATCCCAGCGTATCCGGCACCATCCACAGTGCTTGCGTCTCGCTCAACCCGCTCCCCTGCCCCGCCAGCTCGCCGGGAACCGCATGGCCGAAGTTAAGGTGAGGACGCATCCGGGTTTCCCGGTCGATAAACCAGCAGCGGATCTGTTCTGCGGCGGCCTGAGCGTAGACGCGCTGACGGGTAAAATACCAGGCAGCGCCCAGCGTCAGGCAGCGGTTCGCCATGCGGGTAAGACGTGCGGCATCAAACGCGTCGCTTTCGGCGTCAGGATTAAGCATGCCCTCGCGCCGCTGCCAGCAGGGTTTGTCACCACGCAGTAAGGAAGGCCAGGCATCGGGGGCGAGACTGTAGTAATCGTGTGCATCCCCGCCGGGGGCAGCGGCCGGTTTCATCACCACGCTTTCCGGCGGCGTACGGCAGATGCGATCGGCATCCACCCGCAGTTGTTCCAGCGCCGCGCTTAGCGGGTGACTCCCACGGCTCAGGGCGCGTCGGGCGCGCTCCAGGCAGGAACTGTCCAGCGTGTACAGCATCATAAACCGCTCCGGTACAGCATCATTCACACCATCAATGATAAGAAGGGCTTATTGTTACGAAGTGTAAACAGGGGTGAAAGCAGCGCGGGTTAAAAATCGCGGCGCGGTCACGGAAATGCGTGGCGGATGCACTGAGTCGCGACGACTGTCGGTCGGGCTGTGGGAGGTGGTTATCGGAAAATGTTAAAAATAAGTTATTAAGTAATTGCTTTTACAGCAGTTTATAAACCCGATCCCGCTCGCAAAGCAGGCGGCGAAAATTTGTCATGATGCCCGCAATAACCTTCTTTTCACTAAGGGATTGTCATGATCGTCTTTGAATTTATCGTCATTATTCTCTGTCTGTTGCTGGGAACGCGCTTCGGCGGTATGGGGCTGGGGCTCATCAGCGGTATTGGCCTTTTTATTCTGACCTTTATCTTTGGCCTGGAGCCGGGCAAACCTCCGGTTGACGTAATGCTGACCATCCTGGCGGTGATCGGCTGCGCCGCCACGCTCCAGTCCGCAGGCGGGTTAAACGTGATGATGCAGTTCGCCGAGCGCCTGCTGCGTCGTCATCCTCAGCACATCACCCTGCTGGCACCCTTTACCACCTGGACGCTCACCTTCCTGTGCGGGACCGGGCATGTGGTCTATACCATGTTTCCCATTATCGCGGACATCGCCCTGAAAAAAGGCATACGTCCCGAGCGGCCGATGGCGGTATCGTCCATTGCCTCCCAGATGGCGATCACCGCCTCACCGGTTTCGGTGGCGGTGGTCTCGCTGGTCTCGATTCTGGCCGCCGGGCACGGTGTCGGCCAGGCGTGGGGGATATTAGAAATTCTGGCAGTGTCGGTGCCGGCCTCGCTGACCGGGGTGCTGATCGCTGCCCTGTGGAGCCTGCGGCGCGGTAAGGAGCTAGCCGATGATGCCGTGTTCCAGGCAAAAATTGCCGATCCGCAGCAGCGGGCATACGTGTACGGCAGTACCGATACTCTACTGAGCCAGCGCTTTCCGCGTGAGGCCTGGTGGTCCACCTGGATCTTCTTTGCGGCGATTCTGGTGGTGGTGCTGCTCGGTTCCGTTCCGGCACTGCGTCCGGCGTTTGAGATCAAAGGGGCGCTTAAACCGCTGTCGATGAACCTGGTGATCCAGATGCTGATGCTGATTGCCGGGGCGCTAATTCTGATGAGTTGTAAAGTAAAACCGGCGGCAATCTCTGACAGCGCGGTGTTCAAGGCCGGGATGGTGGCGATTTTTTCGGTATTTGGCGTGGCGTGGATGAGCGATACCTTCTTTCAGGCTCACCTTGATGAGCTGAAAATGGCGCTGCAGGGCGTGGTAAGAACTCATCCCTGGACCTATGCGCTGGTGCTGTTTCTGGTGTCCAAGCTGGTGAACAGCCAGGCGGCGGCACTCACGGCGGTCGCGCCGATGGGGTTACTGCTCGGGGTAGAACCGAAGATGCTGCTGGCTTTCTTTCCCGCATCGTACGGCTATTTTATCCTGCCGACCTATCCCAGCGATCTCGCCTGCATTGGTTTTGATCGCTCGGGAACTACGCGCATCGGCAGGTTTATCCTCAACCACAGCTTCATCATACCGGGGCTGATTGGCGTGAGTAGCGCCTGCGTGGTGAGTTACCTGTTGGTGCAGGTATTATTCTGACTGCCTCCCCTCGCGCCGCGATGGGGCGAGGGGAAAGCCGATCAGTGGGCTTCGTTCTGCGGGGTGAACTTCAGCTCAATCAGCGCTACCGCTTTTTGCACGGCGCGCACGGTAACCGGATCGGCCGCCGGGCTGGAGGAGAAGTCGATAGCCTTCAGCTGGTTGGCCATTTTCTCACGCACTTCGACCGGTGCGATCACGTCGATGACATCGAGGATCTGTTTAATCACTAACTGACAGGCGACAACGTCAGATACCAGCTCTTCATCGGCGCTCAAAACCTGGGACATACTCTTCTCCTTATATTGCGAGCGGCAATAGTACCCGAGGGCCGAAGCCGCAACAAATTGCAGCCATAAAAAAACCTGCCGCAGCAGGTTTTTTTATCAGAACATCGCGCCTGGCGGCACATCTTTGAAAGTTTTGCAGTAGTTTTCAAACATGCTTTTCAGGATTTTGCGCAGTTTCATGATAACTCCAGTGTATGTGTGCAGATGATGTTTTGCGATGCGCTTATAATATGACCTTCATCACAAAAATCAACAGTTATGTGATGTGCGTCACATAAATTGGTTAAAAAATAGCGGGCAAATGTTAAATAAATGTCTTATGAATCCGTAAGTTAGCGCGCTATACTTTCTGAAAACTTTTTTTAAAATGGCGTTTCTTTTATGTCTGAACAGGATACCGAAACGGCACGACGCGGCCTTTCACCCGCCGCGTTGCTGGTGGCCGGCGCGTTTTTTATGGAGTTTCTCGACGGCACGATCATTGCCACCGCCCTGCCCGACATGGCGAAAAGCTTTGGGGTGGATGCGGTCGATCTGAATATCGGTATCAGTGCCTATCTGATGACGCTGGCGGTGCTGATCCCCGCCAGCGGCTGGATTGCCGACCGCTTTGGCGCGCGTCAGGTGTTCACCACGGCGCTGGCGATTTTTACCCTCGCCTCGGTACTGTGCGGGCTGGCACCCAACCTTGAAACTTTTGTGGCGATGCGTGTCCTGCAGGGTGCGGGCGGGGCGTTGATGGTGCCGGTGGGTCGCCTGGCGGTGCTGCGCACTACGCCGAAAGAACATCTCATCACGGCGATTGCGACCCTGACCTGGCCGGCGTTGATTGCGCCGATAATCGGTCCGCCGCTCGGCGGATTCATTACCAGCTATGCTGACTGGCGCTGGATCTTCTTTATTAACCTGCCGTTTGGCCTGATTGCCATGCTGCTGGCGTGGCGCATTATTCCCGAGGTGCGCGACGCGTCGCGCCGCCGCTTTGACCTGCCGGGTTTTCTTGCCACCGCGCTGGCGATGGTAAGCCTCGTCTGGGCGATGGAGCTACCGGGCGCACCGGGATTCAGCCTGCCGCTGTTCATCGGTCTGCTGGCGTTGAGCGTCGCGGCTTTTCTCTTTGCCCTGCGTCACTTCCGGCGGGCAGACGCCCCGATGATCCGCCTCGATGCCATGCGCATCCCCACGTTCGCGGTCACCATGTACGGCGGCTCGCTGTTTCGCTGTTCTATCAGCGCCGTGCCCTTCCTGCTGCCGCTGCTATTTCAGGTGGGGTTTGGCATGGATGCCTTCCAGTCCGGCCTGCTGGTGCTGGCAGTATTCGTTGGCAATTTAGTCATCAAACCCGCCACGACGCCGCTGATCCGCCATCTGGGTTTTAAGCGCCTGCTCATCGGCAACGGTATTCTTAATGTCGTGGCGCTCGCGGCCTGCGCCTGGCTGACGCCGCAGACGCCGGCCTGGCTGGTGCTGCTGGTGTTGGGTCTGGGTGGCGTATTTCGCTCGGTGCAGTTTACCGGCATCAGCACGCTGGCGTTTGCGGACGTGCCCGCCGCCCAGATGAGCTATGCCAACACGCTGTTCAGCACCGCAACACAGCTGGCGATTGGGCTTGGGATTACGCTGGGGACTGCCGGCATCCGGCTCGGAGAAGCGATCGGCGACGGGCTGGGGCTGGAAAATATGCCCGGCATCAGCTTTCGCATTGCGTTTCTGTTTATTGCGGCGGTGAGTCTGGTGGGGCTGCTGGATACGCTGCGCCTGACGCGCGATGCCGGGCAGAGCGTGTCGCGCAAAGCGGCGGGCTGAAATGCAAAAGGCCAGCATCGCGGCTGGCCTTCAGTAATGCTGCGTTTACTCAGGCAAGGATTTCGCGCACGAAGGCTTCGATCTCTTTGTCCTGGTTGTTTTCAAAGAAGCACTGCTGGAAGCGCTCGCCGGACACCGCGGTTTTCACCAGCTCCGGGTCGATGGCGCGCAGCGTATCAAGATAGTTGTCTTTCACTACCGCTGCTTTAACCTGGTTGAGGATACCGGCGTTACGCACCTGCGGCTCTTTACGCTCCGGCGGATAGCCTTCGCCTTTACGGCCAGTGAAGGCTTTTTCGAAGATAAAGCGCACGTTCAGCTCTGCGCCCCAGCCGAAACCTTTGGCAAACGGCAGCGCCAGCGCGTTACCGTTGTTGATCTGGGCAAACAGGAAGGCGTCCGCCGGATCGATGCAGTAGCCGCAGTTTATGCCCGGATGAATATTAAGAGACATCAGCGCGCCCTGACCGGTTCCGCAGCCAGCTACCACGAAATCAACCGCACGCGAGTTCAGCAGAATGCTCGCCATGATGCCCAGATGGATATAGGTCAGGTGATGATCCTGTTCGTCTTTCATCCCGACGTTGAACACCGGGAACTCTTTTTCATCGGCAACTGATTTCAGCTCGTTGAAAATGATGGCGTTTTTAGCCGCCTGGCTGTTTTCCATCATCAGTGCAATTTTCATCTGTTACTCTCCGACATAGCGTGCGGGTTTCCCCGGGGTGGATAACGTACTGTGGCTAAACCTTACTACTTAGCAAACGTTCTTTCAAATTTAGTAAAAAGCAGTTTTAAAAAGTTAAGATGCGCTCACAGTTTTGTCGCTGCGCTATGCAGGCAAAAAAAATCCTGCTGTGCACCGGGCAGAGCAGGATTTTGTCAGTGCGACGATGCGCCGCGCTGTGAATTATCAGCTGCGTGGTGAGGTCAGCGCCGCTTCAAAAGCCGGGGCCAGCACTTCCGCCGCGCGGAAGACCGAGACGATCTCGGTCAGCCGGTTCGCCTGGCGCGCTAAATCTTCAGCCGAAATGACTGATTTTTGCACCAGCTGAACGTTCGCCTGAGTCACCGTATCCAGTTCTCTCACCGCCACCCCCACCTGATTGATGCCATCACTTTGTTCACCTGTTGCATTGGCAATTCTTTCCATAATGTCGTTCACCTGGCCAATAGCGCGAAGAATGTTGTCCATTGCTTCGCCTGCTTTTTTAACCTGCTCTGAACCGGTCTGTACATTGGTTACCGATTCGCCCAACAGCGCCTCGATCTCTTTTGCCGCCTGCGCGCTGCGGCTTGCCAGACTACGAACTTCGCTTGCTACCACGGCAAATCCTCGTCCTTGTTCACCCGCCCTTGCCGCCTCTACGGCTGCATTCAGTGCCAGAATGTTGGTCTGGAAGGCGATACTGTTAATCGTCGTTGTGATATCCACAATGCGCTGCGAGCTACTGGAGATGGTGTCCATGGTCTCCATCACCCGGCGTACTGATTGCCCACCTGCTTCTGCAATCTGCGTCGCGTTACGCGCCAGCGAGCTGGCATGTGTGGTGTTTTCGGCGTTGCGTTGTACCGCGCCACCGAGCTGCTCCATGCTGGCGCTGGTCTCTTCCAGCGCGGCGGCCTGCTGTCCGGCCCGGCTGGAGAGATCGTTGTTCACCCCTGCCAGTTCGCCGGCATTATGGTGCAGCGCCACGGCACTGGTACGAATACCGGCAACGGCCCGCGCCCAGTTAGCCTGCATCTCCTGAATGTGCGGCACGATTAGCCCGATACAGTTACGTCCGAGATCTGGCAGCTGCTGCTCCAGATCCCCTTTCGCCAGCACCTGCATATGCCTGCGGATCACATCAACCGGTTTGACCAGACAAAACCAGAGATAGCGTTCGGTCAGGATGGTGATACCGATGCTGGCAAAGGCCGAGACCACCAGCAGCGTCTGGGCAATATCCACCCAGTGTTTTTGCTGTTCGGTCAGTGCCACAGACTGCTCAAGGTGATACAAAAATCCGAGCGTCACTCCTGATACGCCAAGCCAGGCGAGCGTGGACAGGATAAGGATCAGCACCACCATGATGCGGATCTTGATATTGCGGATAAAATTCATAGATGGTTTCCTGGTGTCTACTTTGCCTCCCTGCACTCTGTGTTCTGCACCGTCTCCCTTCTTCCTTTGCAGGCCTATTCCCGCAAAAGAATGTGCCACACAGATATTTTCGGCAGGTTTAAGTAAAACTTAATAGAATCCGCAATCTATTTTAGTGTTGCTTAATTCTTGATTTTTCAGGCGTGTTGAAACGCACAAAATCCTTTGTTATTCCGCCGATTGGTTGTCAACCACTCTGGCATGATGCTAAGACCTGAGAATGCTGCGAGTTTTATCATGTTGAAATATCTGGCCCCCGCGATGCTGGTTATGCTGAGCGGTTGCACTATTACGAAATCTCCTGACGTTGTTGATGTTAATCAGACCACCGGTACCGTGCGCCTCGGCTATACGCTTGCGCCGTTACAAAAAGGAAAAGTGGACAGCTACGCCGCCAACTCAACCGCGACGCGCCAGTGTCAGCAGTGGGGTTTTGCTACCGCGCTGGCTTACGGTAACCCTATCACCACTTGCAGCGTGGTCAGCGGGACGCAATGCCTGGCGAAAAGCGTTGTGCTGGAATATCAGTGCCGCGGTATCGCTATCAACACCACCACGGCAGCGTCACACTGGTATTAATCCAGGCGCGGACGGCGTTTGGCCAGCCGACAGAAGGGAACTGCCTGATACGGGCTTATAACGCGGGTGTTACTGTGGATTTAGCATGAGCGAAAAACGCGAGCGACAGCAGCTGTACCGAAGCGAGGGGATTAAGCTCCTCTATAGCAATGCGCTGCCCGGCATTATTATCACTTTTATCGCTGCCACCATGCTGACGTTTACCTTTATTGATAACGGTCAGCGTGACGGGAAACTGCTCTGGTGGGGAACGCTCTGCACCGTGCTGGTGTGGCGGCTGATCGACACCCTGCTCTGGCAGCGCTGCTCCGACAAGCGTAAACACGAACGCGGGTTTTACCTGCGTTTTACCGTCGGGTGCCTGCTCACCGCGGTGCTGTGGAGCAGCTATTTCTGCCTGTTTGAACGGCACTTCACCATCGAAGAGTTCACCGCAACGGTGGTCATACTTTCCGCCATGGTGGGCGGTGCGGCAAATGTGCTTTCGGGCAATGTTATTCTCGCTTCACTCTATACGTTAATCGTGCTGCTTCCCTGGTCGATCATCCTGATAGAGTCCCCGCTCGACTACAAACGCAGCCTCGGGTTTCTTGGACTGTTCTTCACCGCGACCATGATCTTCTCAGCTATCCGCTCGGCGACGTACATCAAGCAGGCCATTGCACTAAAGTATAAAAACCAGCGGCTGGTGGATCGCATGGAAGACACCATCCGCGAACGCACCCAGAAAATCTATGAGATCTCCTATAAGGACGCCCTGACCGGCCTCTCCAACCGCGTGGCGTTTCAGACCGAAGCCGAGGAGCTGATTTATCAGTATAAACGCGGCGAAATCCCCGGCTTCAGCCTGTTCTTTATCGACCTCGACGGCTTTAAGTCCATCAATGACGCCCTCGGCCACGACGTCGGCGATCGGGTGCTGCTGGCCTTCAGTAATCGCCTGGCCGCCTTTCAGGATAACGGCACGCTGTTATGCCGCTGGGGCGGAGACGAGTTTATCTATTGCACACCGCAGGTTGACCACGGCACGCTGCGTAACCTTGCCGCCCAGATGGTAAAAAGCTTCAGCCAGCCGTTCTATCTGCGTGAACAGGAGATCACCCTGAGTGCGACGATAGGTATCGCCATCTGCCCGGAGCACAGCACCAACCTGACGCGTCTGATCCAGATTGCCGACATCGCAATGTATGCCCTGAAGGGCAAGCAGCCGGAGCGGGTACTGTTTTATAACCACCAGCTGGAAGAGAACCTGCGCAGCAAAGTGCTGTTGCAGGAGGCGCTGAATAATGCCCTCGCCCGCCATGAGCTGCGTCTGGTCTTCCAGCCGATTGTTGATGCTGAAACCTTTGCCATTCGCAGTTTTGAAGCGCTGCTGCGCTGGAAGCGCGGAACGCAGATCATCGAACCCTCGGTATTTATTCCCATCGCCGAGCGCAGCGGGCAGATCGTCAATATTGGCTACTGGGTACTGGAAGAGGCGTGTAAAACCCTGGCGCATTTCCCGAACGACGACACGTCAATTGCAGTTAACGTCTCGATTGTGCAGTTCCAGGATCAGCAGTTCGTGGCGAAAATAAGCCGGCTGCTGGAGACCTATCATATTAACCCTGGCCGCTTGCATATTGAGGTGACGGAATCGCTGTTTCACTCCGGGCAGAGCGACCTGACGGAAAAAATCGTCTGGCTGCAGCGTCAGGGAATTAAAATATCGATTGATGATTTCGGTACTGGCTATTCCAGCCTGTCGGTCATTCAGAATTTAAATATCGACTTTGTGAAAATTGACCGCAGCTTTATTCAAAAAATTGAGGATAAAGGACTGGCCATCGTCGAGGCGGTAATGAATATGTCGCACTCGCTCAATTTCCGCATTATTGCCGAAGGCGTGGAGAGCGAGGAGCAGGCGCGCCTGCTGCAGCGCTGCGGCATCCACTACATGCAGGGCTTCCTGTTCAGCCAGCCGGTGGAGATGGTCGATGTCTTCCGGCTGGCTGGCAAAACCATTCCTCTTCCACAGGCTTCATAGCATCGTACAGCTGCGTATTAAATAAGAATGAATAACATTCGCTTATTTTAATCATGCGCAGCAATACGAGTTATTCCCATTCGTATTATTAATAATAAATTATTTTATTTAACCTTTTGCAAATAAATAAACTGCAAATTATAGTGTCGCGAAACAACACTATTACCTGCGGAGTTATTATGCTGAAAGCGGACATGATCGAAAAATTAAATGAACAGATGAACCTGGAATTATTCTCATCTCTGCTTTATCAGCAGATGAGCGCCTGGTGCAGCTATCACAGCTTTGAAGGTGCCGCTGCGTTCCTGCGTCGTCATGCGCAGGAAGAGATGACTCACATGCAGCGCCTGTTTGATTACCTGACCGACACCGGCAGCCTGCCGCGCATCAATGCCATCCCGTCGCCGTTTGCGGAATACGCTTCTCTGGATGCGCTGTTTACCGCCACCTACGAGCATGAGCAGCTGATCACCCGCCAGATTAATGAACTGGCTCACGCCGCGATGATCTCCCAGGATTATCCGACCTTCAATTTCCTGCAGTGGTATGTGGCCGAGCAGCACGAAGAAGAGAAGCTGTTTAAGTCAGTGCTGGATAAACTCAGCCTCGTGGGTAAGAGCGGCGAAGCGCTGTACTTTATCGACAAAGAGCTGGCGACGCTCGACGCGCAGAACTGATCCCGCAAACGTACCGTTTTACATACAGCCCGCACAGCTGGTGCAGCGCCAGTCGTGTGGGTTAATGGCTCGAAAGAACCAGCGGTAGTTCGCCGTTTCCAGAGGAATGGCGTTATCGCAGAAGAAATCCGTTAGCCATTCAACATTCTCAATAATCCACTCATCCTCTTCCAGCCCGTCGCGGTAGGTTTCATCTTCGGGATCGATGATGGAATAGATCCCATTGGTCGCCATATCTTTCTCGCGGCGCGGTTCAGGGAGCTCAAGCGCTCTGCCCTGCCAGCTGATGTTCCAGTGCCCATGACACAATAGATTTCCGCTCCGACTCCACGACGCCTGAAAAGGATTCTCGCTCGTCATCTCAACCTCTTTTTATTTTTTATGAAGTTTTTTTAAGGTACGCCTGATTGTTGCCGAAAAATATTGTCCTTATGAAGTAGAGGGTTGCCTGAATGCTCTCAGACATTTGCCCAGGCGAAACCATCTGTAAACATAACGAAACACCTATGTAATGGCTGTTTGACGGCATGGCGCTTTTGCCTTACTCTGCGCCGCAGATATGGTTAGCGTGTGGTTTGATTACAGAGGAATACGTGAAGAACAGAACGTTAGGGAGTATTTTCATCGTCGCCGGTACCACCATTGGCGCAGGAATGCTGGCAATGCCGCTGGCGGCAGCAGGCGTCGGGTTCGGTATGACGCTGCTGCTGTTAACCGGCCTGTGGGCCGTGATGTGCTACACCGCTCTGCTACTGGTGGAAGTGTATCAGCATGAGGCGGCAGATACCGGGCTGGCAACGCTGTCGCGCCGCTATCTGGGCAGACCAGGGCAGTGGCTGGCAGGCTTCAGTATGCTGTTTTTGATGTATGCCCTTACCGCGGCCTACATCAGCGGGGCCGGCGAGCTGCTGTCAGCCAGCCTTGAGAGCGGGCTGGGGCTGCATATTCCGCCTGCGGCCGGCGTGCTGCTGTTTACGCTTATCGGCGGCGGTATTGTCTGCGTTGGTACCCACAGCGTGGATTTCTTCAACCGCATCCTGTTCAGCGCCAAAATCGTGTTGCTGATCGTTATGCTGGTACTGATGATGCCGCATGTTCACAGCGCCAACCTGATTACCATGCCGGTGGAGAAAGGACTGGTGCTGTCGGCTATTCCGGTTATTTTCACCTCGTTTGGCTTTCACGGCAGCGTACCCAGTATCGTCAGCTATATGCAGGGCGATGTGAAAAAGCTGCGCACCATCTTTGTCACCGGCAGCGCCATCCCGCTGGTTGCTTATATCTTCTGGCAGCTGGCGACGCTCGGTGCTATCCCGTCCGATACCTTTGTCGGGCTGCTGGCGGCGAAAAGCGGCCTGAACGGCCTGCTGCAGGCAGTGCGCGATGTGGTCGCGACACCGCACGTGGAACTGGCGGTGCATCTGTTTGCCGACGTGGCGCTGGCAACGTCGTTTCTGGGGGTGACGCTGGGGCTGTTCGATTACCTGAGCGATATGTTCGCCCGCAAGCGTAACCTGAGTGGACGTCTGCAGACCGGAGCCATCACCTTCCTGCCGCCGCTGGCCTTTGCGCTGTTTTATCCGCAGGGCTTTGTCATGGCGCTGGGCTACGCGGGCGTGGCGCTGGCGGTGCTGGCACTGATCCTGCCATCGCTACTGGTGTGGCAGAGCCGCAAGCAGCACCCGGATGCTCGCTGGCGCGTGGCCGGCGGCAAGCCTGTGCTGACGCTGATTTTTATCTGTGGTCTGGGGATTGTGCTGATACAGGCGCTGATGAGTAGCGGGATGTTGAAACAAGTGGGATAAATCGACCGGCCTGAGGGCCGGTTTTTTTTACAGGGTAAAGTGTTATTTCCCGATCGACAGGCAATAAAAAACCACCCGAAGGTGGTTTGCACGACACTGCTTATTGCTTTGATTATTCTTTATTTCCCATGGTGCCCGGAGCGAGACTTGAACTCGCACAGCGCGAACGCCGAGGGATTTTAAATCCCTTGTGTCTACCGATTCCACCATCCGGGCTCGGGAAGAAAAGTGGAGGCGCGTTCCGGAGTCGAACCGGACTAGGCGGATTTGCAATCCGCTACATAACCGCTTTGTTAACGCGCCGTAAACTTTTGGCCTTTGCAGGCGATACCAGCTGAAGGCTGATATCAAAATCTGGAGCGGGAAACGAGACTCGAACTCGCGACCCCGACCTTGGCAAGGTCGTGCTCTACCAACTGAGCTATTCCCGCATCATCAAACTTTTAACTAATTGTTTGATTTTGTTATCTTACCGCAAACTGTGCTGCCGTTCGATGCGTTGCATTCTACTTACCTGGCGCAGTGAGTCAACGATATTTTTCAGCATCCCCACTCGTTTGCTGAATTTTACGACGATGTGATCACTGATCGAGCAAATCCCCACGCGCGGCATTGAGATATTGCATCATCGACCACAGCGTCAGCACCGCAGCGACGAAGAACAGCGCAATCCCGGCATATTCGATCCACATATTAGGGCGCCACAGCATGCCGATTAGCGCCAGCATCTGGGCGGTGGTTTTCACCTTACCGATCCAGGAGACCGCGACGCTGCTGCGTTTGCCCATTTCGGCCATCCACTCTCGCAGTGCCGAGATGATGATCTCACGGGCAATCATGGTCGCTGCGGGCAGCGTCACCCACCAGCTGTGATAGTGCTCGGCCACCAGCACCATGGCGATGGCGACCATCACTTTATCCGCTACCGGGTCGAGAAACGCCCCGAAACGGGTGCTCTGGTTCCAGCGACGTGCCAGGTAACCATCAAACCAGTCAGTGATCGCCGCGAGGCAGAAAATGAAGGCACAAACAAACGGTGCCCAGACGAATGGCAGATAGAACGCCAGCACAAAAAACGGGATCATAACTACACGAAAAATCGTAAGCAGCGTTGGGATATTAAATTGCATAGTGCTGGTAACTGTCTGTCATCAGTAAAATTTACCCAGTATGTTGCTACATAGGCCCTAATGTTTCAACGAATAGAAGATCTTTTCTGCCAGCGCGTGGGAGATGCCCGGCACTTTTGCAATTTCTTCCACCGTCGCGTTTTTCAGCGGCTGTAATCCCCCCATGTACTTGAGCAACATCTGTCGCCGTTTCGGGCCGATGCCTTCGATGGTCTCAAGCGTACTGGTGCTTTTCACCTTCGCACGTTTTTTACGGTGCCCGGTTATCGCATGATCGTGGGATTCGTCGCGAATATGCTGGATAACGTGCAGCGCCGGCGAATCGGGCGGCAGGTTAAACCCCTCCCCCTCTGGCTCAAAGAACAGCGTTTCCAGCCCGGCTTTACGATCGGAGCCTTTAGCGACCCCCAGCAACAGCGGGTGATGCTTGTCCCAGCTCACATCCAGTTCGGCAAACACCGTCTTCGCCTGGCCAAGCTGCCCCTTCCCGCCATCGATAAGAATGACGTCCGGGATTTTGCTCTCTTCGATATCCTTACCATAGCGGCGACGCAGCACCTGGTTCATGGCGGCGTAATCATCCCCGGGGGTAATGCCGGTAATATTATAGCGACGATATTCCGACCGCACCGGCCCATTTGTGTCAAATACCACGCAGGAGGCCACGGTCTGTTCACCCATGGTATGGCTGATATCAAAACACTCCATGCGCTTCACTTCCGGCAGCTCCAGCTCCTGGGCCAGGGCGGCCAGGCGCTGATGAACCGTAGACTGCTGCGACAGGCGCGTTACCAGCGCCGTGGCGGCATTGGTGCGCGCCAGCTTAAGGTAGCGCGCCCGGTCGCCGCGCGGACGCGTCTGGACGTTAATCCGGCGTCCTGCCAGCTCAGAGAGCGACTCCGCGAGCAGCGTCTGGTCGGTCAGCGCAAAGTCGAGCAGGATTTCGCCCGGCAGGGTGCGCATCTGGCTGCCCTGCAGGTAGAACTGACCGACAAAGGTTTCCACCACTTCGGCAAGATCGGTCCCGCCCGGTACTTTCGGGAAGTAGCTGCGGCTGCCGAGCACTTTGCCCTGGCGGATAAACAGCACGTGGACACAGGCCATGCCCGCATCAAACGCCACACCGATAACGTCGAGGTCGTCGCCGGTGTTAGAGACGAACTGTTTCTCGGTAACGCGACGCACGGCCTGAATCTGGTCGCGGATGCGCCCCGCCTCTTCAAATTCCAGATTCTGGCTCGCCTTTTCCATACGCTCCACCAGCTGGTTCAGCACCTGGTCATCTTTGCCGGCGAGGAACAGGCGCACGTACTCGACCTGCTGAGCGTAATCGGCTTCGCTG
>Ga0268256_1000556_pt1 | contig 30238 bp, 24 predicted proteins | sample AgamicAtAmrz_FD_200247 | JGI IMG/M metagenome (GOLD analysis project Ga0268256, IMG submission 200247) | Agave microbial communities from Guanajuato, Mexico - At.Am.rz (v2) (version 3) | ecosystem: Host-associated > Plants > Roots > Rhizosphere | place: Guanajato, Mexico | collected 2012-06-07 | reverse complement strand
CTCTCCACATTCGGTCGCCCTCATGCAGTTGCGCTTCACTTCATTCGCTGTGACCAGCTTATGGCGGGACTTGCACCCGCAGGAGTGCGCCCATGCTGGGCGCACAACGACAAGGGCCGGTTACCGCTTTCGCGGCAACCGGCCCTTGTCATTCGACCGTCGAAGCGCCCTGGCCGGGCGCCTGCCCTTACACGTCGAACTTCACCCCCTGCGCCAGCGGCAACTGCCGGCTGTAGTTGATCGTATTCGTCGCACGGCGCATATACGCCTTCCACGCATCCGAACCCGACTCGCGGCCGCCGCCCGTTTCCTTCTCGCCGCCGAACGCGCCGCCGATTTCCGCGCCGCTCGTGCCGATGTTCACGTTGACGATCCCGCAATCGCTGCCGGCCGCCGACATGAACTGCTCGGCCTCGCGCATGTCGTTCGTGAAGATCGCCGACGACAGGCCTTGCGGCACCGCGTTGTGCACGTCGATCGCGTCGTCGAAGTTGTCATAAACCATCACGTACAGGATCGGTGCGAACGTCTCGCGCTCGACCACCGCCGATTGCTTCGGCATCCGCACGATGGCCGGACGCACGTAGTACGCATCCGCGTGACCGACGTCGACGCGCTCGCCGCCCTTCACTTCGCCGCCCTGCTCGCGCGCATCGGCCAGCGCCTTCTGCATCGCGTCGAACGACGCACGATCGACCAGCGGGCCGACCAGCGTGCCTTCCTCGAGCGGGTTGCCGACCTTCACCGACGCGTAGGCCTTCTCGATGCGCGGCAGCAGTTGCTCGACGAGGCTGCGATGCACGATCAGGCGGCGCAGCGTCGTGCAGCGCTGGCCGGCCGTGCCGACCGCCGCGAACGTGACCGCGCGCACGACGAGGTCGAGATCCGCGCTCGGCGCGACGATCATCCCGTTGTTGCCGCCGAGCTCGAGGATGCCGCGTGCCAGGCGCTGGCTCAGCACCTTCGCGACTTCCTGGCCCATCCGCACGCTGCCCGTCGCGCTGACGACCGGCACCTTCTTCGACGCCGTCAGCACCTCGCCGACGTCGCGCATGCCGAGCACCAGTTGGCTCAGTTCCGCCGGCGCGACGCCCGGATGCGTCTTGTCGAACTCGCGGAGCGCCTTCTGGAGCAGCACGTGGCACGCGATCGCGGTGAGCGGCGTCTTCTCGGACGGCTTCCACACGACCGAATCACCGCACACGAATGCGAGCGCCGCATTCCACGCCCACACCGCGACCGGGAAGTTGAACGCCGAAATCACGCCGCACACGCCGATCGGATGCCACGTTTCCATCATCCGGTGGCCCGGGCGCTCGGACGCGATCGTGAGGCCGTAAAGCTGACGCGACAGGCCGACCGCGAAATCGCAGATGTCGATCATTTCCTGCACTTCGCCGAGGCCTTCCGACGTGATCTTGCCGGCTTCGAGCGTGACGAGGCGGCCGAGCTCGGCCTTGTGCTCGCGCAGCACGTTGCCGAACACGCGCACGAGTTCGCCGCGCACCGGCGCCGGCACCGTGCGCCACTTGAGGAATGCGTCGTGCGCGGCGTCGATCTTGCGCTCGGCGTCGGCGGGCGTGTCGACGGCCAGCGTCGCGAGCGTCGCGCCGTCGAGCGGCGAACGCGCGGTCAGCGCGTTGCCTTTCCACTGGGCGAGATCGATGTCGAGCGCGGCGAGAATGTCGTTGAATTGCATCACTTCCTCTTCAGGGACAGATTGATCGGTGCGGCGGCAGCGCCGCCCGCGTGATTCGATTGGAGCGCGTTCGAGCGCGTCGTGCAAGCGGACGCGCCGCGCGGTGGGCCCGGTGCGCCATCCGGCGCATTGCGCTGCGCCGCCGCCGAAAAGTCCGGCCGGACGGCGCGCCCCGGCCTCGCGAGGCACGATCCATGAAACACATTGTCGATGGCCACAAGTCGGGCCGCTATTGATATTAACTCACGACTTCATTCCCAAAACGCAAGAAGTGAGCAGGCCAGCCGCGCCCGTGCCCACGGCAATATCGGACGTTTCCAAAGCCCGCAGGCGAGTACTCGGACGTATCACGGCCCGACACAAGTTGATGACCATCCCGCATCACCCTGTTCGGAAATATCGTTTGCCGGCCGTGCCCCGGCGCACACACAATCGGTGCGACGTCGAGGTGCAACGCACCCGGCGCGCCGCCGGCCGCCACCACGGCAGCCGGACGACCGACGAAGGCGACACGCACCACGGCCCGGCTCAGCGGGCCGGTTTCGCACCGCATCACCGCTACCCGCCGCGGGCGGCAACGCGTCGCGCTTCGTCACCGAAAAACAATCCCGGAGACAGCGCCCAGCGCCCGCCATGCATTCAGATGCCCGCCCCGATTCGTCCCGCCCGTCCGCCTCGCCCCCTGCGAAGCCCTCTCTCCACCGCGCGTTGCAGGCCCGCCATCTGCGGATGATCGCGATCGGCGGCTCGATCGGCACGGGCCTGTTCGTCGCGTCCGGCGCATCGATCTCGCAAGCCGGCCCCGGTGGCGCGATGCTCGCGTACATGCTGATCGGCCTGATGGTCTATTTCCTGATGACGAGCCTCGGCGAAATGGCCGCGTTCATGCCGGTGTCGGGCTCGTTCGCGACCTACGGCGCGAAGTTCGTCGACGAAGGCTTCGGCTTCGCGCTCGGCTGGAACTACTGGTACAGCTGGGCCGTGACGCTGGCGGTGGAACTCGTCGCCGCGCAGCTCGTGATGCACTACTGGTTCCCGCACGTGCCGGGCGTCTGGTGGAGCGCGCTGTTCCTCACGCTGATCTTCGCGCTCAACGCGCTGTCGGTGCGCGGCTTCGGCGAGGCCGAATACTGGTTCGCGCTGGTCAAGGTACTCACCGTGCTCGCGTTCGTCGGCGTCGGCCTGCTGATGATCTTCGGGATCGTGCAGGGCGGCCCGAGCGCCGGCTGGGGCAACTTCACGATCGGCGACGCGCCGTTCGTCGGCGGCTGGGCAACCATGCTCGGCGTCGCGATGATCGCGGGCTTCTCGTTCCAGGGCACCGAGATGATCGGCGTCGCGGCCGGCGAATCGGAAAACCCGCGCACGACGATTCCGCGCGCGGTGAGCCAGATCTTCTGGCGCATCTTGCTGTTCTACGTGTTCGCGATCTTCGTGATCGGCGTGCTGGTTCCGTACACCGATCCGAGCCTGCTGAAAAGCGACGTGACCGATATCGGCGTGAGCCCGTTCACGCTGGTGTTCCGCCACGCGGGCCTCGCCTTTGCCGCCGGCGTGATGAACGCGGTGATCCTGACGGCCGTGCTGTCGGCCGGCAACTCGGGCATGTACGCGTCGACGCGGATGCTCTACAACCTCGCGGTCGAAGGCCGCGCGCCGAAGCTGTTCGCGAAGCTGTCGCCCGGCGGCGTGCCGCGCAATGCGCTGTATGCAACGACCGCCATCGGCGCGCTGTGTTTCCTCACGTCGCTGTACGGCGACAAGACGGTCTACCTGTGGCTGCTGAACACGTCGGGCATGGCCGGCTTCATCACATGGCTCGGCATCGCGGTCAGCCACTACCGCTTTCGCAAGGGTTTCCTGAAGCAGGGCTACCGGCTCGAGCAGTTGCCGTACCGGTCGAAGTGGTTCCCGTTCGGCCCGCTGTTCGCGTTCGCGCTGTGCGCGGTCGTCGCGCTCGGCCAGGACTACCAGGCGTTCCTCGCCGACAAGATCGACTGGGCGGGTGTCGCCGCGACCTACATCGGCCTGCCGTTCTTCCTCGCGATCTGGCTCGGCTACGCGCTCGTGCGCAAATGCCGGCTGGTGCGCTACGAGGACATGGAAATCGCGCCGTGGATCGAACGCAACGCGACACATGAAGCTGCCCAAAAGGCTGATGCCAGCTATCCGGCCTATGTCGCCCGCCCGGTCAACCCGACACCAGGTGCCTGACGCCCGGTAGCGCGTCGGCCGCCCCCACCACAGCGGCCGACGCGCTGAAGCTCCCATTCGACGCGGCGCGCGCGTTCAGGCAAGATCGACGCGCGCCGCCTGTTTTTTTCGCCGTCACGAGTCACCCAACACGCATGCAGAACTTCTACGAAGCCACCGTTACCCGCCAGCCCTACCCGCAACTGACCGGCACGATCGATACCCAGGTCTGCATCGTCGGCGGCGGCCTTGCCGGCCTGTGCACGGCGCTCGGCCTCGTCGAGCGCGGCGTGACGGACGTCGTCGTGCTCGACAGCGAGCGGGTCGGCTTCGGCGCGTCGGGCCGCAACGGCGGCTTCGTGTTCGGCGGCTACAGCCTCGACAACGCCGACCTGCTGCGCACGCTCGGCCGCGACGAAGGGCGCCGGCTGTACCGGCTCACCGTCGACGCGGTCGACCTGATCCGCGCGCGCATCGCCCGCTACGGGATCGATTGCGACATCGTCGACCAGGGCGTGATGCTCGCGAACTGGTTCGACGATCCGTCGCGGCTCGACAGCGTGCGCACGCTGATGAAGAACGAACTCGGCGTCGAATGGGAACCCGTCCCGACCGGCGCGCTGCGCGAGCGGCTGAAAACACAGCGCTATTACGGCGGCCTGTTCGAGCCGAACGCGTTCCATTTCCATCCGCTGAAGTACGTGCTCGGCGTCGCGGCGGCCGCGTCGCGCGGCGGCGCACGCGTGTACGAGCGCTCGGCCGCGCTCGGCATCGCACGCGACGGCGCCGGCTACGTCGTGCGCACGGCGCAGGGCGCGGTACGCGCGAAGGACGTCGTGTTCGCCGGCGGCGGCTATGCGCGCGGCGTGTCGCCGCGCATCGAGCGCGCGGTGCTGCCGATCGCGACCTACGTGATCGCGACCGAACCGCTCGGCACGCGCCTGCCCGACGCGATCGACGCGCCGTACGCGATCTACGACACGCGTTTCGCGTTCGACTACTACCGTCCGCTGAAGGACACGCGGATCCTGTGGGGCGGCCGGATCTCCGTGCTCGACCGCGGCCCCGACGCGATCGCGCGCCTGCTGCGGCGCGACCTGCTGCGCGTGTATCCGCAACTGGAAGGCGTGAAGGTCGACTACGCGTGGGGCGGGTTGATGAGCTACGCGCGGCACAAGATGCCGCAGATCGGCCGCGACGCGGACGGCGTATGGCATGCGATCGCGTTCGGCGGCCACGGGATGGCGCCGACCACGGTGGCCGGCGAGGCGCTCGCCGCCGCGCTGGCCGAAGGCCGGCCGGTGCCGGACGGCTTCGCCGCGTTCGGACTCACGCGCACGTTCGGGCTGGCCGGCCTTGCCGCCGCGCAACTCACGTACACGGCGTACCAGGCCCGCGACGCGCTCGCGTCCTGCCGCCGCTGAGCGCCCGCGACGGCCGAAACGACCGCGCCGACGGCCTTGCCGATTAGAGCGGAAGGTCGGCCGGGCGGGCATTTCCCACATGCTAGAATGCCTTTTCCAAGCCGCCGCGAACCACAACAAAGTCACATGAAAGCAGGAAGCAAGGCCGCCACGTCCGACCCCCGCGCGCTTGCGTCCGATGCGCGGCGTAAATACGATCCCGAGCAAACCAAGCGCAACATCCTCGATGTCGCCACGCAGGAATTCTCCGCGATGGGCCTCGCCGGTGCGCGCGTCGACGCGATCGCCGAGCGCACGAACACGACGAAGCGGATGCTCTATTACTACTTCGAAAGCAAGGAAGGCCTGTACGAGGCCGTGCTGGAGAAGGTGTACGGCGACATCCGCGCGCTCGAGCAGGAGCTGCACGTCGGCGACATGGAGCCGCGCGAAGGCATGCGCCGCCTCGTCGAATTCACGTTCGACTATCACGACAAGCATCGCGATTTCGTCCGCCTCGTGTCGATCGAGAACATCCACGGCGCGAAGTATGTCGAACAGCTGAAGTCGTTCAAGAACCGCAACGTCAGCATCATCAAGACGCTCGAGGAACTGGTCGAGCGCGGCGCGGCCAGCGGCGTGTTCCGCAAGGACATCGACGCATTCGACCTGCACCTGCTGATCAGCTCGTTCTGCTTCCACCGCGTGGCGAACCGCTACACGTTTGGCGCCGCGTTCGGCCGCGATCCGTCGGCACCGCGCCTGCGCGCTCGGCATCGCGACACGATCGCCGACGCGGTGCTCCGCTACGTCGCCGCGTAAGCGGCGGCAGTCGCCGACCGGGGCACGTGATATCCGCGCCCCCTCCAACTTCAGCCCTTCAGCGCATCAGTCCGTCGGCGCGACCGACGCCAGCGCGATCCGCGCCTTTTCTTCCGGGCTGCCCGCCACGTAATACTTCTTCGCCCAGCTCGAATCGGGCGCAAGCGCGAGCCGCGCATGCGCGCCCGTATCCGTACCCGTGCCGTGCTGCCGTTTCGCGTTGATCGCCAGCGCCCGTGCGCGATAGTGCTCGTAAAGCCGCAGGAATTCCGCGAGATAGATCGCCGCGATCCGCCGGTCGCGAATCTCTAGCAGGTTCTCATCGTTGTACTGCTCGGAATTGCGGCTCATGTTCGCCGAGCCCGTATAGACGACCGGATTCGCGCCCTCCGCATCGATCACGATGAACTTGTGATGGATCACGACGGGCGGAAAGGCCGGCGCCGGTTCGCCCGGGAACAGCCGCAACTCCGGCTCGAAGCCTTGCGGCACGGTGGCCGGCGAAAAATACGACGCGTCAATCACGTCGTGGTTGTCGCGGCTGCGGTGGTACAGCTCCAGGTTCGCGAGCGTCGCCGCATCGAGCGTCTGTCCGGCCTGCCGCGCGGCATCGGCCTTCGTCGCGCTGCCCACGTTGATCTTGTTCACTAGGCCGAACATCATCAGCCCGCGGTCGCCGGCCGCGAAACACGCATCGCGCAGCGCCGCGTCGGTCGGCATGAACAGGCAGAACGACACCGAATGCTTCGCGGCCGCGATCGCGGCGACGATCGTATCGATCTCGGTACGCTGCCCCGCCGGCTCCGGCGAGTAGGCGACGCGCACCTGCGCGCTGCCGATCGTCATCGGCGCCGACCAGCCCGGCGACAGCCGCGCGGTCTCCGCGATCGACGGATTCCCGGCCAGCGCGTGGGCGCGCTCGTTGTACAGCGCGGCGAGCGCGGGCGAGTCGAACGCATGCAGCACGTTGGCCTGCTCGGTCAGCCCCTCGGTCGTGAAGTTCGCGGAGCCGGTCAGCACGCGCGCGGGCGCCGGGTTCGACGGCGCATCGGTCACGATGAACTTGTCGTGCATGATGTGCGTCCGGTCGCGCGGTGCGAGCGTCGCGAGGCCTTGCAGCGCATCGACGGCCGGCTGGTTCGGCGACAGCAGCGGCGGCTTGCCCTTGCGCGCCGTCGTGTGCGCGTCGTAGACGATCGCGAGCGACGCTTCGCCGTGCTCGCGGCCGAACGCGTCGAACGCGGGCAACGCCCACAGCGTGTCGGTCAGATGATAGACGGCCGACACCGCGCGCGACGCGGGATCGAGCATCTGAGCGAACACCTGCTCCATGTCGTTCGCGAGCCACGTGCGCAGCTTCAGCGCCTGCGCGGCGCCCGGCGCCTCGTTCGGCGCGAGACCGAGCGCAGCAACCTGCTTCGCGAACGCCTGCGAACTGACCACCGCGCGGTTGAACCACGTGCCGATGCCGTCCTCGATATGCGCGGGCAGCACGACGTCGCACACGCCGGCTTGCGCGTCGAGCACCTGCAGGTTCGCCGGCGTGCCGACGACCGGATAGACGTCGTAGCGGAACGACGCACCGCGATCCTGCGGATCGATGCGTGCGTCCCACCACATGAATTTCTGGATCGGCGCCTGGTCGGTCGGCGCATCGCCCTGCGTGTCGGCGGCCGGGCCGTCGAACGTCAGGCGGTTGGGCAGCCAGCTGTCCGGCGCACGCGTCTTGCCGTCGGCCGACCAGAAGCCCGGCGTGCGCCGGATCGCGAAGCCGAGGAAATCGGACCGCGACGCCGCATCGGGCCAGTCGAAAGCCAGCAGGACCAGGGTGGGGGAAAGATAGCTGCGCACGCTGACGGTCATTCGTTGCTCCCTGGCCCGACGGCCGGTCGAGGTGAATGAGTCAGTCTTGACGACGGTTCTTCCCGCGCGATGACGCTTCGATGAACCTTGTATGTCGGATGCGCGTCAGTCGCACACGAGCAGCTCGACCCCGCGCGCCGTCAGCGCGCGGCGCACGGCCTTGTCGGGTGCGCGCTCGGTCACCAGATAGCGGGCGGCGGCCGCGCCGTTGATCCGCACCGGCGTCACGCGGCCGAATTTCGAATGGTCGGCGACGATGATCGCCGTGCCGGCCGCCGCGATCATCCGGCTACGCACTTCCGCCGCGAGCCGCGAGTAGTCGGTGCACTCACCGTCGGGCGTGATGCCGCCGGCGCCGACGAACGCGAAATCGACGTGGTATTGCGCGAGCTGGTGGATCGTGTCGAGCCCGAAGGTGGCGTCCTCGTCGTCGGACAGCTCGCCGCCGAGCAGCGTCACGCGGTTGCCGTTGCGCCGCGCGAGCACGAATGCGGTACGCCAGTCGTTCGTGTAGATCGACAGCCGGTGCCGGTCGGCGAGCGCCAGCGCGACCGCATGCGGCGTGCTGCCCGAATCGATCAGCACCGATGCATCGTCGGGCACGAATTCGGCCGCGCGCCGCCCGATCGTGCGCTTCGCATCGGCGTTCGCGGCCTCGCGCTCGGACAGGCTCGGCTCGCGGCGATCCGCGGCCAGCGCGCCGCCGTGCGTCATCACGAGCAGGCCGCGCGCGGCCAGCGCATTCAGGTCGCGCCGCACGGTTTCGCGCGACACGTCGAGCGAACGCACGAGTTCCGCGACCGACAGCGCGCCCGACCGTCCGAGCTCCGACAGGATGTATTGATGACGTTGTTCCGCCAGCATCGCGTGTGCGCCCGAGGCGACTGGTAATGGGTAAGCCGGCCATTGTATTACGGACGTTTGACGACCATTTGACTGCGCCGGGTAAGCGGCCAGGCAGCGTCCAGGCGCGTTTCCCCGAAAGCGAAATTCACTATTGTCCGGCGCGCGCGAATCCCCGGCGGCGCCCGGCGCTACACTTTGCGCTTCGCCGAACGACCAATACCGACCATCAAAGGGGCTCGCGCCATGTATCGCAAAGGCAGTGTGATCGAAATCCAGTTTCCGCCGGAACGCCTCAACGACGCGGCGGGTGATCCGTACTGGATCGACCTGACGCTCGACGAAGCACGCCGGCTCTACGAACAGCTCGCCGCGCGCTTCGCGACCGACGCGCGCGCCAACCAGCCGCTCGATACGTTCTCGATCGACTGATCGCCGCTACTGCGCGCCGCACCGCGCAGCGCATCGCCATGCCGCGGGCGCTCATCGCCGCCGCACCGCGCACGGGCGCGATGACCGCCGGCACGATCGCGTGCCGCGTAGCGTGAGTGCAGGATTCGACAAGACGCCGGCGCCGCTTCGCCCGATACTGGCCGACTTCCCGGTTCTGTCCGGCCGCCTCGCGGCCCGTCACGCATGCTTACCTCGATCGTCGCCGCCGCCTTCGTCGCGCTCTGGTCCACCGGCTTCATCGTCGCCCGGGCGATCAAGCCCTACGCCGATCCGAACCTGTTCCTGCTCGCGCGCTTCGCGGGCACGGCCACGCTGTTTGCCGTGGTGGCGCTCGTCGCGCGCGCGCCGTGGCCGGCCCGTCGCGAATGGCCGCGCCACCTGATCGCCGGCGCGCTGTTGCAAGGCGTCTATCTCGGCGCGAGCTACTGGGCCGTCGCGCAAGGGTTGAATGCGGGCGTGATGGCGCTGCTCGGCGCGCTGCAGCCGCTCGCCACCGCCGTGCTCGCGGTCCCGCTGTTCAACGAACGCCTGCCCGCGCGCGGCTGGCTCGGCATGGCGCTCGGGCTGGCCGGCGTCGCGCTCGTGCTCGCGCCGAAAGTCACGGGCGGCGTCGCGCCGCCGTCGGGCGCGGCGCCTGCGTGGCTCGTCGTCACCGTGTCGGTGCTGGCGGTCGGATCGATCACCGCCGGCTCGCTGTACCAGAAAGGCAAGCTCGCGCAGAGCGATCTGCGCACGGCGGTCGCCGTGCAGAACTTCGGCGCGGCGATCGTCGCGGCCGTGTTCGTCGCGCTGCTCCATGAGACCCGCTGGATCGGCGCGCCGGCGCTGTGGGTGTCGCTCGTGTGGGGCGTCGTGTTCCTGTCGGGCGGTGCGGTCACGATGCTGATGTGGATGCTGCGGCGCGGCAATGCGGCGCGCGCGACGTCGCTGCTGTTCCTCGCGCCGCCGCTGGCCGCGCTGCAGGGTTACGGTCTGTTCGGCGAAACGCTCGCGCCGATCCAGCTCGCGGGCTTCGCGCTCGCGCTGGTGGGCGTCGTGCTCGCACGGCGCTGACGCGAGCCAGCGGGCACTCTCCGCCCCGCATCCTGCACCCGCCCGGCGCACCACGGCGATGCGCCGCGTCTCGTCGATGCAACGCGACACCGCCGGAAACGCAGGTCCGGCGCGGCGGCACGCCGCGATTGCGCTTATGATGAGCGCCTTGCAATTCGTTCCGGATCTTCCCTCATGACCTCCGCCGATTACGCCAGCCGCCAACGCGCGATCATTGCCGAACTGAACGTCGCCCCGCACTTCGACGCCGAGGCCGAAATCGCCCGTCGCATCGATTTCCTCGCGCAGTACCTTCGTTCGACCGGCCTGCGGACCTACGTGCTCGGCATCAGCGGCGGCGTCGATTCGTCGACGGCGGGCCGGCTCGCGCAACTGTCGGTCGAGCGCCTGCGCGCCGACGGCTACGACGCGCGCTTCATCGCGATGCGCTTGCCGAACGGCGTGCAGAACGACGAAGAGGATGCGCAGCGCGCGCTGGCGTTCGTGCGTGCGGACGAGGTATTGACGGTCGACGTGAAGCCGGCCGCCGATGCGATGCTCCGTTCGCTGGTCGCGTCCGGCCACGCGTTCGAAACCCCGGCGCAGCAGGATTTCGTGCACGGCAACATCAAGGCGCGCGAGCGCATGATCGCGCAGTACGCGGTGGCCGGCGCACGGCGCGGCATCGTGATCGGCACCGATCACGCGGCCGAATCGCTGATGGGTTTCTTCACGAAGTTCGGTGACGGCGGCGCGGACATCCTGCCGCTCGCGGGCCTGAGCAAGCGGCGCGTGCGCGGAGTGGCGCGCGCCCTCGGCGGCGAGGAACTGATCGTGATGAAAGTGCCGACGGCCGACCTCGAGGAGCTGCGCCCGCTGCGCCCGGACGAGCACGCGTATGGCGTGACCTACGACGAGATCGACGATTTCCTCGAAGGCAAGCCGGTCGCCGATCGCGTGTATGAAACGGTGCTGCGCTTCTACGACGGCTCGCGCCACAAGCGCGCGCTGCCGTACACGATGTTCGACTGGCCGGCCGCATAAGCAAGCCGGCCGCCTCCCTCAGCCGACCTACCGCCGCGCGCACCGTCCCGGCTGCGCGCGGCGTCCGCTCGCCGGGCAACGCTACGCGTTGCCGCCCGTCTTCTTCGCCTGCAGCGCACGAATGCGCATCCGCGCACCCGTATCGCTGACCGTCGCGTCGTACATCGTCGCGAGATCGCGCTTGAGCGCGGTGCGCGAGCCGCCGTCGAGATACACCATGTGCCCCGACGGATAGAACCGCGCGGACAGGTTCTGCCGCACCTTCTGGTCCTCCAGCGGCATCTGCTGCAGATCGATCACGGTCTGGTAGAACGGCGTCACGAAATCGTAGAAGCCGTTCGCGGACAGCACCTTCAGGTCGACGTTCAGCGCCATCACCGCGGCGAGGTCGCCTGCCGTGTAGAGGATCACGTTCCCCTGCGCATCGATGCCCTGCTGCGCGCCGGTCGGGTCGATGTGGCTGAAATCCCAGTTCTTGAACGCCTGATCGTTCAGGTCCGTGAACGCGGAGTTCGACGTGAACTTCAACTGCTCGTTCAGATAGCTGTTCCACATCGCCGTATAGACGCCCGTCACGGCCGTCATCGTCGGATCGTTGCCGCCCGAATTCGGATCGATCTTGCCGGCGATACCCGACGAAATCCCGGTCACGCGGCCGTCGTACGAACCGAGCGCGAGTCCCTGCTCATGCAGCAGCGTCGTCAGGAACAGCGAATTGCCGCGCGTGTCGTAGCCCGCGATATCGAGCCCCCACGACTGCAGCGTCGCCGTATCGATGCCCGTGTATGCGGACAGTTTCTGCACGGTGGCCGGGTTCGCATGCGGCACCGCGCGCAGCGCGCTCAGATAGTCGGTGCGCGCGAACTGCGCGACTTCCTCGACGAACGCGCCGAGATCGGTCGGCGCCGGCTTGATACCGAGTTTCTTGTGATACCACGCGTCGGCCGCGGCGGTCGGCAGCGTGCCGACCGGGTTGCCGGCCTGCCGGTAATCGAGGATCGACGACTGCAGCGTGACGCCGTTCAGGTCGACGCCGTCCTCGTGCAGCTTGTACGCGAGCACGCAGCTGCGCGCGGTGCCGTACGATTCGCCGAACAGGTATTTCGGCGAATTCCAGCGGTTGTTCTTCGTCAGGTAGCGCTTGATGAACTGCTTCAGCGAATCCGCATCCTGGTCGACGCCCCAGAAGTCGCGGTTCTTGTTCGGCGCGACGGCCGCCGAATAGCCGGTGCCGACCGGGTTGATGAACACCAGGTCGCTGTGGTCGATCATGCTGTCCGGGTTGTCTTCGATCTGGTACGGCGCGGGCGGCGTGAACCCCGGCATCGACGTCTTGATGCGCTTCGGCGCGAACGAGCCGAGCAGCACGAACACCGACGACGAACCGGGCCCGCCGTTATAGAAGAACGTCACGGGCCGCGTTTCCTCCTTCGCGCCGTCGGCCGTGAACGCGACGTAGAAGATCTTCGCGGCCGGCTGCGAACTGCTCGGATCGACGGTCACGAGGTGGCCGACCGTCGCCGTGTACGCGATCCGCTTCCCGTCGATCAGGATCGTGTGGTGCGTGATCGCGGCCGCCTCGGTCGTATCGGTCACCGAGTCGTCCGGGCCGTTGCCGTACGCGACCGGATCGAAGAACGGCTGGTCGCGGCCGTGGCTCAGCGCGACCGGGTTGATGGTCGGCGGCACGCCATGCGAATTGTGGTCGCCGTGATGCAGCGGATACACGCCGCCGGAAGATGCGGAATCGATGTCCATCGTGCTGCTCCTGGAGGTGAAAAAAGACGCGGGCAGAGCACCCGCGTCGAACGAAAAGGCGTGCGCCCGTGCGTCAGCTCGACGGCTTGCGCGCGAGGATCGTGGCGAGCTGCGCGCCGTTCGGGCTGCCGAGGCCCGTGCAGGCGTCCCAGCCGGACGCGGCCGCATAGGTGCCGTTCGCGCCTTTCGTGATGTCGCGCAGCGCGCCCGGATGCTTGTACAGCACCGGATTGATCCAGCCGGCCGACGCGCCGTTCGCCGCATTGATCCGTGCGATCAGCGCCGCCCACAGCGGTGCGACCGCGCTCGTGCCGCCCATCACCGCGGGCGTGCCGGCCACCGACACTTCGTAGCCCGTCTGCGGCGACGCGTCGCCGGCCACGTCGGGCACGCCGCGCTTCGCGAGCGGCGTGCTGCTGCCGTCGGCGCGCGCGACCTTCAGCCCCTGCTGCCACGCCGGCAGATCGAACAGCGCACTGACGCCACCGCCGCCCGCCCCGCCGCCGGATGCCTCGTCGTTCCACGTGACCTCGCTGCGGATGCCCTGCCCGGGCAGCGCGTCGAGCTGCGTGCCGCCGCAGCCGAGCACGTACGGGCTCGACGCGGGAAAATCGACGTGATCGGCGCCGTCCTGCAGCCCGTCGCCCGAGCCGCTGTCGCCCGATGCCGCGCAGACGGTGATGCCCTGCGCGGCGGCCGCCTGCAGCACGCGGTTGAACGCCTGCGCCGACTGCGCCTGCCAGATCGCTTCCGGGCCGCCCCAGCTGATCGAGATCACGGACGGCTGGTTGGTCTTGTCGGTCACGGCCGCGTTGACGGCCTGGATGAAGCCCGCGTCACTGTTCGGCGCGAAGTACACCGCGATCTTCGCGGCCGGTGCGATCGCGCCGGCGATTTCGATGTCGAGCGCGACTTCGCCGTCCGGACCGTTCGGCTCGCCGGTCGGCGCATTGCGGCCGGTGCCGACGTTCACGTCGACGAGCTTGGGCGGCGTCGTGATGCCGAGCCCGCGGAAATACTGCTGGATGTCCGCCGCGCGATAGCCGCCGCCGAGCTCGATGATCGCGATGCATTGCCCGGCGCCGTCGCCGGCCGGAAAGTCGTACAGCGACGCAAGCTGGATCGGCGTGAACGTGACCGCCGCCGCGCCGCGCGCCGGCTTGAACGGCGGACGGAAGCGGAAGTGCGGGCGCGCCTGCGGGCGGCTGTCGAGGCCGAGCACGGCCGTGACCGCATCGCCGATATCGTCGGGCAACACGATCGGGCCCGAGCGGCCGCGATACTGGCCGATCGACCGATGCTCGAAACGCTCGAGCTTCACGCTGAACGCGGCTTCGAACTGCGCGATCGTGCCGGACAGCACGACGACGCTCTCGACCGGATCGACGCGATCGACCGTCAGCTGATGACGGTGTGCGAAGTCCTCGGTCTTGCGGATGTCGTCGGGATTGGCGGAGAAACGCTGCGCGAATGCGTCGCGCGACACCGGTTTTGCACGGGCGTCGCCGGTGGCGAGCTGGTGAACCAATGCGTCGAGTTGCCCTTCTTCCTGCCGCCGCAACATGATCGTGACGTGGATGCGTTCTGCCGGATCGCACTGGCCGAGACACTTGGACTCGGCGACGATGCGGGGTTCACGGTCGGCTTGAAGATGCCTTGCCATGTTCAGACCCTCCTTGGTACCGCGTTGCACGGAACAGCCAGGAAATCGGACATAGCCTGCGGAAGACGGTTCCGTTCGGTCAGTCGATTCGCGACGGCGCGTTTGCGCCGTGCGAAGTAACAGGAAGTTTAGAACAGTCAGACGATTTGCGCGCACGCCCTTCCGCGGCAAGGCGCACGCGGCAAGGCGCACGCGGGAAGGCCGGCATCGCGCGCGGCCCGTATCGATTCGAGCATGGGCCTGCCTGCGCGGCCGATCGATCCGCGCGGCGGCCATGTCGGCGCAACCCTCAGTCCATCGACAGCCGCAGTGCGAAACCGATCAACGCCGCGGAAAAGGTCCAGCGCTGCACCGTCTGCGCGAGCGGATGCGCGCGCATCCACGCCGCGATGCGCGACGCACCGAACACGCACGCGAGGTCGAAGCACACGCCGGCCGCCACCAGTAGCGCGCCGAGCTCGAACATCTGCCAGACGACCGGCCCGACCTCGGGCCGCACGAACTGCGGCAGCAGCACCGAGCAGAACAGCAGCGCCTTCGGGTTCAGCAGGTTGGTCAGCAGTCCCTTCACGAACGACTGCCGCAGTTCGCCCGCCGGCGCGTCGCCGTCGCCGAGCGCGAACACCGGCGAGCGGAACACCTGGATCGCGACATACGCGAGATAAAGCGCGCCGCCATAGCGGATCACCTCGTAGAGCCATGGCGCGCTGCGAATCAACGCCGCGACGCCGCATGCCGACAGCGTCACGTGCACGGTGCGCGCGAGCGACAGGCCGGCCGCCGCCGCCATCCCCGGCCGCACGCCGCGGCCGATGCTGGTCTGCAGCACGAGCGCCATGTCGGGCCCCGGTACCGCGTAAATGGCCGCCAGCGCGGCGAGATAAATCAACAGCAAATGCGTGGAAATCATGGTCTGCCCCCGTCCTTCATTGACGATATGTTGCCGCTGAAGGCGAGGGATTACTGGCCATCTTTGGCGCAGAATTGGCGATTCATAGTGGAATCCGCCACAATCATGAAATTACGACAAGGATTCCGCCAACATGATCGACCTCGACAAAACCGACCGCGCGATCCTCGCTGCGGTGCAGCGCGACGGCCGCCTGCCGATCGCGCGGCTCGCCGAATCCGTTGGCCTGTCCGAAACGCCTTGCGCACGGCGCCTGAAACGCCTCGAAAACGACGGCTACATCGAGCGCTATCGCGCGCAACTGTCGCGCCAGGCGCTCGGCTTCGGCGTGGTCGCGTTCGTCCTCGTGCGGTTCGCGACGCACGACCGCAAGGTCGCCGACCGGTTCGAGCGGGAAGTGCTCGGCATCGAGCGGATTCTGGCCTGCCACAACGTCGCGGGCACGGCCGACTACCTGCTGCAGGTGGTCGCGCGCGATCTCGACGACTACGGCACGTTCCTGCGCGATTCGCTGCGGATGCTGCCGGGCGTGACGTCGATCGAATCGGCGCTGTCGCTGCGCGAGGTGAAGCACGACGCCGGGCTGCCGGTGCCGTGACGCGCGCCGGGCCGGCAAGCCGCCCGGGCGCAACGCTCGTTCACCTTGTCGGCCGCGCCGGCGTCACACCACGTCGGGCGACTGATGCGCGCGTTCGAGATCCTCGAGAAACGCTTCGACGACCGGATCGCCGCGCCCGTCGCGCGCCACGACCATGTGGAACGTGACCTCGTAGTGCAGTCGATCCGGATTGAGCGGCGCGAGCAGCCCCTGCGCGACATACGGCGCCGCGAAGTGCTGCGGCAGGTAGCCGAGATGGTGGCCGGACAGGATCAGCAGCGCGACGGCCTCCATGTTGTCGGCGGTCGCGGTCACGCGATCGGGCGTCGTCGACATCTGCGCCTCCGGCAGCGGATACGAGCGCCACGCCCACTCGAAGCCGGCGACGTCGGCCGGCGTCAGCGTGCCGGCGCCGTCGAACAGCGGATGGCCGCGGCCGCAGTACGCGATCTGCCGCTCGATGAACAGCGGCGTGTAGTGCAGCGTCGGCACGCGATGCCAGAAGTAGCCGACCGCGATCTGGATCTCGTTGCTCAGCAGCTTTTCCTCGAGATCGCCGGGCGCGCGCACCGAAATCGAGAAGCGCACGGCCTCGTCGCGGGTGCGGAACGCGGCGATCGCCTCGGCGATCCGCGCATTCTGGCTCACCGGCGTATGGCCGATCAGGCCGATATTCAGCGTGCCGACCAGTTGGCGGTCCATGTGCCGCGCGGCCATCCCGAATTCGTCGAGCGCGGCCAGCAGCTTGCGGCTCATCGCATGGAACCGCTCGCCCTTCGGCGTGAGCCGGAAGCCGCTGCGGCCGCGCTCGCAAAGCCGGTAGCCGAGCCGCGTCTCGAGCGACGACAGTTGCGCGCTGATGGTCGACTGGCCGACGTTCAGCACCGCCTGCGCGGCCGACACGCCGCCCGCGTCCGTGACCGCGAGAAACACGCGGATCAACCGCAGATCGAGGGTCGACAGATTCCCCAGCACGTTCATCCCCTTCCATACATCGATGAAGATCGATGTTTACGTCGATATCTTCGCATTCTTCTTTCCCGGCGGAGCGCGTAAAACTGTGCGCCAGGCCGCGTCGCATGATACGGCAACCCCACATCGGAAGAGACGACCCCATGAACGACCACACCCACTTTCAGCCGCTCGGCGGCAATGAAATGCCGCGCTGCGGCGGCATCGCAACGATGATGCGCCTGCCGCACGTGTCGAGCGCCGAAGGCCTCGACGCGTGTTTCGTCGGCGTGCCGTTCGATCTCGGCACCTCCAACCGCACCGGCGCGCGCTTCGGCCCGCGCCAGATCCGTACCGAATCCGTGCTGCTGCGCCCGTACAACATGGCCACGCGCGCAGCACCCTTCGATTCGCTGCAGATCGCCGACATCGGCGACGTCGCGATCAATCCGTACAACCTGCACGATTCGATCGCCCGCATCGAGGCCGCGTACGACGCGATTCTCGAGCACGACTGCAAGCCGATCACGCTCGGCGGCGACCATACGATCGCGCTGCCGATCCTGCGCGCGATCCACCGCAAGCACGGCAAGGTTGCATTGATCCACGTCGATGCACATGCCGACGTGAACGACACGATGATGGGCGAAAAGATCGCGCACGGCACGCCGTTCCGCCGCGCGGTCGAGGAAGGCCTGCTGCACGGCGACAAGGTCACGCAGATCGGCCTGCGCGGCACCGGCTACGCGGCCGAGGATTTCGACTGGTGCCGCGAGCAGGGCTTCCGCGTGGTCCAGGCCGAGGAATGCTGGAACAAGTCGCTCGCGCCGCTGATGGAGGAAGTGCGCGCGCGCATCGGCGACACGCCCGTCTACATCACGTTCGACATCGACGGCATCGATCCGGCCTACGCGCCGGGCACCGGCACGCCGGAAATCGCGGGCCTCACGGTGCCGCAGGCGCTCGAGATCATCCGCGGCGCGAAGGGGCTGAACATCGTCGGCTGCGATCTCGTCGAAGTCGCGCCGCCGTACGACCCGTTCGGCACCACGGCGCTGCTCGGCGCGAACCTCGCGTACGAGCTGCTGTGCGTACTGCCGGGCGTCGCGTACCGCGACTGATCGCGGCGCCGCCACTATTCCAAAATCAGAGGATTCCAGAGGAGCACACATCGAGATGGGGACTTCCGTCAAGCAGCCGAAGCGGGCGGCGCTCGCTTCGTTCGTCGGCACCACGATCGAGTGGTACGACTTCTATAGTTATGCGACCGCCGCCGCCATCGTATTCGGGCCGCTGTTCTTTCCCGGCGAAAACCGCTTCATCAGCCTGCTCGCGTCGTTCGGCTCGTTCGCGGTCGGCTTCTTCGCGCGGCCGCTCGGTGGCGTGATGTTCGGCTATCTCGGCGACCGCTTCGGCCGCAAGCGGTCGCTGCTCGCGACGCTGATGCTGATGGCCGTGTCGACGGTCGCGATCGGCCTGCTGCCCACCCATGCGCAAGCTGGCGTGATCGCACCGATCCTGCTGGTGCTGATGCGCGTGCTGCAAGGCATCGCGGTGGGCGGCGAATGGGGCGGCGCGGTGCTGCTGGCCGGCGAGCACGCGCCCGAAGGCAAGCGCACGCTCTTCGCGTCGTTCGCGCAGCTCGGCAGCGCGAGCGGCCTGATCCTGTCGATGCTCGCGTTCGGCGCGATCAGCACGCTGTCGAAGGACGACATGATGAGCTGGGGCTGGCGCGTGCCGTTCCTCGCGAGCTCGGTGCTGCTGATCGTCGGTTTCGTGATCCGCGCGAGCGTGTCGGAGTCGCCCGAGTTCGAGGAAGTCAGGAAGAGCGGCAACATCGCGCAGAAACCGCTGCGCGAAGCGCTCAAGGTCTGGCCGCTGCTGCTGCTCGCGATCGGCGCGAACGTGTACGGTATCGCCGGCGTGTATTTCAGCAACATCTTCATGATCAGTTATGCGACGCAGTTCCTGTCGCTCGACCGGTCGATGGTGCTGCATTGCATGACGATCGTCGCAGTGCTGCAGTTCGTCGTGCAGCTCGCGGCCGCATTCCTCGCGCAGCGCTTCGGCACCACGCGCGTGCTGCTGATCACCGGCGCGTGGGCGATGATCGTCCCGTTCGTGATGCTGCCGCTCGTACACCTGGGCACGCCGGTGTCGATCACGGTCGGCGTCGGCCTCGCGACGCTCGCGGAATCGGGCTACTACTCGGTCGTCGCGGGCTTCGTCAGCGGCATCTTCGTCGCGCGGATTCGCTATACGGCGATCTCGATCGCGTACCAGGTGTGCGGCGCGCTCGCCGGCGGCCTCACGCCGCTGGTCGCGACCATCATCGCGCAGAACACCGCGCCGCAATGGTGGCCGCTCGCGATCCAGTACGCGAGCGCCGCCGTGCTGTCGTCGCTGTGCGTGTGGTTGATCTCGCGCCGCGTCAGCATCGACGATGCGGGCGCGACCGGCAAGACGGACGACGCGCTGCCGCACGGCACGCGCACCGCGTAGCGCTCGACGCGTAGCGCCTGTCGCCAACGCATGCATGACGAAAAACGACCCGCTTTCGCGGGTCGTTTCTTTTCGTCCCGTCATCGATCGTCGACCGCGACGGTACCGCACGGTGCCTGTCGCGTAGTTACTGCACCTGATTGCGCAGCGTCTTCGCGGCGGCGACCATGTTAGTCAGCGCCGGAATCACTTCCGCCCACTGGCGCGTCTTCAAGCCGCAATCCGGGTTCACCCACAGACGTTCTGCCGGAATCCGCTCGGCGGCCTTCTTCATCAGCCCGACGATGTGATCCTGCGTCGGGATGTTCGGCGAATGGATGTCGTACACGCCCGGCCCGATTTCGTTCGGATACTTGAAGGTGTCGAACGCATCGAGCAGCTCCATGTCCGAGCGCGACGTCTCGATCGTGATCACATCGGCATCCATGTCGGCGATCGACGCGATGATGTCGTTGAACTCCGAATAGCACATGTGCGTGTGGATCTGCGTGTCGTCCTGCACGCCGTTCGCGGTGATGCGGAACGACTCGACCGCCCACTTCAGGTATTCGCTCCACTGCGCGCGACGCAGCGGCAACCCTTCGCGCAGCGCCGCTTCGTCGATCTGGATCACGCGCACGCCGGCCTTCTCGAGATCGAGCACTTCCTCGCGGATCGCCAGCGCAAGCTGGTAGCACGACACCGCGCGCGGCTGGTCGTCGCGCACGAACGACCAGTTCAGGATCGTCACGGGGCCGGTCAGCATGCCCTTCATCGGCTTGCGCGTCAGCGACTGCGCATAGGCGATCCACTCGACCGTCATCGCCTTCGGGCGGCTGATGTCGCCGAACAGGATCGGCGGCTTCACGCAGCGCGAACCGTACGACTGCACCCAGCCGAACTGGCTGAATGCGTAGCCGTCGAGCTGCTCGCCGAAGTATTCGACCATGTCGTTGCGCTCGGCTTCGCCATGCACGAGCACGTCGAGTTCGAGCGATTCCTGTTCGCGCACGCTGCGTTCGATCTCGGCCCGCATCGCCGTGCGATAGCCGGCTTCGTCCAGCGCGCCGGCCCTGAACCGGCTGCGCGCCTGGCGGATTTCGGCGGTCTGCGGGAACGAGCCGATCGTCGTCGTCGGGAACGCCGGCAGGTTCAGGCGCGCCGACTGCTTCGACGCACGCTGCGTATAGGGGCTCGCGCGATTGCCGAGCTGCGCGTCGATGCGCGCGATCGCGGCCTTCACCACCGGGTTGTTCACGCGCGGCGAGCGGCGGCGCGAATCGATCGCGGCGGCATTCGCGGCGAGCGCGTCGGCTACCTTGTCGCGGCCTTCGTTCAGTGCGGTCGCGAGCACCTTCAGTTCGTCGAGCTTCTGCAGCGCGAACGCGAGCCACGAACGGATTTCCGCGTCGAGTTTCTCCTCGCTCGCGAGATCGACCGGCACGTGCAACAGCGAGCACGACGGCGCGAGCCACAGGCGATCGCCCAGTTGCTTCGCGAGCGGTTCGAGCCAGTCGAGCGCCGCGTTCAGGTCCGTCTTCCAGATGTTGCGACCGTTGATCGCGCCCACCGACAGCACGCGCTCGGCCGGCAGTTCGCGCACCAGCGCGTCGACTTCGTCGCGTGCGTTGATCGCGTCGACGTGCAGACCGTCGACCGGCAGCGACGCCGCGAGCGTCAGATTGTCCTGAAGCTGGCCGAAGTACGTGGCGAGCAGCAGCTTGATGCGGCGCGTTTCGAGCGCCGCATACGCGATGCGGAATGCCTGACGCCATTCGGCATCGAGTTCGGTCACGAGGATCGGCTCGTCGATCTGCACCCATTCGACGCCCTGCGCGGTCAGCGTGTCGAGCAACGCACCGTACACCGGCAGCAACTTCGGCAGCAGCGCGAGGCGATCGGAATCGTCCTTCGCCTTGCCGAGCCGCAGATACGTGACCGGGCCGAGAATCACCGGTTTCGCATTCACGCCCTGCGCGTTCGCTTCGGCCAGTTGCTGCAGCAGACGCGACGGATCGAGCGAGAAGTTCGTGTCCGCATGGAACTCCGGCACGATGTAGTGATAGTTCGTGTCGAACCACTTCGTCATTTCGCCTGCCGCGACACCGCCGCAGCACGCGGCGTGCTCCTCCGCCGACTGCGCGGACCGGCCGCGCGCGACGCGGAAATAATTGTCGAGCGCATCGCCGTGGAAATCCTGCACGCGCTTCGGCAGGTTGCCGAGCGTGAAGCTCATGTCGAGCACCTGGTCATAGAACGCGAAGTCGCCGATCGGCGCGAGATCGAGATCGCGCTGGTCGTGCCAGTGGCGCCGGCGCAGCTCGGCACCGAGCGCCTTCAGTTCGTCGCGCGACGATTCGCCCTTCCAGTAGCGTTCGAGACCGAACTTGAGTTCGCGCTTCGCGCCGATGCGCGGAAAACCGAGGTTGTGTGTCGTGACCATGAAGCTGCCGTCCAGAAGAAAGAGTAGATCCGGCAGCCATCATAGGGATTTCAAACCATGAAATAAAATGGCATTATTTCATTCATCCATTAACATTTTTCATGCATCCGTGGGATGCGCGCGATCCATGCTGGAACGATTCCATCTCGTCGTCATTCGTGAAGTCGAGCGCCAGGGCTCGCTGACGGCCGCCGCCAACGCGCTGCACCTCACGCAATCGGCGCTCAGCCACACCGTCCGGAAGATCGAGCAGCAGCTCGGCACGCCGATCTGGGACCGGGAAGGCCGCGGCTTGCGGCTCACGCAGGGCGGGCAATATCTGCTGAAGCTGGCGAACCGGCTGCTGCCGCAGTTCGAGCTCGCCGAGGAGCGGATGAAGCAGTACGCGAAGGGCGAGCGCGGCACGCTGCGCATCGGGATGGAGTGCCATCCGTGCTACCAGTGGCTGCTGAAGGTCGTGTCGCCGTACCTGTCGCGCTGGCCCGACGTCGACGTGGACGTGAAGCAGCGCTTCCAGTTCGGCGGCATCGGCGCGCTGTTCGGTTACGACATCGACGTGCTCGTGACGCCCGATCCGCTGAACAAGCCGGGGCTGCGCTTCGATCCCGTGTTCGACTACGAACAGGTGCTGGTGGTCGCGGATTCGCACCGGTTCGCGAACGTCGACCACGTGACGCCCGAGCAACTGACCGACGAGGTCCTGATCACGTATCCGGTCGAAACCGACCGGCTCGACATCTACAACCAGTTCCTGACGCCGGCCGGCATCGTGCCGAGGCGGCACAAGTCGATCGAGACGACCGACATCATGTTGCAGATGGTCGCGAGTGGGCGCGGCGTGGCAGCACTGCCGCGGTGGCTCGCCGACGAGTATGCGGACCGGATGCCGGTCGTGCCGGTCAAGCTCGGCAAGAAAGGCATCGCGAAGCAGATCTTCCTCGGCATCCGCGAAGCGGACGCAGCGATCGGCTATCTGGCCGCGTTCGTCGCGCTGGCGCGCGAATCGACGTGGAACGCGCCGCGCATGCTGCGCTAGGCGCGCCCGGGGTTGCCCCGCGCTCAGGCGGCGCGCATGCCGGCGCGTTCGCCGCGCTCGACCCACGCGCCGAACAGCAGGCCGATCGTCGTCCACATGATCACCTGCATGCCGATCGCCGCCACGCGGAACTTCCACAGCAACGCCGCCGGGAAATCGGCCGGCAACTCGCTGACCGACGGCAGCCCGACCTGCACGGCCGCGATGATCGCGACGAACACGAGGCCGGCGACGATCGACGCGTTCCACTGGCCGAGCTTCGCCAGCAGATGGCGGCGCACGCCGACCGAGAACACCATCGTCGCGACCGAGATCGCGATCATCAGGAAGAACAGGCCGGTGCGATAACGGATCGTGTCGGGGTCGCCGACCGACGGCGGATTGGCCGGGTACTTCAGGTTCGGCACGATCACGAGCGCGACGAACGCCGCCAGCGCGAGCCACGCGGCCAGCGGCCGTGCCGGCAGGCGGCTGCCGCGTCCGTACGCATACGCGAATACCAGCGAGAACAGCCCGCCGAATGCCGCGCCGTACGTCACGACGCCCGTCAGCAAGCCGAGGCCGGCCTGCGTGTGGCGGCTGACCAGTTCGGGCTCCGGCGCCTCGCCTTGGGCGGCGGTGGTTTTTTCTTCGAAGGCGATCGCCTGATCGACTTGCGGTTCGCCGACGATCCTGGCGAAACCGAACGTGAGGAGGCCCGCGGCGATGCCTGCGAGCATCCCGCGCATGAGCAGCTTTCCGACCATCGTAGGCTCCGCGTCAGTGGCAGGGAAAGCCGAGCAGATGGCGGCCGTCGTGGACGAATTCGTGGACGAACATGCCCGGCACGAGCGACGTCGCGCCCTGTTCCGCACCGACGAAATACAAGGCCAGCAGCAGGATCAGGCCGACGAACACGGCCCACGGCAACAGCTCGCGGACGGGGATGGGTGCCGGCACAACCGCCGGCTTCAGCACTGCTTCACTCATGGATGCACCTCAGGGGAATCGCGCCCCGACAAATGATGGATGGGTACGAAGGCAGGTCTGGCTTCCGGGATCATCGATTCCCCGGTTACAGTGGCGCGACCGCGCCGGAATTGCACCGGCTTCCGCGCTTCGTATCGGGCGAATTGTACGCGCGAACGTTCGCGTATTGAAGCGATGACACATGGGCGAACACGCCCCGTTCCGGATCATCCGACAACCGACATGACCCTACCTGCCTCACTGCGCCTGATCGCCCACGCATCGACCCGCGCCATGCGCACCGGCACGTTTCCCGACGACGATCCGCTCGACGCGCACGGGCTCGCCGAAGCTGCTGCGCTGCGTGGCCGGTGGACGGCTGCTGCCGGCTCGCTCGTGCTGTGCAGCCCGGCACGCTGCGCCAGGCAGACGGCCGACGCGCTCGGACTGCACGCCGACATCGACGACGCGCTGCGCGACATCGATTACGGCCACTGGCGCGGCAAGCGGCTGCATGATCTCGCACGCGACCTCCCTGACGAACTCGCCGCGTGGCTCGGCACGCCGTCCGCGTCGCCGCATCGCGGCGAATCGTTCGACGCCGCCGCGCATCGGATCGGCACTTGGTTGAACGTGCTGCCACCCGATCGCGACGTCATCGCGATCACGCATGCGCCGATCGTCCGCGCGGCCATCGCGCATGTGCTGCGGATGGACCACGCCGCGGCCGCGCGTCTCGACGTCGCGCCGCTGTCGTGCACGACGTTCGTCGCGTCGCCGGCCGGCTGGACGTTGGCCACGACGGACGATGACCCACGCGACACCGGCGCGTGAGTCACTGTGGTGCTCACTATGTGAGCCGACGATGCGCTCCGGCGCGTCGCATGTCGCCGCCCGCCTTACATCCCGTAAGACACACCGTTCGTCATCCCGACTGTCATCAAACTGACTGCTAGCCGCAGCTAGCATCGGACGCGGTTCCCTCACGAGATGCCGTCATGAATCAACCCGCTTCGTCCGCCCCGAACAATCCGGGCTCCGTCGCACGCACCAGGCAGGTCGGCTATGCCGCGTTCCTGCTGGTGCTCGTGCTCGGCGCCGTCTATATCGCCACGCACCTGGTCGCCGATCTGGCGCCGGTTCGCGAAGGGACGCTGTTCCCGTACCTGCTGCTCGGCGCCGCACTACTGATCGCGCTCGGCTTCGAATTCGTCAACGGCTTCCACGACACCGCGAATGCGGTCGCGACCGTGATCTATACGCACTCGCTGACGCCGAACGTCGCGGTGATCTGGTCGGGCATGTGGAACTTCCTCGGCGTGATGGTCTCGAGCGGTGCCGTCGCGTTCGGCATCCTGCAGTTGCTGCCGGTCGAGCTGATCCTGCAGGTCGGCAGCGGCTCGGGCTTCGCGATGGTGTTCGCGCTGCTGATCGCCGCGATCGTCTGGAACCTCGCGACCTGGTATTTCGGGTTGCCGTCGTCGAGCTCGCATACGCTGATCGGGTCGATCATCGGCGTCGGACTGATGAACCAGCTGATGCACGGGCCGTCCGGCACGAGCGGGGTCGACTGGGGCCAGGCGCTCGGCGTCGGCAAGTCGCTGCTGCTCTCGCCGATCGTCGGGTTCCTGTGTGCGTCGCTGCTGCTGCTCGTGCTGAAGGCGCTCGTGCGGATTCCGGAGCTGTACAAGGAGCCGCCGAAGGATCAGCCGCCGCCGTTCTGGATTCGCTGCCTGCTGATCCTCACCTGCACCGGCGTGTCGTTCGCGCACGGGTCGAACGACGGGCAGAAAGGGATGGGCCTCATCATGCTGATCCTGATCGGCACGGTGCCGACCGCCTATGCGCTGAACAAGGCCGTCACGCCCGCCGAATCGCAGACTTTCGTGGCGGTCGCGAACCAGGCGGCCGCGACGTTCGGGAAGTACACGAACGGCGTCGCGTCGTCCGCGAACCCGCGCGCCGATGTCGAACACTACGTGCAGCATCGTGAACTGACGCCCGCCGTGCTGCCGGCCGTCGCGCAGTTGTCCACGTCGCTCGCGACCGCCGTCGGCGCGTCGGGCTCGATGGCGGCCGTGCCGCAGCGCGACGTCGACAACGTGCGCAACACGATGTATCTGGTGTCCGAAGCCATTCGTCTGATGGAGAAGTCGGGCCAGCCCGCATTCGCCACCGATGACAAGCTCGCGATCGACAACTATCGCAAGCAGCTCGACCACGCGACCAAGTTCATTCCGACGTGGGTGAAGGTGGCCGTCGCGATCGCGCTGGGCCTCGGCACGATGGTCGGCTGGAAGCGGATCGTCGTGACCGTCGGCGAAAAAATCGGCAAGCAGCACCTGACGTACGGACAGGGCGCTTCGGCCGAACTCGTCGCGATGCTGACGATCGGCGCCGCCGACATGTACGGGCTGCCCGTGTCGACGACGCACGTGCTGTCGTCGGGTGTCGCGGGCACGATGGCGGCGAACGGCTCCGGGCTGCAATGGAGCACGGTGCGCAGCCTCGTCCTCGCATGGGTGCTGACGCTGCCGGCGTCGATCGCGCTCGCAGCAGGGCTTTACTGGTTGTTCCGGTCGCTGGCTTGATCGTGGGTGCGGCGGGTGGCAGGCGATAGCCGGCTATCCGCCGCGTAGGCTCGATTTGTCGCCTCTTCGCCTCTTCGCCTCTTCGCCTCTTCGCCTCTTCGCCTCTTCGCCTCTGCGCCTCTGCGCCTCTGCGCCTCTGCGCCTCTGCGCCTCTGCGCCTCTGCGCCTCTGCGCTCCGGCACGTCGCCACGTTCAGTGTGTCGATGCCGCGCCTTCAACGTTTCCCCGTTTCGCCGCCCGAATTAAAGCGCAAGATCTAGAGCGTGCCAGCTCCCGGACGCCGCTAGACTGGGTTCATCAACTTTCATCGTAAACTCGACCGTGCGCGACCGCACGGCGCCACGCTGCCCATGCCCCGAGGTACGCCCGTGAACATTGCCGATCTGCAACCTGCCGTCGAATCGCTGGACATCGCGCAGCGCGTCGACACCCTCGACTGGCCGAGCGTCGATGCCGAGCTCGATCGCTTCGGATGCGCGCGCGTACCGGGCCTGATGTCGGCCAGCGAGTGCGATGCACTCGCGTCGCTCTATCCGCGCGATGCGCTCTATCGTTCACGCGTCGTGATGGCGCGGCACGGCTTTGGCCGCGGCGAGTACAAGTATTTCGCGTATCCGCTGCCTGCGATCATCGCCGAGCTGCGCGCGACGATGTACCCGCATCTCGCCCCGATCGCGAATCGCTGGAACCACGCGCTCGGGATCGACGTTCGTTATCCCAAAGACCATGCGACATTCCTCGATCGCTGCCGCGCGGCGGGACAGACGCGACCGACGCCGCTGATCCTCCAATACGGCGCCGACGACTACAACTGTCTCCATCAGGACCTGTATGGCGAGCACGTATTTCCGCTGCAGGTCGCGATCCTGCTGTCGGCGCCGGGCCGTGATTTCACTGGTGGGGAATTCGTGCTGACGGAACAGCGACCACGCATGCAGTCGCGTGCGGAAGTGGTGCCGCTGACACAAGGCGACGCGGTGATCTTCGCGGTAAACGGCCGGCCGGTGCAGGGGACCAGAGGCGTCTATCGCGTCAACCTGCGCCACGGCGTCAGCCGGATTCGAAGCGGCCACCGCCATACAGTTGGCATCATCTTCCATGACGCGCAGTAGCGGGAGGCGGAACAGCTGCGCTGCTGTCGTGCCGCTTGTCGCGCATCGCATTCCTGCTCGTGCCAGCACCGCACGTCATCGTTCCTTGAGCGCTCGGACCAAGTATGGTCAGCCAGGAGGCCGTTCGCCCGCGGTGACTGGAGGCCGATTGCGCTGACCGTCAAGCAATCGCAGCCGCAACGAACCAGCGCTTTCGGTGAGCGCCGCAAAACATGCGCTCTCGCCCGTCACCCCGCCAATACGATGAGCAGTCTGGCCTATCCTCGCGCCACGTTGGCCCGCAGCCGGTCGCCGGCATCGGAAGCCAGCCGTGCATAGCCCGGCAACGTCAGCAGCGCGAGCACGCCCGCCGCGACGAACGCCCAGCGGAAATCGTCGAGCACGTAGTGCATGCCAGCCGCATCGCCGCGCACCAATGCCGCGAGCCGCAGCGACAATGCACCGAACGCGATCCCCATCCCGATCGTCATCTGCTGCGCGGCGCTCCACAGCGTGCTGGCCGCGCTCGTCTGGTGAGACGGGATATCCGCATAAGCCAGCGTCGCGAGCGTCGTGAACTGCATCGACCGCGTGAGCCCGTAGACGAATACGACGAGCAGCGTGATCGCCAGCGGCGTCGACGCGGTCAGCCAGCCGCATGCGATCGTGAAGATGCCGACGATCGTCACGTCGACGAGCGCGACACGCCGAAAGCCATAACGGTCGAGGATCCACGACGTGCCCGCCTTCATCCCGAGATTGCCGAGCGCGCTCGCGAGCAGCAGCAGACCTGACTGGAACGGCGACAGTCCGAAGCCGATCTGGAACAGCAGCGGCAGCAGGTACGGGACAGCGTTGATCGCCATCCGCGTGATCGAGCCGGTGATGACCGTCACCGAGAACGTCGGCACCTTCAGCGTCGTGAAATCGAGCAGCGGATGCGCGCAGCGTCGCGCATACAGCCACGCAGCGATACCGAACAGCACGCTTGCGCCCACCAGGCCCCCCGCGCGCGTGAAGTCGACATCCTGCTGGCCGGCCGCTTCGGTGCCGATCAGCAAGCAGGTCAATGCGCCACCGGCCAGCACGAAGCCAACCCAGTCGAGCGGCCGTTGCTCGTCGGCCCGCGTGTTCCGGACGATCAGCCAGGTACAAACGAGTGCGGCAAGGCCGAACGGGACGTTCAACAGGAAGATCCATCGCCACGACGCGTAGGTCGTGATGAAGCCGCCGATCGGCGGCCCGACGACGGGGGCGACGATGCCCGGCCACGTGATCGTCGCGATCGCACGCATCAGCTTCGCCTTCTCGGTACTTCGCACGACGATCATTCGCCCGACCGGCACCATCATCGCCCCGCCGACACCCTGCAGCAGCCGGGCAGCCGTGAACGACATCACGCCTTCGGACAGCCCGCACAGCACCGACGCGCCGGTAAAGACGACGATCGCACTCGCGAACACGGTGCGCGAGCCATAGCGATCCGCGATCCAGCCGCTGATCGGAATGAACACCGCCAGCGCCAACATGTAGGCCGTCATCCCGAGACTCAGCGCGTTAGGCCCCACGCCGAACGAGTGGGCCATTTGCGGTAGCGCCGTCGCGATCACGGTCGTATCAAGGTACTCCATGAAGAACGTCGCGGCGACGAGATACGGCAAGAAGTCGGTCGTCCGACCACTTTGGGCGGGGCTGTCAGTCATGAACGATGCAGGAGACGGAATACAAAGGACACCGATCACCAGCGGATGCAAGCAGTACCGGGAAATCGGGACGAGCGGTGATATTACCTCGAAGGGCTTGCCCGCCGCTCTGTCGACCAAGTCACGCGAATGAACTTTATGCGCATAGATTTTTATGAGGCTTTCGCGCTGTGTTCGTGGAGAGGAACGCATGACACTGCGCATCGAGGAACGGCCAGATGAGGCGGGAGTTTTCGCCCAGAAAGTGACGTTTATCGATCATCGTCGATCAACATCGTCCATCGCAACATCGTCGGCGGACGTGCGCCGTCGGTCGGACTCGATTCTTGAAGACGGATGGGTATGGCGGGCAGAGGACGTGCCGGACGACACAGTTGCGGAGAAGAAATTGCGTCTTGATTGAAGATACGCTCAATAAGCAATTGAATCGCCGGAGATAGAAGCGATTGAGGGAATGGGATGCTGTGATTGATGGCGTGGGTGAGGTGCTAACGTAGGTAGCCTTGGTAAGGCTTCACCCCGCCATGCACATTTCCGCCGCACCAATGCAAAAACCCCCGCCTTTCGGGCGGGGGTTTCTGGCTTAGGGAGCCTGACGATTACCTACTTTCACACGGGAATCCGCACTATCATCGGCGTAGAGTCGTTTCACGGTCCTGTTCGGGATGGGAAGGGGTGGGACCGACTCGCTATGGTCATCAGGCAAAGGGGGT
>Ga0268256_1000550_pt1 | contig 30628 bp, 20 predicted proteins | sample AgamicAtAmrz_FD_200247 | JGI IMG/M metagenome (GOLD analysis project Ga0268256, IMG submission 200247) | Agave microbial communities from Guanajuato, Mexico - At.Am.rz (v2) (version 3) | ecosystem: Host-associated > Plants > Roots > Rhizosphere | place: Guanajato, Mexico | collected 2012-06-07 | reverse complement strand
CACCGTGCAGACCGGCTTCACCTATACCTTCTGATAACCCGTGGCGCTCAGAACCTGTTCATGACCTTTCAGACCCGATTCGTCGATTTTGGCAGCTAAGTGGCGCAAGCGATCATTTGCAATGGTGGGCTAAAGCCCACCCTACAGATCGTGCCCGCCTCGTAGGGTGGGCCGGGCGGCGATCCGCTTCAGCCCACCGATGTGAGCAGGTTTGAAATCGCAGCACGAACGACCGCTTCCGCCTTGTAGTTGTCTCTTCATGCGCATAAGGATCGTGAACAGGTTTTCAAGCGAAGGCCTGAGCGCTGAGCGGTTGCACCACTGGCCGGCCCTGACGGTCCTTCAGAATATCCACCGCCACGCCATAGGTGCTCTGCAGCAACTCTGCGGTGACGATCTCGCCTGGGTGGCCGCTGGCCGCCAGTCTGCCGTCGACCAGCACCAGCAGGTTGTCGGCGTACTGGCAGGCCAGGTTCAGGTCATGCAGCACCACCACCGTCACCAGGTTGCGGCTGCGGGTTTCCTGGCGCACGCGGTCGAGCAGGGCGATCTGGTGGCGCAGGTCCAGGGCGCTGACCGGCTCGTCGAGCAGCATCACCTTGGGTTCGCGCATCAGCACCTGGGCGAAGAACGCCATCTGCCGCTGCCCGCCACTGAGCGAGCCGATGCTGCGCCCGGCCAGATGGGCGATACCCACTTGCGAGAGCTTTTCCATGGCGCGCTGCAACTGCGCATCATCGAGGCGTAAGCCGATCTGCCCGAGGTTGCCCAGCACCACCACTTCGAGCACCGACAGCGACACCTCGGTGCTGCAATCCTGAGGCATATAGGCAAATTCGCGGCGCCAGGCTTCCAGCACGCGCCGGCCTGGCGTGTGGGCGCCGCGGCTGTGCTCGCCATGGATGATGGCGCCGCCGGCCAACGGCAAATCGCCGGCCATGGCGCGCAGCAGGGTGGTCTTGCCGGTGCCGTTGGGGCCCAGCACCACATGGATGGCGCCCGGCTCCAGGGTGGTGCTAAGGCCATTCAGGATGGTGCGCCCGGAGCGGGCGAGGGCGAGGTTGTCGAGCTGGATCATGAGCGGCCTCGCTGGGGTGCGAAGATCAGCCAGAGCAGGAACGGCACGCCGACGATGGCGGTGACGATGCCGATGGGAAACAGCGCGCCCGGTACGATAGATTTGGACAGCACCGAGGCCGCCGACAGCATGAACGCACCGCAGATGGCCGACAGCGGCAGCAAGAAGCGCTGATCCTCGCCGACCATCATCCGCGCAATATGCGGCGACACCAGGCCGACGAAACCGATCACACCGACGAAGCTGGTCGCCGTGGCGGTCATCACCGCCACCAGAATGAGAATTTTCAGGCGCAGCACGCGGATGTTCACGCCCAGGCTCACCGCGCGGGTTTCACCCAGGCTCAGGGCCGCCAGCTTCCAGGCATCGCCCATCAGGATCACGCAGCACAAGAGGGTCACGCCGGCGGTGATGCCGAGGGTCGTCCAGGTCGCCTTGCCGAGGTTGCCGAACAGCCAGAACAGGATCTGCTGCGACAGCTCCGGCGAGGACAGGAACTGCACCAGCGACAGCAGCGACTGGAACAGGAACAGCATGGCGATACCGCCGAGGATGATGGTGTGGCTGCCGGCGTGGCGCAGGGTGGCCAGGGCGAACAGGAACACCACCGCGAGCATCGAGCAGGCGAAGGCGCCCAGCGGCACGCCGATCAGCGGGCCCAGACCGAAGCTGCCGAAGGCCAGGCTCAGCGCCGCGCCAAAACCGGCCGCGGCGGCCATGCCCAGGGTGTAGGGGCTGGCCATGGGGTTGTTGAGCAGCGTCTGCATCTGCGCGCCACCGGCACCGAGGGAGGCGCCGACCGCCAATGCCATCAGCGCCACGGGCAGGCGCAGGTCATGGACGATGGTGTCGGTCATCGCCGGGCGCTCGCCGATGTCCAGCAGCGAGCGCAGCACATCCCACGGCGAGAGCATCGACGGCCCGGTGGCGATATCCAGCACCAGGCAGGCGCCGCACAGGAGGGTGAACAGCAGGCAGTTGCGCCAGCGCTTGCGCTCGCGCAGGCGGTGCTCGGCGATGGCGTCGCGCTCGACGGCCGACGGCACCACGGCTTCAGGCTTATTCATGGGCGCTGATGGCATAGGTGCCCTCGAGCGGGATCGGCAGGTACTTGCGGTAGTAATTCTGGTAATTGGCCATCGGGTCGAGGTCGGCGAACAGATCCGGGTACAGCTGCTTGGCGATGAACTGCAGCAGGGTGAAGTCGCCCAGGCTGCGCGACGCGCCCTGGTAAACGCCGTACAACCGACCGTCACGAATCGCCGGCAGTTCCGACCAGCCCGGTCGTGCGGCGAAGGCCTGCAACTGCTTGCGCGCCGTGGCTGCGTCCACACCCGGGCCCATGGACAGGGCGGTGGGGTTGGTGTTGTCCTCACGGCCGGAAATGATGATCACCTCGGGGCGCGCGACCAGCACCTGCTCCGGGTTGATCTGGCCCCAGTCACGCACGTACGGCGCGGCGATATTGTCGCCGCCGACCGCGATGGCCATGGCGCCCCACATGTTCTTGCCGTAGGTGAAGGAATATTCGGCCGGGCCCTTGTTGCCGAACTCGATATAGATGCGCGGTTTGGGCTTGTTGGCCTTGGCGATGCGCGCCTCGATATCCTTGACCGCCGCGCTGTACAGGTCCGCCAGCTCACGGGCGCGGGCCTGCTGGCCGGTCACTTCGCCGAGCAGCAGGGTGGACCGCACATGACGCTCCAGGGTCTGGGCGTTGTAGTCGATCACCAGCACCGGTACGCCGGCCTTCTCCAGCCTCGCCACCTCATCCGGTAGCGCCTGGAATTGCCAGTCGGTCAGCACCAGCAGATCCGGCTCCAGGCTCAGCACCTTCTCGACCGAAAAGCTCTGGGTTTCCACCTCGCCGACATCGGCCAGGGTGTCCAGCCGCGGGTAGTGCTCCACATAGCGCTTCCAGATCGTCGGCACCTTGCGCTCCCAGGCGCCACGGGAAATCCCCACCACCGAATCGAAGGCCTTCTCGCCACCGACCGCCGCGTAATCCTCGAAGTTGAACCCCAGCACCACCCGCTTGGCCGGCAACGCCACCTCCACGCTACGCCCCAGCACATCGACCACCTGCCCGGCGTGACAAAGGCTAGAAAGAAGAAAAGCGATAACCATTACTACTAGCGGGTAAGCGCGTTGCTTGCTCATCGTCTTGTTGTCCGTTCAATCGTGGTAGGCGCCTGCTGGGCCAAGTCCTGCCGGTACGCCAGGCGGATACAAAAAAGCCCTGCAGGGCAGGGCTTTTTATTTCTGATCTGGAGCGGGCTAAGGGAATCGAACCCTCGTCATGAGCTTGGGAAGCTCAGGTAATGCCATTATACGAAGCCCGCTTGAGGGCGCCTTTATACCCGAATCCGTCGGCGAAATGAAGCCCGCGTTGCCTGGTGGTGATTGGCCGGGGCAATGCGGACTGCTCTGCTGCGCGTCATACGGCCATGGCGTGCAGGCCGGGGTGCACGGTGAAGCGTTTGCCCGTGGTGTTGTGTTGCAAGAAGCCCAGCAGGGCATTCTGGGTCTGCAGCCAGGCGCCTTTATGTTCCATGTCGATGAAGTGGCCGGCGTTGCTGACCGTGGCGAAGTGGCAGTCGTTGATGTACTGGGCCATCAGGCGGGCGTCGGCGGCGGAGGTGTATTCGTCGAGTTCGCCGTTGATGAACAGCAGCGGGATGTCGATATCGCTCAGGCAGTCCAGGTGGCAGTGGGCTTCCATGCGCAGCACCTGTTGCACGTGGGCGTTCATCTGCCGGTATTCGTGGCCGCTCAGGCGGCTGGTGTGTTTGTGGTTGTAGCGCTTGAACAGCGAGGGCAGGTGTTTGCCGATGGTGTCGTTGATCAGGTGGCCGACCTTGTCGCCGTCTTCCTGGTTGAGGCACACCAGGGCGCGGCCCAGGTAGTCGAGCATCGGCTCGTTGAGAATCGGCGAGAACGAGGCAAAGATGGCCTTTTCCAGGGTAGGTGGGCGCTTGGTGAGGGCGAGCATGGTAGCCACCCCGCCCCAGGAGAACGACATCACGTACTGGGCCTGATAGTGATCGATCAGGTCGAGCAGGATCGCCGCTTCGTCTTCCTTGCTGATGCAGTGGTCATTGCGGTTGTGCTGCCGGGACTGGCCGGCGTAGGGCTGGTCGAAGAGCACCACGTTGAAGCGGGTGCCGAGGTATTTGACCGTCTGCGCGAAGGAGGCGGTGGTCGCCAGCGAGCCGTTGACCAGGATGATGGTCTTCTGGGCCGAGGGGGTGGCGTGAAACTCCGTGTGTACCTTGTACGTCCTGTGCACATCGATGACAGCGACTGCTGGCTTCATATGTATTTCCTCCTGGCGCAAAAGATGAACGCGGCTGACGGCGAACCAAAAACCGGGCAAGTCGGATAGCTAGGAAAACGCCTGGACATGACAAGGGGATGTCAGGCTGGAGGATCTTGTGATTGGATGGTTAACGCAGGTCTCAGGGCTGTAAGGGAACGGCTGGGCGCGCGTTCTGTTACCAGGCAGGAGCCCCTTCGCGGGTCATGCAGGCCACGCGGCGGCGGCCCGATAGCGCCTGCCGCGTATGGAGCGGCATGGCATTACCTGTTTCGAGTTAAGCAGTGGCCCAAAGGGCTGGCAAGAGAGCTGAAAGGGTTGCGCACGACCGCCTGTCGGCTCAGATGCTGGCGATTTCCGCGGCGGTCAGGGTGCGGTACTGGCCGGGCGCCAATTGCGGGTCGAGGACGATCTCGCCCATTCGTTCGCGGTGCAGGGCGACGACGCGGTTGCGGAAGTGGCCGAACATGCGCTTGACCTGATGGTAGCGGCCTTCGAACAGGGTCAGCCGGGCGTGGTGACTGTCCAGCAACTCGAGTTCGGCGGGCAGGGTGGTGAGATCCTCGAAGGCGAAGTACAGGCCACGGGCGAAGACCTCGGCGTACTCCTCGGTGATCGGCTGCTCGGTGGTGACGTGGTAGACCTTGGGCTTGCGCGCTTGCGGCTGGGTGATGCGCCGCGACCAGCGCCCGTCGTTGGTGATCAGCAGCAGGCCGCTGGTGTTGAGGTCCAGGCGCCCGGCCAGGTGCAGCTCGTGCTTGTCGGGCTCGTCGAGCAGATCGAGCACGGTGCGGTGTTCGTCGTGCTCGGTGGCGCTGACCACGCCGACCGGTTTGTGCAGCATCCAGTAACGCGCGCTGCGCCCGGCCTGCAGCAGTTCGTCGTCCAGCTCCACGCGTTGGAAGTCGCGGATATCGAAGCGCGGATCGACGATGATCTCGCCGTCCACGCGCAGGCGACCGGCGCTGATCAGCAGGCGGCTGTCCTGGCGGCTGAAGCGGGGGAAGTTACTCAGGAAGCGATCCAGGCGCATGGTTCAGTCGGGCTCGCGGGGCTCAATGGTGTGTACGGCGCCCGCGCAGGCCGGGCACAGGCAGGCCTGGTCACGCTGTTCGGGCGTCAGACGCTCCAGGGCGGCGGGGTCGATCTGCGCCTCGAAGCACCAGCAGGGCGCGTCGCTGCGGCCTGCGGCGATCACGCACCGGTTGGCCTTGCCGCATAGCGGGCAGCGTTCGACGGTCATCGCTGCTCCTCGCAGACGCGGTTGCGCCCGGCCTGCTTGGCGCGGTACAGGGCGCGGTCAGTGCGGCCGAGCAGGTCATGCAGGGTTTCGCCCGGCTGCCATTGGCTCAGGCCCAGGCTGACGGTGACCAGCAGCTGCTCGCCGCCCACTGGGTAGCGTTGCTCGGCGCAGCGCCGACGCAGTTTTTCGGCCAGCTCGAGGGCGGCGTCACGCTCGGTGTTCTTGAGCAGCAGGATGAATTCCTCGCCACCCCAGCGGCACAGGATGTCGGACTGGCGTAGCGCCGCGCGCAGCTGTTTGGCGAAGCCGCGCAGCACCTCGTCGCCGGCCAGGTGGCCGTGTCGGTCGTTGATCTGCTTGAAGTCGTCCAGATCCAGCATGACCGCGCACAGCGGGCTGCTGTCGCGTTGCGCCTCGTGCAGCGCCTGCTCGACGTGCAGCTCGAAGCCACGCCGGTTGGGCAAGGCGGTGAGGCTGTCGGTGATGGCCAGGGCGGCGATGCGGCTTTGGTAGCGACGGATCACCAGGCCGACCAGAGTCAGCACGATGGCGGTGATCACCAGGCAGATCAGCAGGTTGATGTACAGGCTGTGGCGCACGCCGGCCAGGGCATTTTCTTCGTGCTTGTCGACGAACAGGAACCAGTCGAGTTCGGGGATATAGCGCACGTTGGTGAAGTGGCCACGCTGATGCTCGTCGTAGCGGAAGTCGCCGCTTTGCGGCTGCGGCATCACGGCCAGCAGCTTCTCCAGGCCCGGCACTTCGCTCAGGTGCTGGCCGCGGCGGGCGCCATGGGGGCTGCCCTCGACGCCGGTCAGCACCAGGCGACCGGCGCGATCGGTGAAGAAGATGTTGCGCTCATAGCGCCGCTGGTAGTCGTCCACCAGTTTGACCACGGCGTCCACGGTGAGGCCGACGCCGGCCACGCCGATAAAGCGCTGCTGATAGTCGAATACCTTGAAGTTGATGAAGAAGGTCGGCCGATCTTCGTTGGCCATGTCCGGATCGAGGCTGATCTCGTAGGGCTCGCTCATGTCACGCACACGCAGGTACCAGGCGTCGCGCGGCTCGTCTTCGCGTACGTGCTTGAGCACGCCCTTGGCCTGGTAGTAGAGGTGGCTGCGTTCGGAAACGAAGAAGGCGGTGAAGATGCCGAAGTGCTCCTGAATCTCGCGCAGGTAGCGGATCACGCGCTCCGGCTCCTGTTCGCCGGCCAGTACCCAGTCGCGCAGAAAGGTGTCGCGCGACATCATCGAGGCGATCTGCGTGGGGCGCACCAGGTCCTTCTGGATTTCCGAGTAGATGGTGTCCGAGGCCAGCGGCAGCTCGGTGTCGACGATGTGCTGGCGAATGCTGTCGCGCGAGGCGTAGTAGCTGAGCAGCGAGGTGGTGAGAAAGCCGCAGGCGAGCAACACCAGCAGGATGAACACCAGCGAGCGAGGGCTGGCGGTTTTGGTTGAGGGCGCTGGCATCATGCTGGCTTCTGTGACGATGCGGCAATCCTAGGTGGGCAATGGGCGGGGCGCAAGCCGAGCCGCGCGAAGCATTGCATTCGTGCGGCCCGTGTTGCCTGCCATTGGCCGGGGTGCTTACGCCTGTTCGATAACGGCGACCCGTTGGCCGGCGCGTACCGCGGCGCCCGGTTGCACGCGAACCTCGCGGACGATGCCGGCCACTGGCGCGGTGAGCGGAAACTCCATTTTCATGGATTCCAGGATCACCAGCACATCACCGGCCTCGACGGCGGCGCCCGCCTCCACCTGCACCTGCCAGAGGTTGCCGGCGATATGGCTGTCGACGCTGTGTTGGCCAGCTTCGAGCGGCGTGTCCTCGTTGACTTCGGCCACGCCTTCGTCGCTCTCGAAATGCGCTTGGCCGGAGTCGATCCAGCGTTGGCGCTCGGCGGCAAACGCGGTGCGCTGCTGATCGCGGAAGGCGGCGATGCCGTCGGCTTCGTCGTTGAGGAACTGCTGGTAGTCGGCCAGGGCCAGTTCGCTTTCCTCGATGCGCAGCTCGAAGCGGCCCAGGGGGAAGTCGCGGCGGATGCGCAGCAGCTCGTCCGCGCTGACCGGATAGAAGCGGATCTGGTCGAAGAAGCGCAGCAGCCAGGGTTTGCCACCGAAGGCCGCCACTTCGCGGTAGCGGTTCCACATCTGCAGGGTGCGACCGACGAACTGGTAACCGCCGGGACCTTCCATGCCGTACACGCACATGTAGGCGCCGCCGATGCCCACCGAGTTCTCGGCGGTCCAGGTGCGCGCCGGGTTGTACTTGGTGGTCACCAGACGGTGGCGTGGGTCCAGCGGCGTGGCCACCGGTGCGCCGAGGTACACGTCGCCCAGGCCCATCACCAGGTAGCTGGCGTCGAACACGGTGCGGTAGACCTCTTCGAGGTTTTCCAGGTCGTTGATGCGGCGGATGAACTCCAGGTTGCTCGGGCACCAGGGTGCGTCCTTGCGCACGGTGGTCATGTACTTGTCGATCGCCAGCTGGCAGGCCGGGTCATCCCAGGACAGCGGCAGATGGACGATGCGCGACGGCACCTTGAGGTCGCGGGCGGCGCAGACGGCGTCCCATTCGCCGGCGACGATCTCCAGCAGCGTCTGCAAGGCCAGGGTTTCCGGCTGGTAGTGCACCTGCAGCGAGCGGATGCCGGGCGTCAGGTCGATCACGCCGTCGAGCCCCTTGGCTTGCAGTGCCTGCATCAGCGCATGGCCGCGGAAGCGCAACACCAGGTCCAGTTCCGGCTGGCCGATTTCCAGCAGCAGGTGGGTGTCGCCGGAGAGGCGCGCGACCAGGCGGGTGTCGTCCTGGCCGATATCCAGCACGATGGGGCTTTGCAGTTCGGATGCAATCGGGGTCATGGTCGCGTTTGTGGGAGCGGCCGGGCGGCGCTCCGCTTCAGCCGCGATAGAGGCGACACCGATATCGCGGATAAATCCGCTCCCACGGAGAGTGGTGCATTCGCTGGCACTGGTTTTGGTCAGCTCTCGCGCCGTGGCGATATCCACCGCCACGAAGCGTACCTTGTCGCCGGCCTTGAGCTGGCCGAGCTGCCATAGATCCGCCTCGATGATGGTCACCGGGCACACGAAGCCGCCCAGGCTGGGGCCGTCCGGGCCGAGGATCACCGGCATGTCGCCGGTGAAATCCACCGCGCCGATGGCGTAGGGGTTGTCGTGGATATTCGAGGGATGCAGGCCGGCCTCGCCGCCGCTCTCGCGTACCCACTCGGGTTTGGGCCCGATCAGGCGCACGCCGGTGCGGCTGGAGTTGAAGTGCACTTCCCAGGCGGTGGCGAAGAAGGTCTCGATATAGGTGGGCGTGAAGTACTCCGGCGCGCCATGGGGGCCGTAGATCACGCGGATTTCACGCACGGCTGGCAGAGCCGGATACAGCTCGGCAGGCAGTTGGTTGCCGGCCTGGCGATCCGCCAATGCCGGGATATGCAGCACGTCCCCGGCACGCAGGGCGCGGCCGCCATGGCCGCCGAACTGGCCGAGGGTAAAGGTGCTCTTGCTGCCCAGGTAATCCGGCACCTGGATGCCGCCACGAATGCTGAGATAGCTACGCGCGCCGGCACCGGCAATGGTGCCGAGCGTCAGGGTGCTGCCGGCCGCGATCAGCAGCGCGGTGTTCATCGGCTGTTCCACGCCATCGATGCTCAGGGGAATCTCGGCACCGGTGATGGCGATCACCGCGTCGGTATTGAAGCGCAGCAGCGGGCCGCTCATGGTGATTTCCAGCGCAGCGGCGCCTTCGTCGTTGCCGAGCAGGCGATTGCCCAGGCGCAGGGCGCGGCTGTCCATCGGCCCGGACGGCGGCACGCCCACGGCCCAGTAGCCAATGCGGCCGGGGAAGTCCTGCACGCTGGTCTGGGTGCCGGCGCTCAGCACCTCGAAGGTAGTGGCCTGGTAGGCCAGATTTTCCAGGCAGCGCGTCCATGGCGAGCCGCTGGCGAAGGGCGCGTCTTTGATGATCTGGCGCAGGTAGTCACGGTTGCATTCCACGCCATACAGCACCGAGTCGGCCAGGGCCTGGTCCAGCGCTTTGGAGGCTTCGTCGCGGCTGGGCGCCCAGGTGATCAGCTTGGCGATCATCGGGTCGAAGTAGGGCGGGATCTCGCAGCCGGCCTCGACCCAGGTATCGATGCGCAGGGCCTTGCCATCCGCCTCGGGAAACTGCACGGCAGTCAGCAGGCCGGGGCTGGGCTGGAAGTCGCGGCCCGGATCTTCGGCGTACAGGCGTGCCTGGATGGCATGGCCGGATGGCTTGAGCGCTTTGGCCAGGTCACTGAGCGGCGGCAGATCACCGGCGGCCAGCTCGATCATCCAGCGCACCAGGTCGACGCCCCACACCTGTTCGGTGACGCCGTGTTCGACCTGCAGGCGGGTGTTCACTTCCAGGAAGTAGAAGCGCTCGGCCTCGCTGTCGTAGACGAATTCGACGGTGCCGGCGCTGCGGTAGCTGACCGCTTCCGCCAGCTTGATCGCCGCGGCGCACAGCGCCTCATTCATGCCGGCAGGCAGGTTGGGCGCCGGGGTTTCTTCCAGCACCTTCTGGTTGCGGCGCTGCACCGAGCAGTCGCGCACGCCGAGGGCGATCACCTCGCCCTGGCCGTCGCCGAACACCTGCACTTCCAGGTGGCGGGCGCGCTGGATGTATTTCTCGATGAATACGCCGCTGTCGCTGAAGTTGTTCTGGCCCAGGCGCTTGACCGCCTCGAAGGCGTCGCAGAGTTCGGCTGCCGAACGGCAAACGCGCATGCCGATGCCACCACCGCCAGCGGTGCTTTTCAGCATCACCGGGTAGCCGACCTGTTCGCCGGCGGCCAACGCGGCGTCGAGATTTTCCAGTAGCTCGGTGCCCTCGAGCATCGGCACGCCATGTCGCTTGGCCAGGGCACGGGCGGTGTGCTTGAGACCGAACACGCGCAGTTGTTCGGGCGTGGGGCCGACGAAGGCGATGCCGGCCGTTTCGCAGGCTTCGGCGAAGGCGGCGTTTTCGGAGAGAAAGCCGTAGCCGGGGTGGATGGCTCGGGCGCCGGTGCGTTTGGCGACGTCGAGAATCTTCTCCACGACAAGATAAGTCTGTGCGGCCGGGCCTTCGCCGAGGGAGAACGCCTCGTCGGCCTGCTGGATATGCAGGCTGGCCACGTCGGCCTCGGCGTAGACGGCGACGCCCTTGATGTCGAGCTCACGCAGGGTGCGCAGGATGCGGCAAGCGATGGCGCCGCGATTGGCAATCAATAGTTTTCCAAACATATCGACTCCCGAGGCCGTCTGAAGCTGCTGCGCTCCATCACGCGGCCTCGTCGAAGGAGGCGGGCCGTCCCGCCGGTATTGGGTCTGCACCACGGCCGTCCGTGGTTGAAATCTGTGTGATCGGCTGCTGTTTAGGCAGGCCGACTCATATCGCGGTCTTGGTGGACGTAAAGAACGACGGCTACGCGCCCCGATCCACCCTACGCATCGCGGTTTTGCCGGGGAGCGGTTTTCAGGCATTGGGCCGAGCGGCTCTGGCAGAGCAGCAGTAACAGGCGGCGCAGGCGTTGGCTCAGTTCCATACCAGCACCTCGGCAGGCGTCGGGTTCCAGCCGTTGCAGGGGTTGTTGAGTTGCGGGCAGTTGGAGATCAGCACGATCACGTCCGTCTCGGCGCGCAGCTCGACGTACTTGCCCGGCGCGGAGATGCCGTCCTCGAAAGTCAGGCCGCCCTCCGGGGTGACCGGCACGTTCATGAAGAAGTTGATATTGGCGCCGATGTCGCGCTTCTCCAGGCGACCGTCGTGCAGGCTGGCGCGCAGGAAGTTGTCGCGGCAGCTGTGCATATAGCGCTTGTCGAGGGCATAGCGCACGGTGTTGCTTTCCTGGGCGCAGGCGCCGCCGAGGGTGTCGTGGCGCCCACAGGTGTCGGCGACGATGGTCAGCAGCGGCTTGCCGAGGTTGGAGTAGAGCACCGTGCCGGTGGTCAGGTAGACGTTGTTCTGCTTGCGCAGGGTGCGCTGGGGGTCGAAGCGCTCGCGCGGGTTCTTCGCGGCGAAGAACAGGGTGTCGATCGCCTGGTTGCCTTCCAGGTCGTGCAGGCGTAGGGTCTGGCCGGCCTTGACCTCGAACAGGTAGGGCTCGCCCGCCGGAATGGTGTGGCGGAAGGCGGCGGTTTCGGGATGCAGGTTGCTTGCGGTCAGGCTCATGTCGGCGCCCTCAGATGTACTGGCGTTCGGTGTTGTGGAAGGCGCGGCCGTTCTCCGCGCGCGAGGTGCGGCACAGCACGCTGATGCCGTCGCTCTCGACCTTGCTCCAGGCGAGCTGTACCGGCTTGGGTGCGTACTGCGGGCTGGGGTCCATCGGGTGTTGCAGGGCGGTGAGCACCACCAGGGTGTCCATCGGCGCATACAGCTCGACGTAGTCACCAGCTTTGCTGTTGCCGGGCTGGAACCCGAAGGCACCGTTGGCATCGACGGCCACGCGGCTGAACAGGTTGAGGTTCATCAGCAGGTCTTGCAGGTTCAGGTTCCACTTGCCCATTTCCACCAGCAGGTTGTCCGTGCCGTTGCGGAAGAAGCCATTGCGCAGTTCCTGATAGCGGCCCTGGCCGTATTTCTCGGCGACTTCCTCGGCATTCAGCACGCCGCCGAAGCTGTCATGCCAGCCGCAGGTATCGGCGGTGATGGCGGCCAGCACCTTGCCCATGTCCGAGTACAGGCAGTGGCCGGCGGTGAGCTTGGCGGTGTGCTGGCCCTTGAGGGTGTCGGGCAGGTTCAGGCGCTCGCTTTTCTCAACGGCGTTGAACAGCAGCAGGCTGACGTTGGCGCCGCCCTCGATATCGGTGATACGCAATAATTGGCCGCGCTTGAGCACGAAGGAGGTGTGGCCGCCGCCGGGGACGGTTTCCTCGTAGAGGGTGGGGCGCAGGGTGAGGGCAGTTGTCATGGGTACCTCGGATAAACAGGTGTGCGTCGGGCTCTGCGTGGAGCCCGAGGGTGATTTCTCTTGGGCTCAGAGCTTGCCGTCGACGGCCATCTGCACGTAGCTCGGGTCGAAGCGCAGCTTGATGTTGGCCTTGTCGCCGGTGGTCAGGTCATGGGCGAAGGTCATGCCGATGGCGTCGGCGCTGCTGGCGCCTTCACCGAGAATGCCGTGGTCGAAACTGAAGCTGGCGACCTTGCCCATGGTCTCCGGCAGGGCCGGGCTGGTGATGAAGTCCAGGGTCTCTTTCGGCGTGTAGAACAGCTTGGTGGTCGCCAGCTGCGACTGGTAACCGGCCAGATCGGTGCCGGAGGCCTTGGCCATTTCGGTCAGGGCGTCGGTGGCTGCCGGCGTGCCGGATTGCATCAGTTCGAGGATCTCGAACCAGGCGCCGACCAGCGCCTTGCCGAGGGCCGGGTTGTCTTTCAGGGTCTGGGTGTTGACGACCATCATGTCGAGGATCTCGCCGGGGATCTTCGAGGAATCGAAGACTTCGGTGCTGCCCGGCTGGGCCTTGATCTCGGCGAGCATCGGGTTCCAGGTGGCCGCGGCCTGCACGCTGGACGTCGAGTAGGCGCTGATGATGTCGGCGTCCGAGGTGTTCACCACGGTCACGTCGCGCTCGCTCAGGCCGACGGTTTCCAGGGCGCGGGCGAGGAAGTAGTGGGACACCGACAGCTCGACCAGGTTGACCGGCATGCCCTTGATGTCCGCCAGGGTCTTGCCTTCACCCTTGATCAGCAGACCGTCGTTGCCATTGGAGTAGTCGCCGACGATCAGCGCGGTTGAGTCCACGCCACCGGCGGCGGGGATGGTCAGGGCATCCATGTTGGTCATGGTGCAGCCGTCGAACTGGCCGGCGCTGTACTGGTTGATCGACTCGACGTAGTCGTTGAGCTGCACGACATCGATACTGATGCCGTACTTCTTGGCCCATTTGTCGATGATGCCGGAGGTACTGGCGTAGCCCCAGGGCATCCAGCCGGCGTATAGCGTCCAGCAGACGCTGAAGCTGTCCTTTTTCTCGGCGTGGGCGGAGAAGCTCAGCAGGGCGGCGAGGCCTGCGGTCGCGAGGGTAAGCAGACGGTTCTTGCGCATTGGAACCTCCAGTCGTGGTTGGGTGCGGGCAGGAGTCGCAGCACGTTTCGAATCGCTTCGAAAGGCGCGTTCTCCCGGGCTTTTATCCCGCCGTGTAACCTCACTGGAGGTCGATGACTCTCGGACCAGACGTCCACTTGCGTGAACCGGAACCCTAGTCATCCATTTCGCAAATTGTGGTGCCGCAACGCCGGGAAAACCCCGGTTGGAACCTGCACGTTCGAAGCGAAAGCGAATAACGTGCCAGCGCGGAAAAGCCTGCGGCTGTGCGCTCAGGGGATGCTGCTTGTGGTTGAGGTGCTACCTGATGGGGCTGTGCAAGGGGGCGTTGCACCGTTAGAGGGCGGTCCGGTTCACATATCGCCCCCTGATACCGCCATGGCGATGGCATGGAAATCGCTACCTGACCGCTTGCAGAGACGGCCTCGCTGCTGCTTCGGGACGACCCGACCCGCTGCTCGTCTGGACGACCAGGTAACTCACTTGTTCGAGGGAGCTTGCCATGGCGCCTACCCATTTCACGTCCATTCCACTGATCGACATTTCCGGGCTGCATGCCGACCGCCTTGCCGAACGCCGGCGCGTAGCCGACGAGCTGGGGCGTGCCGCACGCGACGTCGGCTTCCTGCAGATCACCGGGCACGGCATTTCCCGTGATCTGCGCGACGATCTGATCCGCCAGGCGCGTAGTTTCTTCGCCCGTCCGCTGGAGGAGAAGATGCGCTTCTATATCGGCCGGTCGAGCAACCACAGCGGTTACGTGCCGGAGGGCGAGGAGCAGTTCGCCGGTGGCAGCCAGGATCTCAAGGAAGCCTACGACGTCAATTACGACTACACCGAGGCGCCCCAGGTCTACCCGCTGCTGGGGCCGACCCAGTGGCCGGACTCGGCGGACTTCAAGCGCGAGGTGAGCGCCTACTACCGTGCGGCGCTGGCGCTGGGCGACACGCTGTTCCGTGGCTTCGCTCTGGCGCTGGGGCTGACCGAGGACACCTTCGCCGGCATTACCCGGCAGCCCACCAGCCAGTTGCGCATGATCCACTACCCGCTCGACCCCGATCCGGTGGCTGACCGCCCCGGTATCGGCGCGCATACCGACTACGAGTGCTTCACCATCCTGTTACCCACCGCCGAGGGCCTGCATGTGCTCAATGGCGACGGCCAGTGGATCGACGTGCCGCTGGTGGCGGATGCCTTCGTGATCAATATCGGCGACATGCTCGAGGTACTCAGCAACGGCCACTTCGTGGCCACCTCGCACCGTGTGCGCAAGGTCAGTGAGGAGCGTTTCGCCTTTGCGCTGTTCTGCGCCTGCGACTACCCGACGCGTATCGCCCCCATCGCCGGGCTGCCGTCTCGTGGCAAACGCAGCTATCAGCCGGTGATCTGCGGCGACCATCTGTTCGCCCAGACCGCGCAGACCTTTCATTACCTGCGCAAGCGCCTGGAGGACGGTTCGCTAAAACTGCCCGAAGGCTCGGCGGGCCTGTCCAGCTTCGGCCCCGCCAGCCTTGGTGCGGGTAGTCGGGAGGTGACGGCATGAACCTGCTCGAACTGGCCGCCCGTTACCCACAGCGCGCCGAAGGCGGCGTACCGGACTGGATGCTCGGGCACTTTCGGCGGCGCACCATCAGCTTCGCCGATGGCCGCAGCGACGAGCGCACCCAGGTGCACTGGCTGCAGAGCCGCACCTTTACCATCGACCTGCGCCTGCCGGACGCACCCGCGCTCCCCGTACGTGACTGGCAGGACCATGACGCCGCCGAGCTGCGCCAGCTTGCCAACCACGAAGGCTGGATGGCCGACAGTGTCTGGCAGAATGGCTACCTGAGCTGGCGCGGTGGCGTGAGCCTGCAGCTGCACGACCGCTGGCCGGAGCCGGCGCAATTGCAGCGCATCGGCAACTGCATGATCGAGTTCGGCACCAGCGGCGCCTATGTCGAGGACTGGCGCCTGCAAGCCAGCAGTGGGCCGCTGATCGGCCTGCGTTTGCTGGAGGAATGCGACGCCGAAACCGGCGAGGTGCTGCAACGCGGTGGTGGTCTGATTCTCTGTGGTGAGCAGCTGGGCTGGGTGCAGGGGCGAGCAGTGGAGCCGGAAGAGTCGGCGCTGCAGCTGCGCGATTGGGCCGAGCAGGCGCAAGGTGACGCTGAGGCGTTGGCGTTGTTGTTCGGCTGCGAAACCTCGCTGGCCTACGCCGATGAGCAGGGCCGTTACCAGGTGGCGCTGTCCACCCTGCCGGCGCGAGTGGGGCAGGGCGTGGTGCTGGAGGGCTTCGAGATCCCGGTGGCGGGTCGCGTCTGCCAGCATCTGTTGCGGGCGGACGGGCGTGCTGTGGTTCGCAACTTCGTGATCGATACCCTGGAGCCGGACTGGCGCGCTGACCCCGCTACGCCATGCACCGCCGAGGCGCAACGCTGGTTCGCCGCCGAGGGTGAAACCTTGTCGCGGTATCTGGCCGTGTTGAGTTAGCCCAGGCGCTGCATAAGGACCGGATAGGGGTGTAACCCGCCAGCTCTTGTTCGAGGTGGGTTTCACCCTCACTACGATCGGCTGACACCTAGGGGGCGGTGTAGCGGCCAACTTGCTTATGTTGGGTTGCATCCATGGCCCTGGCCGGCTGCGTGTAGTGGGAGCGCGCCATGCGCGCGAACTCACGGGCATGGCCCGTTCCCACGGCCGCCTTACATCCGCACTGCCGCTAACCTTCAGCGCGCTGCAATGCGCTCGGCCAGCTCACCGGGTAGCGGCGCCTCTGCCTTGCGGGTCTCGTTGAGCGGAATGTCGTAGGTAACGCGCGCGCCAAAGGCATTTGGCGCGTGCGGGTCGATGCGGGTCTTGTCGAACACCATCAGACGGGTGCCGAGGCTGAAGCCTTCGGACAGGTCGTGGGTGACCATGAACACGGTCAGCCCGGTTTCGCGCCACAGCTCCAGCAGCAGGGCATGCATGTCCTTGCGGATGCCGGGGTCGAGGGCGCCGAAGGGTTCGTCGAGCAGCAGCACGCGCGGTTTCATGATCAGTGCCTGGGCAATCGCCAGGCGCTGCTGCATGCCGCCCGAGAGCTGGCTCGGGTATTTGTCCAGGGCATGGCCGAGACCGACCTTGTTCAGCAGTTCGGCGGCCTGCTCGCGGGCGGCGCGTTTGGCTCTGCCGAACAGCCGGCCAAGCAGGGAGGAGCGTGGCAGTTCCAGGCCGATGGCGACGTTATCCAGCACGCTCAGGTGCGGGAATACCGAGTAGCGCTGGAACACCACGCCACGGCTGGCATCCGGCTCGCCGGCCAGCGGTTTGCCGTCGAGCAGGATCTCGCCCTTGCTGGGTCGCTCCTGGCCGAGCAGCAGGCGCAGGAAGGTCGACTTGCCGCAACCGGAAGCGCCGACCAGGGTGCAGAACTCGCCTTCGGCGATGGACAGGTTCAGGCGTTCCAGAACGGTTTGGTCGCCGTATTCCTGCCACACATTGTTGACTTCGATGAATGCGCCTATTGCGCTGTGTTCTTTATTGCTCATGCCTTGGCCCCCTCGTACCAGGGAAAGCACAGCCGGGTGAGTTGGCGCAGGCCCAGGTCCATCAGCCAGGCGAGCAGGGTGATCCACACCACGTACGGCAGGATCACGTCCATGGCCATGTAGCGGCGTACCAGGAAAATTCGATAGCCCAGGCCGTCGGTACTGGCGATGGCCTCGGCGGCGATCAGGAACAGCCAGGCCGAGCCCAGCACCAGACGCAGGGCGATCAGCAGGCGCGGCAGCAATTGCGGCAGCACCACCCGCAGGATCAGCGTCCAGGTGCTGGCACCGAGGGTCTGGGCCTTGATCAGCAGTTCCTGGGGGATTTCCCGGGCGCGCTGCTCCAGGTCGCGGGCGAGGATCGGGGTGATGCCGATGACGATCAGCATCACCTTGGACAATTCGCCGAGACCGAAGACGATGAACAGGATCGGCAAGATCGCCAGCGGCGGCACCATCGACAGCACGGTGAGCAGCGGTGACAGCGGCGCCCGTAGCAGCGGCACAATGCCGGCCGCGATACCCAGGCACAGACCCAGCACGGCCGCAATGCCGATCCCCATGCCAAGGCGCGTCAGGCTCGACGTGGTGTCCTGCCAGAGGGCGTATTCGCCGGTGCGTTTGTCTTCGGTGAAGGCCAGACGGTCGACGGCAGCGATCATCTGGCTGGCGCTGGGCAGCAGCTTGTCGTTGGGGTTGTCCGCCAGGCGCTGCGCCGAGCCGGTGAAATAGGCGAAGAGCAGCAGGGCGAAGGGCAGTAACACCAACAGCAGGCGGCCGGCCCGGTCGGGATGTCGGTTGATGAGGCGCATGGCGATCTCGTTATGAGTGTTGGAATGGCGAGGTGGCGATCCGAACCAGGCGTGGCAAAGCTGACCGTCTGCCGAATGCGGGGGCTGCCACGGGACCCGCGGCGAGAACGGAGAAGAAACGGGGCGTGGGCATAGGACCTCCAGTTCGAGAAAGGGCGGGCAGGGGGCGCGGCATGTCCCATGGCTGGGGCGCGTTCTCCCGGGCTTTTGTCCCGCCGTGTAACCTCTTCGGAGGTCGCCAACTCTCGGACCAGTCATTCACCTGTCGCTGGCGAACCGGAACCCTAGTCGGCTATTGCAAGTTGTGATGCCACAGTCCTGGCCAGGGCCAAGGAAATTCCTGCATGAATCTGGCTAAGCGAGGATCGTGCCAGCGGCCGTGAAGCATTGTTGTAGCGCACGACCTGGCATCGCGTGGCAAATAGTTGCGCCGTGCTGGTGCGCGGGTGGTGCGCCACGCCCGCTTTCGGCGCGCTATGGATGAGCAAGGCGACACGCCGAAATGATTTGTAGCGACTGGTCGACGAGTGGAGCGGATTCGCCATCGCCAAGATTGTCTGATGCGCTGGGGACACCCCGGTACCGGCAGCCGCCGGTGCGTGATCCGCGGTCGAAGGAGGCCGCCCATGATTCGTAAATCCATGCTCGTCGCGTTGTTGGGTTTCTCGCTGACCGGTTGCGCCGTGTACGGCGACAGTCGTTATGGCAACCGCTACTACGAACGCCAGTACCACCCAGGCACCTATGTGGAGCGCACCGAGGTATACGGTGCGCCGCGCGTCTACGTTTACGAGGATCGCCGCTACGACCGCCGCTATCCACCATCCGGCCATTACTCTGCGCCGCCTCGCGGCTATTACGCACCGCCACCGCCACCGCGCTATTACCACCCGCCGGGCTATGACCAACGCTATTACGGCCGCCATGATCGCAATCGCCGTGACTACCGCCCGGCGCCGCGGCCGGGTTGGGAAGGGCAGCGCCATCACTACCAGCAACAGCAGCGCCAGCGCTATTCGCCGCCGCACTGGCAGCAGCGCGAGGCACCGCGGCGCATTCAGGGCATGCCCGAGCGCGTGCGCTGACAGCCGTGCCGATGCGCACCGCAGTGCGCATCGGCACGTTCGTCGCCTGTAATGGCATCTGGCAATTGTTTTTTGCGTGCCCGCGCCGCACCATGACGGCGTTGCGTGTCTGGAAGCATTGTCGTGCCAATCGGCGGTTCTGGCGTTATCTCCCTTCGTTATCGCTGGCCGTTGCTGGTGGCGTGGCTGCTCGCCCTGGCGCTGGTGGCCGGCGGCCTGCAGGCGCAGTGGGATTTCCAGCGTATCGCCACCCGTGCCGAGCAACTGTATGGGCCGTTGGGCGCCGGCAAACCGCGCATCGATGCCTGGCAACGGCTGCTCGACGAGCAGCGCAACGCCCCCGAAGCCGATCAGCTCAAGGCCGTGAACCGGTTCTTCAATCTGCAACTGCGCTTTCGTGACGACCAGCAAATCTGGGGCGTTGCCGACTACTGGGCGACGCCTGTAGAAGCGCTGATGCGCGGCGCCGCCGATTGCGAAGATTACGCCATCGCCAAGTACTTCAGCCTGCGTGAGCTCGGCGTGCCGAGCGACAAGCTGCGCATCACCTACGTCAAGGCGGTGCGCCTGAACCAGGCACATATGGTGCTGACCTATTACCCGACCCCCACCTCGGTACCGCTGGTCCTGGATAACCTGATCGATGCCATCGAGCCCGCTACCGAGCGGCGTGACCTGGTGCCCGTGTATGCCTTCAATGCCGAGGGGCTGTGGGTGCCCGGGCCGGCCGGCGGCAAGCAGGTGGGAGACAGCAAGCGCCTTTCGCGCTGGCAGGATTTGTTGAAGAAGATGCGCGCCGAAGGGTTTCCTTAAGGCGTAGCGAGGAGTTGTGCATGTCACTGTTCAAGCAGTTGTGTGTCGCCATCTGCGTGCTGATGCTGGTGAGTTTCGCCGGCAGCGTCGTGGTCAACGTGGAGAGCTCGCGCGAGCAGCAGGTCAACCAGCTGCGCTCCCACGCGCAGGATGCGGCGACGGCACTGGGCCTGTCGCTCGGCTCGCACCTGGACGACCCGGCGATGCTGGAACTGATGGTCAGCTCGATTTTCGACAGTGGCTATTTCGAGAGCATCCGGGTGATCGGCCCGGATGAAAAGGTGCTGGTCGAGCGCTCCGGGCCGAGCCTGGGCCGTGGTGCACCGCAGTGGTTCGCCGATCTGGTGGACCTGGCGCCGGCCCAGGGCGACGCCATCGTCAGTGACGGCTGGAGTCAGGCGGCGCGTGTCGAGGTGGTCAGCCACCCGTATTTCGCCATCGCCAAATTGTGGCAGACCGCCTATGCCACCTTCCTGTGGCTGGCGCTGATCAGCCTGCTGTGCATCACCCTGGGCGTGCTGCTGCTCAAGCGCCAACTGCGCCCGCTGGAATACATGGTCGAGCAGTCCAACGCCATCGCCCGCCGCGAGTTTCTCAGCGCGCCGAACCTGCCGCGCACGCCCGAGTTTCGCCGGGTGGTCAATGCCATGAACCAGATGGTGGAGAAGCTCAAGACGCTGTTCGACGAGGAAGCCTCGCGCAGCGAGAAGCTGCACGCCGAAGCCTACCAGGACAGCCTGACCGGCCTGGCCAACCGTCGCTATTTCGACCTCGACCTGCAGGCCCGCCTGACCGGAGAGGAGCGGGCCAGCAGCGGTGTGCTGATGCTGTTGCGGGTCAACGACCTGATCGGGCTGAACCAGCGTATCGGCGGGCAGCGTACCGACCAATTGCTCAAGGCGGTGGCCGAGCAGCTGCAGCAGGTCAGTCAGGGGCGCTTTCTGCTGGCGCGTAACCGCGGCGGCGAATTCGCCGTGCTGGCCGGTGGCATCGATCGTCATGAAGCCGAGCAGTTGGCCGAGCAGTTGTGCAGTGCACTGCTGTCGCTGCAGCAGACCAGTGCCAGTGATTGCTCGCCGGTAGCCCATATCGGCATCACCACCTTCGCGCCGGGGGCGAGCAGCAGCGAGCTCTACAGCGCGCTGGATGCCGCACTGGCCGAGGCCGTCAGCAACGGCCGCAGCCACTGGGCGTTCGTCGAGCACCGTCAGCAGGCAGCGGCCAACAACGAGCGCAACGATTGGCACCGCCTGCTGGACAGCGCCCTGGAGCAGGGGCGTTTCCTGCAGTACGTGCAGCCGGTGGTCAACGCTGCCGACCCTGCTCAGGTGCTGCATAACAAGGTGCTGGCGCGTTTGCTCGACGAGCATGGCGAGACCATTCCGGCCGGCCAGTTCCTGCCGTGGCTGGAGCGCTTCGGCTGGACCGCTCGCCTGGATCTGGTGATGCTCGACGCCTTGCTGGCGCAGCTCGCCAATCACGAAGGGCCGGTGGCACTGAGTTTGTCGGGCATCACCGTGCGTGATCCGCTGGCTCTGCAGCAGGTCTACGAGCGCCTGCGTCTGAATCCGGCGGCCAGCGGCCGTCTGATTCTGGAGCTGGACGAAGGCCAGTTGCCGGGTTCCACGGAGCTCGAGGCGATCACCCGCAAGCTGCGCAGCCTCGGCGTCGAGCTTGGCCTGCAGCATTTCGGTGGGCGCTTCAGCATGATCGGCAACCTGGCCAAGCTGGGCCTGGCCTACCTGAAGGTGGACGGCAGCTTTATCCGCGGCATCGATCAGGAGAGCGACAAGCGCCTGTTCATCGAGGCCATGCAGCGCGCGGCCAACAGCATCGACTTGCCATTGATCGCCGAGCGGGTGGAAACCCGTGGGGAGTGGGAAGTGCTGCGCACGATGGGGGTGAGCGGTGTGCAGGGACGTCTGTTCAGAGAGCCGGCCGCCTGGGCCTGATCAGATCAGGCCGCGCTCTTCGTCGTTGATCAAACGGTTCATGCCGCCGAGCGCATCGCGCGCTCGGCTGCGGCCCATCAGTTTGCTCTGGGCGGCTTCCGGGAGGTCGGTGATACGCACCACGCCCTTCTTGATCAGCACGTCGATCAAGTCCTCGAGTACGCGGATCATGTCCAGGTCGCTCTGCTTGAGTTGCAGCAGGCTGCTTTCCACGTTCTGGTTGGAAAACCAGGCCCGGGCTTCTTCGCTATCGGCCGGCAGCTCGCCGTTCATTCCATCGAAGGGTTCGGGCTGCACGCGCAGCAGCTCGCCTTCGGCATTACGTTTTATGTAGAACACGGCCTTCTCCGATAAACCTGTCTGCTACAGCATAGGGTCTGTTGACGTTTCGCGGAAACGCGGCTCGCGCGGAAACGTCAACAGACCCTGATGCCCCGCCACGAAAGTGTGGCGGGGCATTGGCCTGTCATGGGTCGACTTTGATCGTGTGGTTGGCGATCAGCGTGTTGATGTCATAGCTCGGCAGGCTAGCCTGGCCCAGATCGATCTGCACGTCGGCCTTGGCGGCGACCTGTTGGTTGCTGGTATCGGCGTTGTTGAACTCGCCCTTGGTGCTGATCAGCAGGGTGGAACTGCCGTTGTCCGTCACCAGTTTCAGGTAGCTGTCCAGGTTGTTGCTGTGATCCTGCAGCAGCGAGCTGAGGTCGAGGGTGTCGCCCTCGGCCACGTTGAAATCCTTGATCACATCCTTGCCGAAGTCGCCTTTCTGCCAGGCGAAGGTGTCGGCACCGGCGCCGCCGAACAGGATGTCGTCGCCCGCTCCGCCCACCAGCAAGTCGTTGCCGCCCTGGCCGTAGAGGATGTCGTTACCGCCACCGCCATACAGCTTATCCGCACCGCCGCGGGTATCACCCGCCACGTTGAAGGTCTCGTGGTTGGCGCGGATGTAGTCATACAGGTCGGCGTTGCTCGGTGCGATGCCGTTCTTCAGTTCCAGGAAGGTTTCCAGGGCCTTCACACCGGCACCGTCATGCAGGTCGGCGGGCCTGGCCGGGTTGCCATCCACGCCCCATTTCAGGCCATCGGTATTGATCACGTCACCAAAGATGATGTCGTTGCCATCGCCGCCGGAGATGGTGTCATTGCCGACCGTTACCGGCACATTCGCGTTCGAGCCGCCATGCAGGGCCACCGACAGTTCATCGGCCGAGTTGACGATCTCGACCTTGCCCACCGGCACCTTGGTGTATTCCACCCGGGTGATGTTGTCGATCGACATCGAGGCATTGCCGAAATTGAACGACTTGTCGTCGACACTGAACGCCAGGCGATAGGTTCCCGCACCGACCACCGAGGTTTCAACGCTCGTCCAGTTGCCTGCGGTAGTGCCGCCGCCTGTTTGGACATCTACCCAGGCGCCACTCACTAACTGCTGCAGTTTCCAGGTGAGGGTGTCGCCGCTACCGGTATCGGTCGTGCCGTAGGCAAACCTCAAGCTGCTGAAGGCGCCGTCGGCAACCGTCATCGTTGGTGTGGCGGCAGTAACGGGTGTGCCACCCCAGGTATCGCGAATGACCAGTGTGTCCGAGCTGCGGGTTACCGAGCCATTGCCGCTGCCGGTGCCTGAGGTTTCCCAAGCGGACAGGTTGTTCCAGCCGGTGGTGTTGTTGTTGAAGTTGGCCAGCGTGGCTGCCGAGCCATTGGCCAGGTAGGTGGATGCGGGCGAGTCGGTGGTGTTGTCGAACAGGCCGAGGTTCTTCTCGCTGATTCCCGAGCCGATACCGATCGCGTGCACGGCGCTCTTGCCAGCCAGCACATTGAAGGTGTCGAGCGAGCCCAGCAATACGTCGTTGTTGGTAGTCGAGCCGTTGCCACTGAGGGTGGTGGTGTTGCCGTTGTAGTAGTAAGTCGGATCACCGTCGGACAGGAAGAACGTCAGGTTCTCGTAGCCGGCCGCCTTGGAGCTGCCGGCAGCGCTCTGTGCGTCGAACCAGGCGGAGGCTTCCTTGAAGGCTGCTTCGTAGTTGGTACCGCCATTGGCAGTGAGTTTCTGGATGTCCGCCAGCAGCGTGTCGAGTTTGCTGCCACTCTGCAAATCAGCCACCTTGGTGCTCAACGTCACGTTGCCAGCGAAACCGACCAGGGTGAGGTTGATCACGCCGTCATGGCCTGCCAAGGTTTTCACGAAGCTCGACAGCGCACTCTTGGTCAGGCTCATGCGATCACCCTGCATGCTGCCGGAAGTGTCGACGAGCAGGGCGATGTTGTAGTTGGTCGCCGGTTGAACGGTGGTCAGCGTACCGCCTGCGTCACCGAGCAGCACGTCGTTGCCGGCGCCGCCGCTGATGGTATTGTCACCATTGTCATTGGCCCCACTGCCTGCCACGCGGATGGTATCCACCGGCTGGTTCACCTTCAGGGTGACGGTGGCGATATCGGAGCCGCCCTTGCCATCGCTGACGGTGTACTGGAAGCTGGCGTCGCCGTAGAAACCTGCCTTCGGCGTGAAGACCACATTACCGTTATTGAGGGTGACCGTGCCGTTGCTGGCGTTCTGCACGCTGGTGATGGACAGCGCGTCGCCATTCGGGTCGGTGTCGTTGCCGAGCAGGGTGCTGGCGGCGATCGTCAGGCTGTCGCCGGACTCCACGACCAGGCTCGAAGTGCTTGGTACGTGGTAGAGCATGTCCGAGTCGACGACCTTGAAGGTGCCGCCCTGGCCCAACTCGACCTTCAGGCGCGCATCGCCCCCCTGATCCCAGTAGATGATCTCGATCTGTTGAGCGCCCGCTTGCGCTTCGCTGATGGTGAACGTTTTGCCGGTGGCCGTGGAGGTCGACTGGATGTTGTTGAACTCGGCAACCACCTGGCCGTTGATGCGGATGCTATAGCCGTCGTCGGCCGTGACCTTGAACTGGTAAGTACCGCCAGCCAGGTTGATATAGCCACCCATCTTGATGATGGCGTCGGAAGTGTTGCCCGGGTCTGTGGACAGCGAGTTGGCCTTGGTGCCGTTGCCTGATGCGACATCCACACCCAGGAAATTCTGCAGGTTGGTGCCGTTGCCCAGACCGGACGCATTGCTCAACGTGCCGTAGTCCAGCTTGGTGGCATTGAAGGTCGCCGCCGGATTGTGACTGTCGATGAACTGGCGAACCTGGCTCAGGTTGGTCAGGTTGGCGCCATCGTTGCCGGCGCCGGTGCTCGCGTCGTTGTAGCCGTAGTATTCGGCTTTGAGACCGGTGATCCTGGTGTAGCTGTCGTCCTTGGCATCCGGGGTTCCATCAATGATGCCACCGGTGGCGCTCTGGCCGCCGATGTCCAGCTTCACCGTTTCCAGCGGCTCGCCCACTACGTTGTCGGCAAGCGTCGGTACGGTTACCGAGAAGCTGGTGACACCCGCGGGTACGGTGATCTTTCCGGTATTGGCATCGTAGGTCACCCCATTGCTGAAGCTCTGGGCGGTCAGCTTGTAGTCGACGTTGGCGGTTGCCGTGCCGGTCGCGTTGAAGGCCAGTACGGTCGGCGTCGAGCTGGCATTGCTCAGGGTGACGTTGAAGACCAGGTTGTTGCCTTCGACCACATTGTCATCGGCCGTGCCAGCCTGACCCACGTCGATGGTTTTCACCGTCGGTACCGGATCGTTGTCGATGATGGTGGCGGTACCGGTCTTGCCACCTACGGTGAGCGTGAAGGTTTCGGTCGGCTCGCTGACGGTGTCATTGAGGGTCGGTACGGTGACCGTGAAGCTGGTCACGCCCGCCGGCACGGTGACCTGACCGGTGGCCGCGTTGTAGGTCACGCCATTGCTGAAGCTCTGATTGGCCAGGGTACCGTTGTAGTCGCTACCTGCCGTCGCGGTACCGGCATTCAGCGCGAGACTGAAGGTGGTCGCTGTGCTGCTGGCATTGGTCAGGTTGACGGTGAAGACGGCGCTGTCACCTTCGTCGACCTGGCCGCCGGTGCTGTCCACCGCGGCACTGACGGAGCCGATGGTCGGCGCGGCATCGTTATCGATGATGGTCGCACTGCCGGTCTGCCCGCCAACCGTCAGGCTGAAGTTCTCGGTCGGTTCGCTGACGGTGTCGTTGATCGTTGGCACAGTGACGCTAAAGCTGGTCACGCCAGCCGGTACGGTAACCTGGCCAGTCGCGGCGTTATAGGTCACGCCGTTGCTGAAGCTCTGGTTGGTCAGGGCAGCGTTGTAGTCGTTCCCGGCAGTCGCGGTACCGGCATTCAGCGCGAGGCTGAAGGTGGTCGGTGTGCTGCTGGCATTGGTCAGGTTGACCGTGAACACAGCGTTGTCGCCTTCGTCCACCTGGCCGCCTGCGCTGTCGACCGCAGCACTGACGGAGCTGACGGTCGGCGCCGCATCGTTGTCGATGATGGTGGCGGTACCGGTTTTCCCGCCAACGGTCAGGCTGAAGGTTTCGGTCGGCTCGCTGACGGTGTCATTGAGGGTCGGCACGGTGACCGTGAAGCTGGTCACGCCCGCCGGCACGGTGACCTGGCCAGTCGCGGCGTTATAGGTCACGCCGTTGCTGAAGCTCTGGTTGGTCAACGTGCCGTTGTAATCGTTCCCGGCAGTCGCAGTGCCGGCATTCAGGGCAAGGCTAAAGGTCGTGGCGGTACTGCTGGCGTTGCTGAGGTTGACCGTGAAGACGGCGTTGTCACCCTCGTCGACCTGGCCGCCGGTGCTGTCCACCGCAGCGCTGACGGAGCCGATGGTCGGCGCGGCATCGTTATCGATGATGGTCGCAGTGCCGGTCTGACCGCCAACTGTCAGGCTGAAGGTTTCGGTCGGCTCAGCAACGGTGTCGTTGATCGTTGGCACGGTGACGCTAAAGCTGGTCACGCCAGCCGGTACGGTAACCTGGCCAGTCGCGGCGTTATAGGTCACGCCGTTGCTGAAGCTCTGGTTGGTCAGGGCAGCGTTGTAGTCGCTCCCGGCAGTCGCGGTACCGGCATTCAGCGCGAGGCTGAAGGTGGTCGGTGTGCTGCTGGCGTTGGTCAGGTTGACCGTGAACACAGCGTTGTCGCCTTCGTCCACCTGGCCGCCTGCGCTGTCGACCGCAACACTGACGGAGCCGACGGTCGGCGCGGCATCGTTATCGATGATGGTCGCAGTGCCAGTCTGTCCGCCAACCGTCAGGCTGAAGCTCTCGGTCGGTTCGCTGACGGTGTCATTGATCGTTGGCACGGTGACCGTAAAGCTGGTCACGCCCGCGGGCACGGTGACCTGACCGGTGGCAGCGTTATAGGTCACGCCATTGCTGAAGCTCTGGTTGGTCAGCGTACCGTTGTAATCGCTGCCTGCCGTCGCGGTGCCGGCGTTCAGCGCGAGGCTGAAGGTCGTGGCGGTACTGCTGGCGTTGCTCAGGTTGACGGTGAATACGGCGTTGTCGCCTTCATCCACCTGGCCACCGGTGCTGTCCACGGCAGCGCTGATGGTACTGACGGTTGGAACGGCATCGTTGTCGATGATGGTGGCGGTGCCGGTCTTGCCACCCACAGTGAGCGTGAAGGTTTCGGTCGGTTCGCTGACGGTGTCGTTGATGGTCGGCACAGTGACGGTAAAACTGGTGACACCAGCCGGTACGGTAACCTGGCCGGTAATGGCGTTGTACACCACGCCATTGCTGAAGCTTTGGTTGTTCAGTGCCGCGTTGTAGTCACTGCCCGCAGTCGCGCTGCCTGGATTCAGTGCGAGGCTGAAGGTGGTTGGCGTGCTGCCGGCGTTGCTCAGATTGACGGTGAATACGGCGTTGTCGCCCTCGTCGACCTGGCCGCCGGTGCTGTCCACGGCAGCGCTGACGGTGCTCACGGTTGGCGGGGCATCGTTATCGATGATGGTCGCGGTTCCGGTTTTGCCGCCTACGGTCAGCGTGAAGGTTTCGTTCGGCTCGGCAACGGTGTCGTTGATGGTCGGCACGCTGACGGTGAAACTGGTGACGCCTGCCGGCACGGTGACAACGCCGGTCAATGCGTTGTAAGTCACCCCATTGCTGAAACTCTGGTTGTTCAGCGCCGCGTTGTAATCGAAACCGGGCAGTGCCGAGCCGGGATTCAGGGCCAGACTGAAGCTGGTGGCGGTACTGCTGGCGTTGGTCAGGTTGACGGTGAATACGGCGTTGTCGCCTTCATCCACCTGGCCACCGGTGCTGTCCACGGCAGCGCTGACGGTACTGACGGTTGGAACGGCATCGTTGTCGATGATGGTCGCGGTGCCAGTCTGACCGCCCACGGTCAGGCTGAACGTCTCGGTCTGCTCATGAACGGTGTCGTTGATGGTCGGCACGCTGACGGTGAAGCTGGTAACGCCAGCCGGCACGGTGACCTGGCCTGTTGCCGCATTGTAGGTGACGCCGTTGCTGAAGCTTTGGCTGGTCAGGCTGGCGTTGTAGTCGCTGCCCGCTGTCGCAGTACCCGCATTCAACGCGAGGCTGAAAGTGGTCGGCGTGCTGCTGGCATTGGTCAGGTTGACGGTGAAGACGGCGTTGTCGCCTTCGTCGACCTGGCCACCGCTGCTGTCGACCGCAGCACTGACGGAGCCGACAGTCGGCGCGGCATCGTTATCGATGATGGTCGCAGTGCCGGTTTTCCCGCCAACTGTCAGGCTGAAGTTCTCGCTCGGCTCGCTGACGGTGTCATTGATGGTCGGCACGGTCACCGTGAAGCTGGTGACACCTGCCGGCACGGTGACCTGGCCGGTGGCGGCGTTGTAGGTCACGCCATTGCTGAAACTCTGATTGGTCAGGCTGGCGTTGTAATCGCTTCCTGCTGTCGCAGTACCCGCATTCAACGAGAGGCTGAAAGTGGTCGGCGTGCTGCTGGCGTTGCTGAGGTTGACGGTGAAGACGGCATTGTCGCCTTCGTCGACCTGGCCACCGCTGCTATCGACCGCAGCACTGACGGAGCCGACGGTCGGCACGGCATCGTTATCGATAATGGTCGCAGTGCCGGTTTTCCCACCAACGGTCAGGCTGAAGTTCTCGCTCGGCTCGCTGACGGTGTCATTGATGGTCGGCACGGTAACGGTGAAGCTGGTGACACCTGCCGGCACGGTGATCTGGCCGGTGGTGGCGTTGTAGGTCACGCCGTTGCTGAAGTTCTGATTGGTAAGCGTCGCGTTGTAGTCGCTACCGGCGGTCGCCGTACCCGGGTTCAGCGTCAGGTTGAAGGTCGAGGCCGTGCTGCTGGCGTTGGTCAGGCTGACGGTGAAGACGGCATTGTCGCCTTCATCCACCTGGCCGCCGGTGCTGTCCACGGCTGCGCTGACTGCGCCGATGCCAGGGGCCACTTCGGTGCCGATTATGGTGATGGTGGCGGTAGCGGTTGCAGTACCGCCATAACCGTCACTGACGGTGTAGGTGAAGTTCTGCGTCTTGAGCTCACCCGATTTCAGGTTGTTGTCATTGGCGGCAAAGTTGAAGCTGCCATCGGCGTTGACGGTCAGTACGCCCGTGGCCAGCACGACCTTGCCGTTGGCGGGGACGTCGGCGCCGTTGATCTTGACGACGTTGAGTGTCTGGTTGGCCTGGGCATCGCTGTCGTTGTTGAGTAGGCCCTTGGCCTGCTCGACGACCAGCGTCTGGCTTTCATTGACCACGTAGGCGCTGTTTGCCGACGCAGGACCGGAACCGGAGAAGCCGGTCAGGAAGTAGTCGGAGCCATCCCCTGCGCCATTGGCCGTCGGCAAGGCTTCGAAACGGATGCTGTCGAACACCTGCGTGCCGGTATCGAGTGAGAAGGTGCCCGCACCGCCCGTACCGAGTTTGAAGGTGCCGCTGGCCACTTCAACGCCTTCGTACATGGCCACCCAGCGTCCGACCTCGCCACCTTCTTCGCCGGCGATCAGGCGACTTACGCTGAAGCTGGCCTGATTGAGGTTGCCGCTGAAGTTCAGGGTGATGGATTCGGATTTGCCTGTGGTCGGGTCGAATTCCAGCTGGTCTGGAACCTGATTGACCACGGCGCGTGGCGAACCTGCGACACCCAGGGCGTTCTGGTTGCCGTCGACGGTCAGCTGCAGCAGGTTGGCGTTGTCGCCATTGCCGTCCCGTGCCTGGATTACCGTCTTCTGATTGTTACTGTCGTTCTGCGCCCAGTTGTTGGTGCCCGAGCCACCACCCAGGTCGCCGATCATCACGGTGTAAGGACTGCCGACAGGATCATCCACCGCTACCGGGTTACTGTTCACCAGCGCTTGGTCGCTGCCTTTGCCGGACGTGTTGCCGAACTGATCCTGCAGTGTCGCTTCAACGACAATGGTCTTGCCTTCGCCGGGGTTGGCGAAGGTGGTGTCGAGGTGACCCGTGGTGATTTGCGCTGCAGTCAGTGTGAAGGTCTTGATGGTCGTGCCATCGGTGACGCTGATGGTGTCGCCGGCCACGGAGCCGGCTGGCAAGCCGACTCGAACGTCGATCGCACCGCTGAGCTCGTTCTGACCGATCACCCCATCGTTGTTGATGTCTTCGCGAATTTCCACGGTTGGAGCTGCGCCCGTGGCACCTGCCAGCGTATCGACGCGTGCCGTGTCGGTTCCTTTTTCCGACGTGTTGCCGAACTGGTCGCGCAGGGTGGCTTCGACGGTCAGGGTGTTGCCTTCGCCTGGGCTCGGGAAGGTGGTGGTGACGAAGCCTGCGGTGATTTGTGCAGCGGTCAGCGTGACGGTCTGCGGGGTGGTGCCGTTGGTGATGACCAGCGTATCGCCCGCTACGGCGCCGGCCGGCAGGCCTACGCGCACGTCTAC
>Ga0268256_1000547_pt1 | contig 30791 bp, 12 predicted proteins | sample AgamicAtAmrz_FD_200247 | JGI IMG/M metagenome (GOLD analysis project Ga0268256, IMG submission 200247) | Agave microbial communities from Guanajuato, Mexico - At.Am.rz (v2) (version 3) | ecosystem: Host-associated > Plants > Roots > Rhizosphere | place: Guanajato, Mexico | collected 2012-06-07 | reverse complement strand
CTTGAGCAGCACCGGATAACCAATGCGCTCGGCAGCGGCACGGAAAGTCTCCAGGTCCTGGGCGTCACCGTGGTAGCCGGGCACCAGCGGCACCCCGGCGGCTTCCATCAGGGCCTTGGCCGCCGACTTGCTGCCCATGGCATCGATGGCGCTGGCCGGTGGGCCGAGGAAGATCAGCCCGGCCTGCTCGATGGCGCGGGCAAAGCCTGCATTCTCGGAAAGAAAACCGTAGCCGGGATGAATCGCCTGAGCGCCACTGGCCTTGGCTGCAGCGATCAGCTTGTCGATCACCAGGTAGCTGTCGGCGGCCTTGGTGCCGCCCAGGTCGACGCGGATATCGGCCTCGCGGCTGTGCCGGGCGTCACGGTCGGTGGCGCTGTGCACCGCGACGGTGGTCAGGCCCATGGCCTTGGCGGTGCGCATCACCCGGCAGGCGATCTCGCCGCGGTTGGCGACCAGCAGGGTGGTCAGCGTGGGGTGGCTCATGGGCGAGGTTCCTTGTCGACAGGCTGCCAGGCGGGGCGGCGTTTTTCCAGGAAGGCGCTCAGGCCCTCCTGGCCTTCGGGGCTGACGCGAATGCGGGCGATGGCGTTCTCGGTGTAACGACGCAGGGCAGGGCTCAGCTCGCCGTCGTCCACCTCGCGCAGCAGGTCCTTGGTGGCACGCAGGGCCTGCGGGCTGTTAAGCAGAAGGTTGTCGATCCAAGCCTGGACCTGGCTGTCCAGTTCGCTGGCTGGGTACACCTCGGCCAGCAGGCCCAGTTCGCGGGCGCGCGCACCGCTGAAGCGCTCGGCGGTCAGGGCGTAGCGGCGTGCGGCGCGCTCACCGATGGCCTTGACCACGAATGGACTGATCACCGCCGGTGCCAGGCCGATGCGTACCTCCGAAAGACACAACTGTGCGTCCTCGGTGCCGACGGCCATGTCGCAGCAACTGATCAGGCCCAGCGCTCCACCGAATGCGGCGCCCTGGACCACTGCCAGGGTCGGCGTCTTCAGGCGATGCAACGCATACATCAACTCGCCCAGTTCATGGGCGTCGTCCAGGTTGGTATTGAAATCCAGCTGCGCCGACTGCTGCATCCAGGCCAGGTCTGCGCCGGCGCTGAAGTGCCGGCCACGGCCACGCAGGAGGACGAAGCGCAGGCTGGCGTCTTCGCCCAGTCGGTCGATGGCAACGATCAGTTCGCGAATCATCTGGGCGTTGAAGGCGTTGTTCTTGTCTTCCCGGCTCAGCCACAGGGTGGCGAAGCCGCGAGGATCCTTTATCACTTCGAGGGTGGCAAAATCGCTCATGGGTCACATCCGGAAAATGCCGAAGCGGCTCTGTTCGATCGGGGCGTTCAGCGCGGCGGACAAGGCAAGGCCCAGCACTTCACGGGTTTGCGCCGGGTCGATGACGCCGTCATCCCACAGCCGGGCGCTGGAGTAGTAGGGGTGGCCCTGGCGCTCGTACTGGTCGAGGATCGGCTGCTTGAGCTGTTTTTCGTCCTCGGCGCTGAACACGTCGCCACTGCGTTCACTCTGCTCGCGCTTGACCTGGGCCAGCACGCCGGCGGCCTGTTCGGCGCCCATCACGCCGATCCGCGCGTTGGGCCACATCCACAAGAAGCGCGGATCGTAGGCGCGCCCGCACATGCCGTAGTTGCCAGCACCGAAGCTGCCGCCGATGATCACGGTGAACTTCGGCACCTGGGCGCAGGCTACCGCGGTCACCAGCTTGGCGCCGTGCTTGGCGATGCCGCCTTCCTCGTATTTCTTGCCGACCATGAACCCTGTGATGTTCTGCAGGAACAACAGCGGGATGCCGCGCTGGCAGGCCAGTTCGATGAAGTGCGCGCCTTTTTGCGCGGCTTCGGCGAAGAGGATGCCGTTGTTGGCCAGGATCGCCACCGGATAGCCGTGCAGGTGAGCGAAACCGCACACCAGGGTGGTGCCGAACAGGGCCTTGAATTCATCGAACACCGAACCGTCGACCAGCCGCGCGATCACCTCGCGCACGTCGAACGGTTGCTTGGCGTCAGCCGGGACCACGCCATACAGCTCTTCTGCGCCATACAACGGAGCAACCGGCGCCAGGCATTGCAGCTTGCCCAGTTTGTGCCAGTTGAGATTGGCGACGCTGCGCCGGGCGATGGCCAGGGCGTGTTCATCGTTGTCGGCGTAGTGGTCGGCCACACCGCTGGTGCGGCAATGCACGTCGGCGCCGCCCAGCTCTTCGGCGCTCACCACCTCGCCGGTGGCGGCTTTCACCAACGGTGGGCCGGCGAGGAAGATGGTCGCCTGCTGGCGCACCATGATCGCCTCGTCGGCCATGGCCGGCACATAGGCGCCACCTGCGGTGCACGAGCCCATCACCACGGCGATCTGCGGGATCCCCAGAGCGCTCATGTTGGCCTGGTTGAAGAAGATCCGCCCGAAGTGCTCGCGGTCGGGGAATACCTCGTCCTGGCGCGGCAGGTTGGCGCCGCCGGAGTCGACCAGGTAGATGCACGGCAGGCGGTTCTGCAGGGCGATGGTCTGCGCGCGCAGGTGTTTCTTCACGGTCAGCGGGTAGTAGGAGCCGCCTTTGACCGTGGCGTCGTTGGCCACGATCATGCACTCGACCCCTTCGACGCGGCCGATGCCGGCGATGACGCCTGCTGCCGGTACGTCTTCGCCATACACCTCATGGGCGGCGAGCTGGCCGATCTCGAGAAACGCCGAGCCCGGGTCGAGCAGGCGGTCGATGCGCTCGCGCGGCAGCAACTTGCCACGCGAAGTGTGGCGCTGCTGGGCCTTGGGCCCGCCGCCCTGGCTGACCTGGGCCAGCAGGGAGCGCAGGGCATCGACCTGTTCGAGCATGGCCGCGCTGTTGCTGGCGAACTCCGCCGAGCGCGGGTTGATCTGGGTGTGCAAGGTAGCCATGGACGCCAGTTCCTTGTGCTCAGCGGGTTTCGTTGAACAATTCGCGGCCGATCAGCATCCGGCGGATTTCGCTGGTACCGGCACCGATCTCGTAGAGCTTGGCATCGCGCAGCAGGCGCCCCGCCGGGAACTCGTTGATGTAGCCGTTGCCGCCGAGGATCTGGATCGCTTCCAGGGCCATCTGCGTGGCGCGCTCGGCGGTGTAGAGGATCACCCCGGCGGCGTCCTTGCGCGTGGTCTCGCCACGGTCGCAGGCCTGGGCTACGGCATAAAGGTAGGCGCGGCTGGCGTTGAGCTGGGTGTACATGTCGGCGATCTTGCCCTGGATCAGCTGGAACTCGCCGATGCTCTGGCCGAACTGCTTGCGATCGTGGATATAGGGCACCACGAGGTCCATGCAGCTCTGCATGATGCCGGTCGGTCCGCCCGAGAGCACCACGCGCTCGTAGTCCAGGCCGCTCATCAACACGCGCACACCGCCATTGAGCTGGCCGAGGATGTTTTCTTCCGGCACTTCGACGCCATCGAAGAACAGCTCGCAGGTGTTGGAGCCACGCATGCCCAGCTTGTCGAACTTGTTGCTGCGCGAGAAGCCCTTCCAGTCACGTTCGACGATGAATGCGGTGATGCCGTGCGGGCCCTTGTCCAGGTCGGTCTTGGCGTAGATCACGTAGGTGTTGGCGTCGGGGCCGTTGGTGATCCAGGTCTTGCTGCCGTTGAGTACATAGCGGTCGCCGCGTTTCTCGGCGCGCAGTTTCATCGACACCACGTCGGAGCCGGCATTGGGCTCGCTCATGGCCAGGGCACCGATGTGCTCGCCGCTGATCAGCTTGGGCAGGTACTTGAGCTTCTGCTCATGGGTGCCGTTGCGGTTGATCTGATTGACGCAGAGGTTGGAATGGGCGCCGTAGGACAGTGCCACCGAGGCCGAGGCACGGCTGATCTCTTCCATCGACACCACATGGGCCAGGTAGCCCAGGCCCGCGCCGCCGTACTCCTCGGAAACAGTAATGCCCAGCAGGCCCATGTCGCCGAACTTGCGCCACATGTCGGCGGGGAACAGGTTGTCGTGGTCGATCTGCGCCGCGCGCGGGGCGAGTTCGGCGGCAGCGAAGGTGCGCACCTGGTCGCGGAGCATGTCGATGGTCTCGCCCAGGGCGAAGTTCAGGCTGGGGTAATGCATGGGGGCACCTTGTTGTTCTTGAAATTCGAGGTACTGCACCGACCCTGTGGGAGCGGGCTTGCCCGCGATGCCCGTCAGAACGGCCAGCGATATGTTGTCTGGTCCGGCCTCATCGCGGGCAAGCCCGCTCCCACAGGGTCGGTGCTCGTGGTTGACGTTAACGTAAACCTGCCTTTTCGGACTGTCAATTGGATCATCACCTTTACGTAAACGTAAATGTGCGCCAAAGTAGCCTTCGCTTGCTTCAGTCATGCCCAGAACAACCACAAGAAGGGACACCCATGAGTCAACCAAGCTACACCCGCGGCCGCCAGGACCGGGCCCTGCTGACCCAGACCATCGGCCAGGCGTTCGATGCCACCGCCACCCGTTGGCCCGAGCGCGAGGCCCTGGTGGTGCGCCACCAAGGCCTTCGCTACAGCTGGCGGGCGCTGGCCGAGCAGGTCGAGTTGCACGCCCGGGCGCTGATTGCCCTGGGCGTGGCCAGTGGCGATCGAGTCGGTATCTGGGCGCCGAACTGCGCCCAGTGGTGCATCCTGCAGATCGCCACGGCGAAGGTCGGCGCGATCCTGGTCAACATCAACCCTGCGTACCGGGTGGGTGAGCTGGAGTACGTGCTGCGCCAGTCCGGCTGCAGCTGGCTGGTGTGCGCCGATGCTTTCAAGTCGTCCGACTATCACGCGATGGTCCAGGAACTGGTGCCCGAGCTGGGTGCGCAGCCGCTGGCGAGTGAGCGCCTGCCGGACCTGCGTGGCGTCATCAGCCTGTCGTCCACCCCGCCCGGCGGTTTTCTGCCCTGGGATGCGCTGGCCGAGCGGGGAGGGCAGGTCGATCCCCAGACGCTGCAGGCGAGGCAGCAGGGCTTGCAGTTCGACCAGGCGGTGAACATCCAGTACACCTCCGGCACCACTGGCGCGCCGAAAGGCGCCACGCTCAGCCACTACAACATCCTCAACAACGGCTTCATGGTCGGCGAAAGCCTGGGCCTGAGCGAACGGGACCGCATGGTAATCCCGGTGCCGCTGTACCACTGCTTTGGCATGGTCATGGCCAACCTGGGCTGCATCACCCACGGCAGCACCATGATCTACCCCAACGATGCCTTCGACCCCGAGTTGACGCTACAGGCTGTGGCCGAAGAACGTGCCAGCATCCTCTATGGCGTGCCGACCATGTTCATCGCCATGCTCGACCACCCGTCGCGCAGTATCCTGGACCTCTCGACCCTGCGCAGCGGCATCATGGCCGGCGCTACCTGCCCGATCGAGGTGATGCGCCGGGTGATCGAGCAGATGCACATGGGTGAAGTGCAGATCGCCTACGGCATGACCGAGACCAGCCCGGTGTCGCTGCAGACCGGCCCTGGCGACGAGCTGGAGCTGCGCGTGACGACGGTTGGGCGCACCCAGCCACAGTTGGAGACCAAGCTGGTGGATGCGCACGGCATGATCGTCCCGCGGGGCGAGATCGGCGAGTTGTGTACCCGCGGCTACAGCGTGATGCTTGGCTACTGGAATAACCCCGAAGCTACTCATCAGGCGATCGATCCGGCGCGCTGGATGCGCACGGGCGACTTGGCGGTGATGGACGAGCAGGGCTATGTGCGTATCGTCGGGCGCAACAAGGACATGATCATTCGCGGGGGCGAAAACATCTATCCGCGCGAGCTCGAGGAGTTCTTCTACACTCACCCGGCGGTAGCCGATGCCCAGGTGATCGGTATTCCGTGCAGCCGCTACGGCGAGGAAATCGTCGCCTGGATCAAGCTGCACCCCGGGCACAGCGCCACGGTCGAGGACTTGCAGGCCTGGTGCAAGGCGCACATTGCGCATTTCAAGGTGCCGCGGCATTTCCGCTTCGTCGACGAGTTTCCGATGACGGTGACCGGCAAGGTGCAGAAATTCCGGATGCGCGAGATCAGCATCGCGGAACTTGCGCCGCACTGAAGCGCCGCCTGGCCTGAGAAGGCCAGGCGGATAGGACATGTCACTTAACAACCTTGAACAAATCGTCGAAGGTTTCGGCGTCTTGGATATCGCTTTCTGCCAGGTCGGTTCCTAAATCGTCATTGAGGTATCGAACCAGTTTTGAGGTACTGCTGACGATGTCGGAAACTTTTGTTGCGCCGCTGATATCGGCCTCTTTCTTGTCGAATTTTTCGGCAAGCAGTTTTTTCAGTTCCTGTTCGGTAGCCATGTTCATTTATCCTTGAGTTGAGTCATGCGTGAGTGTGTATTGAGGTCCAGGGTTCATTGGTCAGGCATGGGCGCACTCCTGTGTCATGCAGCGCTAACGGTCGCGAAGATCAACCCCCTGATAGCTCGGCAAAGTGCGTTGAAACGTCCCCTGGCTGAGCTTCGTCCCAGAACGTTCATATGGCCTCAATTGGCTTTCAGATAAGCAATGGACGAGAACATCATTTTTGTCGCGGGCCCACCTCCCCAACCTTCGAACTTGACGTGGTCTTCCCCCCAGGACACCACTTTCGCGGTGTACGTTTCTCCGGTTTTGTAGGCGTACTGGACCTGCTTGCCCACGAGGTCTTTGGCCGCTTCTTGCAGTTGAGCGAGCGTTTGGAAGGTATCGGTCTTCTTGCGTATGGCGGCAATGGTTTTGGCATGGGAGTCTGCGCGTTTTGCAGCCTCTTGAGCTGAAAGGGCTTTGGCTTGTGCAGTTGCAAGTTCACCTTCGCTGGCCGCTGCCTTGGCGTCCTGATACGCCTTTTTTGCCTCGTCCACGGCTGCTTGCAGTTTGCCCATTGCACCCGTCGCCTCTCTTTTTTTCGCGCTTGCCTCGGGGATGTTCACGGACTGGGCTTGATAGTCGGCTTGCGCCGACTTCTGTGAGGCCTCGGCGGCCTCGGCTGCGGCCTTGGCAGAGGCAACCGCCGTGGCAATGTCACCCTTGAGCTTTTCGGCGGCTTCTTGAGCGGCCTTTTCAGCAGCTTCTTGGGCAGCTTTTTCAGCGGCTTCACGGGCAGCAGCCTCGCGCGCCCTGGCCGCGTCCTGTGCGACCTTGCAGGCATTCTGAGCCGACTCGGCGGCCTCCTGGGCCAACTTGGCCTTTTGCTGCGCCTCATCGGCGCTGGTTTGCGCGCTGTCCACCTGACCTTTCTTTGCGGCGGCTTCGGTGTTGTTGCGGGCGGTGCTGGCCGCTTCGGCGGCTTTCTTGGCCTTGGCGATCGCTTCAGTCACTTGCTTGAGCTGCTCGCGCGCCTCGGGCGCCTTCAGTGCTGGATCGTCAGCCTGCGCCTGGGCGGTTGCCAGTGCCGCATGGGCGGCCTGTTCCGCTTCTCGTGCAGTGACGATGGCATTGTCAGCGTTACCTGAACTTGCTGGCTGACCGCTGCCGTTGCCGCTTGGTGATTCGCCTGCTGCGCTGTCGCCGCCATCAGCAGAGCCTGGTGTACTTTCGCTCTGCAGCAGCTGCCTGACTTCGTCGCGAAATGCCGTGGAACCATCAACCGCGCTGTAGCTGACGGTGATGGTGATGTCTTTGAGCCTGCACTCATTATCCTTGTAAAGCTCAGGGTTGTTCCTGGCGCCGCCTGGGAACGCGAGCCGCCAGCTCGAGATCAGCCCGGTGCCTTCGAAGGGTTGATAGCGTGCCTTGTCGGGTACCGACGGCTGCAGATCGAAGTTACGCGACACTTCCTTGACCGACCAGAGGGCAATGCTCTGGTTCGGCCTGAGGTCGCGAAGCACATGCTTGGGGCTGCCTTGGCTGGGCGAATACAGGTGGCGGGCGCCTTCGATGTCCGCTTCCAGAAGCACCTTGTTCGAGGTCTGGTAGAGCATGGCCGAGATCGGTTTGGAAGAACCTGACCCTGAGATTTCGAAGGCCAGCGTGATGCGTTCCAGGCGGCGCAGGTAATGACCTGGGAAATCGATGTCGAACAGGCGTGCCGGCAGCGCGAACAGGATTTCATCGTTGTCCAGTTGCTCGTGCAATTGGGTGGCGGTCCACCCGGTGAGTGCCAGCAGGGAGAAATCCTTGCGGATATCCAGGGGCCTGTGGTTGTCACGGATCGCCGCGACGTCCATTTGCATCAGGTCGCGCTCAAGCGCTTCGCCCGCAAGCATCCCACGCCAGTTGTCGAGCCAGCCGTCCGTCCTGATCCAGCGACTGGTGAAATCGCCGAGTTCGTACCGCAGGCAGTTTTCGGCCATCAGGCACAGGGAAGTGGTTGCGTCGTACGCGGTGCTGTAGATCTCCGACAGCCGACCGATCAACCACAGATAAGTGGTGTGGCTGGCGAACACCGATTGCATGACCTCGTATTCGGCCTGGTGCGCCTGGCGGGTTGCACGGGCCTCGTGCACGGCGATGCCGGCGGCCTTGATCTGTATGTCTCGCTCGCGCAGTTGAGCATCGATGATGCCGAGCTCATGTGTAGCCTGGTCGGCTTCATGCTGCCACTGCTGGCGACGCAGGATGTATTCCGCTTGCTTGTCGATCGTATTGCTCATGGTTTCGAGTGTCTCGGCCACAGCCTCCCAAGCATTGGCCGCCGACTCAAATGCTTCCTGCGGGCTGAAACCACCCACCGCCATACCGAAAATGGTCGGTGCCATTGCGGCGCCCGCTGCCATGGCGTAGCTGGGGACCGATGGCAGGCGGGTGGCGACAGAAGACGTTGCCAGTGCAAGCACAGCCGTTTCCAGCTCGATCACGCCTTCGTCCACCAGCCGCTGGTAATACTCCTGACGTTGTTCAATCATGGCTCTGGAGCGCAACACGGTGTCACGCTCGCGCTTGGCCAGTTCCAGCGCTTGCTCCTGCAACTGACAAGGGAAGTCCAGCAGCCTGATCAGGTTGCGTTTGCCGAGCAGTTCCAGTTGCTGGGCGGCTTCGGTGTTGTAGAAGCCCAGCAAGGTTTGCCCCAAGGCGATCAGTTGCTGCACCGCTTCTCCGGCGCATTTGCGCGCCTCCTCGTAACGGCAGGGGGGCACGATGGGCGCAACCGGCGTGGCCTCGCCCCGGTCCTGGGCGACAACGCTGTTGCCCAGTGCGATCTGGTCGAGTGTGTCGGGGTCGAGCATGATCGCAGCGGGCTTGCCATCGAGGGTCAGGCCGTGGCGCAGGTTGAACAGACGGTCACGCAGCAGGTTGCGCAGCGTGACGAGCTTGTTGTTCAGCGGCGGGGTAAAGGCCGTGGAACTGGCCTCCGCTAGCGTCGGTGGCTGGGCCGGTGCGCTGGACAGGTCTTCGGGGAGCACGCCGATCAGGCGCAGCGCCTTGTCATAGCACAACGCGGCCTCGACCAGCGAATCCAGCGTCAGTATGCGGTATTGGTCATCACCCTGGCGTTGCCAATTTTCCACCACGAACAGGTGCAGCGCCTTGCGGTAGCGCTCGGGTTCGGCGTAGGCCAGCAGGTCCGGGTCGTTGGTCTGGGCGCTGGCGGTGAAGGCTGCACGGGCCAGCAGAGGTCTTGTCAGCCAGAACAGCGGCGGGTGGTTCCCCTCGGGCACCCAGGTGCGGTAGGGGTCGAACAGGAACCGTGTGCACCAGCGCCAGGCTTGGCTGTATTCGCGGTTCTGGCGTTGCAGCCAGGTGACTAGGAACGGCACGTGGAAGAACAGCTCCCAGAAGTACAAGCCGTTGGCGCTGCGCAGGTCGACGATGGTGCCTGAACTTGCAGGTTCCAGGGGCGGTTCCGGCAAGTGTTGGGCCTTCCATGACAGCGATTGTTCGACCGATTGAGTAGCCAGTGCCACCAGTTGCTTGCCAAATAGGGTGTTCAGCCGCAGGGTACGGAAAGGGGGGGCATTGGTCTGGTCTTCGGCTTTGTCATTGACCTCCTTGAAGTCCAGGTACAGCGCCTGTGTTTCATTGCGGCAGATCTGCACACTGGGGATCGCGTCGTCGTCTTTCTCTTCCAGGGTATAGGCGCAGGTAGCCGTTGCGATGGGGTCGGTTGTACTGACTTGTTCGTCATAGAAGTCTAGCGAGACAGTGTAGTCACGAATGTCCTTGTTGATGGGAAGGGCAAAATTGACAGCACCTTTGCCGTTGGCGATCAACGTGTCCTCGAACGCCATGTCGTGCGTGGGATCAAGATAGAAAAGGATTCTGCGGCAGGCCGCCGGATGGAAGTATCGAAGGCGTAATATCGCCTGCAGCGATTCGTCAGGCAGGTCGGGGGTGATTTTTTTTAATTCATCGAGCTCTTCGGCGATGAGCGTGTTGATCGCGTCTGCCTTGTCCAGCGCTTTGGCGTTGTCAATGGCGGTGTGCAGTGCGATGGGCTGGCGCGGTTGCTCGATGTTGGTGATGCCAACCAATTTGCAATACTGTTCTGCAGGTAGGTAGCGTACCTTGAGCAGGAAATTCTTTAGTTTACTGAATGCGTCAGCGTTATCGGTGGGTAAGGTTTTGAATGTCTGCAGGTGTTGTTCGTCAAGTTTTGCCAGCTCACGGGCGGACAGTGTCCAGCTGGGGTTTGAGCTTCCTGCTGGTTTAATGTTCAGCCTTACGGTGAGCTCGGCGTAATCTGGGGTCGCTTCGATAAGCTCTGAAAATTGTGGTAATGGCTGCTCCGTAATTGTTGTTGAAACAATGGAGTCGGTATTTTCAAGCTTGACTGTCAGGGTTTCAGTGGCATCTTCCCAGTTTGACAGTTTCCAGCTTTTCGGCACTATAGGGTTTTTGGTGTTGGAGGTTATTTGTTGATTAATGTTTGAGTTTTCAGGGGTGCTGAATTGTGCGGTTAGTTCTATGGTGGAGGTTATTGAAAGTTCTTCCTGTGAAGGTGGGTATGTTGTTTTGCTTTGGAATATGATGGATTTAAAGTTTCCCTTTATATGGCCGTTTTTTTCTGATTTTGCTGCAAGTAATTTATTTTCCAGATCTTTCTCTCTTTGATCGAGCTTTTTGAGTTTTTCGGCGTAGACCTCTGGCGTTGAATAGAGCTCTGCGTGGTTCCGTTCTTTTCGTACTTCCTTTATGTTGTTTTGTATTTGATTTATTTCATCGTATAGGCGTGCTAGTCCGCTTATCTCACGGCAGTTTTCGACATTTCCGAGGGATGCAAGGATTCGGCCGGCGTCGAATGAGTCTGCAGGACCATAATGCATTTTCAGAGATAGCATTCTGAAATCGCAGTCTGATTCAAACGTTGCTGAAAGGTTTAGATTGTCTTTTCTCAACCTCAATGCGCTGTCCAGCGTGATACCGACTGAAATGCAATCCGAAGCGTCAGACAATGATGCCTCAATAGAGGCCTGCCCGAGCGTACTGATTTCGTAGCGATCTTTTACTTCATCTTTAGAAGCCAGGTCGCTCCAGCTGAACGCTTTGGAATCTTCCTCGACCGTCTTCAGCTGGGTAACTGCCCCCACATAGGGATGTTGTACCGTCCGCGGGTCTCGGAAGAAGCTCAACCACCGCTTCACCATGTTCGTCTCGATGGGGCGGTCCGTCACGTTACCGAGATCGAGCGCTTTGTCCTCGAGCAACAGCAGGTCCTTGGTGCTGATGAAATAATCAACGTTGCGTTTCGGCTGTTTTCCTTCCTCCGCTGGCAGTGAGCTATCGAACACCACGGTGGTCAACCAGGGGTCATGCAACCGATCCCCATGGATGTTGACCATGACCATCAACCCCGGCATGAACGTCCTGGTCTTCAAATACACGTTGGTGTTTGCAGCAGTCCCTGCTGTGTTGGTCGCCAGTACTTCGCTGCTCTTGAACACGCCTTGCTCGTCATGCCCGTCCAGCGTCATGAACTCATTGGGCGGGCTCCAGTTGCCATCGGTCTGCTGGAAGGCGAATAACACCCGCAAGGCAAAGTACTCGCTGGGCTTGCTGTCCGGCCCCATGGGAATCCCGGTGGTATCACGCTCGACCCACACCACATAACGACGACCGGCAACGATCACCGGGCGGATCAGCTCGATATGGGTACGGTTGTCGTCCGTCTTCGGCGGCAGTGGTGTCAGCGCGATCGTTGCGCTGACCGCCAGGCTGATCTTCTCCCACTCGCCCCACGCCAACATGCTCGGCACGCCCTGTTGATCACGCTGCGACATGTCCAGGGTGCGCCAGTAAAATTCGGTTGGCTCGACGTTGGTCTTGCCGATGAAATGGTAGGTATCGGTCAGTGGCGAGGTGCCGTCGGCATACACGGAGATCGGCTGGATATTGCTCAGGGTTTCGAAAGCACTCAGATAGCCAAGCATGGCCATATGGATGTCTTCGGGCTGGCATTTGCCCTGCGCCAGCTGAGTCTCCAGGTCTTTGAAGGCGCTGGTCTTGCGCTGGCGGCGGGTGGGGTCGATGAAGTTCTGGGGCTCGTTGTGCGCATCCTGGCGCAGCCTCCAGCGCTCGTAGCTGCTGCTGAAGTTTTCCCATTCGTCGCGCTCGGCGTCGCTGATCGCGGTGCTGCGGTAGCCGTTTTCCAGGCGTGAGTGGATCTGGTGCAGGTAGCGTTGCAGGCTGGCGGTGGCCGACAGCGTGCGGGTGGTCAGGGGTTCGTGAGACACCTGCAGGTCGATCAGCAGGTAGTCGGCCAGGGTCTGCGTGCTGGTGATCCAGCTGTGTGCCGGGTCGGTCGGCGCCCATTTGGCGATCATCCACTGCATCAGGGCGTCGCGCCAGGCAACGCTGTGCTGTTCATCGACCACCGTGCGCTGCTTGGCGCTGCAGCCTTTGCGCAGGGCCACGGCGGCCTGCTGGAAGGGGGCGTAGCTGTCGGTGCTGGGCAGCTTGCTCAGTTGCAACAAGGTGTCCACTGCCAGCTGGTGTTTGTCTGCCAGCTCGAGGGTGCGCAGCAGGCGATCGATGCCCGTCAAGGTGTCGGGCGGCGCAATGTCGATCAAACCACAGAGAGAACCGCTGGTGCGGCCGAGCAGCTGTTCCAGGGCGGCCCAATGTTCTTTTGCCGTGTTGTCTGCAGATGACGCTTCGTCGTGCGCCTCGAACCTTTGCAGGTGAACCAGCAGGTCCTGTTCACCCATGCCCAGTGCTAGCCTGGCCAGTACTGCCTTGTAACGGCCGAGTTGATAGAGGGTGCTCAGGTCCAGCGGCCGGCACTTGTCCGATTTCGGATCCTTGAGGTTGAACCTCTCTGAGGTAAGCGTCAGCTGATCCAGCAGGTGTGCGCTGAGTTTGAACAGTTTTGTCACGTCGGCGTAGCGTTGCAGGGTTGACCACTGCGTGAGGTCACTTTCGGTGAAGCACGCCTTTGGTGTCGTTGACTCTGCAGTACACTGCGCAGCGATGGCCGCTATCCGGGTGCTCAACAGCTCGGCGTCGACCCCGGCCCAGCGCAGCAGGGGCGCAACAAGGTTTGGTGATTCGAGCCCCAGTGCCGTTTTCAGCTGCAGGTGGAGGGCATCGGCGTTCTGGCTGCCTTGAGGGTTGAACGCATTTCCCCATGCCGGGTGGAAGCCAGGCGTCCGGGGATTGAGCAGGTAGGCCAGTTGCAAGGCGTCCATGCCCTGGTGCTGCAGCCACTCCGCAGCCTGCAGCACACCGGCGATCACATCGATGATGTCGGCTTTGCCGGGCTCGCCTGCAAGGCTTGGCTGGCCGGCCAATTGTTGGCAGTAGACAGGGTCCTGATTCATCAGTACGTCGATCAGGGATAGGCCTTGCAGGGTCGACGTGCCGAACAACCGGGCCAGGGCAACGATCCGGTAGCAGGCCGAGACCACGGCCAGCGAGCGTGTCGGTTTTTGCAGATTCCGTGCTTTGACCACCCGATCCAAAATGCCCCGCAGCAAGGTGTCATCCACCCTCAGGCCAAGCGCCAGTTGCTTGACTGTCAGGCCGTCGGCGCCTGTGGTGGACGCAGGATCGAACGCCTTGTCGTCCAGTTTCAGGGAGGGTTGTGCAGGTTGGCCGTCTTCATCATGCCCGGCGGCGAACAGCTGGTCGTAGAACGAAGCCTGCCGCCCAATGGCATAGGGTGAGAGTGCATCGATCAACGCAGCATACTGCTCGGCACTGACGTTGTATTTTTGCTGCAGATGACGGAACAGCCCGAGTGCGCGCAGGGTCTTGTCCGTCAATTGATAGTTGCTGGTCTGGCCTTCGGCACGCAGCGCAGCCATGACCAGCGTGTCAGTCTGGGCTGCGCTCAGGCCCAGGGCCCGCTGCAGGCGCAGTATGCGTTGGAGGCGGTCCAGGTGGGCATCGGTGAGACCTTCGATGCGCACGATTTTTTTTGTCGCAGGCTGCGCGGGCGCCGATTCGAGCAGATACAACGGCGTTGCACCGTTATTGATGAACACGGCGCCATATACCTGGCTGGATGGCTTGGCGGCTGTGGGCACGTGGGGGCTGCGGGTCACCGCCGTACCGCCCTTGCCGACAGCCTCTACAGCCAGCAACTGGCGCAGTTCACGACGGCTCAGTGCCAGCGCCTTGGCCAGCTTTCGCGTCGTATCGTACGCGGCTGCACTCAGCTTCAGCTCGCTGGGCGTAGCGTCGAGCAGCAGGGTCCGCAGTTGCGGCGAGAAACCGCTGGCCAGTGTGGTGGCCGTCCGCTGGGCTGCCGAAGGCAGATGGGCGAATGTGAACAGTGGATAACAGAGGCTGGTAGCACTCAGCAGGTCCCACAGCTGGACCTGTTTGGCCGCCAGTGTCGCTTTGACCGACTCCCAGGCACGATGGAAGGGCACACTGGCTTGGCCGGAGCCTTCCGCGACCGCTGCTTGTAGCGTCTGATTCTTTGTAAGGGCTTGCTGAGCACGGTTTTCCAGCAGTTCAAGCGTAATCCTGATCTTGGGCAGGGTACGCCGGGCGTTTCTGTCGTCGAGCTTCAACGTCAGCAGGTCAGGGCGCCGTGTCAGCAGGGTGGTCGGTGCGTTGACATCCGCGCGTACTTCGAACGCTTGAATCAGTTCCTTGAGGTGCACCAGGTAGGCCAGCCTGCTGTCGTTGCTCATCAACGCCCCGGGCGCGCAGCGTGTGCGGTCTTCCGGGAACAGCTTCATGTAGTTGGCGGCGTCTGGGCGGTTGGCAGGGTTGGTGGCGTCATTCATCGCGGACAGTCCTCGGCAGATGCTGTTGCGCTGACGCGGCTGTAAATCTGCGCCAGGCCCACTGCGGCAAACTACACGCGTCCGCCGCAGGGCACACCTGACAGAAATACTAGGTAGGTCGAGTTTTCGCAGGCTCATGCAGGGCCACGCATGCGCTCAAAGTGGCCACGCCGTGGTTTGCCTGAACTGTGTTGTGACAGCGGCTTGCACCGCCAAGGGGCACTGAACGGCCCCGGCTGTTGGTCGAATAAAGCAGTGCCCGCCTGCCGGGCAGGCCAGCGATATGGCGGAGTCATTGGGCCCCTGTGTGACCCGGCCTGGTCTATGCTCAGGCCTTCACTGGCGGCTCCTGGCTCGGCGGATCACCTACCGTCGGCGGCACGGTCGGCTTGATCGGCAGTTCGTCCGGATCTTCCTCGGGCACCGGCGGCGGCAGCGCCGGTTCGTCGATGTTCGGATCGGGCGTCTCCGGTGGAATGGGAATGTTCATGGCCTGACCTCGCGCGGTGGATGAAGAGGTTCTGCAGGCTTCGACCTGCCGTGCCAGCCATTCGCTCAATTTTTTTGAACCCGCCGCGCACCCACGGCTCTGAACCCTTACCGCCACCAGCTTAGGGGAGCAAGGTTCGATGTCCGGTAATGAGCCCGTCGCAAAAGCGCCTTTCGAGCAAGTGCCCAAGGCCAACGATCATCCCGACCAGGCTATCAGCCTGTCCCAGGCCTTGCTGGCGCCACGCATCGTGATCGAGGACACCACGCCCGTGCTCGACGGCGGCACTTTCGCGGTCAAGGCGGTAAGCGGACAGGCGGTGCAGGTCACCAGCAAGGTCTACAGCGACGGTCATGACCGCCTGGCAGTGGTCCTGCACTGGCGCCAAGCCCATAGCCGGCACTGGCATGGCGTGCCGATGACTTCGGTAGGCAACGATCTGTGGGTTGCCGAGTTCACCCCAGTGGAGCTGGGCTTGCACCTGTTCGGCATCGAAGCCTGGATCGATCCCTACGCCACGTACTGTCACGACCTCGAGAAGAAGTATCACGCCGGGGTGGAGGTCAAGCTGGAGCTGGAGGAGGGCAGGCTGCTGCTGGGTAAGGGCATCGAGCGCAGCGAAGGGCCGTTGCGCGAGCAGCTCGAGCAGTTGCAACAGCGCTTGCCGACGCTGGCGCCGGGCGATCAGGTGGCGTTGCTGCTGAGCCCCGAAAGCGCCAGCCTGATGAGCCAGGCCGAGCACCGCAGTTACCTGACCCGCAGTCCCGAGCTGCCGCTGGACGTGGACCGCGAGCGCGCCCTGTTCGCCAGCTGGTACGAACTGTTCCCACGCTCTGTCACTGACGATCCGGCGCGCCACGGCACGTTCGACGATGTGCACCAGCGCCTGCCGATGATCCGCGACATGGGCTTCGACGTGTTGTACTTCCCGCCCATCCATCCCATCGGCAAGCAGCACCGCAAGGGGCGCAACAATGCCTTGCAGGCGGGCCCCGACGATCCGGGCAGCCCCTACGCCATCGGCAGCCCAGACGGCGGCCACGACGCCATCCACCCGCAACTGGGCACCCGCGAAGACTTCCGTCGGCTGGTCGCCGCCGCCGCCGAGCACGGCCTGGAAATCGCCCTCGACTTCGCCATCCAGTGTTCCCAGGACCATCCCTGGCTTACCGAACACCCGGGCTGGTTCAGCTGGCGCCCGGACGGCACCATTCGCTACGCCGAGAACCCGCCGAAAAAATACCAGGACATCGTCAACGTCGATTTCTATGCGCCCGAGGCCGTCCCCTCGTTGTGGCTGGCACTGCGCGATGTGGTGGTTGGTTGGGTCGAGGAGGGGGTACGCACCTTCCGTGTCGACAACCCGCACACCAAGCCGCTGCCGTTCTGGCAATGGCTGATCGCCAATGTGCGCAGCCAGTACCCTGATGTGATCTTCCTGGCTGAAGCCTTCACCCGCCCGGCGATGATGGCGCGCCTGGGCAAGGTCGGGTACGCGCAGAGCTACACCTATTTCACCTGGCGCAATACCAAGCAGGAGTTGCGCGAGTACTTCGAACAGCTCAACCAGTCGCCGTGGAGCCTGTGCTACCGGCCGAACTTTTTCGTCAATACCCCCGACATCAACCCCTTTTTCCTGCAGACCAGCGGCCGCGCCGGCTTTCTCATTCGTGCGGCGCTGGCGACCATGGGCTCGGGCCTGTGGGGCATGTACTCGGGGTTCGAGCTGTGCGAGGGCACACCGTTGCCGGGCAAGGAGGAGTACCTGGATTCGGAGAAGTACGAGATCCGCCCGCGCGACTTCACCGCGCCTGGCAATATCGTCGCCGAGATCGCCCAGCTCAACCGCATCCGCCGACAGAACCGCGCCTTGCAGACGCATCTGGGCGTGGCCTTCTTCAACTGCTGGAACGACCAGATCCTGTATTTCGCCAAGCGCACGCCCGAGTGCGACAACTTCATCCTGATTGCCATCAGCCTCGATCCGTACAACGCCCAGGAAGCGCATTTCGAACTGCCGCTGTGGGAGCTGGGGCTCGATGACAGCGCCGATACGCAAGGTGAAGACCTGATGACCGGGCACCGCTGGACCTGGCATGGCAAGACCCAGTGGATGCGCATCGAGCCTTGGCACCAGCCGTTCGGCATCTGGCGAATCAGCAAGCTCGGCTGATCCCTGTGCCGGGGTGGGCTTTTGCGGGCATGACCCGACAAGCCCGCCGCCACTCACAAGGCCGCTCCTCCCACAGGGGCGTGCCGAACCCAGAATTGAAAGGAGTCGCACATGGCCAAGCGTTCCCGCCCGGCAGCCTTCATCGACGACCCGCTGTGGTACAAGGATGCGGTGATCTACCAGTTGCACATCAAGTCGTTTTTCGATTCCAACAACGACGGTATCGGGGATTTCGCCGGCCTGATCAGCAAGCTCGACTATATCGCCGAGCTGGGTGTCAACACGCTCTGGCTGCTGCCGTTCTACCCCTCGCCGCGCCGTGACGACGGCTATGACATCGGCGAATACAAGGCTGTGCACCCCGACTATGGCAGCATGGCCGACGCCCGGCGCTTCATCGCCGAGGCGCACAAGCGCGGGCTGCGGGTGATCACCGAGCTGGTCATCAACCACACCTCCGACCAGCACCCCTGGTTCCAGCGTGCCCGCCACGCCAAGCGCGGCAGCAAGGCCCGGGACTTCTACGTGTGGTCGGACGACGACCAGAAGTACGACGGCACGCGGATCATCTTCCTCGACACCGAGAAGTCCAACTGGACCTGGGACCCGGTCGCCGGCCAGTACTTCTGGCATCGCTTCTACTCGCACCAGCCGGACCTGAACTTCGACAACCCGCAGGTGATGAAGGCGGTGATCGGGGTCATGCGCTTCTGGCTCGACATGGGTGTCGACGGTCTGCGTCTGGACGCGATTCCGTACCTGATCGAACGCGACGGCACCAATAACGAGAACCTGCCCGAGACCCATGACGTGCTCAAGGCGATCCGCGCCGAGATCGACGCCAACTACCCTGATCGCATGCTCCTGGCCGAGGCCAATCAGTGGCCGGAAGACACCCGCCCGTACTTCGGCGAAGGCGATGGCGACGAATGCCACATGGCTTTCCATTTCCCGTTGATGCCGCGCATGTACATGGCCCTGGCCATGGAGGACCGCTTTCCGATCACCGACATCCTGCGCCAGACCCCGGAGATTCCCGCCAACTGCCAGTGGGCGATCTTCCTGCGCAACCACGATGAGCTCACCCTGGAGATGGTCACCGACCGCGAGCGCGACTATCTGTGGAACTACTATGCCGAGGACCGCCGCGCGCGCATCAACCTGGGTATCCGCCGGCGCCTGGCGCCGCTGTTGCAGCGCGACCGCAGGCGCATCGAACTGCTGACCAGCCTCCTGCTGTCGATGCCCGGCACTCCGACGCTGTACTACGGCGACGAGCTGGGCATGGGCGACAACATCTACCTCGGTGACCGTGATGGGGTGCGCACACCCATGCAATGGTCGCCAGACCGCAACGGCGGCTTCTCCAAGGCCGATCCGCAGCGCCTGGTGCTGCCGCCGATCATGGACCCGCTGTATGGCTACCAGACCGTCAACGTCGAAGCCCAGAGCCACGACCCGCATTCGCTACTCAACTGGAACCGGCGCCTGCTCGCGGTGCGCAAGCAGCAGAAGGCCTTCGGTCGCGGCACCTTGAAGATGCTGACCCCGAGCAACCGGCGCATCCTCGCCTACGTGCGCGAGTACACCGATGCCGACGGCAACAGTGAGACCATCCTGTGCGTGGCAAACGTCTCGCGCGCGGCGCAGGCCGCCGAACTGGACCTCTCGCAATATGCCGAGCGGGTGCCGGTGGAAATGCTCGGAGGCAGCGCATTCCCGCCCATCGGCCAGTTGCCGTTCCTGCTGACCCTGCCACCGTATGCCTTCTACTGGTTCCTGCTGGCCTCCCACGACCGCATGCCCAGCTGGCACATCCAGCCTGCCGAAGGCTTGCCGGAACTGACCACCTTGGTGCTGCGCAAGCGTCTGGAGGAGTTGCTCGAAGCGCCGTCGGCAGACACCTTGCAGGCGTCGATCCTGCCGCAGTACCTGCCCAAGCGGCGCTGGTTCGCCGGCAAGGAAGGGCCGATAGACGCGGTGCGCATTCGCTATGGCGTGCGTTTCGGCACGCCGTCCACCCCGGTGTTGCTCAGCGAGCTTGAGGTGCTCAGTGACGGTGTGACCAGCCATTACCAACTGCCGTTCGGGCTGCTGCCTGAAGAGCAGATCCACAGCGCCTTGCCCCAGCAGCTGGCGTTGTCGCGGGTGCGCCGAGGTCGACAGGTCGGGCTGATCACCGATGCCTTCGTGCAGGAGTCGTTCGTGCGGGCCGTGTTGCGCGCCTGCCAGGATGACACCCGCCTGCCCTCGAGCGCCGGCGAGTTGCGCTTCGAGTGTACCGAGCAATTGGCTGGCCTGGCGCTGGGTGAGGACAGTGAGGTGCGCTACCTCAGTGCCGAGCAGTCCAACAGTTCGGTGGTGATCGGTGAGCGCGTGGTGCTCAAACTGATCCGACGGGTCAATCCCGGCATTCACCCGGAGCTGGAAATGAGCGCCTACCTCACCGCGGCCGGCTTTGCCAATATCTCGCCGCTGCTGGCCTGGGTCAGTCGTGTGGATGAGCAGGCGCAATCCCACCTGCTGATGATTGCCCAGGGTTACCTGAGTAACCAGGGCGATGCCTGGTCATGGACCCAGAACACCCTGGAGCGAGCGATCCGCGACGAGATGGAGCCCACGCAGGGCAGTGCCGAGGCGCACACCGATGCCTTGTCGGAGCTTTCGGGTTTCGCCACCTTGTTGGGGCAACGACTGGGTGAGATGCACCTTTTGCTGGCCGCGCCCACCGCCGATCAAGCCTTTGCACCGCGCCCCAGCGACACCGAGGACAGTGAGCGCTGGGGCCGGCAGATCAATGCCGAGCTCAGCCGCGCCCTCGAGCTGCTGGCCCAGCATCGTGAGCAACTGGATCGCGAAAGCCAGGCGTTGGTCGATGATCTGCAACAGCAACGCGAAGGCCTTGCCCAGCACATCGAGATGCTCGCACGCCAGGCCCAGGGCGGCCTGCTGATGCGCGTGCATGGCGACCTGCATCTGGGTCAGGTACTGGTGGTGCAAGGCGATGCCTACCTGATCGATTTCGAAGGCGAGCCAGCACGGCCTTTGGACGAGCGTCGGGCCAAGCACAGCCCGTACAAGGATGTCAGCGGCGTGCTGCGCTCGTTCGACTATGCTGCAGCGATGATCTTGCGCAGCGCCTCGGCGGTAGACCTCTCCGACGCTGCGCGCCAGGCTCGTCAACGGGTTGCCCGGCAGTACCTGCATCAGTCGCGTCATGCCTTCGTCGAAGCCTACGGCCTGGCCACCGCCGCCATTGCCCATGCCTGGCAGCACGCCGAGGGCGAACGTGCGGCGCTGGAGCTGTTCTGCCTGGAGAAGGCGGCCTACGAAATCACTTATGAAGCCGATAACCGACCCGGCTGGCTGGCCGTGCCTTTGCATGGTCTGCATGGGTTGATCAGTACTTGGGGCGAAGCATGAACCCTGTAGGGAAGGCAGTGTTGCCTGGCACCGGCTGCGCCGGTGATCGCGGGACGAGCCCGCTCCCACAGGTACTGTGGTGCAGTTGGGGGGGCGCTGACAATCCTGTGGGAGCGGGCTCGTCCCGCGATCATGGGCGCAGCCCGTGCCAGGCACTGCGTTACTTTGAAAAAGATATGGAATATGGAAAGGGGCAGTGAGATGAATGCATCAATGCGTAGCAACGGCGGCCTTCGCCAACGCGATCTCGACGCCCTGGCCAGCGCCGCGCACGCAGATCCGTTCGCGGTGCTTGGCCCGCACGTCGACGAGGCGGGCGACGAAGTCATCCGCGCCTTCCTGCCAGGCGCCTTGAACGCCCGGGTGCTGGCGCGTCACGACGGGCGCATCCTCGCCGAGATGGAGCAGGGCAGCCTGCCGGGCCTGTTCAGCGCGTACCTGGACGAGCGCCAGCCCTACCTGCTGCAGATCGGCTGGGCCGGAGGCGAGCAGGTCACCGAGGATCCCTACAGCTTCGGCCCGCAGCTTGGCGACATGGACTTGTACCTGTTCGCCGAGGGCAATCATCGTGACCTGTCCGGGCGCTTCGGTGCCCAGCCCATCCAGGTCGACGGCATCGACGGCGTGTGCTTCTCGGTCTGGGCGCCCAACGCCCGGCGCGTCTCGGTAGTGGGCGACTTCAACAACTGGGACGGCCGTCGCCATCCCATGCGCCTGCGCCACGATGCCGGGGTGTGGGAGCTGTTCATCCCGCGCCTGGCCGTGGGCGAAACCTACAAGTTCGAAGTGCTGGCGGCGCACGGCGTACTGCCGCTGAAGGCCGACCCGCTGGCCCGCGCCACCGAACTGCCGCCCAGCACGGCCTCGAAGGTCGCAGGTGCGCTCAGCCACGACTGGCGCGACCAGCAGTGGATGGAGCAACGTGCCCAACGCCATGCCTATAGCGCACCGTTGTCCATCTACGAACTGCACGCGGGCTCCTGGCGCTGCGAGCTGGACGAAGCCGGTGAGGTCGCGCGCTTCTACAACTGGCGCGAGCTGGCCGAGCGCCTGGTGCCCTATGTGCAAGAACTGGGTTTCACCCATATCGAGCTGCTGCCGATCATGGAGCATCCCTTCGGTGGCTCCTGGGGCTACCAGCCGCTGTCGCTGTTCGCACCCACCTCCCGCTACGGCAGTGCGGAAGATTTTGCTGCCTTCATCGATGCCTGCCACCAGGGCGGCATCGGCGTGATCCTCGACTGGGTGCCAGCGCATTTTCCCACCGACGAGCACGGCCTGGCGCGCTTCGACGGCACCGCACTGTACGAGTACGACAACCCGCTCGAAGGGTTTCACCAGGACTGGAACACGCTGATCTACAACCTCGGGCGCAACGAGGTGCGAGGCTTCATGCTCGCCTCGGCGTTGCACTGGCTCAAGCACTTCCACATCGACGGCCTGCGCGTCGATGCCGTGGCCTCGATGCTGTACCGCGACTACTCGCGCAAGGCCGGCGAGTGGGTGCCCAATCGCTATGGGGGGCGTGAGAACCTCGAGGCGATCGACTTCATTCGTCAGCTCAACGACATCGCGCTGCACGAGGCGCCCGGTGCGCTGATCATCGCCGAAGAGTCCACTGCCTGGCCAGGTGTCAGCCAACCCACGCAGCAGGGCGGCCTGGGCTTCGCCTACAAGTGGAACATGGGCTGGATGCACGACACCTTGCACTACATCCAGAACGATCCCGTGCACCGCGCCCATCACCACAACGAGATGAGCTTCGGCCTGATCTACGCCTACTCCGAGCATTTCATCCTGCCCATCTCCCACGATGAAGTGGTGCACGGTAAGCACTCGCTGATCGACAAGATGCCCGGCGATCGCTGGCAGAAATTCGCCAACCTGCGCGCCTACCTGACGTTCATGTGGATGCACCCGGGCAAGAAGCTGCTGTTCATGGGCTGCGAGTTCGGCCAGTGGCGCGAGTGGAACCACGACCAGCAACTGGATTGGTACCTGTTGCAGTATTCCGAGCACCAGGGCGTGCAGAAGCTGGTGGGCGATCTGAACCGGCTCTACCGCGAACTGCCGGCCCTGCACGAGCAGGATTGCCAGCCCCAGGGCTTCCAGTGGCTGATCGGCGACGATGCCGCCAACAGCGTCTATGCCTGGCTGCGCTGGAGCAGTGCCGGCGAGCCGCTGCTGGTGGTGGCCAACTTCACCCCGGTGCCGCGTGAGGGCTATCGCATCGGTGTGCCGTTCGGCGAGCGCTGGGTCGAGTTGCTCAACAGCGACGCAGAGCTGTATGCCGGGAGCAATGTCGGCAATCTTGGGGCGGTGGCCGGCGAGGCGGTGGCAAGCCATGGGCAGCCGCTGTCGCTGGCTTTGAACCTGCCGCCGTTGGGGGTTCTGGTCATGAAGCCCGCCTGATGTCGCGGCGCATCCTCCTGAAGGAGGATGCGCCGTACTCACTGATCACCAGCGCATCCGTACCCCAAGGCTTCCGATCAGCCCATTGAGGTCATTGTCATCCACATCACTGCTGTAGTCGGCACTGACGAACAGCGCCACCGTCGGCGTGACCCGCGCCACCAAACCCAGGCCCAGTTCCACGGTCGCTGCACTGCGCGAGCTGGAGATCTTGTCGACCTGATCCAGTTTCACCGCATCGCTGTCGTTGAAGTCGTACCAGACGTTGGTCCGCACGTAGGGTTCGATCGGCATGCCGCGCACTTCGTAGCGCCCCGACAGTTTCGCGCCCACCCGGCCACTCCAGCTCGGCTGGCTGTCGAATGCCTGCAGGGTCTCGGCCTGGGCCTGGTTACCGGGAAAGAACTGCTGGTTGATCAGCTGCGCCTGCGGCTCGATCACCCAGTGGTTGCCCAGGCCGATGGGGAAGCCACCCTCGACCGAGAAGGTCATCGCATGGCCGCTGTCGTCCAGGCGCTGGCCCCTCTGGCTGCGGCCGTTGACGTCGATGCGCGTGCCCATGGCCACCGCATCCACATGCCAGCCCTGGTCGTGAGTCATGCTCCAGTAAACGCCCAGGCTCTCGCCGCTGAGGTTGACGGCGTTGCGCTGCTTGTCACCGAGCAGCGGACGCATGCCGTTGAAGCTGCTCTGCAGAGTGTTGTGGCCGACGAACACCCCGGCGCGGTGCACGTTGCCGCTGGCGGTCTCGCGTACGAACAGGTCCGGGCCGATCATCAGTTGCTGGCTGGGCGCCTCCAGTCGGGCCGGTGGCGCGGAGGCCGGTTGCGCAGCGCCGGGGAAGAATTGCGCCCATTGGCTGGCGACCAAGTCCATCGGCACGTCCCCGTGGCGCGCGCTCATGCGCTCGGAGAACGCCTGCAAGGTGCCCATCCCCAGACCACTGGCGCTCACCGGGTTGAGCGACAGCAGCGGTACCGCCGGTGGCTGCATCAGGTTGGCGAAAGGGGTGTCTTCGTCAAGACCAAGCGCAAAGGTTTCCACCGGGGTTGCCAGAAGCAGCGACGTGGAAACCGCGCAGAACAGCCGGTCGAAGCGCAAAGGGTTCGATGCTCGTTTCATGGCGGATCTCCTGTTTCTTGTGGGTAACAGCCAAGGCCTGGCCTGTTGTCACGAGCTGTACGACACGAAACAGGGGGCGACACAAACCAGCACGCGGAAGTCTGCGGGCGCGCGTAAAGACGCGGGCCAGAGAGCTCGGCGCGAAGTTTTCGCAGTGGGCGTTATGTTCAGCTAAGGAGAGCGGGCGCATTGCGTCAAGAAAATGTTGGCGGGATGAGAAAATTGTGTTGTGACAGATAACGTGCTGAATGAGAACGTGATTATTGTTCGCTTAGCAATATGGGTTCTTTGCCTGGGTTGGGTTATGCCGAAACATTGCTAGCCCAGGTTTTGCTGTATCGGCGGTTCTTTTCCCGGCTGGCTACCTGTTATTTCTGTCAGTTTCGTGCGGGCGTATTTGTATCTAGCATCCAGTGACATCCACGAAAGGGCCACCGTATACACAGGCCCGCTTCGTTCGCTCACGCTAAGCACCGCCCGGGGGACGCCATGGCTAAACGCCAGAGCCGCACACAAGTTGGTCTGCTTGAGAGACTGCTGGACACCGAGCCGGGAATCAAAGTCAAAATCGCCCCAGCGACCCTGGAACAAGACTCGATCATCGACCTGCAGTGCAAGACGACCGATGCGCTGATGGCGCATTATCCGGGCTTGCACAGCGACGAAGCCCGGCGACTCAAGGGGCGTCTGAATGTTGCAGCAGCGGCGATGATGCGTGCTTTCCGGGAAAAGCGCCTGAGTGCCTCGGCGCGCCGCCCCTCGGATGAGCTGAGAGGCCCTCTGGACTTGTCCAGAGGCCCCACCTTCGAAAATCAGTTCTTGCCCAGTTGGGGCAATAACGCACATCCGCAAGCCGTGGATGCCACCACCTCGCCAGTGGCCTACCTCATCGATCTACTGACGTTCATTCAGGAGCACGTCGAGGCCCAGGGCGATGCCGATATGATCCTGACGCTGAAAACGCGGCGCCCTGATCTGTTCGAGCGCCTGATCGATGAGGCGTTCATGAACCGTGAACTGCCGCAGGTCGAGGTGATCATCCATGTCCTGGAACAGCTGATCGAAGAGCATCGCCAGCAAGCGGACAGTGACCGCACAGCGACTGAAGACAAGCTGCTCAAGGTTCGCTATCCCATCAAACAGTTCCCCTATGAAGCGTATTGGGAGCAGATCCACACGGTGCTGTCGCATAACTCGCTGCTGATGGGTGATGTGGCACGCCTGTCGGATATCGACAGTCCTTACTTCATCCAGGCCGGCGCGCATTCACCCTGGTCCGATGCCGCGCTGCAGCAGGAAGCTACGCTTGGCCCGGTGCTGCGTGCCCTGCTGATCGAGGTTCCCTACTTCGGCACCGCGGCGTCGCAGGGCGGCAATGCGCAGAGTCCTGGGCCGAAGACACAGGCCGATGAGCCCGGGGAGCGGTACAAGGCGTTCTACGAGGACAACTTCGGAGTGCCGAATGCCATGCACCTGCATAAGGTGGTGAGCTTCTGTCAGGTGCTGCAGATCAGTCAGGACGAGATGGAGTCGTTGTTCGGTCTGGCGGCCTATGCCCCCACGCGTTCGGACAACGTGACCCGCAATGTGCTGGCCGAGGAGGTCTCGCCGGCCCTGTTCGTCGCGCGCTTCATCAACAGCGGCGGGGCCGCGCCGGTGGGGGTTGTCAGCGATGCGCAGGACCCACAGCGGCACACCTTCGAAAACTTGTCCGACATGCGTTTTGACCGCATCCAACGCCTGGTGCGCGTGGCTACCGCGTTGAAGCTGACCTATGCCCAGGCCGACCAGGTGGTGTGTGCGGCAATCGATGCGGAAAAGCGCGCTGTCGCCGAAGTCAGGCGCATCAAGTCCGATGACTCGCCGCTATGGATGACGGTCAACACCCATCGGGCCTTGGGTGTGTTCCAGTTCTTGCGAGAGCGCTTTGCCTGCAGCGCTGAAGACTTTTCCGTTCTGCTCTCGGATATGGCCGTTCACGGCATTGGCGCGACTGCGAGCCATTTCGACCGGGTATTCAACAGCGACCCTACTTCGCCTCTGGTGCTCGACGGCAGCGACTTCAGCCTCTCGGGAGACGATGTCGCGAGCAAACGTACCGTCGACCAGTTATGCCGCGGGCTGGGCATCAACGTGCAGACGTTCCGTTACCTGTCGCGTCTGGTGATGCAGGGGCAAGGGGGCGACAAATTGCAGCGCTCTGTGCGCGTGGTCAGTGCCTTCTACCGCGTGACGATGCTGGCCCGTCTGCTTTCTGTCACCACCATCGAGCTGCTGGCCCTGTTGGAAACCCTGAGCCCCGAGGGGCTTTATGCCTTGCAACTGGGGGGAGCACCGCAGAATGCCATGTACCGCAGCTTTGCCCAGACCGACACCCTTAGCGTCATCCATGCCATCAGCCACTGCGTGCTCTGGTGTCAGGAGCAGGACCTGCCGATCAGCTGGCTGGTGCAGCAGTTGCTGCCGGTCGAGACGCCCGATGTGGTGCCCCAGGAAATCTCTGCACTGTTCGGCGAACTCAAGACTCAGTTGCTACCTTTCCAGGCCTTCGAGCAGGCGTTGCTGGATGCCGGTGTTCTGCCCCTGCCCGCAGGTGAGTGGCTCAAAGCCTTGGGGCAGGTCGTCGATGAGAACGGCCTGTTGGCGGACACTGGCGACCCCGAACAGGACTTCGACCCTGAGCAGTACGAGCAATTTGCCGAGCGGGAAATCAAGACGGCGGTCGATCAGTTGGCCAGCGCCGGCCAAAGCCCGTTGGTCGATATGGACAGCGCTGAAAAGGAGCGCCTGACCGGCATTATTCTCGGCGTGGTCCTGCGCATTCGTTCGCAGCAGTGGGGCGTCGTTCAGCAGAGTCTTTCACAGCTTCTGAGGGTCAATGCCGACATGGCGATCCCGATGGTCTACTGGGCCGAGGGCACAGTGCACCAACTGCTGGAGAGCGCGGTGGCCTTCGACCCGCAGCAATCCCAGTCCAATGCCATGAAGGCCATGCTGGGGCTGGTGCAGCGGATGCAGCGCTGCGCACAAATCGCGACACGTTTCGAGTTGACGCCCACGTTGTTCTCCAGCCTGCTGATACGCGCGCATCGCGCACGGTTCGGCATCGACGCCTTCGACTTGTCCTTGCACACGCTCTACCACCTTGAACGCTACGCCCGTGGCCTGCGTCTGGCCAAGCAATCGGAAGCACAACTGCTGGGCTATTTCTCGGCAATCGAGGAATTGAAGGATCTGAGCGCAAATGAACAGCGCCTGCTCAGGGACGCGGCTGCCCAGCGTATCGCGGCCTGGCTGGACTGGGGGATTCGTGAGGTGCTGGACGTGGCGGCCCGGGTCTCGCCGGATGGCATCATTCGCGATCTGACTCAGTTGCGCATCGTGGTCGACACCAAGCTGCTGAGTGACACCACGGGGCTGAGTGCTGAATCACTGATGAAACTCAGCAGGCTGACTGCCTATTCAGGCACGCAGGACTACCGCGATGCCGCACAAGAGATGCTCAGCAGCCTTGAGAGCGACAGCGCGGAGCGCGGCAACGAGGCAGAGCTGCGTCAGAGCCTGGCCTCGCGCTGCACCGTGAGTGAAACACGCCTGATCGCACGCGCGCCTGATCAGGAAACCACGGTGGCCTTGAAACTGCTCGATATGAACAACGAGCCGGTTTCAGATATTCGCATCACCTGGTCCACCGATCTCGGGATTTTGCAGTCCCATTCCAGCTACACCGACGAAGAGGGCGTGGCCAAGGTGCGACTGCAGGCAGGTACGAAGATGGGCAGTGCCCATGTGCAGGCCAGCTACCTGCTCGATGGCAAGGCGTTCGCGCCGCCGGTGGTGATCGACTGTGACGAAGAGACGGTGCGCGTGCGCAGTATCGAAGGGCGACCGGGTAACACGACGCCTCTGGAGCTCGCAGGCGGACAAGGCATTTATCGCTTGGCTGCCCTGCTCGTAGACCGTTATGACAATGATGGGGTGGATCGTCTGGTCAATTGGTCTACCACCATCGGCTACTTTGTGGACAACACAGGTGAAACCCTGACTGATCACACTGGCTACAGCCGGATTGCGCTAAGAAGCCGGGAGCCAGGCTCGGGCGTGATCCGTGCCTGGTACGCCGGCAAGCCCGATGACGTCACAGTGGTGCAGGTTGGCTTCGCCGACAGGCCCTACGTCAATTCGCTCGTACTGCAATCTGCGTTGGTGGTGGACGAGCCGATCACGGTTCAGGCCAGAGTCCTGGGGCTCGATGGTGAGCCGGTCGCTGGTCAGGCGATGTCCTGGTCGTGTGAAGGGGGCGAACTGGTCAGTGCCGACCAAACCTCTGATGCAGCCGGGCTGGGTACAGCCGTACTGCAGGTCGGTACGGCTGGGCGGGTGAAGGTGACCGTGACCCTCAGTACCGCCGGCGAAACCGCAGAGGCCTATCACAGCAAGGATCTCGAGTTCGACGTGCTTGCCGATGCGACGATACGGCAGCACAGGAAGATCGGGAGCTGGCCGTTGGCCGATGGCATCAGCACGGTGGAGTATGAAATTCATATCGCCACCACCGATGGCATCCCCGTGGCGCGCTACCCCATCACCTGGAGCGTCAGTGAAGGTGGCACTCGTGTGGCCGAGCCCGCTGTCAGCTTGACAGGCAGCGATGGTATTGCCCGCTTCGATCTCAAAAGCACCACGACTGGCCAGCGTACGGTAACCGCAAGCTGGGGCAAGGAGCAGTCCCATGCCTTCGATCAGGTGACCTTCCTCGAGCCCCTCGGGTTGATGATCGAATTCGACGGCAAACCGTTGGAGGGGGAGATCGTCATTACGCCGCCTTCCGAAGGGGAAACGACGCACACCTTGACCTATCGCGTAGCTGCCGGCCATTCGCTGATCGGCCAGCCGATGTCTCTTCACGTCAGTGGTCGCAACTCGGCAGCTTCGTTGGGCTTGGTGATCTCGCCTGCGCCAGGTGCCGACAACGAACTGGGCAACGACGGCGTGACCTGGACCATCACCAGTCGGCCCGTGGCCCTGAAGACGGATGTAGGGCTGAAGTTCGGGTTCTCCTATGACACCGCTTATCCGTCGAACCTGACCGATGTCGTGATCAAGGGAATACGGAAATGACTGCAGCGCCATCGACTTTCGAGCTTTTGCAGCGAGGCCCACATGAAGACTGAATTGAGCCACCGACTCGCGGAACAATGGCGCGACGCGCTGAGTGCGTATGCCATTCACCACGTACTGCCGGACAAGCTGCAAGCCGGTAGCCTGGGCATGATGACGGCCGATCACCTGGACCGTTACCTGATGACCGACACCCAGGTCAGCGCCGAGGTCACCACGTCCGCGTTGGCCGAGGCAATCGCGTGTGTCCAGACCTACGTCAATGCGATCCTCAACAATATCGAACAGGGCTACGGCAAGGATTTCGCCCCCGAGTTGACCCTTTTCTGGCAGCAGGCCATGTCGACCTACTCGTTATGGGCGGCCTACCAGATGATGGAAGACTACCCGGAAAACTATATCCGTGCTGACTTGCGCCTGGACAAGACGGAGCTGTTCAAGAACCTGGAGAACGACCTGGCGCAGGGTCGGATCGATGATGCGGGTGTCCAGAAGGCGCTGCTGAACTACCTGAAACGTTATGAGTTCCTGAACAACATCCGGGTCCAGGCCGGCTACATCGACTATCGCGATGGGCACCGCGATGAGGGGCGGTTCCCGGGGTATGCCTACGCCAACGCGGATTACTACTTGCTGGGCAAGGACAATGCGACGCCTTGCGCCTATTACTGGCGCAAGGTCCAGGTCCGTCTGGACGAGGCCTCCACGTATATCCAGCCCGATGCGTGGACGGAATGGAAACCGGTGAGCATTCCGCCGGGCACGACAGTGTTGCAGATATGTCCGGTGTTGTTCGGGGGGCGGTTGCATGTGATCTGGTGGTACTTCACCGCACCGACAAAGGTCCTCGGTGAGAAGGGTGAAACAACCGACAAGCGTTCGTATGCACTGACCCTGGATATCATTCATCTTGGACTTGATAACCAGTGGACTACGCCGGAGCAACTGTGGCAGTACGACGTCGAGGTTG